>ENA-ORBV01008664-ORBV01008664.1-microbial-mat-metagenome-genome-assembly--contig:-NODE-8664-length-17003-cov-5.195912_pt1 | contig 17003 bp, 14 predicted proteins | sample MGYA00237777_ERZ505514 | MGnify/ENA primary metagenome ERZ505514 (study PRJEB26160, sample SAMN06269048) | microbial mat metagenome | isolation source: Oligotrophic lake microbial mat | place...
ATTCGCAGCCGAGCTCGCGCGCATCATGCCCGAGGGCGTCGAGCCGCTGGTGCTGTTCCGCACCCTGGCGCGAAGCCCGCGGGTGTTCGAGAAGATGTTTGCCGGTGGCCTGCTCGACAAAGGGGCGCTCAGCCTCGGCCAGCGCGAGCTCGTGATCGACCGCACGACGGCGCGGCTCGGCTGCGAATACGAATGGGGCGTCCACATCGCCTTCTTCGCCGCCAAAGTGGGTTTCGACGCCGAGCGCATCGCCGCCACCGTGACCGGCCCGGCCGATGCCACCTGCTGGACGTCAGACGAGCAGGCCCTGCTCACCCTGGTCGACGATCTCGTCGACCACCGCACCATCGGCGTAAAAACCTGGACGTCGCTCATTGCGCATTTCGACGACGCGCAGATCCTCGAGGCGATCGCGCTGGTGGGCTACTACCACACGATCAGTTTTCTCTGCCACGCGCTAAAACTGCCGCTGGAGCCTTACGCCGCGCGCTTTCCCGGCTAGTTGCCGCGGCGGTTTGCCTGCACCAGCCGGTACATGCCCTCGATATTGAGCTGGCCCATCTGCTCGTAGCCACCCCAATCCTTGTACTTGGAGAGGTCGACGCTCTTCTTGGTGTCCTCGAGCGACTTGCCGGCGCGCGCCGCCACCAGCACCTGGGCGCGCAGATCCTCGAGATAGCCACGGAACGCCGTCACGTTGGCCTTGGTGCCGAGCGGGCCGTGACCGGGCGCCAGGATGTCGAATTCCATCGCCTCGACGCGGCGGAGCGAGTCGATCCATTCGTCGATATAGGCGTCGGGGAAGTCGCGGAACGACACGGCATTCACCGGGATGAAGTCGACCGCGAAGGCGACCTTCTCCTTGGGGAAGCGCATCACCAGCGAATTGTTCGAGTGGTTGCGCCCGACATAGTGCAGCTCCAGCACCGTGCCGCCGAGTTCGATCGTGGCGCTGTCGGAGAAGGTGACTTGGGGCACCGCCGTCGGACGCTTCTCACCGATGATCACCGCCTTGGCGTTTTCGTGCGCCACAACGGTGGCGGTATCGGCCCACACTTCGCCGCCCGAACTATGGTCGGCATGATCGTGGCTCAGCACCAGGAACTTGATCGCGCGGTCCGGCCAGCGCTTCTTGAGCTCGTCCTTGAGCCAGGTCGCCGCCGCGGCATTGATCGGATCGGTGGCAATGATGCCCGCCGGCGTCACCGCAAAGACCGAGAAGTGGTTGTTGTTGCGGAAACGATAGACTTCGCCCGCGATCTTGGTGATCTCGCGCACCGGCGCCTGCGCCGAGGGCGTGATAGGCGCCTGGGCCTGCACCGCCATCGGTCCCGCCGCCATCAGCGCGAATGCCAGCGCTGTTACAATGTAGCGTGTCATGGATTGCTCCCCGTCTTGTCCCAGGTGCGACGGTGCCTGATGCGAACCTTGGGACGCGACACACTTTTTCGTGTGACCGCGCGCTAGCGCTTGAGGAAGCGGTCGATCGCCAGGATGAGAAGGCCGATGACGAGACCCCAGAAGGCCGAACCAATGCCCAGCAGGCTGACGCCCGAGACGGTGACGGCGAGCGTGCCCGCCGCCGCCAGCCGGTCCTGGTCGCCCGACAGCGCCGAGCCCAGCGCGCCAGCCGTCGAGCCGAGCAGCGCCGTGCCCGCGACGGTCGCCAGCAGCGCCGGCGGCAGGGCCGCGAACAGGCCGACCACCGAAGCGCCGAACACCGCGAACAGCGCCCAGAACGCGGCGTAGAACGGCCCGGCCATCCAGCGTTTGGCCGGATCGGGATGCGCGTCGGGCCCGGTGCAGATCGCGGCCGAGATCGCCGCGAGGTTCGACGTGTGGGAGCCCAGGAAAGCAGTGCCGAGCGATGCCGCGCCCGTAACGGCGAGCACGGGAGAGGCCGGCGGCTGGTAACCCGAGGCGCGCAACACGGCGAAGCCCGGCAGGTTCTGCGACGCCATGGTCACGAGATAAAGTGGCACGCCGAGACCCACGAGCGTCGCCACGTCCCACACCGGCATGGTGAACTCGAGCGTCGTCAGACCGAGCGCTGGCAGCGGCTTCACCAGCCCCAGCGACCAGGCGAGCAGCGCGCCCGCGACCAGCACGGCCAGCGAGGCGAGCGTGGGCAGGAAGGCGCGCGCCACCAGGAACAGCAGCAGCAGCGGCAGCACGAGCAACGGCGCGCTCGGCACGTGCTCGAACATCGCCATGACGAGGCGCAGCAGAATGCCGGCCAGCATGGCTGACGCGATGCTGGCCGGGATCTTCTCGATCAGCCGCCCCAGCGGTCGCACGGCGGCCGTGAGCAGGATCATCACCGCCGCCAGCACGAAGGCACCGACCGCCGCCGCGAAGCTCGGCACCCCAGGCGTCGAGGCGATCAGCGCCGCACCCGGCGTCGACCAGGCCGCGATGATCGGCATGCGGTAGCGGACGCTGAGGATCAGCGCGCTCAGCGCCGTGGCGATGCCGAGGCCCGACACCCACGAGGCCGTCTGTTCCGGCGTGGCGCCGACGGCCTGCGTCGCCGCCAGCACGATCGGCAGCGCACCGCCCATGCCCGCGACGCTCGCGACCAGGGCAGCGGTCGCGACCGAAATGAGGCCGACGGATTTCACGTCGTCGCTTCTCCTCCCCTGCGCGGGGTCCGCGCAGGGGAGGTGCCCGCGTCAGCGCGGGCGGAGGGGTCATGAGCAACGGTCGGGGTGCCTTGACCCCACCGTCGCCTCGGCGGCTTGGTTACAAGCCGCGTGACGGCGCCACCTCTCCTTCGCGGTCTCCGCGAAGGAGAGGAGAAATGATTAAGCATTCGCGCGTTCCACCATCGCCTGGAGGAGGATCTGGGCGCCCGCACCGATGTCGGTCTTGGTGGCATCCTCGATCTCGTTGTGGCTGATGCCGTCCTTGCACGGCACGAAGATCATCGCCGTCGGCGCGACCCGCGAGACGTAACAGGCGTCGTGGCCGGCGCCGCTCACGATATCCATGTGGGGGTAGCCCGCCTGCTCGGCGCCGCGGCGCACCGCCTCGACCAGCTCCTTGGCGAAGGGCGACGGCGGGAAATACCAGATCTGCTCGATCTTCACGTCCAGCCGGTGGCGCGCGGCAATGTCGGCCGCGGCGGCGCGCATCTCGGCGTCCATTTTCGTGAGTTCACTATCGTCGGGATGGCGGAGGTCGAGCGTCATGAACAGGCGGCCGGGAATGGTGTTGCGCGACTGCGGCTGGCTCTCGATCACGCCCACCGTCGAGCGGCCGTTCGGCCTGTTGCCGATTTTCCGCGCCGCCACGATCAACTCGGCCGCGCCCACCAACGCGTCGCGACGGCCTTCCATGGGCGTCGTGCCGGCGTGGCTTTCCATGCCGGTCCAGTTGATCTCGTACCAGCGCTGACCCTGCGCCCCCGTGACGACGCCGATGGTCTTCTTCTCGCGCTCCAGGATCGGGCCTTGCTCGATATGGGCCTCGAAGAAGGCGCCGACCTTGCGGCCGCCGACCGGCTCCTTGCCGTCGTAACCGATCTTCTTAAGCGCCTCGCCGAAGCTGACGCCGTCGCGGTCCTTGATCCCGAGCGCATAGTCGAGTTCGAAGGCGCCGCCGAACACGCCCGAGGCGACCATGGCCGGCGCGAAGCGGCAGCCCTCTTCATTGGTCCAGACCGCGACCTCGATCGGCGCCTCGGTGACATAGTTGGAATCGTGCAGCACGCGCAGCACTTCCAACCCAGCCATCACGCCATAGGCGCCATCGAATTTGCCGCCGGTCGGCTGGGTGTCGAGATGGGAGCCGGTCATCACCGGGGCCTTCGCGGGATCGCGACCCTCGCGGCGGGCGAAGACATTGCCCAGCTGGTCGATCTTGATCGTGCAGCCCGCCTCCTTCGCCCAGCGCACGAACAGGTCACGCCCGATCCGGTCGAGATCGGTGAGCGCGATGCGGCAGACACCGCCCTTCTCCGTGCCGCCGATCTCGGCCAGCTCCATCAGGCTCGACCACAGCCGGTCGGGATCGATGCTGAGGTTGGGGCGGTCGGCGGTCTTCATATCAGCTCCATTGTCATCGAACCGTTATCGGACTAAATTCAAGCTCTCAGTACGAGGACAGTCCACCATGCCCCGCGCCGCCCGCATCAAGCCCATCAGCTACTTCAAGGCCAACGCTGCCGAGATCATGCAGGAGCTGAGCGAAGTCGGCGAACCCATGATCATAACCCAGAACGGCGAAGCCAAGGCCATCGTGCAGGATATAGTCTCCTATGAAAAGACGCAGGAGACTCTCGCGCTGCTCAAGATCCTTGCACTCGCCAACCGCAACATCGAGGAAGGCCGCTACCGGCCGGCCAAAGACGTCTTTGCGGACCTGCGCAAGCGTCTGAATGCCCGCAAGACCGGCAAGTGAAGAAATTTACGGTCGTTGTCGATGCCGACGCCGAGCGCGATCTCGACGACATCGCGGCATACATAGCTGAGCATGATTCGATCGAGCGCGCGGTCGATGTCGCCACCAAGATCGAGCAGACCTTTGCGACACTGGCCGCATTGTCCAATCGAAGCGCGCATCCGAAGGAACTGCTCGACTACGGCAATCGCGACTTTCGCGAAGTCTTTTTCAAACCCTACCGCATTGTCTACCGCGTCCTGCCGAAGGGAATCGTCAACATCGTGCTGATCGCCGACGGCCGGCGCGATATGCGCACCTTGCTGGCCAGACGCCTGCTGGGCGCCTGACCCGGCGCTGGTCGGACGGCCCGCGCGGGGCTATTGGTCGACACCTCACTTGAATGGATGTTCACCGCATGCTTCCGCTCTCCGACACGCTCGTTCTCGACCTCACGCAGGTCATCGCCGGCCCCACCGCCGGCCAGATCCTGGGCGACATGGGCGCCGACGTCATCAAGGTCGAACCGCTCCACGGAGAGCACTTCCGCCCGCACTTCGGCGGCGCCTGGGTGCCGTCGATGAACCGCAACAAGCGCGGCCTCGCCCTCGATCTCCGCACCGAGGGCGGTCGCGACGTGCTGATGCGGCTGGTGCGTAAAGCCGACGTGTTCATGGAAGCCTTTACGCCGGGGGTGATCGACAAACTGGGCTTCGGCTGGGACGTCGTGTCGAAGGAGAACCCGAAACTGGTCTATGCCTCGGTCTCGGGCTACGGCCAGACCGGCCCTTATTCCAGCCGCCCCGGCTACGATCCCTGCATCCAGGCCGAGGTCGGCCTGATCGAGGCGACCGGCCCGACCGGCGGCGAGATGTGCCGCGTCGGCACCGCGGCGGTCGACTACTCGACCGGCCTCGCCTGCGCCGGCGGCATCGCCTTCGCCCTGCTCGCCCGCCACAAGACCGGGCGCGGCCAGCGGCTCGACCTCTCGCTGTTCGACGTTGGCGTGCACCTGATGAGCCACTGGATCACCAATCATGGCCTCACCGGCGAGGATCCGGTGCGCATGGGCACCGGCAATTCGATCCTGTTTCCGCTCCGCGTGTTCGAGACGAGGACCAAGCCGATCTACATCGCCGGCACCAACGACCCCTTCTGGAAGATCCTGTGCAAGGCGCTGGGCTGCGAGGAGTGGCTGGCCGATGCACGTTTTGCCACCAACGAGGGCCGCGTCAGCCATCGCGCCATTCTCGAACCGATGATGGAGAGGCATTTCGCCGAACATACCTGCGAAGAGCTCCTGGAAATCCTGCTGCCCGCCGGCATGCCGTGCTCGGCCGTCCAGAAAGTGAGCGACCTGATGGACAACGAACATGCCAAGGCGCGCGGCAGCATCGTCGAATACGACTACCCCGGCCTCGGCCCGGTGAAGGCCGCTTCCAATCCCATAAAACTCTCCGAGGCTCCGCTGGAAGTGAGGCGCCTCGCGCCGCGGGTCGGCGAGCACACGATCGAGATCATGCGCGACGTCGGTTTCAGCGACCCCGAGATCGCCGCGCTCCGCTCCTCCAAGGCTGTTGGAGCACCATGAAGAAGCCATGTCGTCCTGAGCGTAGCGAAGGACCTCACGCCAGCGGGGGACTCGGTGTCGCCGGTGTCCGTTTCTGGCCGACCGGCAAGGTCCTTCGCTTCGCTCAGGACGACAAGGAGCCTGACCTTTCTTGGAGTTCCCCATGAGGATCGTCTATTCCGACAAGCACGCAAAGCACGATCCACAGACCTTCATCGTCCGAGGCGTAAAACAGCGGAGCGCCGAGCAGCCCGAGCGCGCGACGCGCCTGCTGGCAGCCGCCACCGGCGCTGGCCACGACGTCATCGGACCGAAGGCCTTCGGCAGCGGCCCGGCCTCATTGGTGCATACACCCGACTACATCGACTTCTTGCAGGTCGCCGCGCACGAATGGGCGAAGCTGCCCGGCGCCTCGGACGAGGTCGTGCCCAACGTCCATCCGGCACGCCAGCCCGCGACCTATCCCAAGGCACTGGCCGGCCGCGCGGGCTGGCATCAGGCCGACATGGCCTGCCCGATCGGCCCCGGCACCTGGGACGCAGCCCTCGCCGCCACCGAGGTCGCCGCGACCGCAGCCGATCTCGTACTCAATGGCGCACGCGAGGCCTATGCCCTCTGCCGGCCGCCCGGCCATCATGCCTTCGCCGACATGGCGGGCGGCTTCTGCTTCCTCAACAACAGCGCCGTCGCCGCCCAGCACCTGCGCTCCAGGCACGCCCGCGTCGCCGTGCTCGACGTCGACGTGCACCACGGCAACGGCACGCAGGGCATCTTCTACGAGCGCGCCGACGTGCTCACCGTCTCGATCCACGCCGATCCGGCCAACTACTACCCCTATTTCTGGGGCCACGCGCACGAAGCCGGCACGGGCGAAGGCGACGGATTCAATCTCAACCTGCCGCTGCCGCTCGGTTCCGCCGACGCACCGTGGCTCGCCGCGGGCGACACGGCGCTGGCCCGCATCAGAGCTTTCGCACCGACTGCCCTGGTGGTGGCGCTCGGCCTCGACGCCAGCGAAAGCGATCCGCTGCAGGGCCTGAAAGTGACCGGCGCCGGCTTCCACGCCATGGCGGCGAAGATCGCGCACCTCGGCCTGCCGACCGTGCTGGTCCAGGAAGGCGGCTATCTCGGTGATGATCTCGGCCGCAATCTCGTCCAGTTCCTGGCGGGCTTCGAAAAGGGTCGCGCGAAATGACCTCATGCTGAGGAGCGCCCGCAGGGCGCGTCTCGAAGCATGCGCAACATAAAGACTGGCTCCACCCTTCGAGACGGCGCTTCGCGCCTCCTCAGGGTGAGGAAGTGCGGTATGCTGGGGCCTAAGACAGAAACACTCTAGCCTTTCACATTACGGAGTCCGACATGGCGCAAACGATTGCCGACCTGATGGCCGAGACCCTGCACGCCGCCGGCGTGAAGCGCATCTACGGCGTCGCCGGGGATTCCCTGAACGGTTTTACCGATTCGCTGCGCCGCATGAAGGAGATCGACTGGGTCCACATGCGGCATGAGGAGGCCGGCGCCTTCGCCGCCGGCGCCGAGGCCCATTTGACCGGCGAGCTCGCCGTCTGTGCCGGCAGCTGCGGGCCCGGCAACATGCATCTGATCAACGGCCTGTTCGACTGCTACCGCAATCGCGTGCCGGTGCTGGCCATCGCCGCCCACATCCCGAGCAGCGAGATCGGCGGCCACTATTTCCAGGAGACGCACCCCGAGCAGCTGTTCGCCGAGTGCTCGCACTATGTCGAGACGATCTCCAATCCCGACCAGATGCCGCGCGTATTCGACAAGGCAATCCGCATCGCCGTCGCCCAGCGCGGCGTGTCGGTGGTGGTCATCCCGGGCGACGTGGCGCTGCAGACGACGTCCGCCAAGGCGGCAAAGTGGCTGGCGCCCAAGCCGCCGGTCGTGCGCCCGTCCGATTCGGAACTGGATGCGCTGGCGGCGCTGCTGAACGACGGCCAGAAGATCACCCTGATGTGCGGCGCGGGCTGCGCTGGCGCCCACGACGCGGTGATCGAACTGGCGCGCACGCTGAATGCACCGATGGTGCATTCGCTGCGCGGCAAGGAATATGTCGAGTACGACAATCCCTTCGACGTCGGCATGACAGGCCTGATCGGCTTCACCTCGGGTTACGCCGCGATGAAGGAATGCGACACGCTGCTGCTGCTGGGCACCGACTTCCCCTACCGACAGTTCTATCCCGAGCATGCCAAGGTGGCGCAGGTCGACATCAGGGCCGAGAGCCTGGGCAACCGCTGCCGGCTCGACATCGGCGTGGTCGGCACCGTGGCCGACACGATCGCGGCCCTCCTGCCCAAACTGAAGCCCAGGACGGACCGCATCTTTCTCGACGCTGCCCTCGCCCATTACAAAAAGGCGCGCGCCGATCTCGACAAATTGGCCGAGGGCGGCCCGGCCGGCGGCAAGATCCATCCGCAGTATCTCGCCCGCCTGTTGAGCGAACTCGCCGACGACGACGCCGTCTTCACCTGCGACGTCGGCACGCAATCGGTGTGGGCGGCGCGCTACCTGAAGATGAACGGCAAGCGGCGGCTGATCGGCTCGTTCAACCACGCCTCGATGGCCAATGCCATGCCGCAGGCGATCGGCGCGCAGGCCTCGCACAAGAACCGCCAGGTCATCTCGATGTCGGGCGACGGCGGCTTCGCCATGATGATGGGCGATTTCATCAGCCTCTCGCAGCTCGGCCTGCCGGTGAAGGTGGTGGTGCTGAACAACGGCACGCTGGGCTTCGTCGAACTGGAAATGAAGGCGAGCGGTTTCCTCGATACCGCCGTCGACCTCAAGAATCCCAACTTCGCGGCCATGGCCGAGGCGATGGGCATCAAGGGCATCCGCGTCGAGGATCCGCAGAAGCTGGAAGGCGCGCTAAGAGAGGCGCTGGCCCACAAGGGCCCCGTGCTGGTCGACGTGGTGAGCGCGCGCCAGGAGCTGGTCATGCCGCCCAAGGCAACGCTCGACCAGGCCTATCATTTCGGCCTGTTCACGCTGAAGGCGGTGATGGACGGCCGCGCCTCCGAGCTGGTCGACTTGGCGCGGACGAACCTCAGGATTTGAGGGGGGGGGGGCTTAACCCATCACCCTCATCGTTTCGGGGACCAAGTGGGGCAATCATGAAATTGCATACGGCCGCCGCGATTGCGGCAGTAGCTGCCGCGAGTTGTGGGATGTCGGCTTCGGCGCAGAATTCCGCTGACCCGGAAAAAGATTCATGCCCGTCGAATTGCAGTGCCCGAGAGGCGATACGGGCAACCTCACCTTGGTCATGAAAAACCATTCAGGTGAATCCGTGAGGTTTCGCATCACATTCATCAACGGTGTTCCCGAAGACTCCTACTACGACTACGCGCGCAGAGGAGAAACGTACCAAACCCAGGGTCGCTTTACTTCGCGTGGTGGCGGCAACGAATACGGGCAAAACGCAGCTCTACTCGGAAATGCAGTGTTCATGGATGTTTGCGAGGGATCTGCCGAGGTACGTAAACAATATATGTCAAGGCTATCCGCAAACTCGGAAGCAATCCGTAACCAAAGCCTGCGCGCGCCCCTCCGCTAACCTCCTTCAAGAGTGGCGGAGAAACTGGTCAAGGCGGTTCTCGTCGGGGCCGGCAGAATAATTTGCAAGTTCAGCAAGAATATGCTATGAGTTTCGATAGGTTGGCGCTTGGACTGCGCCGGCCTTTTTCATTCCGGCACGACCTGCCCGCGGCACGCCCGTGGGTCCGGCCTTGAGCCCTGGTGCAGCCGCCACGGGTCCTGACCCGTGGACAGTCCCAAGAACGACCCCGTCTCAACGACACGCCAAATAACGACGTGCGAACAGACACTTAACGACGCCTGAAAAACAGGGCGCATCGGGGCTCTGCAGGCGAAGAAGCCGAGAGACGCGTAAAAGCCAATAGAACCAGGCTTATCTCGGAGTTGCGGACACCGTTCCGGACAACACGCGTTACATTCGAGTGTCCGCAATTATCGGGCGAAAAGCCCGTCGTTATCGGCTTTCCGGCGCGCGGAGAGCCGAAATTCGGCCGGGGGAGTTGGGCCCGGAGTTTGAGCGGGACTTCAGCCCCCGCCCTCGCCGCCGACGGCGATCACCGTCAGCTTCTCCGGCAGCTGTTCCTTCACGATCTCGACCGAGCGACGGTCGGGCCAGACGAAATCGGCGTCGAGCGTTGCCATCAGGCTCTCGAAGCGGTCGAGCTGGCCGCGGCCCCAGTAGTGCATGGGCAGCACGACGCGGGGCTGGATCTGGCGGATCACGTCGACCATCAGCGGCATGCCCATGGTGTAGGAGCCGTCGATCGGCACCATCAGCACGTCGATGCGGCCGAGTTCCTCGAGATGTTCCTTGGTCAGTCGGTGGTGCAGGTGGCCGAGATGGGCGATGCAGAGATCGCCGATGGCATAGATGAAGATCGAGTTGCCGTTGATGCGGGCCGAACCGCCACCCCAGTCGCGGGCATTGGTCGGCACGTTCCATACCTTCATGTCCTTCAGCGTGACCGCGTGCTTGGCCTCGGTCTCGCCGGGCTGGCTCGGCCAGCCACGCAGCACGTAGGTGATGCCGTCCTCCGGCGTGTCGGTGAAATGCGTGTCGTGGGCGTTGTTCATGGTGACGATGTCGGGCCGGCGGCCGAAGCCGTTGACGCCGTTGTAGTCGGTGATGGCGCGCACGCCCTGCGGCGTGTCGATCTGGAAACTGGAATGGCCGACGAAGGTGACGATCGCGCGATTGGGCGAGGTGTCGGCCGCGAACCGGAGACCATCGAGCGACGCCACCTGCACCCCTGATCCAAACTGGACCAGGTTCTGCGAGCAGCGCGCCAGGGCGGGCCCGGCCAGCAGGGCGAAGGCGGCCCCGAGCAGGGCAACGATGGGAAATCGGATGGAAAATCGAAGGGTCATTCGGCCTCCGGAGCGGGACAGCAGCTTCATCCAGAAAGCAGTCGTTGTGCCAGCACGGACTCCCGTTGACTCCCTGCCTGAATCTAATTAGAACAAAAACAGAACAACTTATCCCCAACCCATTCAACCCAATCTTTCGAGGGGGCGATGCCGGTCATTTCCCCGAGTGCTTTTGCTCCTCCCGTTTCGGCTGTTCTGCGGGAAAAGGTCCGCCGGCTGGAGCGCGCGAACAGCGTCCGCCAAGTCGGCAAGGCCGCCGTGCCCACGGGCCTGCCGGCCATCGATGCCCTGTTGCCCGAAGGCGGGCTGCTGACCGGCGCCCTGCACGAGATCGAGGCGGGCGCCGCCCCTTCCGGCCGCGTCGCCGCCCATGATGGCGCCGCACTCGGTTTTGCCGCCCATCTGATGGGCCGCTTCGCGGCGGTTGCGCCGGGCACGCTGCTGTGGTGCCGCCGGCCGTCGGGCGTGTTCGACGCCCCGCCCTATGCGGCAGCACTCGCCGCCTGGTTCGATCCGGCGCGCCTGCTGGTGGTTACGGCGCGGCGCGACGAGGACGTGTTCTGGGCGATGGAAGAAGGGCTGCGCTGCCCCGGCATCGCCGCCGTGCTGGGCGAGACGCGCGCCACCGATGCCACCGCCGGGCGGCGCCTGTCGCTTGCCGCCGAGAAGAGCGGCGTGCCTGCCCTGCTGCTGCGGCCCCAGCCGGCACCGCCGCAAAGCGTCTGCGTGACGCGCTGGCGGATCGCGTCGGCGCCCTCGCGCTCAACGCCGGGCCTGCACGATGTCGGCGCCCCGCGCTGGCGTCTCGACCTGCGGCGCAACCGCTTCGGCGCGCCGTCGATTGCCGAAACCCCGTCCTGGCTCGTGGAGTGGAACGATGAAACGCATTGTCTCGCTGTGGTTCCCGAAACTCTCCACGGATCGGTTGGCGCGCGCTTCGAAGAAAGCCTCTTCGAAGAACGACTGGTCGGCCCAAGATTGGCGAGCTAGGGCGGCTGCCAGCGTCGTCTGGCGCGACGGCTGCCCGCGCCTCGCCGGACTCAACGCCCATGCCCGCACCGCGGGCCTGCGTCCCCACATGCGGCTGGCCGATGCCCGCGCGCTGCTGCCTGACCTGGTCACCGCCCCGGGCGAGCCGCAGGCCGACCAGCGCCTGATCGAGGCGATCGCCGACTGGTGCGACCGCTACACGCCGTGGGTGACGATCGATCCGCTGGGCGGCGCACTGGCCGAGGAAGGTGCAGAGGCCTGCAGCGCCGGCGGCTTCGGCGGCGATGCCGGCCTGCTGCTCGACGTCACCGGCTGCGCCCATCTCTTCGGCCAAAACGAGGCGGGCGAACGCGCGCTGCTGGCCGACCTGGTCGGGCGCCTGGCGCGCCACGACTTCACTTGCCGCGCCGCAATGGCCGACACCGCAGGCGCCGCCTGGGCGTTGGCGCGTTATGCCGAGCGCCAGGCCGATCTCTTCTGCCCGCGCCATGGCCAGCGCGACGCGCTGGCATCGTTGCCGGTCGAAGGCCTGCGCCTCGAGGCGCCGATCCTGGAAACCTTCGTGAAGCTGGGGCTGCGCCGCATCGGCGATCTCTACCCCCTGCCGCGTGCGCCGCTGGCGCGCCGCTTCGGCGACCTGCCGCTCACCCGCCTCGACCAGGCGCTGGGTGCGCGCAACGAAGTTCTCGAGCCGCGCCGGACCGTGCCCGCCTTCCGCACGCGGCTCGCCTTCGTCGAGCCGATCGGCCGGCCCGAGGACATCGCCGCCGCCACCAGCCGCCTGCTGGCCGCCCTCTGCCGGCAGTTCGAACAGGCCGGCGTCGGCGCCCGCAAGCTCGAAATCGCGCTCTACCGCGTCGACGGCTCAGTCGACCGCACCGCGATCGGCACCAGCCGGCCCAACCGCGATAACCCGAAGCTGATGAAACTGTTCGAGGAGAAACTCGGCGAACTCGATCCCGGCTTCGGTGTCGAGCTGATGATCCTGGCCGCCCCCGAGGTCGAGGCCTGGAGCGGCACGCAGGACGCGTTGCCCGAAGCCGGCGCGCTGGCGCTCTCGCTGGGCTCCGACGGCACGATCGATCTCGCCGACCGGCTGGCGCTGCGGCTGGGCGCGGAGAACGTGGTGCGGTTGCTGCCGCGCGACAGCCACCTGCCCGAGCGCGTGCAGGTCACGGCCAGCGTCTCGTCCAAACCTGCCGCCGATGGTGCCTGGCGGCGCCTGGCCGGCCTGAAAGGCGCGCGGCCGACGCGGCTGCTGCAACGGCCCGAGCCGGTCGAAGTCACCCTGTTTGTGCCGGACGATCCGCCGTCGGTCTTCCATTGGCGCCGGCACGCCCATCGGATCGTGCGCGCCGACGGGCCGGAGCGGATCGCCGACGAATGGTGGCGGCCGCGGCCCGACGGCAGCCGGCCCCCGGCGAACGATGTGCCGCCGGTGCGCGATTACTACCGGGTCGAGGACGACGATGGCGGCCGTTTCTGGCTGTTCCGCGACGGCCCCTACAAGCTCGCCGCCAACGGCCAGCCGACGGCGCGCTGGTTCCTCCATGGTTTCTGCGCCTAGGGGAAGATGAGGGGAGAAGATGAAGAAGTACAAGAACACCCTGACCATTCGCGGGCTCGATGACAGGATCATCGAGCGCCTGAAGGCGCGCGCGCGCACCAAGGGCCGCTCGCTCGAGGCCGACCTGCGCGACCTGCTGACCCACACTTCGCGCCAGCCGCTGGTGGTCGATGCGCTGGCCGAGGCCGACCGCATCGCCGCCATGACCTCAGGTGACCGATGATCGTCGTCGTCGATCCCGGTGTCGCCATCAAGTGGTTCGTCGAGGAGCCGCTGCGCCCGCAGGCACGTTCGCTGCTGGTCAACCGCCGCGAGCTGATCGCCCCCGATATTCTGATCGCGGGCGTGGCCGATCTCGCCTGGAGGAAAGCGGCAAGTGGTGAGATCGCGGCCGAGCAGGCGACTTCCATCGTCCGCAACATCGCCTTGCCGGCCTTCATCTCCGCCTTCGTCGAATCACCCCGGCTGCGCAACCGCGCCTTCGCGCTCGCGCTGCAATGCGGCCAGCCGGTGCACGACTGCTTCTATGCCGCTTGCGCCGAAGCGGCCTCGGCACCCCTGATCAGCACCGACGAGGCCTTCCTGCAGGCACTGCAGGCCAAAGGCATTGTGCTCCGCGGCGTGCCGCTGGCGCGCATCCACGAGCTCGACGCCGCGTGACGCCATGGACTATGCCGAGCTTCAGGTCACGACCAACTACAGCTTCCTGCGCAGCGGCTCGCATCCCAAGGAGCTGGTCGAGCGGGCGATAGAGCTCAGCCATACCGCCATCGGCATCACGGATCGCAACACCCTGGCGGGCGTGGTGCGGGCGTTTGCGGCCGCATGCAATGGCAATAAGCGCAATACAGACAGGATCAAACTGCTGGTCGGTTCCCGCCTCGAGACGCGCGACGGCTATTCGCTGCTCGCCTATCCGACCGATCTCGACGCCTACAAGCGCCTCTCCCGCCTCCTGTCCGTCGGAAATGAGGACGCCGTAAAAGGTCAGTGCGATCTCACCTTCAAAGATCTTGCGACTTATGCCGAAGGTCTCCTGGCGATCGTCCTGCCGCCGCGCCGGCCCGACGATCCGGCCTTCCGCGAACGCCTGCGCGCGCTTTCCCGCCTGTTCGGCGACCGCTGCTATCTCGCTGGCACCATGCTGTTTCGCGGCGACGATGCGCGCCGCCTCGCTCAACTCGACAATCTCGCCGCGGAGATGAAGGTCGGGTTTGTCGCCACCAACGACGTGCACTACCACGTGCCCGAGCGCCGGGCGCTGCAGGACGTGGTCACTTCCATCCGGCTCGGCTGCACCGTCGACGAGTTGGGTTTACGCCGCTTCGCCAGTGCCGAGCGCCATCTAAAAGAACCGCAGGAGATGGCGCGGCTGTTCCGCCGCCATCCGCGCGCCATCGCAGCCACGCAGGAGATCGTGAAGCGCTGCAACTTTTCGCTCCGGGACCTTACCTATCAGTATCCGGTCATCTACGAGGGCGGCGAGACTCCGCAGGAGAAGCTCATCCGCCTCACTTGGGCCGGCGCAAAGTGGCGTTATCCTGAAAAGATTCCGGACAAGGTTACCAATGCGCTCCGGCATGAATTCGAGCTCATCAAGAACAAGGGCATCGCCCCCTACTTCCTGACGGTGCACGAGATCGTTAATTTTGCCCGCAGCCAGAAGATACTCTGCCAAGGCCGCGGATCGGCCGCCAACTCCGCTGTCTGCTACTGCCTCGGCGTCACGTCGGTCAATCCCGACAAGACCGAAGTCCTGTTCGAACGCTTCCTGTCGAACGCGCGCGACGAGCCGCCCGACATCGACGTCGACTTCGAGCATGAGCGGCGCGAGGAAGTGATCCAGTGGATTTATAATGAGAAAGGCCGCACGCGCGCCGCCCTGGCCGCCACGGTGATCTCCTTCAGGAGCCGCAGCGCCATCCGCGAGGTCGGAAAGGTGCTCGGCCTCTCGCCCGACACGGTGGGCGTGATGGCCGACACGGTCTGGGGCATGGGCTCGAGCGGCATCAAGGTCGATCATGTACGCGAGGCCGGCCTCGATCCCGTCGATCCGCGCATCATGCTGGCGCTCGAACTGTCATCGGCTCTCTGCGGCTTCCCGCGCCATCTCTCCCAACATGTCGGCGGCTTCGTCTTGACGGAAGGGCGGCTCGACGAACTGGTGCCGATCCAGAACGCCGCCATGGAAGATCGCACCGTCGTCGAATGGGACAAGGACGATCTCGATGTGCTCGGCATCTACAAGGTCGACGTGCTGGCGCTCGGCATGCTGACGGCCCTGAGGAAAAGTTTCGACCTGATCGAAAGTCATTACGGCCGGAAGCTGACGCTCGGCATGGATGACGAAGACCCCGCAGTCTACGACATGCTCTGCCGGGGCGAATCGATCGGCGTCTTCCAGGTCGAGAGCCGGGCGCAGATGTCGATGCTGCCGCGCCTGCAGCCGCGCGAATATTACGATCTTGTCGTCGAGGTCGCGATCGTGCGGCCAGGCCCCATCCAGGGCGGCATGGTTCATCCCTACCTGAAGAACAGAGCGAATCGCGATGCCGTCACCTATCCAAAACCTGAACTCGAAGCCGTCCTGAAGAGGACGCTGGGCGTGCCGCTGTTTCAGGAGCAGGCGATGCAGATCGCCATCGTCGCCGCAGGTTTCACAGCGGAAGAAGCGGACAGGCTGCGCCGCGCCATGGCGACGTTCCGCCATAACGGCACCATCCACAAATTCGAGACTCCCTTCATCGAGGGCATGGCGAACAACGGCTATGAACGCGACTTCGCCGAGCGTTGCTTCAAGCAGATCCAGGGTTTCGGCGAATACGGCTTCCCCGAAAGTCACGCCGCGAGCTTCGCCATCCTCGTCTACGATTCCTCATACGTGAAGCATTACTACCCCGAGGTCTTCGCCGCCGCCCTGCTCAACTCCCAGCCCATGGGTTTCTATGCGCCAGCCCAGCTCGTGCGTGACGCTCGCGACAACGGCGTCGAAGTTCGGCCACCCGACATCAATGCGAGCATCTGGGATTGCACCCTGGAGCCACCCGGCCAGAACAACCGCTATGCCTTGCGCCTCGGCCTGCGCCAGGTGGCCGGGCTTTCCGAGGCCGACGTCGACCGAATGGTCGCACAGCGCGCGACGCCGTATCGCGATCCGGCCGATCTGTGGCGCCGCGCCGGCCTCACCAAGCGCCAGATCATCGCCCTCGCGCGTGCCGATGCCTTTGCGTCGCTGGGCCTCTCGCGCCGCGATGTATTGTGGGCGGTACGCGGCTTGTCCGATGTTGCCTTGCCGTTGTTCGACCAAACGCCCGATCCGGAGCCGGCCGTCACCCTGGCTGACCTGACGCTCGGCGAGCAGGTCGTGGACGATTACGGCAGTTTCTCGATGTCACTGCGCAAGCACCCGTTGGCCCTGCTGCGCCCGACTTTGTCGGCGCGCGGCATTTCCAGTACGTCAGTGCTCGAGAACTCGAAGAACGGCGACGTCTTCACCCTCGCCGGCCTGGTGCTGGTGCGGCAGCGGCCGGGCACCGCCTCGGGCGTGGTGTTCGTTACCATCGAGGA
>ENA-ORBV01008665-ORBV01008665.1-microbial-mat-metagenome-genome-assembly--contig:-NODE-8665-length-17000-cov-5.149678_pt1 | contig 17000 bp, 18 predicted proteins | sample MGYA00237777_ERZ505514 | MGnify/ENA primary metagenome ERZ505514 (study PRJEB26160, sample SAMN06269048) | microbial mat metagenome | isolation source: Oligotrophic lake microbial mat | place...
CCAAACAACCATGGACCCTCTTCCCCGCCCGCCCCAACTAACCCTCCACTTACTCCCCGGCGAATTCGCAGTCTCGCGCATAGACGCCTGGCCCACTTGGCTGCCCACTGCCGGCCTGGTGTCCGTCACCCGCACCGAGCACGAGATCTCCGTAGTCTGCGAGACCCGCTTTGTTCCCGCCGAGGTCCTAGCCGAGACTGGGTTTCGGGCTTTGGAATTCCAAGGTCCCTTCGCCTTTGGGCTATCCGGCATCCTGGCCTCCGTCCTAAACCCATTGGCCGAGGCGGGCATCGGAATCTTTGCGCTGTCGACTTACAACACGGACTATGTCTTGGTCAAGTTGACGGACTTGCCAAGGGTCCTACTGACGTTGTCAAAGGCTGGGCACGAAATCCTCGATTGAAAAGGCCCACATCCTCCGCCGCCTGCAGAGCGGCGGCTTCACATCTCCCGAAGACGTGATCCTCCACGCCCTCCGTGGAAGCGAGAATCGTACTGAGGCGATCGGATCTGCCCTGATTGCGGCGATTCAGGCTTCTCCCTACCGCGAGACCGAAATCGAACCCACCCGCTACTTGATGCCGGTTCGCGAAGTATCGCTCTGATGGCTTGGCTCCTGGATACCAATATCCTCTCCGAACTTTGCGGCCCGTCGCCCTTGGCCGAAACAACTGGCTACACGTGGGCAGCGTGCAGGCGGGGCCCAAGGTGGCGGCGATCATCTCGGTCGTCGAGTCTTGCCGCTAGCTCAGTGTTCCGCTCAAGGACTATCTCACGGCGGTCCTTCCAGGCCTGGGGAGCCAGAAGCTCTCCCAAATTGCCGACCTCACCCCCCGCCCGCTGGGCAGCTTCCAGGCCCTGATTCCCCTGGGTTCGCCGGACGCTTTACATAGCGATCGAACAGAACCCGTCCCCCTTGTTGGATGATGGGTGGATGAGGGGTGGATAAGGGCGACAGAATGCCATGAGTGGCTGGAAATTTAAGGTTTGTTGGGGCGCCGCTGATTAGTCCTTCCCTACCGGATGACATTGAGAATCCGCAGGCGGCCCGCCTTCGGGCGCGGGTGTTGGAGATGGCGGTTCACGTCCTCGAGCGAGGCAAAGAGGCCTTCAAAGCCCTGACCGCGGCGGGATGGGGAGCGACGGAGGCGGGAAAAGTCGCGGGCACGGAAGAGTTGGCTCCTGGCGATCACCGCCGTGCCCATGGGCTGGTACTCGTGCGTTCCCGCCGCCCACGCTTCCTGGTCGATCAGCCACAGTGCGAATCCCATCCCCCCATTCTAACCAGGACCCTCTCAGGTGCAATTTCGCTTGGCTTTCCGCGCGACTAGGGTGAGAATCGGAGGTATGAAACTCCTGTGGATTTGCGCCTTAGCGGTTCCGGCAATCGCCCAGACGACGCTGCCCACCGGACCGGGCAGCATTCTCCATGGACCCGTACCGGTCGCTCGGCCGCAGGCGACACGAAGCGTACCGCATTCTCGAGGAGGGTACGGCTATTGGGGTGGTGGTTTTTGGGGAGCGGTGCAGCAGATCGAAGTGCGGCCGGCGCCGGAACCTGCGGAGCCCAAGGCGCCGGTGCTCGTGAACAGCAACCTGTATCAGCCGGATCGCGCGCGTCCCGTGATGCGAGAGTACGGCGCGTTATCGACTCCGGCCACGGAAAGGGTAACCTTGGTGGCATTTCGCGACGGCCGGGTGGAGCCGGTTTGGGCCTATTGGCGCGAAGGGGAGCAGTTCGCCTACGTCGCCGTCGGTGATGCGATACGCAAAGTACCTCTCACCACACTCGACCTTGAGCGGAGCAAGAGCCTCAACCTCCAGCAGGGCATCCACTTCGCTATCGACCTTAAAAGGTAACCATGCGCGCCCCGCGGATGGCCGGGTTGGTGCGCAGTTCGGCGATCACGGCATCGGGGACGTCGGCGTCCACTTCCACCACGGCAATGGCGGTGAGCGGTTCGCCTTCCGCAGTCGGCTTGGTTTCGCGCCCGAGGGAGAAGTTGGCGATGTTGACGCCGTGCTTGCCCAGGATCGACCCGATGAAGCCGATCACGCCGGGCACGTCGTTGTTCTTGAGGACCAGCAAGTGGCCGGCCAGCATGGCTTCGCAGTAGATGCCGTCCACCATGAGTAAACGCGGCCGATCAAGCACCACGGCGCCTTCCACCGTCACCGTGCGGGTGCTGGTTTCGAGCTCGATGCGCACTGTGTCGACATGGGCGGCGCGCTTCTCGTGGCTTTCGGAGATCGACAGGCCACGATCGCCGGCAATTTGCATCGCGTTCACCAGATTGGCCTTCATCGACAAAGAACGATTCAATAGGCCAGCCAGGGCGGCGTTGCGAACCAGCTGCGTATTCTGCTCCGCGATACGGCCCGAGTAGGTGATCCGCACTTTAGCCGGATTGCCGGTGGAGACGTACGCGGCGAAGAGGCCGAGCCGCTCGGCGAGGGTAATAAAGGGCCCCATCGCCCGATAGGCTTCCTTAGACATCGCCGGCATATTGACGGCGTGAAGGGCAACGCCCTCGGTGAGATATTGAATGATCTGGTCGACAATCCGGTGGCCGACGATTTCTTGCGCCTCTTCGGTGGAGGCGCCGATGTGCGGCGTGGCGATCAGGTTCTCTTGCTTCAGCAACGGGTGATCGGCGGGCAGCGGCTCAGTATCGAAGACATCGAGCGCGGCACCGGAGACTTTGCCGCTTTCGAGCGCCGCCACCAGAGCCGCGCTATCGAGCAGTTCGCCGCGGGCGCAATTCAAGATCTTGACGCCGTCCTTCATCTTGGCGATGGAGGTGGCATTGATCATCTTGGTGGTTTCGGGCGTCAGCGCCACGTGGACCGTCAGGTAATCGGCACCCGCGTACAGCTCGTCGAGTTCGACCAGTTCGACACCCAGGTCGCTGGCGGACTGTTGACTGACGTAGGGATCGTGGCCCAGAATCCGCATGCCGAAAGCCTTGGCCCGCAGCAGCACTTCGCGGCCGATCGCCCCCAGACCCACTACGCCCAGCGTCTTGCCGCGCAGTTCGGAGCCCATAAACTTCTTCTTTTCCCACTTGCCGGCCTTGGTGGAGGCGGCGGCTTGCGGGATGTGGCGGGCGAGCGAGAGCATGAAGCCCAGTGTCTGCTCAGCTACCGCGACGGCGTTGCCGCCGGGCGTGTTCATCACCGTGACGCCGGCTTGCGTGGCCGCTGGTAGGTCGACGTTGTCGACGCCCACGCCGGCGCGCCCGATGACGCGCAGCCGGGGCGATTTACGCAGCACATCGGCGGTCACTTTGACGGCGCTGCGGACGATCAGCGCGTCGCAATCGGCAAGGTGCTGCTGGTACTCAGCGGGCGAGGAGACGACGATCTCCCAACCCGGCTGCTGCTTCAATTTGTCGATCCCGGCTTGGGCCAGGGGTTCGGCGATCAGGATTTTCATGCTGGTTTATGCACCCACGAGAACAGGCTGCGGAAGGGCGGCTTCCGCATAGATCTTCTGCACGGCCGCGACGCCCGTGCCGTAAACGACCGGATGGCCATTGGCATTCAAAATCACTTCGAGCGCCGCCACCATGGAGAACAGATCCATGAAATCGAAGTAGCCGAGATGGGCGATCCGGAAGATTTGCCCCTGCATCTCGCCTTGGCCGTTGGTGATGATGGCGCCGAAACGTTGGCGGAACTCTTTGACGATGACGCCCGAGTTCATGCCGTGGGGCGCGCGGATGGCGGTAACGCTGCCGCCGGGCGCGGTGGAAAAGACCTCCAGGCCCAGGGCCACGGCGGCCGAGCGGGTAGCCAACGCCAGCATCTGGGCGTTGGCGATCAACTTGTCCATGCCCAGGTTCTTGATATATTTGAGGCTCTCGGCCATCGCCAGCAGCAGCGAGGTATTGGGCGTCCAGGCCGATTCGCCGTTGACGGCGTTCTTGAGTTCGCGCTTCAGGTCGAAGTAGAAGCGGGGCAGCTTGGCCGCGTCATTCAAAGCCCAGGCCTTCGGGCTGATCGACAGGAACGAAATGCCGGGCGGAATCATGAAGGCTTTTTGCGAGCCGCCGACGACGATGTCGAGCCCCCAGCCGTCGATATCGAGGGGCATGGTGCCTAAGCCGGTGATGGCGTCCAGCACCAGGATGGCCGGCGTTTTGGCGACCAGGGCGGCGATTTCCTTTACCCTGTGAGCCGAACCGGTGGAGGTCTCAGAAGCTTGCAGCATCACGGCGCACACCTCGGGATGCTCGGCCAGCGCGGCAGCCACGCGTTCCGGCGATACCACTTCGCCATAGGGCGATTTCAGGGTGACGGCACGGAGGCCATAGGCTTTGGCGACGTTTTCCCAGCGTTCGCCGAACTTACCGGCGCTCAGGATCAGGACCGTATCTCCGGGCGAGAGGAAATTGACAGCTGAAGCTTCGAGGGCACCCGTACCGGAGCTGACCAGAATGAGGATGTCGTTCTGGGTACCCATGACGATTTTGAGATCGGAGAGGACCGATTTGTAGAGCTGGCGAAAGTCTTCGGTGCGATGGTGAATGTCGGCGCCCATCATCGCGTGGAGGGCTCGGGGCAGCAGCGGCGTGGGGCCCGGCGTCAACAACCGTTGTTTCTTGATGTACATGGTTTGAATTAAAAAAGACGCGCAAGGCGCTTATTCTTTAGAATATCAGACAGCATGTCACTCCTCGCGCAATTGCAGACCGATCTGGTTACGGCCATGAAAGCCAAAGACGAGCTAAAGCTGGGCACCGTCCGGATGCTGAAGACGGCCCTGATGAAATGGAAGGCCGACAATATGAAAGAACCGGACGAAGCCGCTGAGCTTCAGGTGATGAATACGCTGCTGAAGCAAAGGAAAGAGTCGACCGATTCCTTCCGCGCCAACGGACGCGAAGAGGCGGCGGTGAAGGAAGAGGCCGAGTACCGGCTGATTGAGGCCTACATGCCGGCGGCGCCGTCGGAAGAGGACATCGACGCGGCGATTGCCGAAGCGATGGCATCGACGGGAGCCACGTCGGCGAAGCAGATGGGATTGGTGATGAAAGCAGTGCAGGCCAAGTTCGCCGGCATGCGGGTAGACGGCAAGGTGATCAGCGAGAAGGTGAAGGGCAAGTTGGGATGAGATTCGGGATCGCGTTATTGGCCGTGACATTGTGGGCGCAGGCGCCGAAGCAGTTGCATCCGACGGTGGAGAAAGTGGCGGCGGCCGTCTCCGCCGAGCGCATCGCGGCGACACTTCAGAAGCTCGAAAGCTTCGGCACGCGCGACATCCACTCGAAGGAGATCGAGGGCGCCACGAAGTGGATTGAGTCCGAGTTTACGGCGATGTCGCCCCGGCTGAAGGTGACGCTCGACAAGCATCTGGCGAAGAAGCGCGGGCGCATGATGCGCGACGTCGAGGTGACCAACGTGGTCGCCGTGCTGCCGGGCAGAACGCAGCCCGAGGTCCACGTGGTGATTTCGGCGCACTATGACTCGGTGGTGCTGGTGCGCAAGGCGGCCGTGGGCAACGCACCCGCGGCGATCGACAATGCGGCCTCTGCTTCGGCGCCGAAGGCTCCCGGCGTCTCCGATGATGCTTCGGGCGTCGCGGCCGTGATGGAACTGGCGCGCGTGATGAGTCAGCATGAGTTCGACAAAAGCATCGTCTTTGTGGCGTTCTCCGGGGAAGAGTACGGACTGCTCGGCGCGCTCGGTTACGCGACGAACGCCAAGAAAGCCGGGATGAAGATTGAGGCCGTGCTCAACAACGACATCATCGGCAACGACGACAATGGCCAAGGCTTAAAAGTATCGAACGCAGTGCGCGTCTTCTCCGAGGATCCGATGGATTCGCAGTCGCGCGCCATCGCCCGCTACGTGCGCGAAACGGGCGAACGCTACATTCCCGGGATGAAGGTGGACGCCGTCTTCCGTAACGACCGCTTCGGCCGCGGCGGCGACCACACGGCCTTCAACAACAACGGCTTCCCGGGCGTCCGGATTACCACCGTAGCCGAGGACCTGAAGAAGCAGCATTCTCCGGAGGATACCTTCGCGCACGCTTCGCCCACTTACTGTGCACAGGTCACCCGCATCAACGGCGCTGCCTTAGCCAGCCTGGCCTTGGCTCCCGCGCCGCCGATAGTGACCCGCGACGTGACCCGCACCGAGGCTGAGACGGGCTATTCGGTGCAGCCCAACCTGGCGCGGGGTAAGGAGTCGGTGGACGCGGTGCTCAAGTGGAGGCTAGGCACGGAGCCGGATCTGGCCGGTTACTCGGTGGTAGTCCGCTCGACCACAGCGCCGTTTTGGGAGCGCGAGATCTACGTGGGCAAGGTGAGCGAGTACACATTGCGGAATCTTTCGATTGACGACGCGGTGCTCGGAGTGAAGGCGATCGACAAGGACGGCGTGGAGAGCATGGTGTCGGCTTATGTCCTACCGAAGCGGAACTTCGCGGCGGTGAATTAGTCTACTTGAATTCTTTCTTCAGACGCAGCCTGCAATCCTAGCCCGTCGCGTAAGCGATGGGTCACATCTGCCAAAGAACCTCCAGCGTTTCCTGCTTTGGCTCACGCGATAGGCTAGTTTCGCTTGATCCAGTACTTCTAGGATGCATCCCGCCTAGCCTGCCGCGCAAGCGGCGGGGCACATTGTCGGATCCGTAATGCGTTGCAAACTTCCCGACGAACTGGCAGAAACAGGGGGAAATGCAGCTAGTCGGGGACTTTAAGGGAACGTCTTAAGAACGGGAGATTAAGCCCCGCTGCTTGCGCGGTAGATTAGGCGGGACACGCTTGATAGAAGTAACTAATCAAGCGGCAAGAGCACTAACGGTCACGATCGGTGACTAACTCGGTGACGGAGAGCAGGGCGCGGCGATACGGAGAATCGGGAAACGAAAGAATCAGGTCGCGGGCTTGATTGGCGAAAGTTGCCGCCCGCTCGCGCGCCAGTTCGACGCCTTGATGATCTTCAATTAGGGTGAGGATCCGGGAAAACGGCACGCGGTCGTAGCTCTTGTCTTTCAACACCGTTTCGACGAGCCGCACTTCTTCGAGGTTGGCGCTCGAGAGGGCATAGAGCAGCGGTAAGGTTACTTTGCCTTCCTGTAAGTCGTTACCGACCGGTTTGCCGAGAATATTCTCCCGCGAAGTAAAGTCGAGGATATCGTCGACCAATTGAAACGCCATGCCGAGGTTCCAGGCAAATTCCGTTAGCTTGGCTTGGGCCTCCAAGTCGCCGCGGCGGCCAAGGTAGGCGCCCACCTCGGCACAGGCGCCAAAGAGGGCCGCCGTTTTGCGGTCGATCAATTCCATGCAATCGGCTTCGGAGATATCGAGTTTGCCGATCCGTTCAAGTTGAAGTAACTCGCCTTCCACCATGCGCTGCGTGACACCCATCAGGATGTCGATAATTCGGAAGTCGCGCAGCTCGAGCGTAATCTGGAAGGCCTGCATGTAGATCCAGTCGCCGGCGAGCACCGAAACATGGTTACCCCATATCGCGTTGGCCGATGGCTGGCCCCGCCGGGTATTGGCCATGTCGATAACATCGTCGTGCACCAAGGTGGCCGTGTGCAGTAACTCCATCACCGCGGCCATGCGAATGGCATCGTCGCTCGAATCGCCCACTAGGCGGGCGCTGAGTAAGAGAAGAATCGGCCGAAGGCGCTTGCCCCCGCTCGCTTGCATATGGCTGGCCACGGCGGTAACAGTATGCGATGAGGCAGCCGACTCAAGCTTGAAATGCTGCTCCACCTTTTTCAGGTCGTCGCGCACCAAGTCGTGAATCTCGCGGCTCGTCAGAGCCAGACCGATGTTGGTCATGCCGTTCCTTTCATTTCCGCTCGTACAAAGAGCCGGGCAAAATTTGCCGTCGTCAACCGGTCAATCTCGGATACGGTGACCCCGCGCAGTTCGGCTAAGCGAACGGCCGTGTGCACCACGTGGGCGGGCTCATTCCGTTTACCGCGAAACGGTACAGGTGCCAAGTAGGGACAATCGGTTTCGAGCAGCAGCCGGTCGGCGGGAGCCTCGCGGGCCGCATCGTGCACATTAGTCGCCTTCGGATAAGTAACCACGCCACCGAAACCGAGCGAGAAACCGAGGTCCACCACCCGGCGCATTTCTTCCACGCCGCCCGAGAAGCAGTGGAAGATACCGCCCAAGGCCGCATCCCAGTGATTTTCAATCAGACGAAAACAATCGTCCCAAGCGTCGCGCGAATGAATCACAATCGGCAAACGAGCCTCACGAGCAATCTCCATTTGACGAACGAAGACGTCTTGTTGCACGTCCCGCGGGGCAAAGTCGTAATGGTAGTCGAGACCGATCTCTCCGTATCCCACAACTTTTGGATGCCGGCAAAGGGCGGGAAGGCGGGAGAAAGTTTCGGCCGTGACGGCGGAGGCCTTGTGAGGGTGCACGCCGACGGTGGCGAAGAATTCCGGGTGCTGCTCCGCCAAGCGGATGCCGGCTTCGAGATCAGGAGGGCCATCGCCGGAACCGATGGCCAACAAATGAGTTACGCCCGCCGCCCGGGCGCGGGCCATCACCTCTGGCCGATCGGCGTCAAAAGCGCCGTCATCGACGTGACAATGCGAATCGATCACTTGAGGCGAGCCCCGACGGGAACCTCCTCGAGGAAAGCCGCCAAAACCGGAGCCCCTCCTTCGAGCGAAGCGGCGACGATCATACCCTGACTTTCAATACCACGCAACTTACGCGGGGCCAAGTTAGCCACAATAACGACCTTGCGATTTACCAATGACTCGGGCGAGTAAGCCTTGGCGATGCCCGCCACGATGGTGCGCGGCTCGGGCTCACCGATATCGACCTTGAGCTGGAGTAACTTATCGGCGCCTTTAACCGCCTCGGCTGAAAGTACGAGGCCGACCCGTAAGTCGACCTTAACGAAGTCATCAATCGTAATCTCCGGCGATAGCGGAATCACCGGACTTACTCCGGCGACGGGAGCCGCTTCCTCGGTCCTGCCCAGCAGCGCGTTCTGGCGGGCTAACTCCGCTTGTTCAAGTTCTTGCATTTGAGGAATCACAATCTTGGCATCGAGCCGAGGGAATACAGGGGTGAGGTCGCCCACTTGGTCGACACCCATCTGGGTACGGATCTTGTCGATGGACGCGGGGATGATGGGATGGGCGAGGTCGCAGATGGCTTGAAGGGCGCGGTAGGTGGAACAGAGCACCGCGTCCAGGCGCTCGTGCTCGCTGCGCTTGGCGAGTTCCCACGGCTTCTCTTCCATAATGAGGCGATCGAGGAAACCGATCAGCGCCCAGATGGCTTCGAGGGCCTTCGAGAATTCGAACTTGGCGTAATGCGCTTGGGCCTGCTCCCGCGTGGTGGCAATGTGCGCGGCCACGCTTTCGAGTACCGGTACCGCTGGCACCAGACCGGCACGATACTGCTTGATCATGGTCAGCGTGCGGCTCGTTAAGTTACCCAGGCCGTTGGCGAGGTCGGCATTATAGCGGGCGACTAAGGCGTCCAAAGAGAAATTGCCATCCGCGCCGAAGACGACTTCGCGCAATAAGAAATAGCGCAACGCATCGATGCCGACGACGCTCGTAATTGGCGTGGCACGAAGTAAGTTGCCCTTCGTTTTTGACATCTTGTCGTTTTCAAAGAGTAACCAGCCGTGGGCAAATATCTGTTTCGGCAAGGGCCAATCGGCGGCCATCAGGAAGGCGGGCCAGAAGACCGCGTGAAAACGCAGAATCTCTTTGCCGATTAAGTGTAAGTCAGCCGGCCAACGCCCTTCGCCTTCTACCGCGCTCATATAAGTGGTGAGCGCATCGAACCAGACGTAGAAAACGTGCTTCTCTTCGCCGGGTACCGGAATGCCCCAGGAGATGGAAGTACGGCTGATGGAGAGATCCTGTAGTCCGCCCTTCACGAAAGCGAGGACTTCATTGCGCCGGATGTCGGGTTGAACGAAGTCGGGCTCATCTTCGTAAAGTTTCAGTAAGCGATCCTGGAAGGCGGAGAGCTTGAAGAAGTAATTCTCTTCGGTAACTTCCTCCAGCACGCGGCCGCAAATCGGGCAGGGCTCGCCGGGCTTCGACTCGTTGGCGTACAGCTCGTCCGACACACAGTAGGCACCGGTGTAACTGCTCTTATAGACGAAGCCGCGCTCCTGGCAGCGGAGGAATAACTCCTGCACTTTTTTGTGATGGGTGCGATCGGTGGTGCGCTTGAAACGATCGATCTGCAAGCCCAGTTCGGACCACTGCTTACGAAATTCCTCGGAGATCAGATCCGTAAAAGCTTGCGGCGACTTACCGACAGCCTTAGCGGCGCGCTCAATTTTCTGGCCGTGCTCATCGGTGCCGGTAGCCAGCACGACGTCGTAACCTTCGGCACGCTTAAGGCGCGCGATCACTTCGGCGGCAATCGTCGTATACGTGTGGCCGATGTGGGGGGCGGCATTCACGTAGTAAATCGGGGTCGTAAGATAGAACTGTTTCATCGAGTGGATTGGTAAGTGAAATGGGCGGCAGCAATGACGTCTTTGAGGGGCACACGGCGTTCCCGCGCCAGCTTCTGGCAATCATCATATTCAGGCGAAGCGGAGCCCTCCTCCGATACCTTCATGCGGACTTCGCCATAAGGCGTCTGCACCGCTATGATCTTGCGCTCCAGCACGCGCCGTTGCGCACTATACATGCGCACGCCGAGCGAAGTAGTTTCGGCGAGGATTAACTGGGCCAGCTTCTCTTGATCCTCGGGCTTTGAAATCACGCGCAACAAGGTGCCTTGGCGGTTCTTTTTCATTTGCAAGGGCTGCAGTGCCACGTCGAGGGCACCTTCTTCGAAGAGACGGTCCATGGTGTAGCCGAGGACTTGGGGCGTGGTGTCGTCGATGTTGGCTTCAATCACGGTGACCGTGGCGGCTTCGGTAGCGGCACTCGACTCACCCACCATGACGCGCAGCATGTTGGAGTGGCCGGGAAAGTCCTTGGTGCCCGCGCCGAAGCCGATCTTCGACACCTTCATCGCCGGCATGTGGCCAAAGCTTTCTGCCAATGCCGCGGCGAAGGCAGCGCCGGTGGGCGTGGTGAGTTCGACGGTGGGTCCGGAGGAGTAAGTGGGGTGCCCCGTCAGCAACTTGGCAGTGGCCGGGGCAGGCACCGGCATCAGCCCGTGGTCGCACTTCACGGTGCCGCTCCCGACGTTGATATCGGACATATAGATGCGCTCGATGCCCAGCAGATCGAGGCCATAGCAGGCGCCGACGATATCGCAAATCGAATCCACCGCGCCCACTTCGTGGAAGTGTACGCGTTCAATGGAAATGCCGTGGACGCTCGCCTCGGCTTCGGCCAGCTTGCGAAAGACCTTCTTCGACCGCTCCTTGGTGGTGGCCGGCAAGCCGGATTCGTCGATGATTTTGTCGATGTGGTGCAAGTGGCGATGCTGGTTATCGGCGGGCGCTTCGACAATGAAGCGCGTACCCGCAATGCCCGCGCGTCTGGTGGCTTCGACAGTGAATTGGGCGTTGGTGCCGAGGCTCGAAAGGCCATCGGTAAGGGCGCGCGGATCGGCGCCCGCGTCAAGCAGGGCGGCTACGGTCATGTCGCCGGCGATTCCGGAGAAGGCGTCAAAATAAGCGATGCGCACCTTACTATCTTAGCGAGGTTCGATACAATGACGAAAATGGCAAACGCACCCCGACGTAACTTTATCGCTCTGGCCGCCGCGGCTCCGGCTGCCGCTGCCGCCGCGCAGGCCCCCAAGGCGATGGCTCCCGTGAAGAAGGTCCACTACCGGAATGGCAAGAAGCCGGAGAAGACGCCATTGTTCAACGGTGGCGTATCTTACGGCAACCTGCTGTTTGTGGCCGGCAAGGGCGCGCACTTTGAAGGCGACATTAAGGCGCACACGAAGCATGTGCTTGACGAGGTAGAGAAAGAACTCGTCAACGCCGGCTCGTCGATGGAGAAAGTGTTGAAGTGCAACGTCTACTTGAACGACTTGAAGGACTACAAGGAGATGAACGAAGTCTTCCAGGGCCGCTTCGGCGCGGAGCCGCCGGTACGAACCACGATCGCCGCGGCGGGTGGCATACCGGGTAACTCGCTGGTGGAGATCGATGTGATCGCCTATATCTAAAGGGCTACTGCCGCATGCTGGCGGGATCGGGCAGCCGGGGCGGCAACTTTGCGAGCAAGGTGGCAAAAGTTTCCGCGTCAGCCAATAACCCGAGGGTCTCCTCGTGGAGGCGTCCGTACGCAGCATCGTAGTCAGCCAGAACGCGTTTCGCTTTCAATCGATTCCCGATCGTCGCCAGATACTGGCAATTGGCGTCCGGACTGCCCTTAAAGACGCGCCAGAGTTGAGCATGAGTTCCTTCGCCTGGCAATAGGACAAATCCGTTGGACTCTGCCCGCGACAGCGCCAGGTGATAGACGTAGTAATAAGCGCGACTCACCGCGCTCCGATGCCCGGCCTCGGTGCCGTATTTGGCGAGTTCCCGCGCTAACTGCAAATAATCGGTCCAATCGAAGGCCATCTACACGAGTTCGTAAGTAAAAGTAAGATTTGCGCCCAAAGCTGGGCTGTCGAAAAGAAAGGATTCGTCAAATCGAGCCAAAGCACTTCTCAATTCGTCGACACCGCCCGGCCAAAGCACTGATGCATACAACTCTCTAACCCCAGACTCGTCCAATGGCGCGCGGAGGGCCAGCACGGCATCGGAACCGAAACAACTCTTCAGGTGGGGTACCGAATCCACTAGGATTTGGGTTAACGCCGGTTCTTCGGACAAGACTTCCTCGACGGAGGACTCTTCTGGCAGTAAGAAATAGACCCGCAATTGTTGAAGAGCCGAAGCAATTGGGGCTGGTGCCGGCACAGACGGCAAAACGAGTAATTCGGCCATGTCCCGATTCTATCGCGGTTCTGGCTGGAGCTTGAGCGACTCTAACTCCTCCAAAGTCCGCGGCCATTCCTTGCCCAGGAGCCGTGAAAGCCCGCGATCAGCCAGGAGTTTCCCGCCCGTCTGGCAGCGGACGCAGTAGTTGGTCTCATTGGCCGCATAGCGCATGCGCTGGACGGGCTCACCGCAGCGAGGACAAGGCTGGCGGTACTTGCCATGCATCGCCATTTCCGGCCGAAAGGCGGTGACTTTGGTGGGGAAGTCACCCCCGGTCTCTGCGCGAAGCCGGGAGATCCACGCTGTGAGGCATTGCTGCGTGGCCCGATATAGCCGCTCGATCTCCTCCGTCGTCAGCTTCTGGGTTTGGGCGATCGGCGAGAGCTGCGCCAGCCACAGGATCTCGTCAGAGTAGGCATTGCCGATGCCACTGAGAATACGGGGATCGGTTAGCGTGCGCTTGAGGGTGTGATTCTCGTGGGTAAGCGCAGCGGCGAATTCCGGCAGGGTGGCCGTGAGCACTTCGATTCCGCCTGGGTTGAAGGACTCTAACCCGCGCGCCACATGAAGCGAAGCGCGGTGCTGGGTACCGGCTTCGGTCAGGATTAAGATGCCGGTGTTAAAGATGAAGGTAACCTGGGCAAGCTTCTTGCTGTTCCACTGCAACCGGCCCGCGATCATCAGGTGCAGGATCAGCCACAGGTCATTGTCGAGCCCAATGGCGATGCGTTTCCCCACTCTTTCGAGCCCCGTAACTGTCCGCCCCAGCGCTTCGGAAAGTGGCGGGTCAATCGATCGCAGCAGAAACGGGCTCTTCAGCGTAACTTGCTCGAGTTTAGCGCCCAGGATGCGGGCCGAAAGGGCGTCGAGGTAGACAGTGATGTCGGGCAGCTCCGGCATAGAGCATAGTTTGTCAGAAGTCGGCGGGATTTGGTAAGCTGGTTGATGTTGCGCGATGCGCTCTTTTTGCGCGCCGAGGGTGAATCCCGGCAAAGCAAGAAGAATCAAGGCGTTAGCGAAATTGAAGGACAAACACCATGCCCAAGCTTAAGACCCATAAGGGCGCGGCCAAGCGCTTCAAGAAGACCGGATCGGGGAAGTTCGTGCGGAGACATTCGCACGCACGCCACATCCTCACTTCGAAGAGCCCGGGCCGGAAGCGGCGTTTGGCGCAAGGCGCGGTGGTCGACAAGACCAACGAGTATGCGCTCAAGCTGATGCTTCCCAACTAACTGACTTAAGAATTCATTCGAGTGTGGACGGTGCTCCTCGCACGTGCCCGCAGCCGCCTCGATCCCCTGCAACCCAGGGAACCTAAAGGAGAACAAACGTGCCTCGTGTAAAACGCAGTACTAAGCGCCGGGATTACCGGCACAAAACCCTTCGCCTCGCCAAAGGATACTTCCTCACCAAGAGCAAGCTGAACCGGGCCGCCCAGGAAGCCGTCGAGAAGGCCCTGAAGTACGGCTATGTCGGTCGCCGCCTGAAAAAGCGCGATTTCCGGGCCCTGTGGATCGCCCGTATCAACGCCGCTTGCCGCACTTGCGAGATGTCCTACAGCAAGTTTGTGCATGGTTTAAAGAAGGCCGGCATCGAGCTCAACCGCAAAGTGTTGGCCGATATTGCCTTCCACGATGAGAGCGGTTTCCGCGCCTTGGTTACCAAAGCCAAAGCGGCCCTTTAGATTCCTCTCGCGTAACGCCGTTCAATCCTGTAGATTGTAGAGGATGGCTTCCACTGCGTCATCCTCTACGGCACCCCCCACCTCGCAAGGGGATGAATTTCCTTACCTTACGCAACTCGAGCGGCGCATCGGGCGCCTACTTGACTTGGTTGCCGTGTTGAAACAAGACCGCCAAAGGCTCGAACGCGATAATGCCGTACTCTTGCAGGAGCAAGACGTGGCTTTGCGGGACAAGAAGCTGGCGCTCGAAGAAAAATCTCATGTGATCAAAGAGTTGGCCGAAACGCGGGCGACATTGGCGGTCTCCGAAGCGGTCGCCACCGAGGCCAAAGTGGCGCTGGCCCAGGGCGTGTCACCGGCCGAAGTCGACAAAGCCCGTGCCGACGCCCACGCCGCCCAAAAACAGGCCGACGAAGCCCAGGCGGCCGCCCGCAAGTGGGCCGAACAGGTGGAACTGGCCAAGGCCGAAGTCAGCCGCCTCAATGACGCCGTCGGCCGCTTGAAGATCGAACGCCAGCAGGTTCGCGAACGTATCGAAAAGGTATTGGGACAGATGGACGCTCTGTCCACGAACGGTTAACCCCCCCATGCAACCCGTGAGCAAACAATCCGTGCGCGTGACGATCTTTGGCCAGCACTACAACCTGCGGGCCACGGGGGATCCCGGCGAAATCGAAGAGTTGGCGGCCATGGTAGACGACTTGATGACGTCGATCGCCTCCCAAACCGGCACCTCGGACCCCAGCCGGACCGCGGTTTTGGCGTGTCTACACCTGGCCGATCAGTTGAAGGGCGCCCAAGAGGAGATCCACTCCATGCGCGACCGCGCCAATGACCGGGCCAAGCAACTGTGCGTGGCCATGGAACAAGCGGAAAACGACTTCAAGAGCGGCCGCTAGCCACTTTTTTCGAGAATATTCGAAAATAAATGAGATTAATCGCCCGCGAAACACACTATTCAATGTGAGTCTCTTTCTCTGGCTTTACCTTTTGCAACTGCCCTCCACCACACCGTTCTACGCGGAGGGCTCCTTGGTGAACGCGGCTTCGCAAACGGTGGACCGGGTCGCCCCGAACACCATCCTCACCCTTTACGGCGCGCACCTGAGGTTTCCCGACACCGATGTCCGCATCTACCGGGGCGGGACGCTGCTTCCCATATTTTTCTCCTCCTCGGGGCAGGTGAACTTTCTCCTCCCCGCCAACACCGTGCCTGGCCAGCATTTCATCCAATTGGGGCGCGCGGGACTGGTGGGGCCTCGGATCCCTATCCGCGTGCGGGAGCAAGCGCCGGAGCTCTTCGCGACGCCCGAAAACTGGCTGCTCGCCACGCGTCCGGATGGCAACCTGATCACGAAGGACAACCCGGCTCGGCCGGGCGAAACGATCGTCTTCTACGGCACCGGTTTTGGCCCGTTGCTGGAAGGTCCGTTCGCTAAGACGAAAATCTCTTGGCTGGAATTCCTGACGGAATTCAACGTCCTGCTGAATGGGGAGCCGCAGCCCGGCCTTTACTACGCGGGAACCGCACCCGAATTCGAAGGGCTCTACCAAGTGAACTACACACTGCCGGCCATGGCGGAAGCAAATCCGGAGATCCGCGTGTCGGCGCGAGGGGATCAGAGCCGGGCGGGAACGCGATTGTGGTTTAGGCCCTAACCCGGCGTGGCCGGTAGCCGACTATCATGGCTATCATGCTCACCTTAGTTTTGTTCGTCAGCCAAGCCCTGCCCGGCACAGCGCTGCCCGGCACAGCCCTGCTGGAGCCGGTAGCCGACCCGGCGGCGCGCATGCTCGACGGCCTGCACGCCTACGCCGACGCGCGTCTCGTCTCGTCTGTGGCGCGGCGTAGTGCCTCCCCGCCCCAGCGGGAGAAGCTGCGCGAATTGATCGGGGCGAATGATCCGCGCGTGCCAGCCGCGGGCTTCGTGCGGCACGGGGATGGCGTGCAGTGGCCGGTGGTGGAGGGCGTAGTGGCCGTGGGCGGTTGGGTGGAGCCCAAGGGCACACCGGCCTGCTACCAGGTGGCGCTGCAAAACCATCCGCAGGCCATCGACCCCGCGTGCGTCAACGTGGTTGCCGAGCTTCTCGAGGGCAGTCCGCAGGTGGCGGGGAATGCGCGGCTAGGTAAGAAGACGGAGCAGCCGCCGCGTGAATTCCTTTACCGCATGGCCTACCCGATGGGCCGCCACCCGCTCGGTTACGCAGTGCAGACGGTGCTCGCCGCCGTCGACAACTTCGCGCTTCGCCAGCCGTTTCGGGGCCCGCGGCGGCCGATTCGCGTGGTCTCGATCGACGGACACCAATCGCTGGTGGCCTTGCTCGCCTGCGCCCTCGACACGCGCATCGACGAATGCGTCGTCGCCAACCTCCGTTTCGACCTTTCGGACCTCAGCCGCCTTCCCGTCGAATACAACATCTGGCAGTGGGCGGAACACTTCGATCG
>ENA-ORBV01008666-ORBV01008666.1-microbial-mat-metagenome-genome-assembly--contig:-NODE-8666-length-16999-cov-4.828625_pt1 | contig 16999 bp, 15 predicted proteins | sample MGYA00237777_ERZ505514 | MGnify/ENA primary metagenome ERZ505514 (study PRJEB26160, sample SAMN06269048) | microbial mat metagenome | isolation source: Oligotrophic lake microbial mat | place...
GGCGAGGGTGAACTCCTGCGCCCGCCCGCCGCCGACTTCTGCGCCCGGGCGATGACCATTGCCGCCGGTTCGAGCCGGCCGCGCGCGCTGATCGCCGGTGGCGAGGTCATCGTCACTCTCGGCGCGACGCCGGGTCGCGGCGGGCGGGCGCAGGAGTTCACCCTCGCCAGCGCATTGGCCCTCGGCGGCTGCTCGGGCATCGCGGTCCTCGCCGCCGGCACCGACGGCAACGATGGCCCGACCGACGCCGCCGGCGCGGTCGCCGACGGCAGCACGCTGGTGCGCGCGGCGGCGCTCGGGCTTTCGGCGCGCGAGCATCTCGATCGCCACGATGCCAACCCGTACTTCGCCGCCTTGGGCGATCTCGTGCTGACCGGGCCTACCAGGACCAACGTGATGGACTGCTACCTCGCGGTGATCGCAGCCGAGTGATCGGGAAAGACGATGCGACACCATCGTTATTCCAATTCATCGATGGATCGGAGATGACCTAGGATGCCGCCATGGCGGGCCGGAAGCCCGCCGAGGAGGTCGCCCAGATGATCGCCACCGCTCCCTGCGCACCCGCTTGGTTCACCGCCAAGCAGGCCTGCGTCACCCTGGGCATTTCGCCCTCCCTGATCCGCCTGTGGGAGAGCCGTTACGGCTGGCCGTGCCCGCGGCGTACGGCCAACGGCCATCGTCGCTTCAGCACGGCGGACCTCGACGAGATCCGCCGCGTGCTGGCGCTGGTGCGCGGTGGGCGCGCGGTCGGCTCGCTGCTGAGCGAAGGCCGGCCGCGCTTGCCGGAAGCGGCGCCGCGGCCGCGTCTCGACGCGGACATCGTCAGCGGCATTCCCCTGCCGGCACGGACGAAGGCGTGTGCGCTGCGCGGTGAACTGGTCGCGGCGCTGGCGCGTCGCGACGAGGGGGCGGCCCAGGCCTGCCTGGCGCACGCCCTTCGCGACTGCACGCCCGACGACCGTCCCTGGGCAGCTTGGCTGCCCTGCCTGACCATGCTCGCGGCCTGGGAGGCGCGTGGTCAGGGTCTGCCCGGAGCGTCGCGCCTGCGCGCGACCGTGGCGGCGCAGGCGCGGGCTCTGGCGAACCGACGGCTTGCCCAGGTCGAACTCGGCGTAGTGGCGGACGATGATGACGTGGCCGTCATCGTGGCGGCGGCCTTGACCCTGGCCGGGCATCCCGCGCGGCCGATGCGCGCGGCGGCCATCACCGGGCCGTACGTAACGGTCGGCGGGCGGGCGCCGGATGACGACGAGCAGCACCGCGCGCATGTCGACCTGCTGGCTGGACCAGGGTTGGCGGCGCTGGCGGCGCACGAACGAGGCTGGTGGCGACTCGCCACCGCAGTGGGATGAGTGGATGCCCTGCCGGACGGATTCCCCGTCCGGCAGGGCTTTCCGCGTTGGATCAGCCGGGTACGTGCCAAGTGCAACGCAGCGATCCCACGCAGCCGGGGCGAGCAACACCCCGAACAACGTCCTGCCACGGACCGCGTCCTGGGATCGCCGAGTTGCACTCGGCTGCTTCACGAGTCAGAGCCGAACCTGCCCCGTCCCGCGCAGTACATATTTATACGTGCACAACTCAGCCAATCCCATCGGCCCCCGCGCATGCACGCGGTTGGTCGAGATGCCGACCTCGGCGCCGAGCAGGAATTGCGCGCCGTCGGTGAAGCGCGTGCTCGCGTTGTGGTAGACGCAGGCGCTGTCGACCGCGGCGAGGTAGCGTTCCGCCACCGCTACATCCGCGGTGACGATGCCATCGCTGTGGTGGCTGCCCCAACGATCGGTGAAGCGGATCGCCTCCTCGACGTCATGCACGGTCTTCACCGCGAGGATCAGGGCGAGGTACTCGGTCGACCAGTCGGCCTCGGTCGCTGGGATGGCGCCCGGCAGCAGCGGCAGGGCCGTGGCGTCGGCGCGCAACTCGACGCCGTGCTTCGCCATCTCGGCGGAGAGGCGCGGGAGGAAGGCGGGCGCGACCGCGGTGTCGACCAGCAGGTTTTCGATCGCGTTGCAGACACCGGGGCGCTGGACCTTGGCGTTCACCACCAGGCGCAGCGCCATGTCGAGATCGGCGCCCGCATGCACGTAGAGACTGCACACGCCCTTGTCGTGCTTGATCACCGGCACCTTGCTGCAGGCGACCACCGAGCGGATGAGCGATTCGCCGCCGCGCGGGATGGCGAGATCGATCGCGTCGTCGCGCGAAAGCAGCAGTGGCACCAGGGCGCGATCCTGCTCCATCACCAGTTGCACCGCGTCGGCGGGCAGCCCGGCGCTGGCGATGCCGCGCCGCACCGCGGCGGCGAGCGCGCGGTTGCTGTGCACCGCCTCTTTGCCACCGCGCAGGATGCAGGCGTTGCCCGAGCGCAGACACAGCCCGGCGGCGTCGACGGTGACGTTCGGCCGGCTTTCGAAGATGATGGCGACCACGCCAATCGGCACCGCGATCTTCTCCATGGCCACGCCCTGGGCGATGGGCCGCGCTTCCAGCCGGCGCCCGACCGGATCGGGCAGATCGGCGATGGCGCGCAGGTCGGCGACCACGCCCTCTAGGCGCTTGGCATCGAGCTTCAGCCGGTCGAGCATGGCCGGCGCCACGCCGTCGCTGCGGCCCTGGTCGAGGTCGCGCGTGTTGGCGCTGGTGATCGCGTTGGCGTCGGCGGCGAGGGCATCGGCCGCGGCGAGCACCGCCTGGCGCCGCTGCTCGCCGGGCGCCAACGCCACGGCGCGGGCTGCGGGCCGGGCGCGTTGGCAGAGATCATCGACGTGGGCGGCGAGGGTGGCGGGGGCATCCATGGGCCGGGCATCATCCAGGCTCGGGCGCAATGCCAAGCGACCCGGTGGTGGACTATGTCCCGGCGGCGGCTGCCTGGCCGGCGAAGCTCGGCTGCCCGGTGACTTCGAGCACCGTCCGCCACAGTTCGCCACGCGGATCGATGCGGCGCAGACCACCGGCCACCAGGGGCAGCGGTACGTGGGTGAAGACGCCGTGCCGCAGGCCGATGACCAGATCGGTGCGGCCCGCCATCGCCGCGTGCACGGCGTGATGGCCGAGCTGCGCGCAGAAGATGCCGTCGCCGGGATTGGCCGGGATGGCGCGCACCAGATAGCTGGGATCGATGTATTTGAGGCTGGCATCGATGCCGCGCTGGCGCAAGTGGGCGTCGATGCGCGCGCGCAGGAAGAGTCCGATGTCCTGGTGCAGGCGGTTGCCGGTGCGGTCGAACTCGGCCGGCGCTGCCGGCATCAGGTTCTGCCCCGCGCCCTCGGCGACCACCACCACGGCGTGGTCGCGCGCCGCCAGGCGTGCTTCGAGCCAGACGAGCAGGCCGCCAGCGCCCTCAAGCGTGAAGGGTACCTCGGGCACCAGCACCGCGTCGGCGTCGCCCGAGGCCAGCGCGGCGTGGGCGGCGATGAAGCCGGCATCGCGGCCCATCAGGCGCACCAGCCCGACGCCGCCGCGGGCGGCTTCTGCCTCGACATGGGCGGCGTCGACCGCGTGCGTCGCCACCTCGACCGCGGTGTCGAAGCCGAAGGTGCGGTCGACCCAGGGCACGTCGTTGTCGATGGTCTTGGGCACGCCGATCACACCCAGCGCCTGGCCGCGCGCGCGCGCCGTCGCCGCCAGGGCATGCGCGCCGCGCAGGGTGCCGTCGCCGCCGATGCAGAACAGCAGGTCGATGCCCAGCGCGCGCAAGGTGCTGCAGGCAACGTTGAGGTCGGGCTTGTTGCGCGCGGTGCCGAGGATGCTGCCACCCGCGCGGTGGATGTCGCGCACGCGCGCCGGATCGAGCGCAATGGGCACGACGCCCGGCACCAGCCCGGCATAGCCGTTGGCGATGCCGAGCACCCGGCGCACGCCGTAGTGGTAGTGCAGGCCGTTGACCACCGCGCGGATCACGTCGTTGATGCCCGGCGACAGTCCGCCGGCGCTGAGCACGGCGGCGGTGACGGTGGTGGGATCCCAGGCGATGTGCGCGCGCGGCCCGGCGCGTTCGAAGCCGGGGCCGGGGGCATGGAGATCGAGCGGCACCCGCGGCGCGTCGTCGGCGTAGGGCACCGGCAGGTCGCCGTGGCGGTCGGCGAAGCGGTGGGGCGAGATCCATTCGGCCGGGCGGACCTGGGCGATGGCGACGTCGCTGGCGGTGAATGTGGGGCTCATGGCGATGCGGGTCCTGGCGGCGGGTCGGACTCGGGCTCGACGTCGGGTGGCTCGACGACGACCGGTGGCTCGGGCTCGGCTGCGGGTGGCGGCGGTAGCGGTATCGCTGACGTCAGCTCCGCAGCCGACCACACCGTCTCAACCGCGCCATTGGCGCGCAGCAGCAACCAGCAGTTGTCACGCCAGCCGAACGGCGTCCAGCGGCGCAGCGGCAGCGGGGTGTACGCAGCCACCGCGCGCCCGGTGGCATCGGGGACGACGGCGAAGCGCTGCTCATCCTCGCCACGCCGGTAGCGCGGAGGGTCGGCGGCGAGCCCGGCCTCGCGGCCGAGCTGGTAGTAGTCGAGTTGGCGGCGCGCGTCCTGGATGCGCAGCAGCAGCTCCCAGCGCGGCATCACCGCCACGTGCAGCAGGCCGCCGAAGGTGATGGCGAACACACCCAACGCCGAGATCGGCGCACGCCTGAACCAGGTGCGCGCGTAGAGCACCGCCCAACCCAGGCCGAGGCCGACACCCAGGGTGATGCCGACCGCCATCGCCGGGATCACCTGCTCGGGTCCCAGCAGCAGCGCCGGCAGCGGCAGCAGGAACGCCACCGCGCCGATGGCGAACTGGCGCAGGCCCGGAACCTCGGGCAGCAGCCACTTCTGCCAGCCGGGTTCGGGAACGGGATCCATGGCGGTAGCGTCCGCGATCGCCCCGGCGCCGTCCAGCCCTCCGACGTGGCCGGGATGGCGGGCGTGGGGGACGGTTGCCGATCTCGGGCGGCCCCCGACGCTCGCGGCATGGTCCGCCTCGATCGCATCGCGACCCGCACCGGCGATGACGGCACCACCGGCCTGGGCGACGGCCGCCGGCTGGCCAAGGACCATCCCCTGGTCGCGACGCTCGGCGCGGTCGACGAAGCCAATGCCATCCTCGGCCTGGTGCGGTTAGAGGCCCTGCCCGAGGCGGTGGCGGCCGAGGTGGGCCGGGTGCAGAACGATCTTTTCGACCTCGGTGGCGATCTCTGCCTGCCGCCGGGTGGCCCGTACGAGGCGCGCATCCGTCGCATCGGCGACGGTCACCTCGCCCGGCTCGACGCGGCGCTGGAAGCGGCCAACGCCGGCCTCCCGCCGCTGACCAGCTTCGTCCTGCCGGGTGGGACGCGCGCCGCCGCCGCCCTGCACCACGCCCGCACCGTCGTCCGCCGGGCCGAGCGCGACTTGGTGGCGGCGTTGGCGCATGGCGATCCGGCGGGCCTCAACCCGGCCTGCCTCCGCTACCTCAATCGTCTGTCCGACTGCTGCTTCGTGTGGGCGCGCCGCTGCAACGACGATGGCCACGCCGACGTGGCCTGGGTGCCTGGAGCCAACGCGTGATGCTGACGCCCGCCGATGCGCGGTTGTCGTTCTGGTGTCCGCAGCCGGTCGACCGCGCGCGTGGCGAGGCGCGTCTCGATCGCTTCCCCGCCCACGTCACCACGCTGCTGACCGGCCAGATCGGTGCGCTCGCCAACCTGCGCTCGTCAAGCGGCTGCGCCGTGCTGACGCGCACCGACGCGCCATGGATCGAGCTGCACCTCGATCGCCTGCGTCACCACCAGCTGGTGCCGATCGGCGTCGCCTGCGAGGTCGCCCAGGACGGCGGCGGTTGGCAGGCCTTCTCCAGCGCCGATCTGCGCGAGCGCGAGGGCCGCGTCGTGGTGCGCTTCGCCACCGGCCTGGAACGCGGTGGCACGCCGCGCGCGGTGACGCTGTGGTTGCCGCTGATCTCGACCTGCGCCGTGGCCGGGGTGGCGGTGCCGGATGGCGCTCTGGTCGAGACCGAGCCCCTGCCCGAGCCGCGCTGGCTGGCGATCGGCGACAGCCTGACCCAGGGCTTCAGCGTGGCGTGCCCGACGCAGAACTGGGTCCACCGCGTCATGCGCGCGCGTGGGCTGCCGGTGTGGAACCTGGGCGTCGGCGGCCTGAAGATCGAGCCCGAAGCCGTGCGCTGGGCACTCGCAGCACGGCGCTGGGAACTGGTGACCATCGCGCTCGGCAGCAACCACGCCTGGCGCGAGGCCGACGCTGACGAAGCGGCGGCGCGCGCCGCGACGCTCGCCGACCTCGCGCTGAGCGGCGGGCATGGCAAGGTGCTCTGGCTGCTGCCGCCCTACAAACCGTGCGAGGACGGCAAAGGCCCAGCTGATTTCGCCGGCGTGCCGCTCGACCGCGAGGCCGGGCTGCGCGCGAGCCGGGTGCGCGCTGCGCTCCGGACGACGCTGGCCGCGTACGCACCTGGGCTGGCGGTGCTCGACGACCTCGGCGTGCGCGATCACCGCTATTATCCCGACGGGTTGCATCCCTTCGCGATCGGCTTCGCGCGCTATGCCGAGCGGGTGCTGGCGGCGTTGGGGTGACTGGCCTACTCGCGCATGCGCAGGAGCAGCTTCACCAGCCGCTCCTTCCCGGTCGCGTCGCGCAGGGTCAGCTCCAGGCGGTCGCCGATCTCGAGCTTCACCTGGGCCTTGAGGAAATCGAGTTTGCGCAGCAGCGCCCGGCCATTGGCGGCGACCACCACCTCGCCGGCACGGATCTCGGCGCCGGCGGCGGGACTGTTGGGATCGACGTGTTCGACGGCGAGGGCCTCGCCGCGCTGCGCCACCGCCAAGCCGTGCCAGGGACGACCGGGAATGGTGCGGCGGCCGGCGGGAACCACGCGATCCTCGTCGTTGCCAGCGGTGGTGCGCACGCGCACGCCGATGGTGCAGCCGGGCGTATAGGGCAGCGACTCGAACAGGCCGTCGACCGTGGCCAGCGAAACCGCCGGGCGGCCAGCGATCGCGAGCAGGCGGTCGCCCGCGACCAGCGGCACGCCCTCGCCAGGCTCGACCACCTCGATGCCGTCGGCACGGTCGGCCAGGATCAGGCCCTTGGGCTTGGTGGTGTGGTGGACGTAGCCGCCACCGGCCTCGCGCAGCAGCGGTAGGAAGGCTTGCAACTGGGTGGCGCAGATCGCCAGGCCCACCCCGCTGTTGACGCGCATGCCCGAGAGCGTGCGGATCTGGCCGTTGATGCCGAGCAGCCGGCCGGCTTCGTCGAACGAGGGCCCACCCGAGTTGCCGGGATTGACCGGGGCATCGACCTGCAGCGCGTCGGTGTAGTCGTCGCGCACGATGCGCGGGGTGCTGAGCACGCCGCGGGTCAGGGTGGGAATGCCGTCGACATCGCCCAGGCCCCAGGGATTGCCGACCGCGAACACGGTCATGCCCGGGCGGATGGCGCTGGTCGGAGCGAACGGCACGTACGGGCGCACGCCCGGTTCGCGGATGCGCAGCAGGGCGATGTCGCCGACCGGATCGGTGCCGAGCAGGTCGGCGGGCAGCGAGCGCCCGCCGGCATAGCGCACCTCGAGCTGGTCCACCGGTTCGCCGTCGATGACGTGATGATTGGTCAGCACCAGGCCATCGGCCGAGACCACCACGCCGCTGCCGCCGTGCACGAAGACGTAGGCGGCAAGCAGGTGCGCGGCGACCTCGCGCGCCGGCGTGGCGCGACGATCCTCGGCGGCGCTGGCGAGGGCGAGGCAGGCGAGCAGGAGGAGCGCGAGCAGCCTCACTCCTCGTCCTTTTCATCGCCGAACGGTTTGAGCTCGACCACCAGCGTGGTCTCCTCGCCAAGGCGACGCAGCACGACCTCGATACGGTCGCCGATCCGGTGGCGCACGAGCAGGCGGGTGACGTCGATGATCCGGGTCACCGCGACCCCGTCGAGGCGCACCAGCAGATCGCCGGGCATGACCCCAACCGCGGCGGCGCCGGTGCCGGGGACGACCTCCTTGATCTCGAGCATCCCGCTGGCCTTGTCGGGCTGCATGCGCACGCCCATGCCGACGGTGCGCATGGACGTGACGCCCTTGCCCGCCATCAACTGCGGCAGGACCTGGCGCACGGTCGCGCTGTCGACGAAGAGGGCGACGCCGGAGTTGATCAGCCACGGCCAGTCATCATTGGGCCCGAGCTTAACCACCAGTCCGACCACCGCCCCGGCGGCGTCGATCACCGGCCCGCCCAGGTTGCCGTAATTGGCCATCGCGTCGGTCTGGTGGAAGCCGAACTCGGCCTGTTCCTGGCGGCGGTCGATGGCCGAGACCACGCCGGCGGCGACGGTGTGGCCGGCGGCGGCGCGGTGGCGGCCGATCACGGCGATGGCGTCGCCGCAGGCCAGGCCGGGCTGCTCGGCGAGCACCGCGGGCGGCAGCGGCAGCGGCTTGGCCGCGCGCAGCAGGGCGAGGTCGAGCGGCACATGCACGGCGACCACGGTGCAGTCGATCGGCGCGCCATCGAGCAGCACCCGGCCGCGCTTGGCGTCGCCGTGCAGGTTGCTGGCCGCGGTCAGCAGCAGGTCGCGGCCGATGACCAGCGCGCTGACCGGCTGGTCGGTGTAGAGCACCTGCTGCTCGTGGTAATAGCGGTCCCAGTTGGCCTCGAGGCGTTCGCGTTCGTAGCCCGGCAGGTCGTCGCTGATCGGCGCCGGTCGGGGCATGCCCGGCGGATTGCCGAGGCCGGCGGGGCGTTCGAAGTAGACCAGGGCCACGCTCGGCACCAGATCCGCCGCGTGCGCGGCGAGGGCGCCGGCGATGGGGTCGGTACGCCCGGACGGCGCGGTCTTGGCGGCGGGCAGGCCGAGATCGGCCAGCACCAGATGGAGGGGGACTACCGTGCCCAGCCGGCGCTCGCGCGCCAAGCCGAGGCTGACCAGGCCGACCAGACGACCGTCGTCGTCGAGCAGCGCGCCACCTTGGTTGCCATCGTTGATCGCGGCGTCGGTCTCTAGCACGGGTCCGCGATAGGCGGTGAGGACGCGCCCAGCCCGCCCGCGCGCGGGTGGGGCATCGGCCGGGATGGTGTAGAGGCCGCTCACGATGCCGCGGCTGAGCGCCGCGACCCCATCCTGTTCGAGGACGCCGAAGGAGTTGCCGACCGTCCACACCACATCGCCGACCCGCACCAGGGCGCTGTCGGCGAGGGGGACGGGAATACAGGCCGAGCTGGGTGGCAGGTCGAAGCCGAGCAGGACGGTCTGGGTGGCTTCACCCCGGCGCAGGATGCGCGCGCTCAGGCGACGGCCGCCGACCACCACCACCGGGTCGGCGCCATCATCGGGCAGGGCCTCGATCAGGGTCAGGGCCTGCCCGGGCGCGATCACCACCGCGCTGCCGCCGAAGCGGCTGACGCGGGGCCGGTCGGCGGGGGCGGGTTCAGGCAGGGCGATCACGCCGCTCGGCGCGTCCAACGCCCACAGGGCGGTGGTGCAGGCGAGGATCAGCAACGAGGTGACGCGTCGCATGGGGGCTCTGACCGAGGATAATTCACGAGCTCGCCATCCCGCAAGTACTGAACGCGCTTACCTTGGCCAGTGCGGCACGCTGGGCCCCGGCGTGGTTGAGTTGCCGAGCCCCGCGCTAGCATGCCTCCCCCCATGGTACGCACGGTCGTCGGTATGAGCGGAGGCGTCGATTCCAGCCTTGCCGCTGCGCTCATGCGCGAGCGCGGCGAGGACGCGGTCGGCGTGACCATGAAGCTGTGGCCGTGCGCTGAGACCGATGGCGGTTTCACCCGCGAAGACGCCTGCTGCTCGCCGACCGAGACGATCGATGCGCGCGCGGTGGCGTTGGGGCTTGGCCTGCCGCACTACGTGGTCGACCTCGAGGACGAGTTCCGCGTCGGCGTGGTCGATGGCTTCGTCGCCGCCTATGCCGCCGGCGAGACGCCCAACCCCTGCGTCCGCTGCAACGAGAAGATCAAGTTCGGCGCGCTGTGGGATTACGCGCGCCAGATCGGCGCCGAGCGCGTCGCCACCGGCCACTATGCGCGCGTCGAACGCGCCTTCGATCGCTGGCTGTTGCGCACCGCCGCCGATCGCGGCAAGGATCAAACGTATTTCCTCTTCTCGCTGACCCAGGAGCAGCTCGCGCATGCCGACTTCCCGATCGGCGACCTGACCAAGACCGAAGTGCGCGAGCACGCGCGCGTGCGCGCCCTGCGCACCGCCGACAAACACGAGAGCCAGGACATCTGCTTCGTTGGCGACGAGGGCATCGCCGGCTTCCTGCGTCGGGCCCAGCCTGACGTCTTCGTGCCCGGCCCGATCGAGCACGAGGACGGCACCGTGCTCGGCGAGCACCAGGGCCTGGCCGCGTATACCCTCGGCCAGCGCAAGGGTCTGGGTGTTGCGTGGAGCGAACCGCTGTTCGTCACCCGCCTCGATCGCGCGCGCAACGCGGTGGTGCTTGGTCCGCGTGCGTCGCTCTTGGTCGGGGCGCAGCGCCTGCGCGACTGCACCTGGCACCTCGGTGCGTTGCCCAGCCACGGCCTCGAGTGCCTGGTGCGGCCGCGCCACCGCGCCAAGCCGGTCGCCGCCACGATCATGCCCGGCGAAGGCGGCGCCGAGGTGCGTTGGGCCGAGCCGCAGCCGCGCGTCAACCCCGGACAGGCCTGCGTCGCCTACGATCAGCGCGATGAGTACTGTCTTGGCGGCGGCTGGTTCACCTGAGCGACGACCTGGGCAAGCAACTTTCCGCCACGAGCGCGGGCTGCCATCTGGCAACAGCAGCACTCAGCGCGTCGCCGCGATCAGAGCCTCGATGCCGGCCACATAGGCAGCGTCGAGGGCGGATCATCGCGCGTCAGCTGCCTGACTTCGGCTACGAGGAGGCGGAAGGAGCCCAGATTGCGTTCGAAGCGAGCGAGGAAGTCGCGCTGACCGGTCAGGAGGTAGCCGCGCTCGACGAACTCGATGTCGATCTCGGCGCTGAGCATGGCCTACAGGCGGGTGATCATCTCAAGGGTCTGCAGCGTCAAACGGCTGGGGTCGGTCACCTAGGAGCCTGTCGGGGATAGCGAGCGTCGCGCTGGCTCGGTCTCGGACGGCATCTCATGCGTTGGTGAAACGACCAGGTAGCGGTGCTACCTTGGGTCGTTTCGCCGCCTTGGATCTGCCATCTGATCCGCGTCGCCATCCTCGTTCGCTATCCCCGACAGGCTCCTGGGCTGCGTTGTGGTGGGCAGCGAAGGCGATGATCGCCGTGATGAGCATGCCGGCGCACAGTAGCTGGACGCAGCCACCCACGGCAGGCGCTTGGCTTCGAAGGATCACTCCGCCGGAGGGCCGAGAACGCGCAGCAGCACCGCGTGCAATTGCGCCCTTCGCACCGGCTTGGTGAGCACCGCCGCCGCACCGCTGTCGACGCCGGGCGCGGCCATGAGCACGAGGGGAACTTGCGTGCGCCGGTCGGGCATGACCGTGCAGAAGGCGACATCGCACCCCGCCGTAACGGCTTCCGCCGGCGTCGCTGCGGGCTGGATATCAAGGCCGAGATCGCGCAGCCGCGCGGCCAGGGCGGCGGCGGACGCCGGATGCGGCTCGCAGAGCGCGGCTCGGCGGCCCCTCCAGATCGCTGCCGGTGCGGCCAGGCTGGCCTGGTCGAGGCGGACGGTGAAATGGAAACGGCTGCCCTGGCCGGGAGCGCTGTCGACGCCGATCTCGCCGCCCATCAGCAGGACCAATTGGCGGCTGATGGCGAGTCCGAGCCCGGTGCCGCCGAAACGCCGGCTGGTCGATGAATCGGCCTGGGTGAACGAGGTGAACAGCCGGGCCTGGACCTCGGGCGCGATGCCGATGCCGCTATCGATGACGTCGACCGTGAGCAAGCCGTGTTCTCCGCCGCGGGCGGTGATCACCACCGCGCCCCGCTCGGTGAATTTCACCGCGTTGGCCACCAGGTTGAGCACCACCTGGCGCAGCCGCGTCGCGTCCCCCAAGGCCCGGCTCGGCACGTCGGGCGCGATATCGAGCACCAGTTCGAGGCCCTTGGCGGCCGCTTCGCGGGCGAGCACCGCCGTCGCGTCCTCGATCGCGCCGCCAGGATCGTAGGGGACGTGCTCAAGGGTCAGCCGACCGGCCTCGATCTTGGAGAAGTCGAGGACGTCGTTGATCACCACGAGCAGGCTCTCGCCGCACGAACGCACGGTCTCGGCCCAGTCGCGCTGCTCGGCGGAAAGCTCGGTCTCGAGCAACACTCCGGTCAGGCCGATGATGCCGTTCATCGGCGTACGGATCTCGTGGCTCATGTTGGCGAGAAACTCGCTCTTGGCGCGATTGGCCGCCTCGGCGGCCTCCTTGGCCGTGGTCAGTTCGGCTTCGACGCGCACCCGTTCGCTGACGTCGCGCGCATTGACCACTACGCCACTCACGCTTGGTTCGTGCAGCAGGTTGCTCGCCACCGCCTCCATGTCGACCCAGGCGCCGTCGCCGCGGCGCACGCGGCAGGCGATGGTGACGGTGCGGCGGGGATGGCGCAGGACCCTGGCGAAGGCGGCGCGCACCGCGGCGATGTCCTCGCGATGGACGTGGCTCAGCACCCGCTCGCCCACCAGTGCGGCTGGACGCAGGCCAAGGCGTTTCACCGAGGGACTGGCGTAGCGCACGCTGCCATCGGCGCCGAGCACCGTCATCACGTCGAGCGCGTTCTCGATCAAGGAGCGGAAGTGGCGTTCGCTCGACTGCAGCGCTTCCTCGGTCCGCACGCGCTCGCTGACGTCCTCCATGACGCCGACGAAATGGGCGAGGCGCCCGCCCTCGCCGTGCACCGGGTCGATCGCCAACTGGTTCCAGAATGGGCTGCCGTCCTTGCGGTAGTTGAGCAGCGTGCCGCGGAAGGCGCGACCCGTCGCGATCGCTTCACGCAGTTCGCCAAGCACGGCGCGGTCGCTCTCTGGCCCCTGCAGGAAGCGGCAGTTGCGCCCAAGGATCTCGCTCTCGCGATAGCCGGTGATGGCGGCGATGGCGGGGTTGACGAACACCACCGGGTTGTCGGGCAGGTTGGGATCGCACACCAGCAGACCGGAGCTGCTGCGTTCGAGGGCCACGGCGAGCAGCGCGTTCTGGCGCAGGCTCGCGCGCAGGGCCTCGGCGATGCGGCGTTGTTCGACGACCGCGGCCTCGAGGGCGACGATGCGTTCGGCAGGCGCCGGCGCGGTGCGCGGATCGCGCAGCCGGCGCACCAGCCTGATGACGCTGGCCAGCGAGATTCCGCCGGCGAGCGCGGCCAACGCCAGCCAGGCGGGCGCGAAAGCATGGTCGCGGGCGATGACGACCAACGCGCCCGCGGCGACCGCGCTGGCGATCGACACCATGAGCGCGATCCAGAGGCGCCGAGTCGGGAACGGGACGCGATCGCTGGCCATGCTCAACCGTCGAGTTCTTGGCCCACGGCGTTGATCTGCTCGACATAGCTCGCGCCGATGCCGAGGATGGTCCACGCCGCGAAGCCGAGCGCCGCCGCGAAGCAGGCACCGGCGGCGATGCGCGTCGCCCACAGGGTTCGATCGCGGAAGGTCTCGCGGCTCAGAGTCGCGGCGCGGGCGAGGCAATCATCGAGCGTGCCGGCGATCTCGCCGGTCTGGATCAGTTGCAGCACCGCCCGCGGGAAGTGCACACCATTCAGCGCCGTGTACAGATCGGGGGTGCGACCGCTGGCAAGGTCACCGGCGGTGCGGCGCAGGTCGGCGGCGACCACGCGATTGCCGCAGGCGCCAGCGGCCAGTTCCAGGGCCTGGTGGTACAGCATTCCGGCGAGGATTCCCGCGCGCAGCACCAGGCAGGTATTGCCGGTGATGAGCGGCATGCTCACGGTGCGTACGCCAGGCAGCAGCGCCCAGCGCGCGGCGAGGCCGCTGCGGCGCGCGGCGAGCAGGCCCAGTCCGGCCAGCGCCATCACGCTCCACAGAATCACAGGCGGCAGCAGCAAAGCGCCGAGCGCGCCGGTCTGGAACCAGCGGATGAATCCGCCGCAGAGCATGGCCATGTGCACCAGGATCAGCGGATACACCAGCTTGCCGATGAACATCGCGCGCAGGGTGCGGCGATGATCGTAGAGCGTTGACAGGTCCTGGCACAGCTCGGGCAGCCGCCCGCTGGCTTCGCCGGCGGTGACGATCGCCACCGCCAGCGGCTCCTCGCCATCGCGCTGCATCTGCGGCGCCAGGCCTTCGCCCGCCGAGCAGCCCTGGCTCCACCGCTTGGCGAGGGCGGCGTGCCGGCCGCCGGTGGTGCCGGCGACGCTGTCGAGCGCCTGGGCCATGCTCAGTCCGCTGCGCAGGAGCATGGCGAGATGGTGGTGGAACGCCGCCGCCGAGGCCCAGCTCACGCCCCGGACCTCAGCGCGCCGCCCACCGCCGCTGCCACCGCCGGGGTGAGCATGGTGTCGAGCGCGAGGCCGGCGCGCGCCGCCTCGCGCACCAGCGAGGAGCTGAGGTGCCCGGTGGCCCCGTCACCAGCGAGCAGCACGGTCTCAAGGCCAGCCGCGGCGCGGTGGACGGCGGCCATGCCGCGCTCGAAATCCAGGTCCGCCGCGCCGCGCACGCCGCGCACCAGGACGGTGGCACCCTGGGTGGCGGCGAAGGCGGCGGTGCCGCCGGTGTAGCTGGCGACGCTGACGTTGTCGAGATGGGCACAGGCCTCGCGGAGCAGCGCGACGCGCTGCTCGCTGGGCAGGAAGGGTCGCTTGGCCGCATTGACCGCGACCGCCACCACCAGGCGTTTGGCAAGGCGGGCGGCGCGCTGGATGAGATCGAGGTGGCCGCGGTGCGGCGGGTCGAATGACCCCGGGAACAGAGCGATCATCGCGCGGCGACGGACTGGCAATGGCGAAGGTCCACCGCCATCGTCGGGCTCACTTGATATCTTCCTCGATGCGCGCGATCAGATCGGCGGCGAGGGTCTCTTCGCCACCCTGATCGATATGCATGACGCGCACGCTGACCACCGTGGCGTCGGTATCGAGACGCTTGCCGAGGATGTAGCAGAGCAGCGAGCCGCCGGTCTTGAAGGTGATGCGATCCAGGCCGCCGAATTCGGGATCGCGACCGGGCTCGGCCGGGGGCGCGTCCGGCGTGGCGGCGGTGGGATCTGCCGCTTCGCCGGTCGCCGCTGGATCGATTGCCTCGCCAGCGTCCTTCGCATCCGTCTTACCGTCGGCCTTCTCTGCTGCCTTGGTGGCGGTCTTCTTGGCCTCTTCGGCGGCCTTGGCGGTCTCTTTCAGCTTCTCTTCGGCTGCGCGCGCCGCGGTGCGCGCAGTGATCCAGGTGCTCCACGCTCCGGCGGAGTCGTCGGCGGGGTAGGCGGGGTACCCGCCAGCGCCGCGCCCGGCCGCCGGTTGCATGCCGGTGCGCGTGCGCATCGCCGCGACCGCCGCGTCGTGCGCCTGACGATCGCCGATGGCGCTTACGAGCATGGGCAGCACCTGATCGTCGGTGCCGACCGACTTGTTGGCCAGGGCGGCGATGGCCGCCTTCTTGGCGCTCTGGTCCTGCCCAGCCATGGCGCTCTCGAATGCCGCCAGGGCGGGGTCGGCGGCGGAGAGCAGCGACCAGGCGAGCAGCGGAACGAGGGCGAGTGGGCGAAGGAAACGCATGCGAGCTCCTGCGGTCAGGCTGACGGCGTCGCGGCGGCAAGCACCGCGTCCGGGGCGACGATGTCCTGCGCGATCTGCCGGGCCACGTCGTCGCCAGCGAGGAGCCTAGCCAGCGCCAGGGCCAGCGCCAGGGCGGTACCGGCACCTTGGCTGGTCACCAGGTTGCCGTCGATGACCACCGGCTGGTCGCGCCAGGCCCGCGCATGCGGTTCGACCTGAGCGCGCACGCCGGGGAACGAGGTCAGCGTGCGTCCCGCACACAGCCGACGTGGTACCAGCGCGATCGGACAGGCGCAGATCACCGCCAGCAGGCGACCCGCGGCGAGTTGCCGTTCGGCCAGGTCCTGGATGCGCGGATCGTCGCGACAGGTGGTGGCCGAGCCCATTCCCCCCGGCAGATAGACGCACGCGTAGTCGCGATCGAGGACGGCATCGAGCAGGCCGTGCGCGGCGAGGGGAATGCCGCGGCTGCCGGCCACCACCGGCACCGCGGCGGTGCTCGCCACCGTCACCCGCTGCTTAGCGCGCACCAGGATGTCGGCGACGGTGATGGTCTCGATCTCCTCGGCGCCAGGCGCCAGCACGACCAGGATATCGCCCATCTCATGCCTCCTTCATCGGTGGTCGGCATCCTGACCCCGTCCAATGCGGACTCGGCCAGGGTTTGCCTCTGCCGTGGGCTGCCCATCATCCCCCGCATCAGACGGGGTTCAAGGACCCCGGGAGCCCACCATGCGCATCGCCCCCGTCGCCGTCCTCGCTTTCCTGCTGACCAGCGCACTCGTCTCTGCCGAGACCGATCCTGCCCCGGCGGTGGCGAGCGACGATCTGCTGCAGCGGGTGCTCGCGGCCCAGCGCGGGGTGACCAGCATTTCGGGTCGATTCACCCAGCGCACGGTTCGCATCGACGAACCCGATCTGGCCGGCGACGTCTTCGATGCGCACTTCGATCTCTTGGCGCCGGACAAGTACAACATCATCTACACCAAGCCGGGTGACGACGAGTATCGCCTGCGCTATTGCTCGGACGGTCAGAACCGTGCCCAGCAGGAACAGATCATGGTTGGGCAGCCGCCCGACGTGGTGGTCAAACCGGTGACCAAGGACGGTGACGACGACGCCATGCACCGGATCACCGCGCTCTTCCGCCTCGATCCGGTGGCCATCAACCGCGATTTTACCGTCACGCCGCAGGCGCGCGGCGATGCCTTCACCGTCCTTTTGATGCCGCGCTCGCCCGGCTTGGCCGAACGCATCCAGCGCATCGAGGTCGACCTCGATCCCAGCCTGCGCACCAAGGCGGTCCGCATCGACGATCCGCGCGGCAATCGCATCCTCATCACGATCGAGGAGGCGATCTACAATCCTACGCTGCCGCCCTCGACGTTCACGG
>ENA-ORBV01008669-ORBV01008669.1-microbial-mat-metagenome-genome-assembly--contig:-NODE-8669-length-16995-cov-4.628857_pt1 | contig 16995 bp, 13 predicted proteins | sample MGYA00237777_ERZ505514 | MGnify/ENA primary metagenome ERZ505514 (study PRJEB26160, sample SAMN06269048) | microbial mat metagenome | isolation source: Oligotrophic lake microbial mat | place...
ATGATACGGCGACCACCGAGATCTACACCTCTCTATTCGTCGGCAGCGTCAGATGTGTATAAGAGACAGCTCTTTGGCAACATGCGGCCCCCACGCCACCACCCGAATCGCTTTCTCTCGCTCTCCCGCCCGCTCGTCCCGCAGCCGTGCGATCAGCGCGAGGCCGTCTTCGCCTTTGTCGAGATCAACCAGCACCGCGACGGGCCGCGTATCCGCCAGCCTCGCTTCGAGCATCTCGAGACTCCGCACAGGGCGGCACGCAACGCCCAGCGCATCGGCCGTTGCCTTTATCTTCGTCGCCCAAATGAGGTCCGCCGCGGCGTATAGCACCATGCACCAAGGTAGCGCGGCAAACTCGTGTGGGTCGGAGTGGAAGGAAAACAATGCAAAAAAACCCGCGCCTTTCGGCACGGGTTTCACGTTTCGTGATAGTGTCGCGCGCTGCTCGCTGTGTGATTGCGTGCGGCGCGGCGGGCAGAAAGACTTACCGCCGGCGCCGAGCCACAATCAGCCCGCTCAAGCCCAGCAATGCCAAAGCGCCCGGCGCCGGAACAGTCGTGAACCGATCAAAGTTCTCGTAACCGGGCGTCCCGATGGTTCCGCCGAACTGACCATCGCCGAAGCCGGGGTTGCCGTTGGCCTGCAACGCGGGCGATGCGGGAATCGATTCATTGCTGGCGTAGCCGCTATCGGAAATCAGGGCCGCGAAGAAGTCGATGTTGCGGTTCGAGCCGCTGCCCAGGCTGGCGAGGGGAAGGATGTATTCACGGAATCCGGTGCCGTTGCCCGTGAACGTGCCGTCGTAGTTGACGAAGTTCAGGCTCCCGTCGGTGCCCCCACCGGTCAACTCGAACGAGACGATCCCGAAGTCGCCCACGACGATGGAGAAGTCAGGAAGGAAGCCAGCGGGGAACGCATCATCCGCGGCGAAGGCGAGGTTGGATGAAACGCGGCGGCCTCCATCGCCGTTATCGCTCATCCCCGCATCGTTGAACCCGCCCGCGCGGGTATCGAGCAGCAGCACGATGTGGTTGTTCAGCCCGCTGCCGGCCTGCACACCCAGGTAGAAGTTGTTGGCATCGCTGTCCATGTAAATCGTGCCGTTACCGAGCGTGCCGCCGAACCCACCGCCCGCGCCGCGATAGTTGTAGGCGCCGTTGCCGTACTCGCCCGCGGCGAGAACGCCGTCGACCGCCGCGCCGCTCGCGGTGGTGTCGACACGCGTATCAGTCAGAGCCGCGCTCGCCGCGCCGGCAAGCACGCACACAATCAATGCAGTCATCTTCATCTTGTCTCTCTCTCTCTTCGGAACAAAGTTACCGCGACCCACGATCGCGGCGGTCAAACGAAATTCTGGCCGAGGCGCTCTGTGGAAGAAGTCGCGCCGGACACAGCATGAATTCTAACGCGCAAAGTCGATTGCGACAACAAAAAACTCGTCAATTCGTAGAACTGCCATAGTTCGATTTTGGGTGTAACGGTTACATGGTCCTGATAACGTGGATGCTAGCGACACGTTGCCTTGTCACTCCATCGGCTGGGTCGTATCGACGTGCGCCACGGTCGCCGCCGATGGCTTGGCGCCAAGGTACGTCAGCGCCCGCTCCATCACCTTGCGAACAATCGGGCCGGCCGTCGCCGCGCCGTAGTAGGTTCTTTTGGCGATCCGCTCAGGGCCGGGATCATCGATCACCACAAGTACGACCATCATCGGGTCTTCAAACGGGGCCGCGGCGATGAAACTGGGCACGTACTGATGCTGCAGGTATCCGAAGGGCGGCGCGGGGGGGCGCGAAGTGCCCGATTTGCCGAACATTGCGAACTTCCACGGACTGCCATTGGGGGCAACCTTGGCGTACTTGGATTCCATGGAAAGGGCAACGTGGCTCATTGCTTCGCGCGTCAGCGTGGCGACTTTCTCGGGCAGCACGCGATAGACGACGCCAGCCGGCTCTCCGGGCGCGGATGCCGTCATGCGCAGCCGCGGCATGGTCCCCGCCATTTCTCCGTTGCGTGCGAAGGCAGCGAAGGCCCGAACCATCTGCAAAGGAGTCACCGCGACCTCGTTGCCATAGGCCATTGATGTGTGCGAGAAGACCGTCCACTTGTCGAGCGGCGTTGTGACGCCTTTTGATTCGCCCGGCAGGCCGATCGTGGTGCGCTTGCCGAAGCCGAACCGCGAAACCGCGTCGTGAAACTCACGTGCGGACAGCCGCTGCGAGCCTTTGATCATGCCGATGTTCGACGAGTTGATCAGCACTTCGCGCCAGGTCATTGTCGCCGCGGCGCGGACATCGCGGATAGGCTTGCCTGTCGGCGTGATCCAAGGGCCGCCCCCTTCGGTATCGAAGATTTCATCCGGCCTGGCGCGCCCCAACTCCGTAATGACCGACCACACGAAAGGCTTGAACGTCGAACCGGGTTCGTAGACATCTTCCACGCATCGGTTGCGGCCCAGACCCGGCAGACGGGGCTTGCCATGCTCATCGACGTCGGGCTTGACGAGTTGAAACCTCGCCCTGCTTCCGGCGAGTTCGTTCTTTTTCGCCGCGATCACGCCGCGTTTCGCGGCGTCGAGTTTTGAGATCAATGGCAACGGAGTCAATCCCGAAACGGGCCTGAAGACATCGGCCATGGCGAGCACTTCGCCCGTGTTGGGGTCCATCACGAGAATGCGTCCGCCCTGAGCATCGCATTCTTCCACGCCCCGCGTCAGTTCATCAATCGCGATCCGCTGGATTTCAAGATCGATGCTCAGCCGCACATCGTTGCCGGGCACGGCCCGCTGAATCTGCCCGGCTTCGACCCACAGGGGCGTTCCCGCGGCATCGCGGACGTAGCCGACCTTGCCGGGCTGGCCCTGCAACTCCTTGTCCTTGCGGGCTTCGGAGCCGGTCTTATGCACGCCCTGCCAGCCGTAGAGGCCGACAATCTCGGAAACTTCATCACCGCCGAGGAACTCGCGGAGCGCCTGGGATTCGAGGCTTACGCCCTTGATCTTGAGCTTGCGGTTGCTCACAACCCGCCGCACGGCCCGCACCTGCTCATCATCGAGCATCCCGCTGAGCACGAGGTAGCGGATCGGCTTTTTCAGCGTCGGTCCCGCGCCCCCATCATCGCCCCCATCATCGTGCGATGTCGGATACACGCCGTTGACCGCAACCGGGGCTTCGACAACCTCTTCATCTTCAACCGCTTGAGCAACGCCGCTTCCGCTCTTCGCGGCCTCTTCGATGAGCAGCGTTCTGCGGCGATTCTCGCCCATCGCCCATACGAGTTTCTGACCCAGTCCATCGCTCGAAACCCCAATTGCCGGGGCAAGGGCATTGATGGTCTTATCGAGGTCGGCCACGAGCGTCGGATCGATAACCACGCGCTTGGAGAAACGGGTAGCCGAGAGCAACCTGCCCAGCCGATCGGTCATGTCGCCGCGGAGCGAGAGTTCCTTGGTTGAACTTACCCGCGGCGTCATCTGCTCGACAAGTTCATCGCTCGGATGCAACTGGAGTTGGGCGATCCGCGCGAGCACAGCGGCAAAGACGAGCGTGAGAGCCCCCGCGAGCAGGGTCGAATACAGCCGAAAACACCGGCCCTCTGCTTTGCCTTCGCTCATCGCCGTTCCTTCTCCGGGGTCTGTGCAACGCGCTTGGTCGGGGGGTGGGTCTTTGCGGGTTGACGCTTGCCCGGCACCTTGGACTTGGGCAGATTGGACATCGCGACCTTGGTCGCCTTTGCGCCGGCGGCGGGCAACTTCACCTCGGGCGGGGGCGGGCCGACGAATCCCCTCGCCCCACCGACAACCGCCAATCGCTGCGCATCGGCCAGGCCCGCATGGGCAAACGGATCGATGGGATGCAGATCAACAAGGCCCGCTGTCAAAGTCTCGATCTGGCGGGGCGTGACGCGCTGGGCGATGCGTGTGCGAAGAAGCCAGAGCCGCTCATCCTGCCGGTTAATGCGCAACTGCGCCTGGGTCAGTTCGCTCTGGGCCTGCGAACGCTGATGCCGCAGGCCCAGCACGGATACGCCGATCAAGCCGCCAGAGAGAATGACAAGGGCCAACTTGGAAAACACGGTGCCATCCTTTCCTGCGTGCCTGGGTGAGAAGGTTTTCCCAGACGCATAAGTCTTACAAGGTCGGCAGTTTGATCGCCAACCCCAGCGGGAGGCTATCGGGGTCTTTGATGATGCCCTTGTTCATTTCAATGATTTCATCGGCCCGATTGACGCTGCCCAGTTCGCGCCTGGCGATTCCGCTGAGTGTGTCGCCCTTTTTCACCGTGTAGCTTGCGGCCTTGGCCGCGCCGGCGACCTTGCGCGCCTTGGCGTTTCCGATGTCGACGTTCGCCATATTGGGCGCGACGGGATCGGCGGCACCAAGCCGAATCGCGTTGGCCTTGAGACTCCCCGGTGTCGTATTGGAAGGGGAAGGGTTGCCCGGCTTGCCCGATTCGATCAGGGGAATCACGATCTTGGCGCCGACATGCACTTGCCCATCGGGGCTGAATGCCTTGGGATTCGCATCGACAAGCTTCTTCCAATGCTTTCCATCGCCCAAGTATTGCTTGGCGAGTTTGAAGGCTGAATCACCGGGCAGAATCGTGTATGTTGGCGCGATCCGCGCGTCGGCGGCCGCACGCTTTGACACCGGCGAACTGAAGTCTACCCGAGAGGTGGCCCAACCGGCGCGACCGCCCGTGCCCGTGCCGAGCGTGGAAGTCTCGCGAATATCCGCGGCGGGGGGGAGCGGCAGTTTGACCTTGCCATCTTCAATGGAGCCGCCGCGGTTGACGACTTCGTTTCGCAGCGCGCTGTGGTCTTCGGCGTTGGCGGAAGCCTTGGTGAGCTGCCGAATAATTTCCGGCTGGCTGGAATCACCCTTGGCGAATACGGGTGAAGACTCACCGGGCGTTTCCTTGGGATTCGCTGTTGGAACCTGCAGCGGCTCGGGTTCTGGCGCGGCGGCGGGAGTGCTCGGGGTCATGGCCGGCTGGGAGGCGACCTGGTCGATGACCTTTGGTCGGCGACCGACAGCGAGGTGATCGCTGATAAGGACCGCCACGCCGAGGACGAGGGTGACGCCGATAATGAGGGCAAGTTTAAGTTCTCGAGTCACGGCTATTCAACGCATCCTTGCGGCCAATGGCTTTTTCGTTCGCCGCGTTTGATCTTCCATGCTGCCCTGTGCTCACCTGTTCCGAGCCTCCGTGCCCGCGAATGGATACCCAGTGAACCGTCGAACAACATCCAACAACCAACATCCAACAACCAACCCGACATCATACATCCCATTTTCAGGCGGTCACGAGGTGAAGATGTAATTTTTTCAGTAGTTTTTCGACCCGCCCGCTCACAACCGCACAACCCTGAGTTTCGCCGACCTCGCCCGCGGATTCACCGCCATCTCCGCTTCAGTCGCCATCACGTGACCGCCTGTCATATCCGCCGCGCCAAAACTCACCAACTCCGCAAACGCACGTTTCACCGGCCGGTCCTCCAGCGAGTGAAACGTCAAAAAACCAATCCTCGCCCCCGGAGACAACCATCTGCCACGTCCATCCCGCAACAGTCGCTTTCCATCGGCGGTAATCGCCGCGAGCAACGCTCCGATGCTTCCGATCTCATCATTCACCGCGATGCGAAACGCCTGAAAAGTCCGAGTGGCCGGATCAATGCCACCTCCCGCCCCCCACCCCACGATACCCCGAATAAGCTCGGCCAAGTGGGTGGTAGTTGTTATCGGTGTCCTGGCGCGCTCTTGAACAAGTTTTCTTGCGATCCGTCCGGCCTGACGTTCTTCGCCGAATTCCGCGATCATTTCCGCGAGTTCGCGTTCGTTCATGGAGGCAACCAGTTCGGCAGCTGTCACCCCCTTTGACTGGTCCATTCGCATATCGAGCGGGCCTTCTTTTCCGAACGAAAACCCACGCTCCGCGCGGTCAACATGAAGGGAGGCGAAACCCAGATCGGCGAGCAGCACGCCGACGGCCAATCCGGCATTTTCTGCGGCGTACGGGATTTGGGCGAAGTTCCCGTGTAATGAGACGAGACGGATGCCGGGAACGGTTTGGGAAACTCGTTCGCCCGCCGCGGCAAGATTGCCCGCATCCAGGTCATTGAGGATGACCGTGCCGCCGGGGCCAAGGCGGTGCGCGACCGCCGCGGCGTGCCCCCCCAGTCCCGCGGTGCAATCGGCGTAGACCTCGCCGGGAGCGGGGGCGAGAGAGGCGAGCACTTCCGGGAGCAGTACGGGGATGTGGGCGGGGTTGGACATTTGGGGAAAGGTATTCTGTGGAGGTGTCGGCTGTCGGGTGTCAGTTGTCAGCGGGTGGGGATGCACGATTGGTGTTCAAGTGTTCAAGCGTGCGGGAAAGTTGATGAACATGTAAAGTGCGCGCTGGGGGATGCGAATGAGGCTGTTTTTACAGGAGTTTTTGACGCGACTTGGGAGGCGCGCGTTTCAAGTGTCCAAATCGGAGTTTGAGTTTGAACACATAAAATGCACAGAGGGTGGTTTTGTAAGATGCTGTTTTTCAAGGGTTTATGACTCGATTTTGGGGGGCGCGCAGTTTATGTGTTCATGGTTTTGCGCTTTTTTTCGTTGTTCGGTAGTTATCGGGACATTCGCGGGGCGGAGAATGGCACATGGAAGAACGGACGGGGACGGAGTGGTCGGGTGTGGACGGGAATGGTGCTGTGTGCCGGCGCATAAATTTTCCTCTCTATATATCCCCCCGCGCGGCGCGTTTGTGTGGTCATTATTCTGGTTTTTCGCGGACTTGGAAGTGCGTTTGGTGCTGTGATTCTGGGGGTGAAAAATTTATTTTGAAACATTTTTGGCACACCGAGTTACGAGGCAATTGGTGTGAGCCTTAAAAGCGCCACCTGGCGTTTTTGGAGCAATAGCATAGTTATTACTGGACAATGGTGAGGTAGGGGGATCGAACTTCCGAGTCCGAGAGCCGCCCGGTCGGGACGACCGGACCACCCCATGCCGCTTCCTACGCTCGCCCTATGAGCACCCGTGTTATTGTTCTTGGCGCCGGCATGGTTGGTTCGGTCATGGCCGCGGACCTGGCAGGCGATCCAGCCTTTGAAGTCACGCTGGCGGACGTTCGGCCCGAGGCGCTCGCCCGCGCCGCGGCGAAGTTTCCCGGCAAAATCAAGACCATCGCCGCGGACCTTTCCAGCGCCGCCATCGTCACATCCACGATCGCGCCCTTTGACCTGGTGCTGGGGGCGCTTTCCAGCCGCATCGGGTATCATGTGTTGAGAACGGTGATCGAGGCGGGGAAGAACTACTGCGACATTTCCTTCATGGCCGAGGATTTCCTTGAACTCGATGCGCTTGCGAAGGCCAAGGGCGTCACGGCGGTCACTGATTGCGGCGTGGCGCCGGGGATGAGCAACATTCTCGCCGCGTACGGGGCTTCGCAACTGGATGAGTGCGAGCGAATCGAAATTTACGTCGGCGGGCTGCCCCGCGAGCGACGCTGGCCGTATGAGTACAAGGCCGCGTTTTCGCCCGCGGATGTGATCGAGGAATACACGCGGCCCTCGCGTCTGGTCGAGCATGGCGCGGTCGTTACCAAGGAAGCCCTCTCCGAGCCGGTGCTTCTGGACTTTGATGGGATTGGCACGCTGGAAGCCTTTAACACCGATGGGCTGCGGAGCCTGATTGAGACTGTCGGCAAGCGATACAACGTGCCGTTTATGAAAGAACAGACGATGCGGTATCCGGGCCACATCGCGCTCATGCGGGCGATGCGCGAGACGGGGCTGTTCAGCAAAGATGAGATCGTTGTGAATGGCGTGAAGGTGCGGCCGCTCGATGTCACGAGTACGCTGATGTTCCCGAAGTGGACCTATGAACCGGGGGAGGAGGACCTGACGGTCATGCGGATTACCTGCGCCGGCAGGAAGAGCGGTAAGCCCACAACGCTGCGCTGGGATCTGCTCGATTACTACGACCGCGCGACTGCAAGCACCAGTATGTCCCGGACCACGGGATTTCCATGCACGATTGTGGCCCGCATGATTGCCTCGGGGAAGTTCAAATCGCCGGGGGTCAACGCGCCCGAAGCGATCGCCGATCACCCTTCCCTTGTCAACGACCTTCTCGCCCAGATGGCCGAACGGAATGTGCGTTACACGGCCACCGGCACATGATCTTCGCGATACGATCAGGTCTCAAACGATCCTTGAACACAGACCCCGATATCCTCATCCCGGTGACCTCGGCGCGAACCGAGTTTGAAGGTAACTCGCTCGCCGCGGCGTTGCAGGCAGAGGGAATCCCGGCTCGCGTCTTCGCGGGCGCATCCAACATGCTGCAATGGGAGGGTGGTTATACCGATCCGATCAAGGTCATGGTCCGCCGCGTGGATGCCGAACGGGCCGCGGCCTTCATCCGCGAACTCAAACAGCAATCAGGGTCCATCGACTGGGCCAACGTCGATGTCGATGAACGGGCGACCACCATCGCACCCGGCGTCGTCTGCATAGCCTGTGGCAACCCGCTTGGAGGGCTGCCAGCTGATACGAGGGACTGTCCGCGCTGCGGGGCAGAGGTTTTCGCGGAAGAGTCGGCCAGTGGAACGCGCCGCCACGATGGCGAGTTTCGCCACGGCTTCGTTCGCCGCTGGAGCAACTTTCGGCGACTAGGCTGGATTCTGATCGCGGCCGGGTTTGTGGCGCCCATGCTCTCGCCCGGTTTAATCATCCCCCTCGCGGTCATTGTGCTGATCTCACTCGCGTTTGCGGCGAGCAATCGGAAACACCACGCTAGAAAGTGACATTTCAGGCCGCGCGATGGCGGGCGGGCTGCGCCCGAAGTACACTCTGTCCACACATGCGTCTATCCCTGTCAGAAATTCGCGCCAATGCCATGCGGTTCGCCGCGGAATGGACAGACGCCGCGAGCGAACGGGCGGATGCCCAGTCATTCTGGGTTGAGCTCTTTGCGGTCTTTGGGATACGGCGGCGCAGCGTCGCGAGTTTTGAGGAAAAGGTGAAGAACCTCACGGGGGCGTACGACCGGATTGACGTGTTCTATGCGGGGGTCATGCTCGGCGAGCACAAGAGCCGCGGGCAGGATTTATCAAAGGCCGCGAGCCAGGGGTTTGACTACGTTCAATCTCTGGAACGAGAAGGTCGAGCGAACGAGGTTCCGCAGTACATTGTTGTTTCGGACTTTGATTCGATCGCAGTTTACGACCTTGATTCCAAGGATCCGTCCAAGCCCGCGGCGAAGTTCGCGACCGCCAAACTTCACGAGAACATCAACCATTTGGGCTTTTTGTCGGGATATACCACAAAGCCGGTTGATCCCGAGGACCCCATCAACATCGAAGCGGTGCAGATGCTCGGAAGGCTGCACACGGCGTTGGAGCGTGGTCAGTACACCGGGCACAGGCTGGAACGCTTCCTGGTGCGGGTGCTTTTCTGCCTCTTCGCGGACGATACCGCGATCTTTGAGAACGAAGAGTTCAAGGCGCTCGTGAAATCCTCACGCGCGGATGGAAGCGACCTTGGGGCGCTGCTCGCGCGCTTCTTCAAGGTGCTCGATCAGGCGAAGGAAAGCCGCCCACCGAAACTGCCCGAGGATTTGCGGGCCTTGCCGTACGTGAACGGCGTGCTGTTCAAAGAGGACTTGGGCTTCGCGGACTTCGACGGCCCCATGCGGACTGCGCTCATCGAGTGTTGTGAGTTCAACTGGTCTCGCATCTCCCCCGCGGTGTTTGGTTCGCTCTTTCAGTCGATCATGGCCGGGGACGTGGGGAAAGTGAAGCGGCGACAGATCGGCGCGCACTACACCAGTGAGCGGGACATCATGAAGCTGCTCCGCTCCCTGTTTCTCGATGACTTGAAGGCAGACCTGGCCGCGTGCGGACGAGAGAAGAAGAAACTCGCGGCGTTTCAGGACAAACTCGCCTCATTGCGATTCCTCGATCCCGCGTGCGGGTGCGGCAACTTTCTGGTGGTGGCCTACCGGGAGTTGCGGGTTCTCGAGCTTGAAACGGTCGTGGCGCTTCACGGGGGCGCGCGGCTTCAGGATCGTCTGAACCTCGATGCCTGGCTCAAGGTGGATGTTGATCAGATGCACGGGATCGAGATCGAGGAGTGGCCGGCACGTATCGCCGAGGTCGCGATGTGGCTCATCGACCATCAGATGAATCAGCGCGTGGGTGAAGCGTTCGGGCGGCCCGTGGTGCGTCTACCGCTGAGGAAGAGCGCGAGTATCCGGGTGGGAAATGCGCTGCGGATCGGGTGGAACGACGTGCTGCCCGCGAAGAAATGCTCGTTCGTGCTGGGCAATCCGCCGTTCATCGGCCACCAGTGGCGCAGCGCCGAGCAACAGCGGGATCACGACGCGGTATGGACGGGTGTGCATCGTCAGGCGGGTCGGCTGGATTATGTCGCGTGCTGGTACTTGCTGGCGGCGAAGTACATGAAGGGAGATTGCCTGGGCGCGTTTGTGTCGACCAACAGCATCACGCAGGGTGAGCAGGCACGAATCCTCGCGGCGGCGCTGTGGGGGTGGGGGCGATCACTCTTCATCCACTGGGCGCACAGAACGTTCGCGTGGGAGAGCGAAGCACGCGGAGCGGCGCATGTTCATGTCGTGATCGTTGGATTCGGATTGAAGGCTCGCTCAGACAGGGTGCTTGTGTCCTACGACGAGAATGCCGACGGTTCGGCGGTTGGGCACGCCGCAAACAACATCAACGCCTACCTCGTGGATGGTCCCGATGTCGTGCTTGAATCCCGCGGCAATCCGCTCTCGACTGTTCCCCCAATGAACAAAGGCAGTCAGCCTACGGATGGCGGGCATCTTGTCCTTGATGAGGCGGAACGCACGGCGTTGCTCGCCGAGGAACCGGGAGCCAGGAAATGGCTCCGGCCTTTTCTCGGAGGTGAAGAGTTTCTGCACGGGAACCAGCGCTGGTGTTTATGGCTCAAAGGAATGACTTCCGGCGAGTTGAACAGCCTTCCGGCGGTGAAGGCGAGGGTTCGGGCCGTTCGCGCCGACCGCCTGAAAAGCCCGACGCGGAGCGTACGCGACGCGGCGGAAACGCCGATGCTTTTCACGCAGGACCGCCAGCCGACAACACACTTCCTCGCCATCCCGGAGGTCTCATCGGAAAGCCGTCGGTACATCCCGATCGCGTTCCTGCTTCCCAAAGTGGTGCCGAGCAACAAGATTCAGTTGATTGCCAACGCGGACATGTACACCTTCGGGGTGCTCAGTTCGGCGATGCACATGGCCTGGGTGCGAACCGTGTGCGGGCGGCTTGAATCCCGCCTGAGTTATTCACCCGCTGTTTACAACAACTTCCCTTGGCCGCCGGAAGCGAGCGAGAAGCCGCGAAGCGGCGTGGAGTCCGCTGCCCATGCCGTTTTGAAATGCCGTACACAATGTGTGGGAGACAGCGGCCGAAGCCTCGCCGACCTCTACGACGCGCTCGCCATGCCCAAGGCGTTGCGCGATGCTCACAAAGCGCTTGATCGCGCGGTTGATAAGTGCTATCGCGCCGCCGCGTTCCCTAGCGACCGCGCCCGCGTCGAGTATCTGTTCGGTCTGTACCAGAAACTGACCGCGCCGCTTACCGCGCCCGCGAGGCCATCAACGGCAGTCAAGAGCATCCGACGGCGCGGCACTCCACTTCGGACTTCAACGCTCGCAGCGACTCCGCCCGTTGCATTTCCGCCCTCGCTCTTCTCGCCATAGTCCAACGCCTGTTTCCCCGGTCGGCCCAACTATGACGATGACTCTCCGATTGACCACGATCCCGCAATGGATGTTTCGTCGATGATTCGCCCCAGCGCCGGCCCCCACCCTCCTGTGCGTTTCCCGTTTCCTACGCTCCCTCAAGTGAAATACGTCATCCTCATCCCCGACGGGGCCGCCGACTTCCCCCTCGAACAACTCGGCGACAAGACTCCGTTCGAGGCAGCACACATGCCGAATCTTGCCCGGGCCGCCGCGGCGGGGCGGGTTGGCGCGGCGTACACGACTCCTCCCAGATTCGAAGCGGGCAGCGATGTCTGCTCGATGAGTCTGCTGGGGTATGACCCCACTCGGTATCACACCGGGCGGGCGCCCCTTGAAGCGGCGGCGCTGGGGCTTTCACCCGGACCCAACGATTGGATCTTTCGCCTGAACCTCGTCACCACTGGCCGCCCCGGCACCGATGATGAGGGGCTGATGCTCGATCACTCCGCCGGGGCGATCACCAACTCGGAAGGCCGCGTGCTTGCGGCGGACCTGATGAGGTATTGGCAGAGGACCGAGCCTGAACTCGTGAAGAGCATGGTGCTGACGCCGGGTGTGAGTTACCGCAACATTCTCATCGATTCTTCCGGTCGCGGGTACGGAAAGGTAGCGACGGTCGCGCCCCACGCGATCCCGCGTGAGCCGTGGGTAAAGCATCTTCCGGGCGGGGCGGGGAATGTGGCCGCGGGAAGCGACGCGGATGTGCTGCGGCGGCTGATGGCCCGCTCGGCGGAAATACTGCCTACGCACGAAGTGAACCTCGCGCGCATGGAGCAGGGCTTGCGGCCGGCGACGATGGCTTGGCTATGGGGGCAGGGGACCAGGCCCAACGTCTCCACGTTCAAGGAGCGCTTCGGTGTGCGGGGGGCGATGATCACTTCCGTCGATCTGCTCGCGGGGATCGCGGCGTATATCGGCTGGGAACGGCTGGATGTCGCCGGCCTTACGAGTTACCACGACACGGATTACGCGACGCAGGGGCGCGAAACCATCCGGGCCATCAACGGGTTCGATCTGGTATGCAGCCACATCGAAGCCCCCGATGAGGCTTCGCACCAGGGGGACTGGAAGACCAAGGTCTCGAGCCTCGAAGCCATCGACAAGCACATCATCGGCCCGGTGCTTGATGCGCTGCAAGAGGCGTGCGGCGATCCCGAACAAAGAAGCGGCGACCGCGGCTGGCGGCTGCTCATCATGCCCGACCACTACACGCTGTGCTCGACGCGCAAGCACGATGCCACTCCCGTACCCTTTCTCATCGCGGGGTCGTATGTAAGGAGCGCGGTGCAGCGGCCCTTCAGCGAGGAAGCGGCAGATGGAAGCGATTTGCAGATCGATCCGGGCCATGAACTCATGGAGTATTTCATTAAGGGCGGTGTGCCGGGATTGAAACGGTAGATTCCCGGAGATGCGGGAGCGCGGAAAAGCTGTGAATACACAGACCGCAGAGAGAAGACCGCGATAGGCACAGGTGATCCCACCTTTCGGAGATGAACAACGCAATGAGCATCGACAACGACAAAGACGGGCTGGGACCGGATATCTCGCTCCCCGCATCCCCGCCCCCCGCATCGCCCGCATTCTCCGCCCCATCCGGCGGCGAGCCAAAGCCCATTTACGACCTTGAGCCCCCGGATGATTTCCCCAACCGCCCCACGAGTGACACGCCCCTGCCGCGCGGCCGCGTTGTGGAAGCAGGTGCGAAGAAGCCCGAGCAGCGGCCCAATCGCGTCGGGGATGCGGGGCTGATGGATGACTTCGATGAGGATGCCGACTTTACCCGCGATCCCGAAGTAGAGCGGGCGCTCAAGGGGGCGGGGCCGATCCCCGCGCCCGATGGCGATTCGAGTTACGCCGCGAGCAAACGCCCCGTCTTTATCAAGCCCGGCCTGGGTTCCGCCGAACACCTTGGGTTTGTGGCGGGAGGGCTGCTCATCGGGGCCGTCATCACGGCGGGGGTCACGGCGGCCTCGCGCGGCCGGGCATGGCTCCCCGATGTGATTCTCACCAGCTATCTCACCGCGTTTCACACGCTCACCGGTGTCGTCGCGGTCGCCGTGACGGCCTATTTTGCGAAGCACAAGACGGGCGACCTCGCCCTCGCCGCGGCGAGGATGGGGCTGGCGGTTGCGATGTTTCAACTGGTCTTCCACCTGAACATCCCGATCCCCAGCCGCGTGGATGAGGTGTTTTTCGCGTGCCTGGCGTATGTTGCCGTCGTGTGGGGGCTTTTCCGTGTCACGCTGGATAATCTTGTGATCCTGGTGGCGGTGCACGCGGGGCTGTGGACATTGGTGTATGTGTCGGCGGTGCTCTATGGGTGGGCAATTGTCGAAGTGGTCACAAAGCCCGTTTAAGTGCTCAACGAACAATGAAAAACGGCCCGGAACACGATTGTTCGGGGCCGTTTGCGTTTCAGTAAGCAAAGCGGATCAGCCCTTGCCGTGCATCATCTTCTTGAGCGGCTTGATCAGGCAGATCAGCACCACGCCCGCGATGCAGGGGAAGAGAACGAAGATCAGGAAGTAACCGGCATAGCCGGGAAGGATGAACCCCGAGGCGATGATCTTGTCGGACTGGCCCGACAGTTGCGCGGCGATGAAGTTCGCGATGAAGTTGGCGAGGAACCACGTTCCCATAAGCCCGGAGGCGAGCTTGAGCGGGGCGAGTTTGGTGACCATTGACAGGCCCACCGGCGAAAGGCACAGTTCGCCGCACGTGTGCATGAAGAACGCGGCGAAAATCCAGATGGCTGAAATCTTGGCCCCGCCATCGCCGCCGGAGAGCGCGCCGAAGACCATGAAGAGGAACCCGATTCCCAGCGTGAGCAGCCCGATGGCCATCTTCGCGGGCGTGCTTGGCTCCTTGCCGCGGGTCGCCAGCCCGACCCACATCTGTGCGAACAGCGGCGCCAGAATCAGGATCATGAGCGGGTTAACGGATTGCAGCCACTCGGTGGGCCAAAAGGCGGGCCCGCCCCCATCCGGCCTTGTGCCCGCGAACGCGAGCCATTCGGGCAGCGACCTGTCGGTCCTTTCCTCGCCAAAGTACGCCATCGAACCCGACGCCTGCTCGAACGCCGTCCAGAAGAAGATGACGAAGAACGCCATGATGAAGATCACGGAGATTCTCTGCTTCTCCTCGAAAGTCAGCGGCACGTTGGTCTTGACCTCACCCCGGGCCAGTTTTCGCGGCGGGAGTCCGATCGTGGGCAGGAACTCGGGCCGACCCAGTGAATAGACGATCAAACCCAGAATCATCCCGAAACCCGCCGCGCCAAACGCCCACGACCACCCGTAGTTGTTCCGCAGCCAGCCGCACACCAGCGGCCCGATGAAGGCGCCCAGATTGATGCCCATGTAAAAGATCGTGAATCCCGCATCGCGCCGGGGATCGCCATCGTGGTAAAGCTGCCCCACCATCGTTGAAACGTTTGACTTGAAGAAACCAGTTCCGAGGATGACCAGGCCCAGCCCCGCATACAACGAAGTCAGCGTCTCACCCATCAGCACGAAGTGGCCCAGCGCGATGATGCTGCCGCCGATGAGCAGGCATCGGTGCGTGCCCAGGAACCTGTCGGCGATCAGTCCGCCGAAGATCGGAAGCAGGTACACAAGCCCGGTGTACCACGCCATCACATTGCCCGCGCGATCCTTGGCCCAGTTCATGCCGCTTTGTTTGCGGTTGACCAGGACTTTCACATCGACGGACTTATTGGGTTCGAGTTCGCCCGCAGCCTGTGTCGGGCTGTCGTTGACTGTGAAATACGTCTGGGTCTCGCCTCCGCGATTGATCGCTACCTTGTACTTGACCTTTTCCGCGAGCGGGTTGGTCAGCGTGAAGTAGGTCTCATCGTTGACAAACGGGCCGCCGGGCTTTCCTGAGACCACCACCGGCCCGCCCTTGTCCGTCGGATCCGGCACGGAATCGGACTGGTCGCCCTGCGCCTTGGCTTGCCGCAGACTCAGTTTAAGTTTCGGGTCGCCCGTGCTTTTCACCGGGGGGGCCACTTCCGCGCCCACGCCGGGCTTGTCCACGGCGACGACGAAGACGCGCCGCTGGACAGATTCGGTTTCCTTGCCCGCGGCGTCCTTCGTGGTTTCGGTCACTTCGAGCGTGTTGGTGTATACGCCCGGCGCCAGCGACCCGACGGCGATCACCGTGACGAGGTACAACGTGAGCAGAGCCTTCATCCCGTAGAACGAGAACCGTTCCCACATCTCCGTCAGAAAGAGAACCACCAGCCCCGCGGGCTGCCTCAACTTCACAGGTCGGCCATCAAGCGGGGGAGGCACAGGTGACCCGCCATTGGCCTGTTCGTACGGATTGCTCATGATCGGTTGTTCCTCAAATCACTCGGACGCGGTGGGGAATGGGGGCGAGAACCCGCCCAAAAGACAGCCCGGAGCGTAGCAGGCACGCGGGCGGTACGCCAACGAGGTTACGGCTGATTCGACCATCCCATCTTTCCCGACGCCATGCAACACTCCAGCCAGCGGTCATCCCACGAATACATCAGCGTCGCCAGCGGGTCGGGCGACTTCAGCCGCGCCAGTTCCAGCACGTCGCGGAAATGGCGCGTGACGAACAGCGCGAGCTTGATGCCTTTGCGCTGGATCACCGCGTTGACGCCCACGGTGGTGCCGTGGGTGAACCACGTGATCCGGTCGGCACCGACGCCGAAGCGCTGCTCAAGCCCCTGAAGGCCGGCAATCACCTCAGCGCCGGGCGTGGCCGGCGTGGAGAGCACCTTGAGCGTCGAGAGCGAACCCGTCGCCTCGTCCAACAGGCAGAAATCGGCGAAGGTGCCGCCAATATCCACGCCGACGCGATAGCCCATGCGGGCGGGGCCTCCAGCCTGAAGCAGTGGGCTTCCACGCTAGGCGGCCAGGCCCGCGGCGGCAATGTCCCGCCATGCTTGACGACGTTCGGTACCGGGGACCAGCATCGCAGCGGCCTGGCATTGCGCCGCTGCGGCGGCGCGGGCACGCGCCGGACGCCTCATTGAGGAGACGAACCCATGCACGATGTCTCGACGTCCCGCGCGGCCGGATTGGGCAGGCGCCACCTGCTGCGTGCCGGTGCCGCGGGGGCGGCGCTCGGCGCTGTCGGGGTGCCGGGGGCCGCGATGGCACAGGGCCGCGGCGGGCGCATCGCCTTCGCCAACGGCAGTGCCTTCGACACGATGGACCCGCACGCCACCTTCGACGTGGGCCGCG
>ENA-ORBV01008670-ORBV01008670.1-microbial-mat-metagenome-genome-assembly--contig:-NODE-8670-length-16992-cov-18.418918_pt1 | contig 16992 bp, 16 predicted proteins | sample MGYA00237777_ERZ505514 | MGnify/ENA primary metagenome ERZ505514 (study PRJEB26160, sample SAMN06269048) | microbial mat metagenome | isolation source: Oligotrophic lake microbial mat | place...
AATTTGGCAGGGGAGGAAGGACTCGAACCCTCGCATGTCGGAATCAAAATCCGATGCCTTGACCAACTTGGCGACTCCCCTACACAGGTTGCGGTTCATCACCGCCACCCACAACTTTCTTTTCAGTCGGATGCCCAACCCCGCAAGGGGTGCTCATCCAGACCGCAGCACATCCGGCCCACCCAACCCGGCGGAAGTGTTTCCGTCGGAAATGTCGCTACGGGTGAACTGGCTGAACCGCTGCTCTCGACAACCGTGGCAAAAACCGCGCTGCCCGAACCCGTCATGCGGCTGTTGCCGTAACGGGACTTCAGCCAGCTTGCAGCTTGTGCCACTTCAGGGCACCGGTCTTGGGCGGCGGGCTGCAGGTCGTTGTTGCCGAATTCTGCGTCCCATTCCGCTGGCCAACCGGAAAATCCTGCGCCATCGAAAGAGCCTGTGACTATAACAGTACCAGTGTCCCGGACCAGGAGCGGGTGCTCGAAAATGTCGCGGGTGTTGATGCCTTGCGGCGGTTTCACCACGGCATAACGTGCGGCAGGAACCCGCATCGGTGTCAGCCGCTCGCCAATGCCCTGCACAAAGGCGCTGCGACCGCCGATGAAGAAGGGCACGTCGGCGCCCAGCGTCAGGCCCAGTTCGCGCAGGCGCGTGCGCGACCACTGCAGGCCCCACAGCCGGTTCAGCGCCAGCAGCGTGGAGGCCGCGTCCGAGCTGCCGCCGCCCATGCCGGCACCGGAGGGTAGCTGTTTGTCAATGCTGATGTCGGCGCCCAGCGTGCAGCCGCTGGCCGCCTGCAGGGCCCTGGCTGCGCGCAGGCACAGGTCGTGGGCCGGCAGCGTGGCGCCCAGGTCGTGGCGGGTCAGCTGACCGTCTTCGCGGCGCTCGATGTGCAGGCGGTCGGCCCAGTCGATGAGCACAAAGACCGACTCCAGCAGGTGGTAGCCGTCTGCACGCCGTCCCACCACATGCAAAAACCGGTTGAGCTTGGCTGGGGCCGGCAGGTCGTACAGCGCGCGCAGGGCCATCTTCAGTCGCCGCGGTCCAGCCTGGCGCGCAGTTCGATGGCCGGCGGGCTGTCGCGCCTGGCGCTGATCCAGCCTTCGGCCAGGCGGTTGGTCTGCACGCGCCAGCCCAGCTGATCGAAGCCGTCGCTGCGCACGGTGTGGGTGGCAGCCGTCCAGGGCCTGCCGTTCAACCAGTCCGGCAGCGCAGCCAGCGGCAGCGCTTCGCCCAGGGCTTCGCGGGACAACTCGTCCAGGCTGCTGAAGGACCGTTCACCTTCGGGCGTGCGCAGCACGGCCACACCACGCGCCCAGCGTGCCGCCGCGAGCTGGGTGCCGATGGGCGAGGTCAGGCGCAGTTCGCCTTGTTCCCCGGTGCCGCGCACTTCAAAGGCCACGCCCAGGCTTTGCTTGGCACGTTCGGGTGTGGCATCCACACGCAGGCTCAGGCGGCCTGCCGTCCACGGGGCTTCGCCGGGTGCCGGCGCAGGTGTTGCGCAGCCTGCAAGCACAGCAGCCAGCAGGCAGGACAGCCAGGCCACCCGTACGGTGGTCCGTGTTGCCACCGCAGAGGCAGCCGGCAGCCCCCAGGTCACAGGTCCACGCGCAGGCGGGCCAGGGTCTCGCGCAGCACGTCGTTGCTGCCGTCACGGCCCTTGCTTTCGCGCCACACGCGGCGGGCTTCGTCGAGCCGGCCCATCGACCACAGCACCTCGCCCAGATGGGCGCCGATTTCGGTGTCGGGCCGCGCCGAATAAGCCATGCGCAGCAGGCGCACGGCTTCTTCGAAGTTGCCCATGCGGTATTCGATCCAGCCCAGGCTGTCGGTGATGAAGGGGTCGCCGGGCGACAGCTCCAGCGCCCGTTGCACCAGCGCCCGCGCTTCGGGCAGGCGCAGCTTGCGATCGGCCAGCGAATAGCCCAGCGCGTTGTGCGCATGTGCGTTGTCGGGTTTGATGGCGATGACCCGGCGCAACAGGCGCTCCATGTCGTCCAGCTGGTTCAGCTTTTCGGCCACCATGGCCTGTTCGTACAGCAAGTCGGCGTCGTCGCCAAAACGTGTGGCGCCGCCGGCCAGCACCTCGTAGGCGTCTTTCCAGCGTTTGCCCTCACGCAGCACGGCGGCTTCGGCCATGACTTTGGCGCGGGCGTCTTCCGGTCGGCGCTCGGGCAGGTTGCGGATGAGCTCGCGCGCCTGGCTGATGCGGCCCTGGCGCGCCAGCATCGACGCGCGGCGCGACTGCACCTCCAGTGCACGCTGGGGGTCTTCGATCTTGGCAAGCCAGGCTTCGGCGGCTTTGAAGTCGCCCCGTTGTTCGGCCGACTGGGCCAGCATCAACCAGGCCTGGATCAAGCCCTGATCGGGACGCTCGGCTTCGTCGTCTTCGCCCGTGGGCACGACGGGGGCAGGCGCCATTGCAGCCCCGGCCCCGGCCCCGGCTGCGGTTTGCGGCGGGTTCTGCGTCAGTTCGATGTAGCGCTGCAGGGCGGCTTCGCCTTCAGGGCGGTTCTTCAACTCCAGTTGCAGCGCGCCCAGCGTCAGGAAGGGCGCCGCCACCGTGGGCTGGGCGCGCGTGGCCGCATCCAACTGCGTCACCGCGTCGGCATACCGCTGGCTGCCCATCAGCTGGCGCGCATAGGCCAGGCGCAGCGCGGTTTCGGCTGCGGGTTGTTGCAGGTAGGACAGCACCGTGACTTCGGCTTGCGGCCGCTCGCGCATCAGCTCCATTGCCAGCAGCGCTGGGCCTACGGCGCCGGGCTCCAGCGCATAAGCTTCCTGGGCCAGTGCCAGCGCACGGTCGGCTTCTTTGGCCTCGAGCCAGGCGCGACCCAATGCCACGCGGGTGGGGATGCGGGTGTCGGCGCCGTCGCGGTAGGGCTTGAGCACGTCTTCCATGACGCCGGCAACCAGTCGCGGGTCGTTGGCACGCTGTAGAAAACGCGGCAAGGCCGACACCAGGCCGGGTCGTTCGGCCGCAGGCGACTGTTGCAGCAGTGAACGCAGCGGTTCGGTGATTTCGGCGCCCCGGTTCAGCGCCAGCAAGATCTGCAGTTGAAGCCGCAGTGCGTCCAGCGATTCAGGCCGTGCCAGGCGCCAGGCCCGTGACGCGGCCAGCGCCTGGTCACCGGCGCGGGCTTGCAGCGCGATGTCCACGGTGCGCCGGAAAAGGCCTTCGTCACGTGTGCGGCGGGCGGCGTCGAGCAGCCAGTCGTAAGCCGTGCTGGCGTCACCCCGCGTCAGGGCCAACTCGCCAATGAGCAGCTGGTACAGCAGCCGGTCGTCCATCGCCGAGTTGTTGATCACGGCCGGCGCGGGCGCTGCTTCAGGCGCGACGGCTGGACTTGGAGACTGCGCCTGGGCATGAGCCTGGCCCTGCGCTTGACACAAGCCCAGCGTCACGAACAGCGTGGCCAACAAGGCCCGCTCAAGACGCCGACGGCGGCGGTCAGACATGGAGACTCCCAGAGGGACTGCGGATCATTCTCACATAATGGATTCATGCCCGAACTCCCCGAGGTTGAGGTCACCCGGCGCGGCATTGCCGCGCCTTTGCTGGGGGCCGTGATCACCGCCGCGCGCCTGGGTAAACCCCTGCGTTGGCCCTTGGGCCGGCCGGTGCAAGACCTGGTCGGCGCCAGGGTCGGCCATGCACAAAGGCGCGGCAAGTACATCTGGCTGCCGCTGCTTGGCCCGGCGTCACAGACCGGTGGCCTGTTGCTGCACCTGGGCATGTCGGGCTCGCTGGCGTTGTTGCCTGCTGCGCCGCCGGCCGGGCCGCACGACCACTTCGATCTGGACACCGACCGCGGCACGCTGCGCCTGCACGACCCGCGCCGCTTCGGAGCCGTCGTCTGGTCACTCTCGCTGGACGACTTGCCGGCAGCCGACCTGCTGGGCCGCCTGGGCGCTGAGCCCTTCGACGCCAGCTTCACACCCCAGCTCTTCCACGCCGCGCTGCAACGTCGCCGCGCGCCCATCAAGGCGGTGCTGCTGGCCGGTGACGTGCTGGTGGGTGCGGGCAACATCTACGCCTGCGAGGCGCTGTTCCAGGCCGGCATCCATCCGGCGCTGCGGGCCGACCGCATCAGCCGGCCGCGCGCCCAGCGCCTGCTGGCGGCGGTGCGCACCACGCTGGGCCGGGCGCTGGACCTGGGCGGCTCGACCCTGCGCGATTTCACCGACGTGCACGGCGCCAGCGGCGCTTACCAGGCCCAGGCGGGTGTCTATGGCCGTGCCGGCCAGCCCTGCATGCAGTGCGGCGCGTTGGTCCGGCGAGTGGTGCAGGCCCAGCGTTCGACCTACTTCTGCGCGGTTTGTCAGCGGCGGTAACGGGTGAACTCAAGCGGCCTTTGCCCGTGAATTCCGCCTTCTGCTGCACGCAGGGCCTGCGCTAGGATGCCCGCTGCGGTTTCACAGCCCCAACTGGCCCTTCACCGCCACCCCCACATGCACAGCTCCATCGCCGACAGCCTGGACGCCTTGGCCACCTGGCGCGCCGAACTGGACCGCCACGTCGCGCTGCTGGGCAAGGCCCTGGCAGAACAGGACGTGCTGGACAGCGCCGACCTGGCGCTGCTGGGTGGCCTGCGTGAACGCCTGTCATCAGAAAAGCTGGTGCTGGCCTTTGTGGCCGAGTTCTCGCGCGGCAAGTCCGAACTCATCAACGCCATCTTCTTTGCCGACGCTGGCCGTCGTGTGTTGCCGGCCACGCCGGGCCGCACCACCATGTGCCCGGTGGAGTTGCGCTACGAAGCCGGCGCCCCCGCCCGCCTGTCGCTGCTGCCCGTGGAAACCCGCCTGCGTGGGCTGTCCCTGGCTGAATTGCGGCCGCGCGATGAGCCCTGGCACCACGTGCCGCTGGACCCCAAAAACGCGCAGTCGCTGGTGCAGGCCCTGAGCGCCGTCACCCGCACGCAGCGGGTGCCGCAAGAGCGGGCGCTGGCGCTGGGTTTCTGGGACCAGGAACACCCCGAGGACAACCCACCGGTGGACGACGCAGGTCAGGTCGAAGTGCCGGCCTGGCGCCACGCCATCATCAACTACCCGCACCCGCTGCTCAAACGCGGTCTGGTGGTCATCGACACACCTGGCCTCAACGCCATCGGCGCCGAGCCCGAGCTGACGCTGGGCCTGCTGCCTTCGGCGCATGCCGTGGTTTTTGTGCTGGGCGCCGACACCGGCGTCACCCGTTCTGACATGAGCATCTGGCGCGATCACCTGGGCCAGGCCACGCTGGAACGCTTTGTCGTGCTGAACAAGATCGACACGTTGATGGACCCGCTGCTGCCGCCATCCGAGGTGCGCGCGCAGATCGAACAGCAACGTGTGAACACCTCAGAAACCCTGGGCGTGCCGCTGGACCGGGTGTTCCCGCTGTCGGCGCGCGACGCGCTGGCTGCGCGGGTCGATCTCGACCCCAGGCGGCTGGCCGCCAGCCGGCTGCCAGCGCTGGAAGATGCCCTGGTGGCGCAGCTGCTGCCACGGCGTCAGGAACTGCTGGTGCAGTCGGCGGTTTCCGTGGTGGAGCAGCTGCGCCAGTCGGCCGGCCGCCGCCTGGGCGACCGCCGGCGCGGGCAGTCCGAACAGCTGCTTGAATTGCGTGGCCTGCGTGGCAAGAGTGGCGCCAAGACCCGCATGATGCTGGGGCGTGTGGATGCCGAGATGGCCGACTTCGAACGCTGCACCGCCAAGCTGGGCGCGCTGCGTGCGGTGCAGGCGCGCATCCTGAAGTCGGTGATGGCGCTGCTGTCGGCCGAGTCGCTGCGCGCTGAACTGGGCGCCATGCAGTCGGCCATGAGCTCGCGGCCCTTCAATCTGGGTGGCCGCGGTGCGTTCGATACCCTGATGACGCGCGTGCGGGCCTCTTTGGGCAAGGCGCGCGCGCAGTCCGAAGAGATGCGGCTTATGCTGGAGGGCAGCTTCCGGCAGCTGAACACCGAGTTTGGCTTTGCTTTCGCACTGAACCCCATGCCCGTGCTGACGCCCTTTTTCGATGAGCTGGACCGCATCGAGCACAACTACAGCCGCTACCTGGGCCTGGGCCAGGCGCTGCGCATGGCCGCGCCGGGTTTTGCCGAGCAGTTCCGGCGCATGCTGCTGAGCAAGCTGCGGGTGGTGTTTGAAAACGCCGCCGGCGAGATCGAGCTCTGGAGCAAGTCGGCCCAGGGCCAGGTGGACATGCAGCTGCGCGAACGCCGCCGCGGCTTCACACGCCGGCGCGAGGCCTTGCAACGTGTGCAGGTCGCAGCAGGTGAGCTGGAGCAGCGCATTGCCGAAGTCGAGTCGCAAGACCAGCATGTTGCCGAGATGCTTTCGCGCCTGAACGCCGTGGCCGACGAAGCCGTGGCCCGCGCCCGCCGCCTGGGCCAGGAGCCCACGGTGTCGCGAATCTCGCTGCAGGCCGAAACAGCGCAGCAGGACGCGGCTTGACCGCTGCGGCACCGGTCAGCCGCAGGTTCTGCGTCGACTGATGGCCCAGGCCAGCTTGGCCACGCGCGTGGTGCGCTGGCAGCGCCAGCACGGCCGCCATGACCTGCCCTGGCAGGGCACACACGATCCCTACAGGGTCTGGCTGTCCGAGGTGATGCTGCAGCAGACGCAGGTGCGCACCGTGCTCGACTACTACGCACGTTTCCTGCAGCGCTTTCCAGCCGTGACCGACTTGGCGGCGGCCCCGCTGGACGATGTGCTGGCACTGTGGAGTGGCCTGGGCTACTACAGCCGCGCGCGCAACCTGCACCTCTGCGCGCAGGCGGTGGTGACACAACACGGCGGGCGGTTTCCGGCCAGCAGCGATGCGCTGGCACAACTGCCCGGCATCGGCAGGTCCACCGCGGCGGCCATCGCGGCTTTCTGCTTTGGCGAACGTGTGGCCATCCTGGACGGCAACGTCAAACGGGTGCTGTCGCGTGCGCTGGGTTTCGAAGGCGACCTGTCACTGGCCCGTGAACAAGCGCGCCTGTGGCAGCTTGCGCATGACCTGCTGCCCAAGCGGGGCGTGGAGGCCTACACCCAGGGTTTGATGGACCTGGGTGCCACGCTGTGCACCACGCGGCGCCCGGCCTGCGAACGTTGCCCGCTGGTGGCCGACTGTGTGGCCCTGGCCGCCGGTCAACCGCAGCGCTACCCGGTCAAGACCCGGCGCGTGAAACGCAGCCAGCGGGAAAACGCGCTGCTGTGGCTGACGCACCGCCAGCGGGTGTGGCTGGTGCAGCGGCCGCAAACCGGCGTGTGGGCTGGTTTGTGGGCGCTGCCGGCATACGCTTCGGTCACCGAGCTGGACACACTGACCGAAGCCTGGCCCGGCCATGGCGATTGGCTGCCTACCGTGCAACATGCGCTGACACACTTCGACTGGACCTTGCATCCCCTGCGCTGGCACTGGGGCAAGGGGCCCGCGCCGCAGCCGCCGGTGTTGCAAGCCGGCCGCTGGTTCAGCGTGCCCGACGCGCTGGCGATGGGCCTGCCGGCGCCTGTGAGGCGGCTCTTGTCGGCAGCCTGAACGGCGCAACCGATCAGTCAGCCGAAGACGACCTTCTTGTCGCGCAGGTAGCCGTCCACCAGGCTCAGGCGGATCACCGGGTCGTCCAGCTCCATGAGTTTTTGTTTGGAAGCCAGCGGGATGGGCAGCAGCTCGCACCAGCGGTTGGCCACCCAGCCGGCATCGTCCAGGCGGTAGGGCTGGGCAAAAGGTTCCGCGTCGCGTTCCTGCAGCTTCTTGATGGCTTCTGCCAGCGCCGTCACCGTCTGCAGCACGGCCGGGCCCGGCACGCGCAGCGGGTCTTCCGGCAGCAGCGTGACAGGCGCTGTCCACAGGCCGTTGTCGCGCTGCGTGGGTGACTGGCTGATGCGAAAACGCTGCCTGCCGCTGCACTGCACACGCAGGATGCCGGGCTGTTCGGCGTCCACTTCATCGATGTGGGCCAGCACGCCCACCGCTTCCATGGCGGGCACTTCCTTGCTGCGCCCTTCTGCTGCACCCTGGCGCAGGCAGACGACACCGAAGGGCTGCCGCGAGCGCAGGCAGTCCGACACCAGGTCCAGGTAACGCGCCTCGAACACCTTCAGCCCCAGCAGGGCACCCGGAAACAGCACTATGCGCAGCGCAAACAGCGGCAACGGTGAACCCGCCTGACCCGGCACAGCTGCCGTCATTCCAGCGGCCCCAGTTCTCGGTGGCGCACCAGGGTGGCGTAGTGCGCACGGAAGTGGCGCGCCAGCCATTCCACGCTGTACACCGACCGGTGCTGGCCGCCGGTGCAGCCGATGGCCACGGTGAGGTAGCTGCGCTGGTCGTCTTCAAAGGCCGGCAGCCAGCGTTCGAGAAATGCGCTGATTTGCGCCAGCATTTCGCCCGCGTCGGGTTGGGCATCCAGAAAGGCGGCCACGGGCGTGTCGCGCCCGGTCAAGGGCCGCAGCTCGCGCACGTAGTAGGGGTTGGGCAGCACACGCACGTCGAACACGTAGTCGGCGTCCAGCGGCACACCGTGTTTGAAGGCAAAGCTCTCGAACACCAGCGTCAGCGCCGATTCGCGTGCGCCCACCATCTGGCGCACCCAGCTGCGCAACAAGGCCGGGCGCAGCTGGCTGGTGTCGATGACGGTGGACACCTCGCGCAGGTCGGCCAGCAGCGCCCGTTCAAGTTCAATGGCCTCGATCAGGGCGCGGGCGTTGTCGTTCTCGGTGGGCGCGGTCAGCGGGTGCGGCCTGCGCGTTTCGGAATAGCGGCGCACCAGCGCGTCGGTGCTGGCGTCCAGAAACAGCGGGTGGATGCGGATGCCTTCAGCGCGCAGCTGGTCGATCAAGGGCACCAGGCCGGGCAGCGACGAAGCCGTGCGCACGTCCACCGCCACGGCCACGCTGCGGGTAAACCGTTCGTGTTCCAGGCGGATGAAGTCGCGCAGCAGCTCTGGCGGCAGGTTGTCGACGCAGAAATAACCTGCATCTTCAAGGGCATGCAGCGCCACGGACTTGCCCGAACCCGAGATGCCGGTGATCAGGATCACTTCGTCGCGTTGCTGGCGCTGTTCCAGCGGAAGCCACTCGCTCACTTGCCTTCCTTCACCGCAGTTGTCAGCAGGGTCTGAGCATGGGCCATGCCAGACAACTTTTCGCCGCCCAGCATGCGTGCCACTTCGGCGACTCGGGCTTCGCCATCCACCGGCTGGATGTCGGACAAGGTCTGTTTGCCCTTGAGCGCCTTGCTGACGACAAAGTGGCCGTCGGCGCAGGCGGCCACCTGCGCCAGGTGCGTGACCGCCAGCACCTGCGCGCTGCGGCCCAGCTGCTTCATCAAGCGGCCCACGCAGTCGGCCACGGTGCCGCCCACACCGGCATCGATCTCGTCGAAAATGAGCGTTGGTGTGGCCGCGGCGCCCGGCTGCGCGGTGGTCACCGCAATGGCAAGCGCCAGGCGCGACAGTTCGCCACCCGAGGCCACCTTGGCCAGCGGCCGTGGTGTGCTGCCGGCATGGCCCGCGACGCGGAACTCCACCACGTCCAGGCCGTGTGACTGCGGGTCGTCAGCTGAAGACACCGCCACTTCAAAGCGGCCACCGGCCATGCCCAGTTGCTGCATGGCCTGGGTCACCGCTGCTCCCAGCTTGGGCGCCGCGCGCTGGCGCAGGCAAGAGATGCGCTCGGCCTCGTGACGCCACACGCGCTCGGCGTTCATCGTCTCGCGCTCCAGCGCTTCAAGGTCGGCCGCGGCGTCCAGCTGCCGCAGCTCGGCCTGCCAGCCGGCCAACAAGGTGGGCAGCTCAGCCGGGCTGCGCCGGTAGCGCCGCGCCAGCGACACCCAGCTGCCGATGCGACTGTCCAGCTCGGCCAGGCGCTCAGGGTCGGGTTCACGGTGATTCAGGTACGCCGTCAGTGTGTGCGCTGCATCTTCCAGCTGCGCCTGCGCGGTGCGCAAGACATCGGCCACGGCGCCCAGGTCGGCGTCGTAACGCTGCACCTCGACCAGCGCGGTGATGGCGCGTGAAGTGAGCGTGTTGGCGCCGGGCTCGGCATCCGAAATGGCTTCCAGTGCGGCGCGCGCACCGTCCAGCAGTGCCTGACCATGCGCCAGACGCTGGTGCTCTGCGTTGAGCTGATCCCACTCGCCTTCGGCCGGTTGCAGCTTGTCCAGTTCGCCGATCTGCCAGGCCAGCCTTTCGCGTTCGCGCTCCAGCGTGTCGCGTTGGGTGCGCGCCGTGGCCAGCCGCGCCAGCACGGCGCGCCAGGCCTGCCAGGCCAACGTCAAGGCCGACGTGTCGGCGCCGGCTTGTGCGTCCAGCAGCGCACGCACCGTGGCCGGTCGCGTCAGGCTTTGCCAGGCGTGCTGGCCGTGGATGTCCACCAAGTGATCGGCCGCCTCACGCAACTGCGCCACGGTGGCCGGGCTGCCGTTGATCCACGCGCGGCTTCTCCCTGGAGAATCGCCCGCCGCATCGACGCTGCGGCGCAGCAGCAAAGTGTCGTCGCTGTCAAAGCCGGCCTCGTCCAGCCAGGGCTTCAAAGCCGCCGGCGTGTCGAACTCGGCGCTGACCTCGGCCCGCGCAGCGCCTTCGCGCACCAGCGCGGCGTCGGCACGGTTGCCCAGTGCCAGTTGCAGAGCATCGATGAGGATGGACTTGCCGGCGCCGGTTTCGCCCGTCAGCACCGAAAAGCCGGCGGCGAAGTCGATCTCGAGCTGGGCGACGATGACCACGTCGCGCAATGAAAGGCGCCTCAGCATGTCGTGCCCTGAGAGTCTGCGCCTTTCGTGCCCAGGGCCTTGCGTGGATCCGGCTTTGCCGGGCCGCAGCAAGAGCCCCCTCGGGGGGTGGCGAAGGGCCGTGGGCACAAGCCTGGGGGCACCATCACGCCACGCCGTCGTACCAGCGCAGTTTGCGCCGCAGGGTGGCGTAGTAGCTCCAGCCGCGCGGGTGCAGAAAGCGCACCTTGAAGGCCGAGCGCCGCACGCGAACCTGGTCGCCGAGCATCAGGCTGGCAAGGTTGTGCATGTCGAAGTTGGCCGACACGTCCTTGCCGGCCACGATGCTGATGCGCACCTCGCCAGAGTCAGGCAGCACGATGGGGCGGTTGGACAGTGTGTGGGATGCGATCGGCAGCACCACCCAGCCGCCGATGCCGGGGTGCAGGATGGGTCCACCGGCCGACAGCGCGTAAGCCGTGCTGCCCGTGGGTGTGGCCACGATCAGGCCGTCGGCGCGGATGTTGGCCACGAAGTCTTCGTCCACATCCACCCGCAGTTCAACCATGCTGGCCGTGGCACCGCGGCTGACCACCACATCGTTCAACGACAGACCTTCGAAAATCTTCTCGCCGTCGCGCCACACCTCGCCTTCCAGCATGGAGCGGCTTTCTTCTTCGTAGTCGCCCGCCACCATGGGCGCCAGCGCTTCTTTGTACTGGCCGATGGCAATGTCGGTGATGAAACCCAGCCGGCCCTGGTTGATGCCCACCAGCGGTATCTTCCAGCGCGCCAGTTCGCGGGCAATACCCAGCATGGTGCCGTCGCCGCCCACCACCACGGCCAGGTCGCAACTCTGGCCCATCTGTTGCGGGTCCAGGGTTTCGAAGTCGGTCACGCCGGTGGCCTGAGCAGTCTCGCGTTCGAAGGACACCTCCAGCCCGCGGCCGACCAGGAAATGCGCGATCTCTTCCAGCAAAGGGCGTATGCCCCGCGCCTGGTACTTGCCGACGATCACCGCATGTCTGAAGCCTGCGCCCATGAAAATGATTACACCATAGCGGTCTGATTCGAGAGTGTCCCCACCCGGCAGCGCGTGCCCGTTGCCCAGCGCTCCCTACAATGGCAGGCCATGCTTGACGACCGTGCCCGCACGCTGCTGAAGACCCTGGTCGAGCGCTACATCGCCGACGGCACACCCGTCGGTTCGCGCACGCTGTCGCGCACGTCCGGGCTGGACCTGTCGCCGGCCACCATCCGCAACGTGATGGCCGACCTGGAAGAGCTGGGCCTCATCGCCAGTCCGCACACCAGCGCCGGGCGCATCCCGACCGCGCGCGGCTACCGGCTGTTCGTGGACACCATGCTCACCGCGCGACCCTTCAAGCTGGACGACCTGAGCCACATGCCGCCCGACGTGGCCGCTGCCGGCCATGCGCTGCACCCCGACCAGCCGCAGCGGGTGATCGCACAAGCCGCTTCGCTGCTGTCCAGCCTGAGCAACTTCGTCGGCGTGGTGACGGCACCGCGCAAGGCCAGCGTCTTCCACCACATCGAATTCCTGCGCCTGGGTGACAAGCGGGTGCTGGTGATCCTGGTGGCGCCCGACGGCGATGTGCAGAACCGCGTCATCTTCACCGCACGCGACTACCAGCAGTCCGAACTGGTCGAGGCCACCAACTACCTGAACGCGCACTACGCGGGCCTGACCATTGAAGAGGTGCGTGGGCGCCTGAAAAACGAGATCGACGCGCTGCGCGGCGAGATTGCCACGCTGATGCAGGCCGCCGTGCAGGCCGGCAGCGAAGTGCTGGCCGAAAGCACCGACAACGTGGTGGTTTCAGGTGAACGCAACCTGCTCACGGTGCAGGACTTCGGCAACGACATGTCCAGCCTGCGCCGCCTGTTCGACGTTTTCGAGCAGAAGACCGAACTGATGCGCCTGCTGGACGTGAGCAGCCGCGCCGAAGGGGTGCGCATCTACATCGGCGGCGAAAGCCACGTCGTGCCTTTCGAAGAACTGAGCGTGGTCACCGCGCCCTACGAAGTGGACGGCCGCATCGTGGGCACACTGGGTGTCATCGGCCCCACCCGCATGGCCTACGACCGCATGATCCAGATCGTGGACATCACGTCGCGTCTGGTAGGCAATGCGCTGTCGGGAAAGAACTGAACCACGCGACCCGGCACCTAGAATCCGGCCTGTTGACGAAGGGCCGTTAGCTCAGCTGGTTAGAGCAGAGGACTCATAATCCTTTGGTCGTTGGTTCGAGTCCAACACGGCCTACCAAAAACTTCAATGATGACAGCGACTTAGGCTGAATCATCGGCACATGACGGGGCGCCGACACCTCCCCGTTGTCAGTCCACTGTCAGTGCATCGCCGGACACCGTCGGATTTCGTCGGACGGACGCGGACGACTTGCATCCGTTGGGTAGCTTCTCGGCACTTGACCGCGGCGGCACGCCAGACCCACGGCCACGCTCTTCGGAAGCACTGGCCCCTCCATGTCAACCCATCGCGCGCCCCATGCGGTGCTTGCCATTCAGCGCGCTGTCTCCATTCGTGTTCGACGTGTTGCATGCAACGTTGCTGCATGCGGCGCCGGACGGGTCGGGTGCGCGCTCGAAAACGCGAAAACTAGAAGGGTCCAAACAGGCGATGTATCCAGACATGCGCGGGCGAAATCCCTAAAGTCCTTTTCATCGGAATCGATTTGATGACGACGGAGCCGCATGCAACCTGGACAGCCCGGTCGATGCGGATGATGCCGATTCGATGCCCTGTGAGTTGGGCACCTTCTTGGCTTTAGATGACCTGAAAAGAGCAGTCCGGATGGCGCGATGACCGCGTCCCAAGGATTCACCAGCACTATGAATTCAACCCCTCTTGGCGCCACCACCGGTTCAGCGCCGAACATCCCTGCCGCCTTGCACTTGCCGGGCCGCCACTTGAAGTTGCACGAGGTGCTGAGCATCGTTCCTGTCTCGCGCAGCACCTGGTACGACGGCATGAACAGCGGCATGTACCCGAAGCCCGCCCGCGTTTCGAAGCGTGGCGTCGCCTGGTCTGAGTCCGACATCCTGGCGCTTGTGGCCTCCTGGTCGACGGGGCGTGACTGACATGCCTGTGCGGCCCGGAGGTCGCCGGTGCTCACTGCGCGGCGTGCAGCAGGCCAACCCGCTTGTGCATAAGCGGGATCGCTTCACGCGCCCGCAGGACCGTTATGCATTTCAGCAGCGAGTTCAAGGGAACTCGGCTGCGGACCCGCCGATGTGCCCGGCACACCGCAAGCAGGTTCGCGAATGAGGCCGCCGCGGGTCCGGCGCCCCGTGCCTGCGCGTCCCCCGGGCTCCGAGCCCGAGTGGGCGGGAGGCTTCACGAGAACATGGCGATTCGCGCCGTCCTGGTCAGGTGCGTCGCCGCTGTCAGACCCCGCGACGCGAGCGATGGCGGGCGAGATCGACGCCTTACGCTCGAGGCTCCAGACCTTCGACGGGGCCATGCGGGCCGTGCATCTGGATCCCGCCCTGGTGCGCCCGTCGAGGTGGAGCAATCGACACGAATCCGTGTTCTCTTCGGTGGCCTTCGAGCGGTTCTTGGACAATATCCATCTGGCCGGCGGGAACGAGACGCCCATCCTCGTGCGGCAGGTCGACAGCGCGTACGAGATTGTTTTCGGGCATCGTCGGCACCGCGCCTGCAGCGAGCTCGGTCTGCAGGTGTTCGCCGTCGTGTGGGTCGGCCCGATGTCCGACATTGACCTTGCACCCGAAAAACGTACCCCTTGCTGAGTGTTTCAATGCAAGCAAGGAGAACGGAAATGACGAAGACAGTGCGGGCGCGCTACACGCTGGAGTTCAGGCAGGAAGCGGTGCGGCTGGTCGAGGGTGGGCAGAGCATCGCGGCGGCAGCCAGATCGTTGGGCGTGGTGGAGCAGACGCTGTTCAACTGGGTCAAAGCCAAGCGGCAGGGCAAGGTCCAAGGCGCTGACAGCAAGAGCAAGGTCGTGAGTGCCGAGCAGATGGAGATCAGCCGGCTGCGGGCCGAGTTGGCGCGCGTGAAGATGGAGCGCGACATCCTGGGAAAAGCGACGGCGTACTTCGCGAAAGCGCAGAGTTGAAGTACGCCTTCATTCATCGGCACCGGCGAGTGTGGCCGATCTCGGTGCAATGCCGGGTGTTGGAGGCCAGCGTGGCCGGGTATCACGAGCACTTCGTACGCCGTGCCAGCGCGGCCCAGCGGCGTCACCTGAGCGACGACGCTCTGCTGGTGCACATCAAGGTTATCCACGCTGAAACGCACGGCGGCTACGGCTGGCCGCGCACTTGGAAGGAACTGCTGGCGCGCGGCATCCGGGTAGGCAAGACACGGGTGCAGAAGCTGATGCAAATGCATGGCATCCGCGCCAAGGGCAAGCGCCGCTTCAAGGTCACCACCGACAGCAATCATGACCTGCCGATTGCACCGAACTTGCTGGACAGGCAGTTCACGGTGGCCGAGCCGGACAAGGTCTGGGCGGGCGACATCACCTATATCCACACTGGCGAAGGCTGGCTGTTCCTGGCGGTGGTGATCGACCTGTTCAGCCGCCAGGTGGTGGGCTGGAGCCTGCGTGGGGACATGACGCGCGACATCGTCATCGATGCCTTGCGCATGGCGTGGTTCAAGCGCCATCCGAGCAAGACGAGCGGACTGATGTTCCACAGCGACCGGGGCAGCCAATACGCCAGCAACGACTTCCGCGACGTGCTCAAGGAGTACGGCATCACGGCCTCGATGAGCCGGCGTGGCGACTGCTGGGACACTCAATCTACGATGGCCCCGAGCGCTGCTTCCGGCCTGACCCGTGCTGGGACTGGTGTTATGCCTTTGTGTTGACCTGTCGGTCTGATGCGGCGCTCATCTCGGCAATGCCGAGCGTGCTGCGAGTGACCTAATAGGAGCCTTGTTCTGCACCCTGAGTGTCCTGTCCTTCGGCATGTTTGGCGACGCTACTTCATCGCAAAGGAGCTTCCATGGAACAGGCAGATAGTCAGGCAGAGGTGATTCTTGGCGTCGACACGCATCTCGATGTTCATGTCGGCGTCGTGATCGACGCAGTGGGGCGATTGAAGGGAACGCTCTCGATTGAAACAAACCCCAGCGGCTACGCGAAGTTGCTAGTCTGGGCTCAGAGCTTCGGCAGACTCAACCGAGCCGGGATTGAAGGCACCAGTTCCTACGGCGCTGGCCTCACACGCTTCCTCGAAATGAGCGGAGTCGCGATTGTCGAGATCAACAGGCCGAACCGTTCCCGTCGACGTCACCGAGGCAAGAGCGACCCGACCGATGCTGAGAGTGCTGCGCGTTCCGTCTTGGCTGGCGATGCAACCGGCACTCCAAAGTCTCAGGGCGGCATTGCCGAGGCCCTGCGCACGCTGGGCGTTGCACGCCGCAGCGCCGTCAAAGCCAAGACCCAGGCCGTGAACCAACTTCGAGCCTTGCTGGTCAGCGCGCCTTCGGTCGTTCGAGATACGCTGCTGAAGGCCAAGCCAGAACACTGCGTCGCAGCCTGCGCGGCTCTCCCCGAGAACGATGAGAAGAACCTCGTCCTGGCTAGTTTGAAGACGACCCTGAGGCTGTTGGCGAAACGCTGGAAAGCGTTACACGAGGAGCTTCGCGAACTCGACAAGCAGCTCACCCGCTTGACGAAGCTGGCAGCCCCCAGACTTCTCGGCCGCTTCGGCGTCGGACCGCAGACTGCAGCGACGCTGCTCGTCACGGCTGGGGACAACCCGACGCGCTTGCGCAACGAGGCCGCTCTGGCAGCGCTGTGCGGCGTCAGCCCCCTCGAAGCATCATCGGGAAAGACGAACCGCCATCGGCTGAATCGCGGTGGCCAGCGGCAGGCCAACAACGCCCTATGGACCATCGCGATGGTCCGTATGAGAAGCGATGCGCGTACCCGCGAATATGTCGTCAGGCGCACTGGCGAGGGCCTGTCGAAAAAGGAAATCCACCGTTGCCTCAAACGCTACATCGTTCGCGAGCTGTACCCCTTGATTCTGGCTGACCTGGCGGACTCATCCCGCAGCGCTTGACATAGGAGCGTCAACGCCTGCAGCGAGACGCTGTTCGGCTCGCTGAAGGTCGAGCGGCTGTATGGGCAGAAGTTCGAAACCAGGCGTCAGGCCAAGGATGAAATCATCGACTGGCTGCTCTGGTACAACCAGACCCGGCTGCACTCGACGCTGGCCTACGTCAGTCCGATGAAGTTCGAGCAAGACTGGCTTGCCAATCAACCAAGGCAAGTCAATTCGTGACTCGG
>ENA-ORBV01008671-ORBV01008671.1-microbial-mat-metagenome-genome-assembly--contig:-NODE-8671-length-16992-cov-4.257759_pt1 | contig 16992 bp, 13 predicted proteins | sample MGYA00237777_ERZ505514 | MGnify/ENA primary metagenome ERZ505514 (study PRJEB26160, sample SAMN06269048) | microbial mat metagenome | isolation source: Oligotrophic lake microbial mat | place...
TTCAAGCAGAAGACGGCATACGAGATTCGCCTTAGTCTCGTGGGCTCGGAGATGTGTATAAGAGACAGGTGCTAGGACGGCTGTCCGAGAAGCCCGGGCCATATTCCATCGAATTTGATGAAGCTTGTAAACATCGATATGATCCTTCATTCGAACCAGAATGATCCCCGAAAGGTGTCGGTAAACAGAATTAATGTCGCTGGTGGCGCATGTCACATTGGCATCCAACACAACGACGCGAGAGTTGGCACAACAACCACCTGCCAGAACCTTCAGTGGCCCATACATTGGGCTGAGACTGACGTCACGTCGACCCTTTCCTCCTGTCATTTCGACTTGTGGCAAGCCCTTTAACAAGGCCTCGTTACTGCAACCATCAAAGATGGCAATGGCTCCATCTGTTATTAGTCTTGTCGCGGCGGCGCTACCATCTGCCTCTTCACCAATTTCTTGTTTCTCTGCCTGTATGGTGGAGATCTCATCATCTTGAGAGTCCACGGCAGGGCTTTCCTTGGTGGATGATGTAGATGCCGTCCAGCCAATGGCACGGGCAGTTTCCATGCAATCTTGGAGGTATTTTTGATGCAATTGGTTGCTGGGGTTAAGCGGGGATGCCGTTTTGAGGGAAGCCTGGACAGGATTCGGCAAGTGAAGGACACTAATCGTGTCGTTGTCGCAGCGTTTGGATACCAAGGGCATGGTCGCACTGACAGTGTCACCTACAGCAATGGGCGACAGATCATGCGGTACCAGCCAACACACCTCCTGGGCACTGTCATAAACAATCCAAAAGACACGGGAATCACGCCATGCTTTGAGTGGCTTGCTACTGTATCCGAGCATAAAATACAGCTTGATGCCACCGTTACCTGATGGCTGGATGGTACATTCATGATGCAAACAGGTAACACCACCAATAGTGGAATTACAATCACCACTATGGCCCAGTGTGCCTTTAGCACTGAACTGGCCAATGATATCGCCGGTTTCGGTCGCTGCCATGTCCAAAAGAGCAGGCGTCTTCCGGCTTAAACTAATGAGTTTGGATTCGGAAGAAAGACCATGAATCATATTGCCACTTTCCAGAATACGGACCGCCACTGTTCAAGGAGGTACGGTAGTAAAGTAGAAGCAGTGGAAGAAAAAGGTCACAAATGTATGAGTTTCTAGTCTTTCTCAAAAACTCAGAATCCACCAGAAAGAGCATGCCGCACGTGTCTCCAGCAATCAAACAAAAATACCTTACCTTTTTTATTAAAATCATTTTGGAACCACTGTTCCACCAGACTGGTCATTTCCCCCACATCAAAGGAATCGGCGGTGCCCGAAAAGTCGTGGTCCGTGACATCCAACAAGACATCTTTGGATTCAATAGGTCCTCCCATGAGCACAATTTTGTCTTGATACCGAACCATACAAACATCGTTGGGATGCGACTCCAAATGTTCTTGGGCATCCTCAAAGCAACCTCCCGTCCAAAACTTGCGACCCACAGCTGGGAATGCCGCACTTTTGATCAACTTTTCGTGCTTTATCATTTTGTAATTGGCGCTCGTCATGATTGTTATTCTCGCGTTTTCGGTTTTTTTCTCGTGTTGCTGAGCTGCACTGTAATTCAAGTTAACCAATTTTGACCCATTTACAGAGAAATTATGGGAAAAGCTGCTACTTTTACGACTTCTATCTGTTGCTATGGCAACTACTAGCTAGTTTCTATTAGCTAGCTACTAGTTTTGTTGAAATGACTACTAGTTTTGTTGAAATGACTATTGTTGCAGGTGGAAGTGAAACATTCGCTCCTATCAAAGATCCAGGCAGGGTCAATCGTGCGTTTCTTGTTTACCTGTCGTCTCTCCCTAGCTAGCTAGCTACTAGTAGATGAATGTTTAACATCACTCCATAATTCTAATGTTTCCAGATAGGGTTCGTAAAATGCTGGGGAATTTCGAGACGTGGATAAGCACCAAATGTGCTGTTTGGATCTTTGAAGTTTCGGATCCTCTCTACTAATGGGATCGAGTAATGGGCGAGAGCTGGCAACAGCCAAGTCATCCTTGGTAGGATGAAGGACACAATTCTACGAAACCTCAACAACCCTCACTCTACTACTAGCTAGCCAATGGAATAGGTACTAGCTAGCTATCGACCCAATTGATAGCCAAAGTCGAGGACAGGAAACCATGAAACGTGGACGCAACAAGGGAAAAAATAAGCAAAGACCTCCACCGTCTTCTCCCAGTGGTCCTGCCACTGCCACTGGCTCTGGCTCTGGCTCTGGCACTACAGACCAGGCAGAGGCACAGCAGGAGTTTCATCGAAAAAGTACCATACCCATTCTGGTGATTTGTCCTTCCGATTGGATGAAACACACGGAAATCTTTTGCAGCAAAGAACAAGAATGGAAAGTCTACGTGTACAATCCCGACACTCGCAAATGGTGGGATCGTCTCACCAAAAATACTCGGATTCGAAATGGTCCACCAACCTTGCAAGAGTCAAAGGATGGCAAGAACAACAAGTTCCATGCCATTCTTGTGTGCAACGAAAATAACAACAACAATAATCACAACAACAACCACAATGTCCAAAATAATTACGAAGAGGCACAAGGAGAAGCAGAGGATCACCCGCTTGCAATGTATCAAGCCCTAAAGCTAATTGGAGAAAGTATCGAAATTGTGACGGTGGCAATCCTTACCAACAACAGCAATATTTTCGATCCAGCCGAGGAGGAAGCCATGAACGAGCTCTTCTTGGTCATGCCATCTTTTAATCTCTCTACTATGTGTCGGCGCGTCGATGCCTTTGATTTGAAGGACGTGTTGTCCTCTTCGTACATGGCACTGGGTGGACTGTGGAAACATCAGGATACTTCCGAGGAAGAGCAATCAAAACAGCCACAAGAACAACAACAACTTGAATGTAGTGACATTCCAGACATTTGTAAGAATTGGTCATCTCTACAGTGGAGATGGAATGGACCTCGACTCCAAGATCTTTATCAACGTCTCGTGCTACAATTAACTAAGAAAGCTGGACAAGAAGAGAAGGAGCAATTAGGCAAAGAGCCAATTAACAACAACCATCTTTGGAAACTGCGACGTGAGTTCGAAGCCAAGGCAGCCCTTCTTTTGGAACATGCGGATACACAACGGGTTGCTGATTTTGTCTTGACGCGCGGCACAATCCACGATGAATACCTCTTTGGTAGGATCCATGCTTGGGCGCTTTATTCGGCAGCCAATCGTGGCGTAGAGCAGCAGCAGTATCTTGTGGTGACACCTTCGACCAAAAAGAACAACGATGCTGGCATTTTGAATGCTTTTGATTTTGTGACATGCTCGAATTGCACACGGGCGTTGGAGCAATTGAAAACAGTGTCGGCAACGGAATTGCGACAACAACAACCACGACCCTTTAGCATTCCTGTGATGCACAATTCCGCCATGATCACCATGCGATTGATCCCTGCATTGTTTCCAACGGGGATCAAGCGCGAAGCAGGCGCCATGGCGAACAACAATCAGCCTCAGTTTGATTCCGTCCTTGGTTCTCGTCGAATTTGGCCAGAACACATGGCTCTCAAGGCCAGTATTATATACTTGTTTCAAGGACAACCCGGTCCTCTCTGGGATTTGTCTATGAAAGCTGTTCAGGGTGCTCTACCCAAAACGTGGGACATATTGTTGCGAGAACCACCTGAGGAGGTCTTTCTCCGAGCCCTCTTGCATCCAGACGTGGTCGAAGCCGGACGACTGCTGCGTGCGTGCAACAACAGCAATCAAGATAGCGAGACAAAAACAACATCGGCTCAGCTGCTTCCATCCAATTTTGATGTCATATCACGAATCTACGCGGTGGGTCGGTTTGTACGAACTCTGGAGGATCCTGACAGCCTTTCACAAGATCGAGCTGTCTGCAAAGCTGTTGCATCCACCATGAAGCTCCATCCGGAGCAGGTCGGCGCTATTGTTCAGGAATGCCAGAAAACGTCCGCATCGTTGAGTTTGAAAGCGTGCACCAACATCCTCCAAATCATAAAAGACGACGAAGAAGAACAACACAAATGCCCGGGTAGTATGACCCCGGAAGCCATGGAGGTTCTCGGTATGTTGGCCGTGTTCTTGAACCATGATCGAAAGAGCCTTCGGGATGCCAGCCGCATTACATCTTATGATGATGTTGTCCAGCAGCCCTACTCGACAACCAAGGCATTGGCGGATTGTGCCATGTACTGTGGGGCCATTCGATGGCTGTCAGAAGATGACGAAGAGGAAGAGGGCATCTGGACTTGTTTACCATGCCTGCACCGGTGGCAAAAACGTGGCGCAAGGGAGGCCTACCAGACGCGCAAGCTGATGCACCCCATGAAGATGATTCCATTCACTCGAGAGGAATATTATGATCCTGATGATTATGACAAGATTATGGAGGCAACAAACGGAGACATCTCCAAGCTTGGGGTCCAATTCTACTGGGGCAGCTGTTCCGTGGAAGGCTGTGGCCGCGTTTGTCGCGCCGTGGCCCGGACGGGAGCATGCGCCGAGGTAGACGGAGTACCACTGGATAATTTCACTGAAGCAGTCGTTCTCAACGACGGCTATGAGACCATCCAGCTGCGGCGTTCTCTAGAGGCTTTGGGCCCACTCGGTCCAAATGACATTGTCACCGCGGATAACCTCGAAAAGTACTTTGATTCAGACGAGAAACTGGAAATGTATCTCCCAGGACCCGTCCGTCGCCGTGTTCGCAACTGCATCGACAAGAGCACATACTTACTACCCAGAGGACTTTTATGCGATAGATGCGCTGCAGTCCCCGATAGTGCTATTGATGAGTATTGCCCTTACTGTGGTACTGGTTTTGAACCAATTTTTGCTTGTGTGCACTATAGTTGTCCACAATGCCGTAAGCACTTTTGCAAAGCCTGCTTGGGTATTGACGGCATCCACTTCAAAGGTGTGTACAGCTCGACCAGCCACGTGTGTTGGAAGATCTTGGGAAACCGTTATTCATACCACAATAAAGGCATTTGCGCAGGATGTCATAAGGAGCGTCCATGGCCCAAGAGCCATGCACTAGTGTCGGCAGGGCCAGCGATACGCAAGTTGGCGCACAAAAGTGAGGTGCCTATTGAAAAAGCAATTGAGATGCAGTCCTCTAATCTAAAAGCCTTCACGGAGGGATACCAGGAGGCTGTCAAGATCTTTGAGAATTGCTCTCACACGGTTGGTCTTGGCAAAGACTACTGCCACTGTGGCCCCAACGTAGACGCAGATTATGATGAATAAATCAGTTTTAGTAATTATGTCCATGTTCGCTGGCGCTAGTAAATTAATCTCTATTCTTTCCATTGGACCCGTGTGGCATTGCGGCCCAACCCACATTAGTTCTCTGATCCAACCCAAGTACATGGTCACGAAGTAAACACGCAAACATTTGAATTCGAAGGAACACCATAACCAAATCATGGTGATCAACATTTCTCCTAGCATAAGGCCATCAGGATTGAATGATGTTGGTCAAACTGCATTGTCCAGTTGCCCCTTAAACAATGTTCCAATCAATGGATCATTTGAAGTTGGGGGGAAAGACTTAGAGTCATAGGATTGGTAGAAGCACTTGTAAAAAGACTGTAATAAAATTGATCACATGATTTGATTGAGCAGGTTGTGCCTTTAAAGGATTGATTTTTAGTGCTGTGGACTTTTTAAGCTTATGAACACAAAGGACATCCTGCATCGCCTGACTGCTGCCGAAAAAGAGAAGATGGAAAGGATTCAGCAAAATGTTTTGTACACTGACATGCCTTTGTCCTCTTTGTTGTTTCTGTGAATGGAATGCTGACCATTGAAGCAACTAATGCACTGCAACACATTGTCGAATTTCTTAGTTTGCAGTGGCAACTTTCACACACTGCAACTTTGGAATGATAAATTCTGAACAGGAAGTGTGGTGATTTGGGCCCCTCACCTGTGCCTTAGCAGTTCCCAAGTCAACGCTGACACCATGAGCTCGCAATGAAGGAGGCCTCTGGAACGTGGTGGAGGATTTCAGTTGGAAGAGAGTCAAACAAATGCACCAAAACCAAAATGTGCCTAGGCAGTGTCCAAGAAAATGCAGAACTGTGCAAACACAAAGGTGCACATGCTGTTGCAGTTGCCCTCGTCATCACACTGACTCTTTTGGCATTGACTGAACATCTGTCTGAGATTCGCCTCATGAAGTCAAATGTGATGGTTGCAAGTCAAATGCAAATGGAGACTTATCCATCTGACATGTGATCACATTGACAATGAGTTGTGAATGCCAAAATGATCATAAGGAACTCTCCACAAGAGTAGACAACGAAGAGCAGCGAACCGTTCAACTTCCCTTTTTGGCAGCATGACCTGTGTGGAATCTCCTTCACATGCAAGGCATCTGCCACCTTCACAATCTACACTTCTAGCTTAGAATGCAGTGTTCCCTCATTCATAGCTTCCATTGGTGGTGACAGACAACAACATTGCTGTACTGTAACAACCTGCACAACAATGTTCATTAGTCACCACAAGTGCAGTCAAGAGACAATAGGCCAAGTGTGTGTCCAAGGGAACCAAGCTGTTGAGAGCCCCCCGCGACAGAACCGGGGGGAGACAACAACAGCAACAGCAACAAGAGCAACAATGAATCAAGAAGAGCGGTTCAACAGGTAACAGTATGTGCATTGTGCAGTGCTCCTGGTGTCTAACAACAACAACAATTAACTACAAAGACAATAACTAAATCATGTGGAATCGTTCGACGGGGTGTCCTACTCACGGGTTTGCGCTCGTGGTGTGTCGTCATCCCTTGACCCAAAAGTGGTTGGCCGTCTTGGAACAAAAAAATCGAGGTTGGTGGTTGCCCGGTGGATTTGTGGAAGGCGGCGATGATTTTGTCACGACGGCCCATAAAGAATGCCTCGAGGAGGCGGGAATCAACATTGACTTAAAAGGCGTATTGCGAGTCGAACACAGCATGGATGCGGCGCATCGAGGAGCGCGAATGCGCGTGATTTTTTATGCCCTTCCTTCCGACCCAAATCAAATTCCCAAACAAGTGGCCGACCGGGAAAGTGTCAAGGCCGAGTGGTTGTCCCTTCCAGAATTGCAAGATTTGTCTACCAAGGAACCACCGGAAGGGCTGAGAGGACCGGAACTCTTGGATTGGGCCGCGTATATTGAAAATGGAGGGACCATTTATCCCCTCGAGGTTTTTACCACCGAGCATGCAGCCGTGCCAATTGTGGAGAAAAAGAACACGGAACCGCACCAGGAAGAAGGGTAAAATAAAAAAGGAAGGGCCGTGATCCAATAGTTAGTGGTCAAGCAATCCGCCCTATTTTTGGGCTTGGACTCGACCTTTGATACAATTGATTCCACAGACGAAAAATACGACAGGGATTTTTATCACTTTGGCAATTATCCAAACAATATACACTGCCATGCATGGCTGGCACAAAACACGGCACATTTTCTATATTGCAGTTTGACACATTACGGGACGACTATATGTTTTATCTATTGACTTGTTCGGTAAACATACCCACTGCTCCCGCAAAGGGAGTTTCGGAAAGGGTTCGGACGTGCTCGAGCAAATATGTCCGACAATCTGCTCGCACCAAAGACTGGCACAATTCAAGGCGCGTGGGTATTACTGCATCGGGAGTGTCGCTGCTAAATTTTGCCGTAATATCCCATTCCATGTACACATTGTAATTGGCATTGGGGTTTTCTGTTCCAAACAAGGACCGTCCTATCTCGACCCCCACATCCAGAAAGGCTTTGCCATATGTTTGTTGGAGGTGCGAGGCATAAAATTTACGAGTTGTCTCGGCCAAAGCCTTGTAGTCTCGACACAAGGGTTCCCATTCGCAACTGGGAATGGTAAAAGAAGCAAAGACATCCGAAGTACCCACCTCAATTTCTTCTGGGGGTGGTGGCGGGGATTCTTCCTTGGAGGCAGGTTTTGGTTCTGGTTGTTTTACGACGATTGGCTTCTTTTTGGGTTGTGGGGGCTTTGGAATCTCTGGGGGTGGTACCACCACTACTGTTTCCTCCTCTTTGATTTCTTCTTCCAACTCGAGCATTCCACCAAAGGCGGCATCCGTTGGAGGTTTCTCCACGGTTTGGCCCAGCGTAGCTTCCATCGACTTGTTCCAGGGACTCGACAATGTTTTGATTTGGTCAAACAAGGGTCCCACAGTGCCCTGCACAATCTTGGAAAGGATTTTGGCGCCATCCGGAGGAGGATCATAAAATTGCAGTGTGGCATGGAAGGGATGCAAGGAGTTGAACCGTGGGGCGGGCAAACCGGCTTCGAATTCATGCTCATCGGGTTCCAACACCATGTCGACAAAGCCCTTGGGAAAGGCCGATGCCAACCGGGCCGAGAAGAAGTCTTGAATCAACTTGTAAAATTCCTCTAATTGCACTTGCGTGGGAGCCACCTTGAACATGCGAATCACCAATGCGACAAAGAATTCAATATGCACTTTGATGATGAGTTGTTCTTCATCCCCGTCTCCATCGCCGTCGCCCTCTTCCTCTTCCACCTCGGGCACTTCCATAAAGATACAAAGCTTAAACACCATTTCTGAAATAAAGGCAAACCACCGTCCACCAATGGCATGCAGCGACCGAATAAACTCCATGGAAAGGCAGCCCGACAGGATCCGAAAGACATCCACGGGAGCGGGGGCATTCTGTGCAAAGGTGGCAATTGCCTCGAATTCGACATACAAGTTGAACTTGGCTTCGGGTTTACCAGCATTGGGACCAATATCCCTTTTGACGATTTTAAGAGTGACGGCTTGAAAGTCGTCCCCGTATTCCAGTTGGAGTTGGGTGGTAGCTGCCGCATGGGCAATCTTCAAAAAGGCGTCTTGTTCCTCGGCGGTGGGTGCCGAGGATTCCCCATTATTGGAGCATACAAATGCCATGTAAAAGGCAGGCGCTTGAACAATTCCACCTGGCGTGGCTATTTTCAATCGTTGTGCATGGACTTGGACGGCAGAGGTCAATGGCGAAGGCTGAAGCTGTCGTACGGTGTGGAGCAAATAGTTACGATCAAAAGCGGACAAGACACATTCCAGCAAGTCGTTTGGGTCGGGAGTTTCGGTGGAGCGAAAGGAAACCACCGCTTGGGCTTCCCAATACACATGAAATCGTGGTTCGGGCTTGTCCGTTCCATACTCTAGGTTGGTAAAGTCCAAGTGGATCCGATCCACGACCGCGGTTGGATATTGGGATTGGACGTGATGAAACAGGTGCTCAATGGTTTGGAGCCGTAACTGTTCCAGATCACGGCTGGTTGGTTCGTTTGGTTTGGCCAAGGCCAAGGCAATATAAAACTCGGGCAATTCGACCTTCATTATTTGAGTGCGAGTAAGTTTTTGTTTTGTTTTTGGAAAAGATACTAATTGTATGTTTTTGTAATTTGTGAGCTTCTTCGTTTCGCTTTGGCATTTCAAAGGCTGGCGTCTGAAGTCTCAATCGGGTTCCTATGCAAATTGCAGGCAATTCCAAGGAAATAGAAAGGAATCAAATACTGTGCATCCAGCGATCACATTACCCCCACGTCTGGATAACAGCTCGATACGATGCATGCAGTTTTGGTCGGGCCACGAGTGCAGTCGTGGCATAGCGCGAATGAAGGATCAAGATCGAATGGATGACGGCAAGGTCGTGACACAACATTGTGTTTTGATTCTCTATCTGTGACGGATGCGCGCATGGGGAACGATAGATTCTCATTCAATCGTTCACAATTTATCCCATGGCAATCATGTTGACTACTGTACAGGAACTCTCTACTAGCTAGTCTAGTAGTAATATGGATGGACCGACGACCATCAACCACCACAGTATGGTTCTTAAGAGCTAAGAGCCAGACCAACCAACGACCTAGCTACTATAGCTAGTAGAGAGGTAGCAAGTAAGATTAGTGCCTCTCCCAACACGCATCTGATATCTTAAAGGCAGAATGAAGGAGAACCACCGCCATGACGATGGGGTTACAACCACTGGAAGTGCGCATTCATCATCATCAACAACAACAACGGCTACCATTCGAATACGTGCTCTCCTCTGCATTTGCGCGTTCCAATCGATGCTTATCCTCTTTTTATTATTATCCTGTGGTGTTGTTCCTACGACACTCAATAACAATATCCAGAAAGGCAAGCCTGTGATATCAAGGAACAACAACAATACGACGATAACCCCGAAAGACAACAACAATCTACTTTGTGGCCAATCACCACCACGACGCTTGGCCTTTGTCTGGTACTTGGCCAATTCCATGGGATATCCTTGTGCCATTTTGGCTTCCGTTCAAAAGTTGCGAACCGATTTGGAATTGCCGCATTGCATTGAAACCGTGGTCATTTACAACAGCAATATGGGTTTGAAATTGGAATCCAGCGAAATGGCCACGACCATTGCCAAGTTGAATGCTTCGGGGTTGGTGACACGCTTTTACGGGTTTGACGATATTCCTCAAACACATGCCGATTCGAAACATCGTCAATATTATCACGGCGTGTTAACGAAATTGTCCATTTTTCGACTGTCCGACTATGATCGCATTTTGTTCATGGATGCGGATACCTATCCACTCATGCCTTTGCATTTCTTGTTGTTAGGTTTGCCGGGAGGTTCCTCCTCCTCGGACACCGCTGCAGCCAACAGCAGTACGAATTTGGATTTTTGGGCCATCCGTCCCAGTTGGTTGCCCTCTCCCGAACAACAAATCTGTTCCGTCCTCCTGATTCTTCGTCCTTGCCCCAGCATTTATCAACAAATCCAAGAACGATATTTTATTACGGCACCTACGAATAATAGCACTGCTACAACAACAACAACGACAACGCGCGAGGTAGAAATGTACGACATGAATATTCTTCAAGATTTTTTTCGTTGGGATCAACAAGTAGGACTCTTGCCGGGGAGCCTTTTGGTGTTGGATGGATCCGTGGAAGCACAACAACAACAACAGCGTTCGTCTCGCATATTTGAGAATGCAGCCTTGTTGCATTTTAGCATCAAGAAGCCGTGGCATCGCGACACGCGCCATTTATATTTGGACGCGAGACTCAATGTCCTTCACAAGGAATGGAAGAGGTTTGTCAAGCCGTACTGTCCGGATCTCAAAACATTGACCTAACAACAACGAACATCGTCGAACGAGGGACAAACGAAAGCACAAAGCTGCGGCTACGACCACTCTCTCACTATCCGCATCCGCTACACGGAGTAGCCGGTCGTTAACTTATCGACAAAGGAAGACCAACATTTTATTTGATCGAGGACAGGATAGCATTCCATAATTATTGCGTGACGACAGCGCAAGTGAGTGGTACTGATAGGGGCAAGATTGAAATACGTGGTGTCCTACTAGACTTAGCAGGCAAATGAACGAGCGATGGATCTTGGTCCATTAATTCGATCGAAACAACAGGCCAGAGTGAGTTCACAGTGGATCCGAGGAGAGAGACCACTTGTTCAATCTTTGCTCCCATTTTGGAAAAGAAGAGAACTGCATTGCCAACCCTCCAAAACCAAAACAGGTCCAGTGCACTTCGTTACCACTCGCTTAGCCAAAAGACAGGAAAGAGCTGCTACAAACAACATTATTTTTACAAGCTGCGATGATTGGCTGCTGTCGCCTTATCCAGCTTCATGATTTTACAGTCAAGGAAAGACAAACATTCAATTAATTTTGATCGAAGATAGCACATCAATATTGTGGGGCAGCGGCAAGGCACACGCATTGGACAGCAAGCCGCCGAACTGTTTACAGTGTGTATGCAGAAATCATCTTTTCCAGGTCGTTCACCCAATAATCTACCACTGACTCTATCTAACCAGAAGCAACTAGCAGAAAGTGAAACGCCTTTTGCTCCTGCAATATTCCCACTGTGCCACTTGATGGGCAAAAAAGACACGAACGATGGCAAGGGCAAGTGCTGTGGCTCGCACACAACTGTTGCTGAGGAATACGCCAGCAGTAATGGGCTCTGCATGTCGTCCAATGTCAATAAATCCAGGACTTGGACCACACAACCTATCAAATCCGTCCAAAAACGATCCGTCTGCTTTTTGCAAGAGACAAAGCTTCAACAGCTTGTCGTTGTCCGATTCCAATAACAGGGGCTTATTGTTGTGGTAGTTTTTGTATTTCTTGTTCCGGGCCAGAATGCCGAGAGACTCGCTAGAAGCAGGGGGTGGTGCACTCATAGGGCATCCGTGCCATGTCCATAAGCGCAGCAGGTTGTGGTGGTGCCCATGCCATTCCACGAGCAGGTGGGGGCGAAAGTGCCATTCCACGAGCAGGTGGAGGCGGTATCCCTGGCGGCGGAGGTTGACATGGTATTTTCGCGCAGTTCGTGTCCCTGCTCTTCATTCGCTTAAAAATCGTCCTCCGCGATCGATCGGGAGGTGCTATTATGGCGGCCAAGTGAGAATGCAGTGCAAGGTCTGGTGGCGAACGGGATGGCGAAACGGTGGGTAGTGGAGGAGTTGTGGCAATGCTTGAGGCTGGGGCCAAACATTTCTTAATACCTTCTCCATGCCAAGACCCGCGGCAGCCGTCTGAGGATCAAGTCATTTGATGATCTTGTTTTGCTAACCGAAGGACCAGTCTGCAGATTCCGAGACCGACTTCGTGACTGGCGCTGATTTCACCATGATCGGTGGGCTGTGCGAAAAGCATGAAGAGAGATGATTCCCAGATGAGGCCGATGAGTGGAATCCCTCAGCGAAAATCCTTGGTTTTAGTTCACGAGGGTCCTCCCTCCTGGCAATATCCTCTTCGCACCGAGGTTTGGATCCATCGTTAAGACCCGCAATGAACGAAGTCTGCTCCGACGCTAGACCATTCTCGAGAGCCAGAGACAATGTTGCTGCTTGCGACACGATACCGTACAGTCTTTCGATGCTCTTCGTACTCACTGATGCCAGACCGCGCCGTCATTTTATGAGCAATGGTTCCTACGAAGACGTCTTCCTCCGCTATTTCCAGGGTGGTTTCCAACGTTCCATCGCTGGTAGCACAGGTGACGGTCGCACTAATTGGCGCCTAGCTGCCATCCGGGAGGAGGGCAAAGGACAGGTACCATTCCTTATTGAATACAGGCGGAATCTCGCCAGGGTAGGAATTTTGGCTTCCTGTGACTAACGGGGGCTCGATCTACCTCGGGGCTGCAATAGCCCAAATATGTTTTCACTGGAGGAGGGCAGAGCAAGAGCATTCTTGGGACTTCGTTTTGGGGGAATTCCACTGGATTATCACATTATGCAACGATGGCTGCAGAGTTTGCTTTAGCTGTCCCATCACCTTTTCACGAAGATCTAAAATAGCGGTCGTGCCTGTCTCCACGAATCGAGCATTACCGCATCCATTCCTCGCCATACCTTTGATCAAACGACGTCTTACAGGCGACCCTAGCTAGGCCGACACTAAAGAGACGACAGTATCGTCGAATCACGTCGAAGACATGCCAGAAATTGGAGACCTGACCATCAGTGAGGACAAAGACCTCGCGGTCGATATCGGGAGGCAACGGGCGTCCCGCTCTCGGTGCCTCCAAAGTCCGCTTGCAGTTGTGACGCGTAATTGGATGCAATCTGCAAGGTTGAGCAGTCGGGAACAAAGATGCAAAGCGACTTCCAAATCCCACAATAATGAATGTACAACTGACTCGCAACGCTCGTAGACAGAGAAGGAGCATTTCACCGGATTGCTTGATTTGGGTTCCTTGCCTTGCATCGACCCGGAACGATCAATCAGGAATATGAATTATCGTTTCTCATCGGGGAACTCGAGTTTTGGGAACAACGTGACCAAACCCGCTAAGGAACCATTCGCCGACGTTTCAAACAGGGCACGAGGCTGGTGTCAATTTTCTTCTGACACCAATGCCACTAATTTACGATTCATGGGTGCTTGCAGAACGAGGTTTCCATTCTTTCCCTCAAACGACCAAGAGAGACTTGGTTCCCACTCGTGAGTAGGACAGCGGATTGCTGTGATATTGGACAGGCAACGAAAGTGGATCTTGACATCGATGCCATGGGAGCGGGAGCACTCCGTTGCCTCGGCTTCATCAGAGGACAGCCATTCGTACCGTGGAGCAACATACGTTGGCAAAATAAAGGCGGCGGCGTCCTCTCGTGCTGTCAAGGCAGTCACATACGTAATGGTGGTCTTGACGTTGGCGCCGGGGGGCAGGTTTCCCACCTGCAAGGAGAAGATATCGCGTGTCACGGCTTGGGGTAAATTGGCTTGTTTTCCCTGACGAAGAGCTTCCCGGAACTCTTGTTTGGCTTGATTCTTTTCCTTGACGATTTCCTTGACGATGCGCCCATCTTCGTATTCGGCTTGGAATCCGCACAGCGCGGCAGACTCGTCGATGGGGAAGATGTATTTGGTTTGGATTGAATCACTGTGGGTGTTTTTGTAGCACTGAATGATCTTGACTTCGGCAATGAAATCATCCGTCTCGGCCTGATAGAGAAATACAGAATAAGGAAATAAAACTGAGATACTTGCATGCCATGGCGTGTCATATCATAATTATCAGGTCTACCTTACCTCGACGCTAACGCCAACCAGAGGAACACCCGTCCAGCAGTCGCCATCACTACTGGAAGCCCTGCCCAGTAAACCAATACCAACATCCCCGGCCCACGATCCATTGTTAACTTCTTCTTCTTCTTCGTCCATTGTGAAGCACCATCTTTGTGTTGCCAGGCAGATACGGAGTTCCCTTTCGTTTGCCACAGTTCTGTTCAGATAACGATAGCAGATAGATGATCAGAAGCAATTAATCTTCTTTCTTCTTCTTTGTCTTTCTATCGCGTAGATCTGTTTTCGCCTTGTTTTGTGGGGAGGGGGGTAAAATCTTTCGGTGTTCCAATTGAATCGTGATGTTTGACGGACGTGATGATTATTTTAGTTTCACGTCATCCGGTCATGACCCCACTGTCATTCGGGGAAAGTGCGCAATCTCGTGAAACTCAGGCAAGACTCTTTATGTACTGCAAACTACTCGCAGTAGCTAGCTAGCTAGCTAGCTGGAGTAGATGTTAGGCAAAGTCATGTGGTTCAATAGCGCAAGCAGCTGTGCCAGCCATGCCACCAGTGGTAGTAGTAGTACAGCCATGCCTTTCATATGGCTGACAACCCAGGCGCCGGCAAGCGTTTTGGGTGAACTTGATGGGCGGAGGCAGCAGCACTGGCATAGCATCATGGCAGCTTGGTACTGCGTCAGCGCTAGAAAATAAGATGGTATGTAAAGAGATGACCTACTAGCTAGTGCCGAACAGAACAGGTCGGGGAAGTCTTCCCACCCAACTCCGCCGACCTCTCCTATGAATGGAATCCCCCGGCCGTAGAACCGACTGGACCGGACTGTTGATTAGGAGCACTAGATAGAGTGATCTATTTCAAATAACCTCCAGAACCTCAATTGCAACACCCTACACGGTATCAGAGGACATTGAAGTGCATCTCTTTGGTAGCAACCAAAGCAATACTAGCCATATGTAATCATTCGTTACTGTTTCTTTAGTTCTGTATGTGCACAGTTCAATGTACAGTCGTGTTCAAGCAGTCCGCGGCATTGTATTTGGTCCAATCAAAAAAAACAGGCATATCCTCCTTGGCGTCCTCCTCCTTATTGCCAACCAAGGTACTACTCTTGGAACAAAGTCGGGCGGATTGGCATTTGCGCAATTTGTCTCGTTTGTTGGGGGATGTTGTTTTTGCGGCAGTAGCAGCCGTAGTAGTAGTAGCAGCAGCAGCAGTAGCAGATGGGACACTGTTACGAGAACCTCGAAAGGACATGGAACGAGCCAACAACATGGATCGATTATGATTGCTATTGTTGTTGGAGAGAGCATTGCTATTGATGCTGTTGTTGGTAGTGGTAGCAGTAGTGGCCTGGTCGCCTGCAGCAGCGCCAATGGAGATACCTCCACACGGGGTCGTAAAGCGTGTGGCGGCCAATCGTGAGGCGATTCCCACAGGAGCAGTGGTATCAACAGTAGTTGCGAGGGTAGGCCGTTGCTTGGTTTGGAAATTGAGACCACCAGCACCCGGTCGTCGTGGAATACGGACCGGTGCCGGTGACCGAACAGGCGTGCTGTCACTAGTGGAGGTCGACCGTGCCAATGTGGATACCGTCTCTTTGATCAAACGTCGGCGTTGTTCGGCCCGGGAAGCAATCTTGTTGGCAACGTTGTTGGCATCGCCATTGTCATTGTCATCACTGCTGTCCTTATTAATATTGTCGTCATTGTCATCACTCGAGTAAAAGTCCAAGGATTCTGCCGATCGACCAAAATCCGACAGCGTCCTACGAAGATTGACGCGCCGATTGAGTTGATCGGGTTTTGTCATGGTCGAAACAACTTCCAGGCCTTGCAGCGTTTTGCTATTGTTGAAACTGTTGTGCAACGACTTGGAAGAGGCGGCCCTGCGAAACTTGGACATCTTTTCATTGCTAAAACTGCTGTGCAAGGATTTGGAATCCAAGGAATCCTTCGTGTCCTTTTTCTTTGTCATCTTTTTGGATGTGGAGCGCTTGCTCTCTTTCTTTTTCTTGTCTTCCTCCTTCTCCTTCTTCACTGGAACAGTCGCTTCTGTTTCTTCTTCCTTTTCTAGGATAGGATCCGAACGTCTTCTTTCCTTTTGGTTGGATCTTCGGCTCTTTCTATCTTTCTTCTCTTTGATGATTTGATCTTCCTCTTCCTTCTCACCACCGAGATTGGTCAAGTCGCCGATAATAGAAATGATACAACTGGCTGGTTCCTCGTCGGAGGGTCGTCGTCTACGGCAGTCGCCACCTCTGCTGCTGTGGCTGCTGCTAATGCTACTACTGTGACTGCTCACAGTACTTCCCGATGCATCCATAGATGCTTCTTCTTCTTTTCCTTGTGTTGTAGCAGGGGCCGCTGGGGCCGT
>ENA-ORBV01008673-ORBV01008673.1-microbial-mat-metagenome-genome-assembly--contig:-NODE-8673-length-16989-cov-9.302921_pt1 | contig 16989 bp, 16 predicted proteins | sample MGYA00237777_ERZ505514 | MGnify/ENA primary metagenome ERZ505514 (study PRJEB26160, sample SAMN06269048) | microbial mat metagenome | isolation source: Oligotrophic lake microbial mat | place...
AAAACAATGAGGGAACTCGACGCGACTTCTAAAAGCGTCGATCCTGCCGTCCGGGCCATAAATGCGCTCGGAATTGATCTGCTGGCCAAGGGGTTCAGGCCTGCCGCCAACGCGCTGTTGTCCCCGTACTCGATCCAGGCCGCGCTGGCGATGATCTGGGCTGGCGCAGACGGGGAGACACACGCCGAGATGGAGCGGGTACTGCACTACCCGGGCGACGACGCACGGCTGCATGACGCCATGGTCGCGCTCCGGACGGCGCTCGAAACGGTGACGGCAGCCACCACGAAAGAGGCAGGGACTTCCAGCCGATGGGGCAGCCCCAGCGATCCCATCACCCTCAACCTGGCCAACCGCCTCTTCGGTCAGCAGGGATATGAATTCCGGGAGTCGTTCCTCGCGCTGTTACAGGACCGTTACCTCGCGCCCTTGCACCTGATGGATTTCGTCGGGAAGGCGCCGTCGGCGCGCGACGAGATTAACGCCTGGGTGGCCGAACAAACGCTCCAGCGCATTCCCGAGTTGATTCCTCCTGAGGGCCTGGATGGCGAGACGCGGCTGGTGCTGGTCAACGCGATCCATCTCAAGGCACCCTGGCAGGACGAGTTTGTGGCGACTGCCACAAAGCCCCTTCCGTTCCACGTCAGCGGGGCAACAACGCCGGATGTCTCCACGATGAAGCGACGGGACGATCTTGGATACGCAGCTCGCGATGGCTTCCGCGTGGTCACCCTTCCCTACCGCGGTGGCGAGGTGCAGTTTCTGATCCTGCTGCCGGACGCCGTTGATGGCTTGAGCGCACTTGAGGCGCAGCTCACGCCGGAGATGCTGGTGGCGGCCGCGAATCCGGGGCCGACTGACGTCGTCATCTTTCTGCCGAAGTTCAGGCTTGAACCGCCGATGCTCCCCCTGGGCCAGGCGTTGCGGGCTCTGGGCATGAAGTCAGCGTTTGACGAACCGCGGGGCAGTGCGAACTTCGACCGGATGGCGCCACGCAAGCCGGCCGACTACCTGTTCATCACCGAGGTCTTTCACCAGACCTTCCTGGCGCTGGACGAGCAAGGCACCGAAGCGGCGGCCGTAACGGCGTTGATGGGTGCTCCCAGGTGTGCGGTGATTAAGAAGCAGGTAGAACCCATCGAGGTTCGCGTGGATCGTCCGTTCCTGTTTGCGATCCAGCATCGGCGCAGTGGCGCGTGCCTGTTCCTGGGGCGCGTGACGGATCCTCGGTAGCTTGGGTGGTACCGCAACCGCGGGTGATGGCCAACTCCCCAAACCCGCGGAATCCCCGCACATTTCAGGGCTTGATGCGCCGGCGCTCGGCGCCTGATCTCGACACGGCGAAAATGTGGCGGAGGGGGAGGGATTCGAACCCCCGTAAGGCGTTAGCCTTCCACTGATTTCGAGTCAGGGCCGTTCAGCCGCTCCGGCACCCCTCCGGCGCCTCGCATTATAGAGAGTCACGCCTTACCGCGCGCGGCGGATAGCTCGCCCAGCTGCTCCCGAAGGATGGCGAGGAAGGCGCCCGGGCTGGTCAGCACGTTCTGCAATGTCGCCTCCCCCGTCGCCGAGCAGCCACTGACGACCCCGCCGCCCTGGTCCGGGCTCTCCGACTGCTTCTCCTGACGATAGAAGCGGAACCAGGCCTCGAGAGTGAGACCACCGCCCCGGGGAGCCATGTAGTCCCGATAAGCGCGGTAACGGCTGGAGACCATCTGCACCTCGGCGGGATCAATACCCGCCGCCCCGCAGCGGGTGCGCCAGGTGCCACCCGCGTGGACTTCGGAGGAGGGTTGGTTAGTCATTTAACAGTACCCGCAAGAGAGTATTGCAAGTCCTTGTTTAGTCTAAGTTCAGACATAAGTCGACGTCCCCGAAGAGAGACCCGGCGTCTGGAGTCGCCGGAAAGCCTCATGGTACGGTGCAGGCCGTCGAAGGGCCATGAGGTCGGGCGCAAGCCCAAGCCGCTGACCTATGAGACACGTGCTGATCATTCTTGTGGCCACCCTGCTGTCGACCTGCGGGATTCGGCCAACCCTCCTGGAGGAAGTCCGGGCCCTGGGTGAACTGCGGGTCGTCACCCGCAACAGCCCGATCACCTATTTCATTGGCCAGGCCGGACCCGAGGGCCCGGATTACGAACTGGTCCAGGGCTTCGCCGAGCACCTCGGGGTCAAGCTGAAAATCGTGCAGGTCGACCGCTTCGGGGACCTGCTGGCCGAAGTCGAAGCGGGCCGGGCCCACCTCGCCGCGGCTGGACTTACCGTGACTGGAGAGCGCTCCAAGCGGGTGGACTTCGGCCCCCCCTACCAGCAGGTCAACCAGAATCTGGTTTATCGCCGCGGGCGTACCCCGCCCCGCTCGGCCGCCGATCTCGCGGCCAAGCGCATCGAGGTGGTAGCGAATTCCAGCTACGTGGAGACGTTGACCTCGGCCCGGGGGCAGGTGCCGGACCTGGTGTGGATCGAAGACCCGAGCGCCGACGCGGGCGAACTGCTGGAACGCGTGGCCGCGGGCAAAGCGGATTACACCCTGGTGGATTCGAACCTGTTCGCCATCTTCCAGCGCTTTCACCCGGAACTCCGCATCGCTTTCAATATGACCGACGGCGACGCTCTGGCCTGGGCCTTCCAGCAGCGTGGCGATCGCAGCCTCATCGACGAAGCGGCGGCCTACCTGGCGGAGATCCGGGCGTCGGGACAGCTGGCTCAGGTCATGGACCGGTACTACGGTCACAAGCAGACCTTTGATTACGCGGGCACGCGAAAATTCATGCGGGACTACGCGCAGCTGCTGCCCCGCTACCGGCAGGCCTTCCAGGCCGCGGCCACGCGGGCCGACCTCGACTGGCGGCTGATTGCCGCTGTTGGTTACCAGGAGAGCCACTGGGATCCGTCGGCCATCTCACCGAAGGGTGCCCAGGGCATCATGATGCTCACGCCGGATACCGCCGAGCTGATGAGCGTCGAGGACCCGATGGACGCCGACCAGAGCATCGCCGGGGGATCGAAGTACCTGTGGCGGATGAAACGCCGGATCGCCAAGTTGTCGCCGGAGATTACGGATCAGGACCTCACGTGGCTGGCGCTCGCGGGCTACAACATGGGCCTGGGACACCTGCTGGACGCCCGGGACGTGACCCGGGAACTGGGCGGCAATCCGGACCGGTGGGTCGATGTGAAGGACGCCCTGCCGCTGCTGATGGAGCGCCGCTGGTACACCCAGGCCCGCTGGGGCTATGCCCGGGGTCGGGAAACCCGGGCCTATGTGCGGAACATCCGCAACTATTACGACATTCTCGTGTGGCTGGAGCACGGTCCCGAGGACTTGCAGGCTACCCCGGCAGTGACGGCCGACAACAACTGCAGGAGCGCCTTCAGGCGCGAACCCCAACCGGACGCGTGCCGGGATGGGGAGCGGGAGGGGGATCAGGATCGGGAACGGGAGCGGGAGGGGAATCGCGGCTGAAGCCGCTCCTACGGCGCGGGTGCGATTAGCAGCAGTTCTGCGCCCTCGTCCACCTGCTCGCCGGCCACCACGTTCAGGCGACTGACCACACCGTCGGCTGGCGCCAGGATGGAGTGTTCCATCTTCATCGCCTCCAGCACCAGCAGCACGTCGCCACGGTGGACGGTGGCGCCCAACTGCACGTGGACCGACGCCACCCGCCCGGGCATGGGGGCCGTGAGCACGCCGGACACCGGAGCGGCAGATCGCGCCGCGGAGTGAGGTCTGTCGGCGCCTAAGCAGAACTCGGCAGGACCATTCAGGCGCCAACCGTCCACCGTGTCCCAGGGATCAGCGGGGGTCACCGCTGACGCAACCACCGGAGACCTGAGCAAATCCTCCCGGTGGGCAGCAATAAAGCCTGTGTCCACCGCGCCCGCCGTGAACACCGGGTGCTTGGCCAACGCCGCCAGGAAATCGCGGTTCGTGCGGACGCCTGTCACCTGCGTCTGCTGGAGCGCCGCCTGCAACCTCTGGACCGCCGCCGGCCGATCCGCACCGTGCACGATCAACTTGGCCAGCAGAGAATCATAATGAATCGTCACCACGTCCCCCGCCTGGATGCCGGCGTCGACCCGCACCTCCGGACCTTCGGCCGGAAAGCGCAGCTCCCGCACCGTACCTGCGGACGGCAGGAAATCCCGCTCGGGATCCTCGGCGCAGAGACGCACCTCGATGGCATGGCCGGACAGCGTGATCTGCTCTTGCGTGAGGGGCAGTGGCTCACCCGCCGCCACCCGCAATTGCCACTCGACGAGATCCTGACCCGTGATGAATTCCGTCACCGGGTGCTCGACCTGCAGGCGCGTGTTCATTTCCATGAAAAAGCACTGGCCGTCAGGGCCCGCGATGAACTCCACAGTGCCGGCACCGGTGTAGTTCACGGCCCGTGCCGCAGCGACGGCCAGAGTGCCCAGCGCCCTCCGCTGCTCTGCTGAAAAACCGGGCGCGGGTGCCTCCTCCAGGATCTTCTGGTGGCGGCGCTGAATGGAACAGTCCCGCTCGTAGAGATGAACGAGGCTTCCCTGCGTGTCGCCAAACACCTGCACCTCCAGGTGCCGGGGCTGACTGAGGTACTTCTCCACCAGCATCCGCCCGTCGCCGAACGCGGCACTGGCCTCGCGCCGGGCCGAGCCGAGACTTGCTGCCATCTCACCCGGCCCGGTGACGACGCGCATGCCCTTGCCACCGCCACCGGCCACGGCCTTCAGCAGCACGGGGTAACCCATCCGCTCCGCTTCAGCCAGGAAGCAGGCGTCGGACTGCTCCTCGCCGTGGTAGCCCGGAACGACGGGAATACCGGCCGCGGCCATGAGGGTCTTCGCCGCACTCTTGCTGCCCATGGCGCGGATCGCGTCGACCGTCGGACCGATGAAGACCAACCCCGCCTGCGCACAGTCCGCCGCGAAATCAGCGTTCTCGGAGAGAAACCCGTAGCCCGGATGGACGGCCTCGGCGCCGCTGCTCCGGGCCGCCGCAATGAGTGCGTCGGCGCGCAGGTAGCTGTCCCGGGCCGGTGCGGGCCCAATGGCCACGGCCTCATCGGCCAGCAGTACATGCCGGGCCCCGGCGTCAGCGCTCGAGTACACAGCGACGGTGCCGACGCCGAGCCGGCGCGCCGTCCGGATCACCCGGCAGGCGATCTCGCCCCGGTTGGCAATGAGGATTTTGCGGAACATCAGCGCACTGTCACATCCGGAAGACGCCGAAGGTCGTGTTCTCCAGGGGCGCATTGAGCGCGGCAGAGATGCCGAGACTGAGCACCCGGCGCGTGTCCCGCGGATCGATGATTCCGTCGTCCCACAGGCGCGCCGTCGCGTAGTACGGGTGGCCCTGGGTCTCGTACTGCGCACGGATGGGGGCCTTGAAGGCCTCCTCCTCCTGGCTCGTGTCGCGCCGGACCTGGGCAAGAACGGTGGCCGCCTGCTCACCGCCCATCACCGAGATGCGGGCGTTCGGCCACATCCAGAGAAAACGCGGACTGAAAGCCCGGCCACACATGCCATAGTTGCCGGCGCCGAAGCTGCCACCAATGATCACCGTGAATTTCGGCACGCGGGCGTTGGCCACCGCCATCACCAGTTTGGCGCCGTCCTTGGCAATGCCACCCGCCTCGTACTTGCGGCCGACCATGAAGCCCGTGATGTTCTGCAGGAACACCAGCGGCACGTGACGCTGGCAACACAGCTCGATGAAGTGCGCGGCCTTCAGGGACGATTCGGAAAACAGGATGCCGTTGTTCGCCACGATGCCCACCGGGAAGCCGTTGAGGTGCGCGAAACCGCAGACCAGCGTGGTGCCGTAGAGCGGCTTGAACTCGCTGAAGTCGCTGCCATCCACGAGCCGGGCGATCACCTCCCGCACGTCGTAAGACTTGCGGGTGTCGGCGGGAATGAGACCGAGCAACTCCTCCGCCGCATGGCGGGGCTCGGCAGGCGGACGGCACTGTAGTCCGGACGCCTTCGCCCGATTCAGGTGACTAACCGACTGCCGTGCGAGGGCGAGCGCATGCCGGTCGTCCAGCGCGTAGTGATCAGTCACGCCCGACGTGCGGCAGTGGAGGTCTGCCCCGCCGAGATCCTCAGCGCTCACGACCTCGCCGGTGGCTGCCTTGACCAGCGGTGGGCCACCCAGAAAGATGGTGCCCTGCCCCCGGACGATGATGCTCTCGTCGGCCAGCGCCGGGACGTAGGCGCCACCGGCGGTGCAGGAGCCCATCACCACCGCAATCTGGGGAATGCCCGCTGCTGACAGGTTGGCCTGGTTGTAGAAGATACGCCCGAAGTGGTCGCGATCGGGAAAGACCTCGTCCTGCAGGGGCAGGTAGGCGCCACCGGAATCCACGAGGTAGATGCAGGGCAGATGGTTCGCGGCCGCGATCTCCTGGGCACGCAGGTGCTTCTTCACGGTCAGCGGGTAATAGGTGCCCCCCTTCACCGTTGCGTCGTTGGCGACGATGACGCACTCCAGGCCGGCGACGCGCCCGATGCCGGTGACGAGTCCGGCGCTGGCCACTTCGTCGTTGTAGAGACCGAGCGCCGCGAGCTGGGAGAACTCGAGAAACGGCGCTCCCGGATCGAGCAGTTCGAGAATCCGGTCGCGGACCAGCAGCTTGCCCCGGGCGACATGCCGCGCGCGGGCCTGCTCACCGCCCCCCTGGGCAACAGCGGCCACGCGGGCCTTTAGATCGGCAATGAGAGTCGCATTGATCCCCCGGTTCCGGACGAAGTCCGCTGAGCTCACGTCGAGGTTTGATTCAAGGACCGTCATCGCACCCGCTCCAGGAGCCGTTGCGCCTGCACCTGGTGCGGCCGGTCCAGCATGCGGCCCTCCAGCTGGACGGCACCGGCGGCAGGTGCGGCCGCGAAGGCTGCCAGCACCCGCCTCGCCCACTCCACCTGCCCGGCCGTGGGCGTGAACGCGGCATTGATGACCGGCACCTGGGCCGGGTGAATGGCCAGCATGCCGCTAAAGCCATCCTCGGCAGCCCGCCCAGCCCGCCGCGCCAGAGCGGCCAGGTCCCGGAAATCCAGGGATAGCGTTTCGATGGCTGGCCGACCCGACGAGGCCGCCGCGATCTGGCAGAGGCTCCGGACCAGCTGGTAGGTGAACCGGAACTCGCCATCCGGTTCGCGATTCACCCGCGCACCGAGCTCGACAGAAAGATCCTCCGCGCCCCAGGTCAGCGCCAGGAGGCGCTCCGGCGGCCGGACATAGCCGGAGAGCGTGGCCACGGCGAGTGCCGTCTCGGTGGCGATCGCCACCACGGGCGTCAACCCGCGGCCCGGTATCCCGGTCTCGATCACGCCGAGTGCGCGGTCCAGTTCCCGCACGTCGGCGATCGAATCCGGCTTCGGCAGCAGGATGCCGGCAGGCCCAGCAGGCATCACGGCCGCGAGGTCCTCATGCATCAGACCCGAGGACAGGGCGTTCACGCGGACCCACACGGCAGGCAAGAGCGCCGGACCCGTGGCTTGCCCGCGTGAGCGCAGGAACGCCGCCGTCATCTCCCGGGCCAGCGGCTTGCGCTCGGCCACCACCGCGTCCTCAAGATCCAGGATGACAGCATCAGCGCCGGAATCCAGGGATCGGGCCAGCTTGCGCTCACTGTCACCCGGCACAAACAGCCAACTCCTGGGAATCATGGCCGGCTCCTGCGGATCATGGCCAGCTCCTGCGGATCATGGCAGAGGCCGCTTGAGCAGCAGAGCGTGCCGCTTGCAGCTGGCGACCTGTTCGTGGCGTTGATTGAACGCGCGGTGGATGAAGGTGACGATACCGGCGTTGGGGCGTGACTCGCTCTCCCGGAGCGCCTGCACCTCAGTCTCGATCCGCAACGTATCCCCCACAAACACCGGCAGCGGAAACCGCGCTTCGTCCCAGCCCAGGTTGGCAATTGCCGTGCGGTGGGTGGTGTCGTGCACAGATACGCCCACCATCAGGCTCAAAGTAAAGCAACTGTTGACCAGGACCCTGCCAAACTCGGTGTCCCGGCAATATTCCGCGTCCAGGTGCAGCGCCGCCGGGTTGTGGGTGAGTGTCGTGATGAGGAGGTTGTCGGTCTCCGTCACCGTGCGGTGAAGGTCATGGGCAATGGTCTGCCCCACCTGGAACTCTTCGTAGTAGCGGCCGGCCATCGGCAACCCTCCAGATCAGGCAGTGGCGTTGAACAGTTCCCGGCCGATGAGCACGCGGCGGATCTCCGACGTGCCGGCACCGATCTCGTAAAGCTTTGCATCCCGCAGCAGGCGGCCCGTCGGGTACTCATTGATGTAGCCGTTGCCGCCGAGAATCTGGATGGCGTCGAGAGCCATCTGCGTCGCGCGCTCGGCGGTGTAGAGGATTGCCCCGGCCGCATCCCGGCGCGTCGCCTTGCCGGCGTCGGCGGCGCGGGCGACCGCATACACATAGGCCTTGCAGGCGTGCAGCGTGGTGTACATGTCGGCAAGCTTGCCCTGGATCAGCTGGAACTCACCGATGGGCTGACCAAACTGCCGGCGCTCGTGGACGTAGGGCAGCACCGCGTCGAGACAGGCCTGCATGATGCCGAGCGGACCGGCGCTCAGCACAATCCGCTCGTAGTCGAGGCCGCTCATGAGCACCCGCACGCCCTCGTTCAGCGCGCCCAGGATGTTGCCGGTCGGCACAGCGCAGTCCCGGAATACCAGTTCGCAGGTGTTGGAACCCCGCATACCCAGCTTGTCGAGCTTCTGCGCCGTCGTGAAGCCGGGCGACCCCTTCTCCACCAGAAACGCGGTAATGCCCTTCGCTCCCGCGTCCGGCTCCGTCCGGGCGTAGACGATCAGTACGTGGGCATCCGGCCCGTTGGTGATCCACATCTTGGTGCCGTTCAGCACGTAGCCGCCCGCTCCCGGCTCGGCTTTAAGCCGCATGCTGACCACATCGGATCCTGCGTTCGGCTCACTCATTGCCAGGGCGCCGATGAACCGACCACTGACGAGTCCGGGCAGGAAACGGCGTTTCTGTTCTTCGGTACCGTTCCGGCGCAACTGGTTCACGCAGAGATTCGAGTGCGCCCCATAGCTCAGGCCGACCGAGGCCGACGCGCGGCTGATCTCCTCCATGGCGAGCACGTGCTCCAGATAGCCCAGCCCCGCTCCGCCGTACTCCGGCTCAACCGTAATGCCCAGCAGGCCGACGGCTCCCATGCGTTGCCAGAGCTCGTTGGGAAACTGGTTCGAGGCATCGATCTCCGCGGCGCGGGGGGCAATCTCGCCCGTCGCGAACTGCCGCACCGAGTCCCGGAGCAGGAGGATGCCCTCATCGAAGCCGAAGTCGAGGAAGTCCGGGGTCAGGGCGGTCATTGGCTGAGCTTTCTTACGTTTAGGTCAATCTTCAGCAACTCAGCGAGGCATCTGGCCTCAACGTCCCCCATCGTGCCCAGGGTTGCCTCGAGATCCCGGAGCTTCTGCAGCAGTTGTGCCCGGTGCTCCCGGATCTTGTCGCAGAGGCGGAGGAGCTGCCGGGCCCCGCCCGGCTGTCCCGGATCGTACAGATCGATGATCTCCCGGCATTCTTCCAGGGAAAAGCCGAGCCGCTTGCCCCGCAGGGCCAACCGGAGCCGGGTCCGGTCCCGGTCAGAGTACAGCCGGGTCGTGCCCCGGCGCGCCGGCGCAATCAGGCCCTTGTCCTCGTAAAAGCGCAGTGCGCGCGGGGTGAGGTCGAATTCCCGGGAGAGCTGCTGGATGGAATAAGGCCGTTCCACTCGGAAAGTCCTCGATTGACGTATACGTCAACTATAGGTCAGGCCCCCGGAACCGGCAAGACACCCGTCACGCTTTCTCCACCCTAAGGAGCGCCCGTAGGAGCGCCGACCGGCGCGATCTATATCGAATCGCGCCTAAAGGCGCTCCTACGGGCGCGATCGATAGTGAATCGCGCCGGTCGGCGCTCCTACAAGCGTCGGGCGCGGAAGAAGGACTGGAGCAGATCCCGGCACTCATCCGCCAGGACGCCGCCCGTGACCTCGACCCGGTGGTTCGCCGCGGGTCCGCCAAGGACGTCGATCACCGTGCCAGCTGCCCCGGCCCGCAGGTCGGGCGTGCCGTACACCAGGCGGCCAACCCGGCCATGAAGCATCGCGCCCGCGCACATGGGACAGGGTTCCATCGTGACGTAAAGCGTAGACCCACCGAGACGATAGTTGCCCAGGTGCCGGGCACCCGCCCGCAGCGCCTCGATCTCCGCGTGGGACGTGGGATCGGAAGTGCCGATGGGCCGGTTCCAGCCCTCCCCGATCACGGCGCCGTCGCGCACGAGCACAGCGCCCACCGGGACCTCGCCCGCCGCTTCGGCGTTGCGTGCCAGGTCCAGGGCCCGGCGCATGTAGCGTTCATCCTCCCGCGACTCCGGGAGTCCGCAGAGGTCACCGGCGGGCTTCATTCCAACGCACAACCCAAGGCCATTTATCCCCGCCCCATGTTACAAGGTTCTCCGTGAATCCATCCGTACCGTCAGAGGCAGAGCCCGAGTCCCGCCAGGAACCGGTTGAGGTCCCCTATACCGAGCTGTCCGCGGAGGCGTTGCGCGGCGTCGTCGAGTCCTACGTGCTCCGCGAGGGGACCGACTACGGCGAGCAGGAAATCACGCTGGAACAGAAGGTGGCCCAGGTCCTCTCCCATCTGGTCCGAGGCAAGGCACGAGTGATGTTTGATCCGGAGACCGAGACGGTGACCATTGTCGAGACGCCCGGGCCTCGCAGACAGCAGCGTTAGCGGCTACCGGAGGAACCCGTGATGACCCCGCACAGATCCAGGCGCACCCTGCTGTCCCTCGCACTCAGCGTGTGTCTCGCAGGCCTCAGTGTCGGCACCAGCGCCCAGGGGTTTGACCCGGCGAAGGTGGACTGGGAAAAGCTCAGCAAGATTCCCATGCAGGACGGCTTCATCCGGCAGTTCAACGACCAGTGCGCAGCCTGTCATGGTGAAGACCTTCGCGGCACGTCGCTGGGGAAGCCGCTGATTGGTGTCGATCTGACCCACGGTACCGCCGTCAAGGACATCGCCCAGAGCATTGCGCGCGGCTTTCCTGATGCAGGCATGCCTGCCTGGTCCGCGACGCTGAATGAAAGCCAGATCTGGAACCTGGCGCTCTACGTGGCGGAGCAGCGCCAGGGCACCACCATCCTCGACAAGCGGGCGGGCATAGCACTGAACATTCCCACGACGCCCGTCACGAGCGAACTTCAGACGTTCCGCGTCGAGACCGTGGCAGAAGGGCTGGACCCCATGCCCTTCTCCATCGCGCTGCTGCCCGACGGGCGCATCCTGCTGTCGGAGCGGATGCGCGGCCTCAGCATCATTGGCAAGGACGGCAAGCCGTCGGCACCGATCACGGGGACGCCCGCAGTTTACGCGGACTCAACCCTCTTTCTGGGCCAGGTCCAGGGCCTTGGCTGGATGCTGGACGTTGCGCTGGATCCGCAGTATGGGAAGAACGGCTGGATCTACCTGCACCACACCGATCGCTGCAGTGACTGCAACGATCTCAGCCGTCGCTCCCATCGCCCCGTCTCCATGAACCGACTGATCCGCGGGCGCATCAGGGATGGTGCCTGGATTGACCAGGAGATCCTCTGGCAGGCAGATATTGCCACCTACACCGACACGTCGGATCTGGCGGCCGGCGGCCGGATCGCCTTCGACGACACGGGTCACGTTTACTTCAGCGTGGGCATGAAGGCGCCACTGGACTACATGGGGATACAGGATCTCACGCTCCCCTACGGCAAGATCCATCGCCTCCATCAGGACGGGCGAGTTCCCGCGGACAATCCCTTCACAAGCACCCCCGGCGCGCTGAAGTCCATCTGGACTTATGGGCACCGCAGTGTCCAGGGACTTGAGTTCAATACGCAGACGAAAGACGTCTGGAGCACGGAAATGGGACCGCGCGGCGGCGACGAATTGAACCGCCTGCAGAAGGCGCGGAACTACGGCTGGCCGCTGTTCACCAACGGCGTGAACTACGATGGCCGGCCGGTCGACGTGGCCAAGGTACTGAACAGCAAACTGGAGGCGAAGGACGTGGAGTTTCCGGTCGTGGACATGACGCCCTCCCAGGCCATCTCGAGTTTCGTCTTCTACCGGGGCAAGGCATTTCCCCACTGGCAGAACCAGATCATCGTCGGGACCCTGCGGGCCACGGATCTGCTGCGCATGGCAGTCGTGGACAACAAGGTCGTGCACACCGAAACACTGCTGAAGGATCTGGCCCGCTTCAGGGACATTGAGGTGGGCCCCGGCGGTGAGATCTATCTCCTGCTGGAGAACGGCGCCGGGTCACGGATTGTCCGCCTGGTGCCAGGCCAGGCCCGGCCAGGTCAGGCTCAGTAGTCATGCATTTGGTGGTCCACGCCCCGACAGTCGGGGGCCCGATACAGAACTTTGAGGTTGATGCAGACCGGCAGGCTGGCGGGATCCTGCGTCTTGCCTACCAGCTCGACGCCGATCTCTCGCAACTGCGGCTGCCGATGAGCCGGACGCCGGCCCGAGCCAATAACCTCTGGCGGCACACGTGCTTCGAAGCCTTCATCGCAACAGCAGGATCACCCGGTTACGCGGAACTGAACTTCTCGCCATCGGGCCAGTGGGCCGCCTACACCTTTACCGGCCGACGGACCGGGATGCGCACACCCCCTCTCGAGGCCGCTCCCCCGGCTGCCTGGCAACGGACTGACGGGCGGCTGGAACTCCACGTTGAGATCCGCCTTGATGGGCTGTTGTCCGCCCCCCCGGGCTCTGCTCTGCGTCTCGCGCTCTCGGCTGTCATTGAGGAAGAATCAGGCACAATCAGTTACTGGGCACTCCGGCACCCGGAGCAGCAGCCGGACTTTCACCACCCCGGCGGCTTTGTGCTGGAGCTGCCCGGCCAGGAACCCGCCAACCAGAAAGGCGCGTAGCACGCATGAATTTCGGCATCGACCGGCTGCTCGCTGATAGCGCCCTGCACAGGGACCTGGGCGGCCGGCGACTGGCGCTGCTGGCCCACCCCGCTTCGGTCACTGCCGGCCTGACGCATTCGCTGGACGCACTGATGGCGACCGGCGGCCTCCAGATCACGGCAGCCTTCGGTCCCCAGCACGGTTTGCGGGGCGAGAAGCAGGACAACATGATCGAGTCGCCGGACTTCGTCGACCCCGTCCACGGCATCCCCGTCTTCAGCCTTTACGGCGACGTTCGCCGGCCCACGCAGGCCATGCTGGACACCTTTGATGTGTTGCTGGTGGACCTGCAGGACCTCGGCTGCCGCATCTACACCTTCATCACCACGCTGCGCTACGTGCTGGAAGACGCGGCCCGTTGTGGCAAGACGGTCTGGGTGCTGGATCGACCCAACCCGGTGGGGCGTCCTGTCGAGGGGCTCACGCTCCGCCCGGGCTGGGAAAGCTTCGTCGGCGCGGGAGCGCTCCCGATGCGCCACGGGCTGACGATGGGCGAGCTCGGCGCCTGGTTCGTCAGGACGCTCGGGCTTGCTGTTGACTATCGGGTCGTGTCGCTGGAGGGCTGGCGCCCCGACGCGGCGCCCGGCTTCGGCTGGCCACTGTACGAGCGGAGCTGGGTGAACCCCAGCCCGAACGCCGCGAACCTGTCGATGGCCAGGGCCTACGCCGGGACCGTGATGCTCGAGGGCACGACGCTTTCCGAGGGGCGGGGCACGACGCGGCCGCTGGAGGTTTTCGGCGCGCCGGACCTTGACCCCGGAGCGTTGCTGAAGCGCATGCAGCAGCTCGCCCCGGACTGGCTCGAGGGCTGCCGGCTCCGTGCCTGCTGGTTCGAGCCCACCAGTCACAAGCATGCGGGCCAGCTCTGCGCCGGCGTGCAGATCCACCTGGATGATGCGGGCTACGACCCTGCCCGCTTTCGACCGTGGAGGCTACAGGCACTGGCGTTCAAGGCGCTGCGCCTATTGCAGCCAGACTATCCCCTGTGGCGCGTCTTCCCTTACGAGTACGAGCGCAACCGTCTGGCTATCGACGTCATCAATGGCGGGGAGCAGCTGCGCCACTGGGTCGACGACCCTCAGGCGACGCCAGGGGATCTGGACGCGCTGGCCAGGCGGGATGAAAAAGCGTGGGAAGCCGCTCGCCGGGACTTCCTGTTGTACTGACCGGGGCGTTCCCCACGCCACGGGGCCTTGCGCGTACCATCGGCTCTCTGGATACCGGCAGCAATGGAAGGCGGCCAGCATGTTAACCACGGAAGAAGGCCTCTGGGCCATGGAACAGAAGTTCTGGCTCGAGCCCCCCACCTTTCATGCACTGCACCTGACGGACGACTGCGTGCTGTTGCTGCCGCCGCCGGCCGGGGTATTGACGAAAGAGTCGGCGATCACCTTGATCAACGAAACTCCACCTTGGGCTGGCGTCCGGTTCGGGGGACGGCGTGTGCTTAGGGTCCAGGACCGGGTTCTGCTGCTGGCCTACAGTGCAACCGCGCACCGACGCAAGGAACTCACCACCTACCGCGCGTTGGTCTCCAGCCTCTACGTGAACAGGGATGGCAACTGGAATATCGCCTTTCACCAGCAAACGCTTGACGAGCCACTGAGCGGCGCGACGGGGCGCTTCGAGTTACTGAAGGAACCCTAGGGAAGCGGGGGCCCGACTGCTGGCGTCGCCGGCCACCCAGACCGTGGCAAACAGTGGCGCACTGCGTGGCCCGGCGCACAGACCGGCCCCCTGGCCGAGCGGATGCTCAGCCTCTCTTCGGCGGCTTTGACGGCGACAACAGCGCCGAGCTCACAGGGACGGGCCATCGCTATGACGACACACCGCGGACGCATCACCGGCCTGGTCTCTTATAGATCAGACACCGGGCGGGAACAGAGCATTCCCATCGGACCGTGCCTGTTCGAGAGCATCGACGGGCGGTCGGTGGACATCGTCTGGGGTGCGCGTGGACAGAGTTCGGTTGCGCTGCCCATCGAAGAAATCCAGGCCGCCCGAGACCAGGGGCACCTGCTGCTTCTGGACTGACGCTCGCCGCCCAACGATACCAGGGCCACGGCGGCGAGCACATATCGCCCCGTCTGCGCCTTCAGGGCAGGTTCACGGCGAGAACTCATAGACCAGCGACGTGAGGTTGCCGATGAAGTACGGCTTGCGCCCTTCCGGCCGCACCCATGCGGCCTCGCCGCGGGTCGGCACCATCATCCCGTGGCGGAGTTGGTAGTTCGAGACGCTGCAATCCCAAGGGAGCATGACCATGTCCTTGCCCACACCGGCGCCCCGCGCGTCGGCATGCACTGACGTGATCCGCCCGGTTTCGTCGAACCGGAACAACAAGGTCAGGGTGATCGGGCCGTCCGTCAGCGTCGCGTTGGCCGAACGATCGTCCACCGCCTCCCAGCCCACGCCTTGGCTGGGTAGCAGCGCGGTGGGGTACCACGCCATCTCGGCGAAGTAGCGCATGAGTTCACCGCGGGCGATCTCGCCGCCGCCCTGAACCTTGGCCACCGTGAACAGGCCGAGCATCGCCGCGTGCAGCGTACCGATACCAGCGATGTAGCTGTCGTGCACGTGCGCGGCAAAGCCCGGGAACATGGCCACCCGGCCATTCCACAGGAAGCCCGGGCGGTGGATGACGGCCCGCTGCGTCGAGGTGAAGGGTTTCCACTTCTGGCCCGTCGCCGACAGGTTGATCGTGCCCGAAAGCTCGAAGGTTGCATCAGCGACTAAGCGCTGCCCGTCCTTCAGCACCGCGCGAAAGTAGCGTTGCACCGGCGCGGGCAGACCGTTGATCTCCCGCACGTCGTAGCGGCCCGCAGGCGTCGACACCCCGGCGGCTTCGAGCCGTGCCATCTGCGCCTCTGTGGAGGCCCGCCAGCGCGAGCGTCCGAGCGCAACCAGCCCGATACCGGCGGCCACAGCCACCGCCAGAGATCCCCTCTTCAGGCGAGGACGTCCTGCACCGGCCGTCGCATCGACAACGGCATGGCGGGCCCACGCCCGAAGCGCACCACCAGATCGGGCCGCTGGCTGCCCGTCCCGATGCCGAGCCAGGTGGCGAACTGCGGCCGGATCGTCCCCACCTCGACGGGTTGATTCAGGAACGCATTGCGGATGCCCAGCGCCGTGGCCTGCAGCGCGAAGCGCTCATAGCAACGACCGGTCTCGACCCAGTGTGCCCTGTCACTGCGCTCGGAGATGAACACCGCGATGCCGGCCGAATTGCGCACCTGGCGCGAATAGCGCTCGTTTTCGGCTTTTGGTTTGAAGAACAGGGCCATCATCCGGCTACCCAGCCAGCGCGGCATCACGGGGTTGCCCGTGGTACCGGCGAACAGGCCATCACTGGTGCGAAGCGCTTCGTCGCTGCCGAAGCGGATCCACGCCTTCAGTTCCTCGACGAACGCAGCGTCGTGCATCTGCGCCGTGTTGGCCGCGACGACGTACTCCAGCACGTTTTCCATGGCCGGCTGCGCCGTCAACAGCCGCACGGTGACACCATCTCCTGTTCCCGCCTGCTCCAGTTGGCGCAGCTCGGCTGGCGAAATCGGCTGGCCGTCGTAGTCGCCGCGAGTGCATTGCCGGGCGGCGATCGCCTGAAACAACGGCGAGGTGCGCTCTTGTGTCGTCTCCAGCCGCACCATAATGCTGCCGTCGCCACCGGGATCGAAGCGTGGGTCGGCATGGAGTCCAGTGGCCAGAGCCGCGTGCACCAGGTTCTCGGTCGCGCAACCCAACGAGACAAAGAGGTGATGGTCGTCCGGATCGACGACGGGGCAGCGGCGCTTCAGGTCGGGAGCGATGGAGATCGAGTTCTCGGCGATCCGGAAGCGCCAGCATTGCGTGTTGTGGCTCGACGGGGCCAGGACGGCCTGGCGCACCAGGTCGTGCAGGGGGGAAGCGGCCGTGTTGGACGACGGCGGCCCCGGCCTGCGCAGGGCGCGAGCGGCGTCCTGCTCGGCGTTGCCCGATTCACAAGCCGTCAACGTTGGCATGGCCACAAGGCTGGCGGC
>ENA-ORBV01008674-ORBV01008674.1-microbial-mat-metagenome-genome-assembly--contig:-NODE-8674-length-16989-cov-6.258633_pt1 | contig 16989 bp, 10 predicted proteins | sample MGYA00237777_ERZ505514 | MGnify/ENA primary metagenome ERZ505514 (study PRJEB26160, sample SAMN06269048) | microbial mat metagenome | isolation source: Oligotrophic lake microbial mat | place...
TTTCAAGCAGAAGACGGCATACGAGATTCGCCTTAGTCTCGTGGGCTCGGAGATGTGTATAAGAGACAGTTTCAAAATATCATACATTTGAAATTTCTGTTTTCGTTTTCCTATTATAGAGATGTGGTTTTGTGCTGTACTGCTTATGTTGTAGTGAGGTTTTTTTCTTTTACTGACAACAAACGTTGATGTCCGAAAATCAAATCACCGCATATAGATTGATGCGCACATGACCTTCGCCAACGATTGGGACAAAATTAGCATTGAAGGTCTCAAAAATGCCCCCTCCAAGAAACCTGTCCTCAGTCATTATCCACCCGCCCATACTCTGGACTTGAATGCCATGGCAGACAAACCAGGATCGCGACTCTGCGGTCCCATTTTTGCGCCTTCGGATTTGGAATCCCAAATTGTACGCCTCGAAGGAAATGGAATGTACGACAAAGTCAAAATTGATACGCCTCGATTTGCACCTTTTACTGCCGCTGGTTATTTTGTGGCGCATTCTTCCTTTTTGAAAGAAGTGCCGTTTGACCCGTTCTTACCATGGATCTTTATGGGGGAGGAAATTATTATGAGTACACGGTTGTGGACGTCTGGCTATGAGTAAGTCTTTCTATTCTGTGGCACTGGGGGCGATGTTGTTCCTTATGGTGTAATGATGTTAATCGCTTCAACAGCAAATGCACACAGTATTGCTAACCTCTTGTCTTTGGTCCATGTTTCACCGCAGCATCTTTTCTCCGAGCCAGTCCGTTGTGGGGCATATCTACGTCCGCCGACACAAACCGAAATTCTGGGAATCCGTTCATAGAACGTTTACCATGGGTGTTCACAATCCGCTACAGGTACGTCCGCTCATTTATAGAATTGCGATTACTTGGACTGCGCCGAACAAATATGACAATCTTGACTAAACAATACAATTGTTGTTGTACTCCTACGTAGATGATGATTTTGGATCGCATCAAGTATCAATTGGGATACCCAGAATCAGCAAGAGATGTCTTGCCAATGAAATCGCTTCTCACCGCCGTGGAACAATATACCATGGGAAAGGCGAGGCCCCTGGAAGACTACATGAGAATTGTGGGATTGAATGCTACCACCAAAGAAATCACCTATACAGAATGGTGTGAAACAGGCAAACCTCCACCGGGTTTTGAAGAATTCAATCATCTGTATGGCCTCTAGCTAGCTAGACTTACATTCCATGGCTTGAGACAGGTGAGGTGGGAAAGTTAATATAGGTCATTTGCCCTCCATACTAGATCAAATTAATGCATCTTCGCGCGTTTTACTTTGTAGTGGGAGTACTTTGGGGCAGCAGAGCTCTTCTTCCAGACGTCGTTCATAATTACAGTACTCAGAAGCAGCCCGCCAGCACACCCGAAATCTTCTGGTGTGCGGACACCTGCCATTCTACATGCTTTCAAAATTGCTGCAAAGAAAAAATCAAGGAATTGCCTGTAGAAATGGGCCAAAAGGACTAGGAATTTCAAATTTGCAACCAAAACAAATCAAGCGAAATCTGTATCGAAGCTTTTGCTCTACAGATACAAGGAGGCAGCAAAATGTACAAGCACATTTGGAACCACGGGTAGATAGACATCAGATGAAAAACAACATATTCAATGTACTTATTTTGCGAGACGGTGAAAAAACTAACTGAACTAAAATAACTTATTGTACATAGGTTGCAGCTAGCCATATTATTCCGGTATGACTCTCTCGGAACGTTGTTGGGCCAATGCGGCGTACAATTGCCAATCGCTTCTCCAAGTAATGGTGCCATACAGAAGAACCAGAAGTCCGTAGCCTATTGCCATACCAGTGTAAAGACCAACCAAATCACTGCGCCAGTATGTGATACAAAGAAACACACCAGGAACTTGGCCTCCCCAAGAAGCCACAAATCCCATCCAGAACACTTCTCTTGTGCGACCCATAGAATAAGGTATCCTTTCAATAGCTACCGCGAGATTCATGAAGAAAAGCGTAAACGTGAAGGGAACAGCCGCTTCGCTGAACATTTTTAGAAAGATTTCGTCGTTGGTAAAAATTCGTCCAAACCATTCACTGTGAAAGAGTATCAGCAGACTCAGGATTGCCAAAATGGCTGTGCATACCACAATACCAACATATCCCGCTTGTTTGGCTCCTTCAGGCTCGTTCTGTCCCAAACGCAAGCTCATACTAATGGCAGAAGCTCCCGAGATGGCTCCCACCATGATCAATGCAATCCACATGATTCGATAAGAAGTATTGAACACAGCCACCTCCTCCTCCCCCAATTTGGCGGCAAGTGCTCCGATGACAGCTACTCGCCAAAAGTCAGAAGCCAATGACATTGCTGCCGGAAAATATAGCTCACAATATATTTTGATGCGTTCCCAGGTAATCTCCTTCATATTCCAACCACCCCAGCCAGTCTCGTGTAACTTTTGTTTCCATACATAGACACCAAGAAGGACTCCAAGCTGAATGTAAGTTACAATCGTTGTCACTATAGGACAGGCTGCAAATTGGTATCCGTGAAAACCGGGAATTGGCCAGCCCAACACAAAAATGAGACCCAGCACTAAATTGAGCGCAAGTCCGACCATGGCACTGTTCTTTTCGGGGTGCATGATTCGTTGCGCCGAGAAAAACTGAGAAAGTTGACCAAAGACCACGATCCCCGGGATGGCCAAGGACAATACTCGCGCATAGTAGCCCGCCATCTGACTAATCTTGGCATCGCTGCCGAAGGCCAACCACACTTGTGTTGTGAAATTCCAAGCCACAAATACCAACAGGGACATGGCACCTAATACCAAATAACTAACTTGCAAGTAAATACCGGCTAGTTTCGGGTTGCCGGCCCCGACGGCACCGCCCACCAGCACTCCCAAAATGCCACCGGAAATAAAGACCATCGAACACATAGTCCACAGATCCGAGAGTGCCGATGACGACAGAGCTTCAAAACTGACATGCCCCAACAGAGCCGTATCCGTCGTTTTCATTCCAACAAAACTGAGGCGTGCTACAAATATCGGCAGGGCGAGTTGGCAAATATCCCAAGCTTCTTCGGACAGGGTAGGTAAAGCAGCCGTCGCAGCAATGGTTTTCGGCTCATCATTCTTGTTGGTTCCTGAAGATATCAACGGGTCCGTCTCGGTCGCCTTGTTCGTCATTGCAGTACAGTATGATACTACTCAACTTTGTACTGGGATCCCACCACTCGTGTGAGATGGGTTTGATGATAAAGATGTTCAATAAGTTGCCAACAACCTAGTCTACTCAGTAATTGTACTTGTACTCTAGCTAGCTACTCTAGCTAGAGCTAAGTAGCTATTAGAGTTAAGAAGGAAGCACGAGGGCTGTTGGCATCGGCGGCATTCGGCGCTGCGCATCATCGAATCAGCAACGAATCTAATCCATCAAGAAAAAAAGTTCTTAAATATAAAGTGCAACAGCGCCGATAAGGTTGAGGTTGATGTCTTTCACTTTTGAATAACCCCATCACTAAATCACAATGGAATAGGCTTGTTTGTTTGCCATGTGTGCCTTTTGTTGCACCATTTTTGTTAACCCTAGGTACTAGTACTGCAAAACATTTTATGCAGTGATCCAGTTGCCTTGATTGTTGGCATGCACTCCACTGCTTGACATTTGTTTGCATAGAAACAAACATCACTGCACGAAGGCATGCATCCGAACAGTCTTGTGATTTCAGGCACACGATGTTCCATCTCCCCCAGGTCCCACCTTAGGTTTCACTTTCCTTTTTAGCTTCCTGTGCAGTCAGATCTCAAAAGTAAAGAAACAGAGGTAAACATGAATTCCGTTGGAAGAAAGTTGAAGGAACAATCACATTCTTCTTCTTCAAATAAACTGAACTGCTAGCAGAAAGACCAACTCCCCGTGGCAACAAAGGTAGCAATGTCTATTCTTGCGATAAATTAGTAGCTCTGTGCTGCGCCTCGTGTGCACTGCCATTCACGCATTAAACAGAAAGATACAACTCTTCCGATGTCGTTTGATTTTTGGTGGACTTTGTTGTTGAATGAGAGCTCCAATGCGGTCAAAAAGAAAGCAATGGAGGAATGCAAGAATTGTGCAGAGGAAAATAAAACCTTATTTCCCTGAGCAGTGTGCCTTCCTAACTCACTGTTGTTGGCATGTGCAAATTGGCTCCATCAGTGTCACAAAATTGAATCAGGCTTCAATTGATCACTTCTCCAGTGCAGATCGATCAATGTTGAACATCATTTGTTTCCATTGCCAACACTTTTCTTTTTCGACGCTGCTGCAGTCCCAATGCTGTTGACATCCATGCGAAAACTGCTTGTTGTGAAACCTAATTTTTTTTTACCCTGACGCAACATTTGCCTCAACCCCCCCCCCGGAGCTGCACAATGCCAACATGCCAACAATCTGATTGGCCAGAACTGTGACATCATAGTTCTCATTTCACTTGCCTTCTTCAACCTTCCAAAACATACACCTGAAAAAACATCTGTATGGCAGCTACCCCATGCATGCCAGGGGAAGTTTGCATCTGCAATTGCAAGCCTGAGGTGAAGGTGCAGAAGGCTAAAACTTTCTTTTTCAATATTTAAGCGTCGCAGCTGTCCAACCACACTTCGCACAGTTAATAACATTTGGATCGTTCCCGGTGATCGGCACGGTGGTACTGTGCTCGCCTACTCGGAAGTCCACTACTCTACTGTAGCGTTGTTTGGAACGATTGGATGCGTCGTCGGCTTCCATTCTGGTTTTGAAGGAGGCGATATGTGCGGTCGTGATTTTAGAGAAGCTTGCTGTTTCTATTCGGTATTCCATGACCCGGCATCTTCCCCAACTCTTAGGGAAGATTTCGAAGGAATGACCCCAATGGCATTTCTCATTCTGCCTTTTCTGAGTTGTTGCTGCAATGCTTACTTATTCCCGTAATTCATTGAACTACGTCGAACTATTGCCACTGGCCTGCTGGTTTTACCATGGTTTCCCAACGTTTCTATTGAAGTAACAGAACTGGCAAGAGGGTGTGCTCGTAAAGCAATTACCAACATCCAGCGTAGATTAGACAGGAACTGTTTCGCTACTCCGAAAATCGTAGGATATACTAGGCTGCCCGGTATTCGGCACACTAAGTACTTCACTACCGTCACTGCCGTCAGGTACTGATGTGTAACCATGTGTCCACCTCAGTTGATTGGATCTAATCCTATGTATTCTTGCTAGTTCTAACCACGATTATTAGTACCTATCGCCCCTACTACAAGGAACGTCTTGAATTTCTTTACTCAGTAGCCCGATGACTTTGTCAGACTTGGTCATTGGTCACTAACAATGGAATTAAGGGCAAAAGCCTGTCAGAAACCTAATTCTCGCAATTATTGTTTGTCATGAATTTAATTATCGGAGATTTGAAGAAGGGTGCAGCTGCCAATTGCAATCTGGATTTCATTGTTTTACTCTTACGCAAGAAATCAATGCTGGTTGGTTGCTGACACCCAAGAACCCCACCTTGAACACCTGTAGTCATTGTGACCCAATGAGAATACTTCTTTCCTCTCGTAGTCTTTCCTACCAAGCCTACCGTAGAATTCGACCACGGAACGGTCGGAACCTCCCCGCGTCAAAGAAAACTGCGAAAACTGTGTACAGTATCAATCTACGGTATTAACTTACCAGTATCAACACGTAACATGGATACTACTTTACTTCGCGTCGCGTTTCGGATTTTTGCACGTGGCTTTTCTACCAAGCGAGCCAGCTGGTGCTGGATAGTAGCTTTGTTGAGCAGTTCCTGCCCCTCCCTTCAGAAAGTTGCTTGCACAATTCTGGCCCAGTCTGCATAATCTCGGTAAATTACCTTTGCAAACTAGCTAGCCTCAAAGACAGCTTTTGCTTTTGTAACACACATCTGCTGTTGTAACAAACACGTTCAGCCCTTCTCAACTTACTACTCAACGAATATACAAATTAGCAAACCATGAGTGGCCTTCCTCCAAGCGACGTATCCAGCTCCAACGCTCAGCGCATGTTGCCAAAATCGTTCTCTCCTTCGGCCAATGAAGTCATGATTGGTAAGTGTGGTTTTAGTAGTACCCCCATCTCGGAAGTATTTGGAAGATCTGTTCTAATATGACTGTCTCTCTCTCTCCCTTCATCATCACTGCAGGCCGAGGAAGAAAGGTGGCGAATCACATTGGGAATGACCGCTTCCAAGAACTCATCCACGCGCAATTGTTCGATTACTCGCGCGCCAAGACCAAGGCCAGCAAGTCTTCCATCATCCTTCGCGTCTTGAAGGCTGTTCGTGAAGGCAGCCCCGTTGGCGGCTTTGTCAAGCAAGATTCCAAGACCAAGCGTTGGTTCACCTTGGAAGATGCCGCGGCTCGCATCAGTACAGCGCAAGCCTTTCGCGATGCCTTGAGTGGCAACTATCGTTCCAGCAAGCAGTACAAGCAACAAAAGAGGTGGAAGTCCAAGGGCAGTGATGATGACTGTGAGTCGAAATTGGGTTCGGACGAATCTGTCGCTATGGATAATTCGCACATTCAAGTGGCGACAAATCAGCAGCAACCCAAGATGATTTCCTTCCACAAGCAGGAAGAAAAGGATCTCAAGAAGGAAGGCTCCTTTGCTCCTCTTTCGGCCATGTCCTTGTTTGGTGGATCGGCGGCCGCGGCTTCCGCCATGCATCCTGTGCAGATCCAACAGCAAGCTCAAGCTCAGCGCCGAAGAAGCTCCATGACCATGACCGGTCTCAAGGGAATCCTTGACTCGGCCTTGGACATTATGGACGATGACGACTTTACCTTTGAAGACAGTGACTTTTTTGGTGCCAGGCCCGGCCAGGTCGATGCCAACTTGAAGATGCACCCGGGTGCCGCCGTCATGCCTGCTCAGCAGCAAGTGCAGCAGCCAGAGATGAAGGATGACTTTCATCTCTTGTTGGACAGCTTTGGTTCCAATGTGGAATTCACTGAGAATCCCTTTGAACCCACTCCCATCTCGGCTCCTAGTGCCGCTCAGCCAAGCAGCATCAATAACATGATGAACAAGAACTGGCAACAGGCTTTTATTCCGGCACCCTCCATGGCCGCCAACTGCGGTGCTGCTTTCGCACCATCCATGCTTCAGCAACAGCAATTACTTCAAAAGCCTGCTGCTGCTGCCATGATGGGGAATGCCTTGGGAGCCGCTGCAGACAACCAGGAGTTTTCCTTGCGAGATGTCTTGTCCTTTCACTCGGCGTTTTAAATCTTCCACTGTCTTGGTGACAATGGAATGGATTGGAAAAGAAGAAGACCTGCCTAGTAGTGAAAGGACGCTCAAGTATTCGTGGACTTGTGTACAGCCTACATGACCAACAACGAAGAGGGATGAATGATTATAGTTAAGTTAAGAAGCAGCGAAGAAATAAGTCATGTGTACAGCAGCACAGCTCAAGTTCATTTGTACATACACAAAGAAGACACCCGCAAGAGGATGAAGACGCTTGTCTTGACGACGATGAAATAGGTGGATGGAGAGTCATCTTGTTAATGAGAGAGACTCCCGCGTACTAGTAGCGTCAGTACTTCCGACCTATTATTATACATAAACAGAAATACTAAGAATTTTTTTAAACAACGAGAGGCAACTACAGTATCAAGTGCAGTCTTACTATCTAGCTACTGCAGAGGTGAACGGTGGTGTTAGGAATTGCAATATACACTTCGCATGCTATGTACATGGCTCTGGTGCTACGCCTCCACTGTAGTTCGCTCCCGTGAAGCGCGGCTACGGCATATGTATTTCCCGCTAAAATCTATGGGGAATGTGGAAGTGCAACTGTACTTCATTGAGTTTTTTTAGATATATTTAATGTAGCTCCATTTCCCGCGGTTGTGAACTGGTGTTAGTTGCTCTTGCCGATTGTTCTTACGTCGTGATATCCTTTACAACCCCGGAGGAACGTAATGAAGGGCGCCTGCATCTTCCACCGTCGCAATCGCATTGCGCCCTCCACGAGGCAGAATGCCAGTAGCTTCCAGGTTCCTCTCGTAAATCTCTCCGTAGCTACCTACCGCATGGACGCTATCGCGAAACATCCTGGTAAAGTTGGCGCCAAAGATATTTACCAGCGGCATCTTGCTAGAAAGGCGCTGGGTAATCTCATTTTCTTCTGCGTACACCAAATAGTCTGCAATCCAAAACACAAACGACGAAAATCTCGGATCGCCCTGCCGAGTGGCCAGGGCCAGATTCTCGTCAAAAGTGCTATAGAGGAACAGAAAATGCGCACGTTCAGCTTGTCAGCTCCAGCAGATGAAAGATTGTAGTGCAAAGCAAGAGCACCAATAAAACTTACAATGATGCATTTTCCCAGTCGACTGGTCCGTAAAAATACGGCTGAGAAAAAGAAAACCCTTCTCCAGTTGTCTCTTCCCGGACATCGTCCTGAACTGTCCACACTGCGCCGGCGAAAACATCAATCGTGCCATTCTGTAGCATTCTGTACCCTTCAGCTGAGCTAGTGATATTCACAAACTCCACTAGTTCTGTCCTTCCTTCGAATAGACTTGACCCAACTGCATTGCACATGTCGACGTCCATACCCGCCAAAGAAGTGCCATCATAGAAGGCAAACCCTGGCCTGTTCGGTCGTACACCACAAGTCAAGACATTTCTATCTAAAAGCAGCTCAAGGGTGCCGCTCTGCGAAGGAGGCAAAACCCCTTGCTCAGATTTGTTTCCAAACGGATGCGACAACAGAAGACCCGTCGTTCCGTTGTTCAGCCTGTTGCGAGTCCCACGGGCTAGAAGGTGCGCAGCTTCGCGGTCAAAAATCTCACCCAGATTTCCACCACTCTTGATCGCTTGGATAAACATCCGACTGTACGAGTCACCAAAGAGATTTGTTTCTCCAAAAGTTTCCGCAGTTGCTTGGGTAACCCCTCGCTTCTCAGCCTCCAGGAGCCCCAGCAGAACTGCGTTCACAAAATCGGACCACTCCGTGTCCTCATCGAGGGTTGCCAAGGCAGCCAGCTCCCTGGTATACTCTTGTTCACCAACTTCAAATTCACCTTGGTAGCCTACAAAGCGAAGAAGCAGCTCTACGTTCATGTAGCCTTCAGTCGCCCCAACATTGCATTCATTGCTCATAAAACTACCAATCATGTCTTGTGGGGAATGTACCTCAACAATCAGTCGGTGAGGGATCCGATTTCGGAGGGTTCTCTGGAGAGCCGAACCAGCCTGAACACAGATCCGAATGTCACTGCAGTTGAAAAATGTCTTGATATTATCTTCTGCACAGGCAACAAACTCGGGCTTTCCCACGAAGGCCCACCCGGACACCAGAAAGGGAATGCTGAAGGCTATACCCTCATCGACTGAACTCTATAAACCCAGATCGGCACAAGGACACATTTGAGTATTCATAGCGGCGACAGATCGTATTGCGGCGGCACCTGAACTGATCTTCTTACCTCGTAGACGTCGTTCTCGAGATTTTTGAACACCTTGCTAGTTAGCACGTGCGCTTGATCTTCCTTTAGGATTCTGTATTTGTCAGCTTCAGAGGCATTGTGCATTTCAAATTGTGCCTCATCCCCCAAGACGGCGGCAGCAATAGCTCGACACTGCGTTCGAGAGAATTAGCGCAAAGTCAGATGAAGTCATATATTTTCGAAACAAGACAGAAAGTGATAGACGACAGTAAGACTCACAAGCGCGCGGTCGAAATTGTATTTCTTTGTCTTGTCTATGAGCTCTTTCAAATCCGGAGGAGGGTTTTGCAAACTCTCAAAAAATTGAAACAATGCCGGGAGGTAATCTTCCTGGCCACAACGAAGTACACCGGCTTCTCGGACGCGTTCAAGGGTGGGTACAAACATCTCGGTAGGACTGGCCGAGGGCATTGCGGATGGGAAGAAATCTTCTTCGCTAATGGAGACGTCGTCTTTTCTTAACCCGAGGGTAACTCCCAGGACAACAATAATGAGGATCAAAACGCAAACCCCTGCAAGGACGAGTTTGTTGGATCCAATCATTGTGACAGGAGTCGCTTCCACAAGAATGCCAGCATTTGATATCCGACGCGGTAACCCAAAAGCTCGGCTACTTTGGTGATCGGGCGACACCAACGTTGCTTCGACCAGAAGGTCCTTATCCTCTTCGATCGAGCCATCCTCCGCAGCCGCATCGCCTTGTCGCGGTTGTTCCAAATCGTCTGCGTCTGCATTACTATTGGATCTGACCATGTCGTTTCCCAGTGAAAACATTCCAGGAGCTGTGTACCTTTGGTTGGCAATCAATTGTGGGGGTGGTGGAACGGGAAGGTTTTCGTTGTTGCTAACATTATCATCACCCATGTTGGTGGAGGGGACATCCGTGCTGTTGCCGTGTGCAATGTTCGTTTGAATGTCATTACTACTGCTGTTGGGGTTACTCGATGAGTTGATACCTGGCATGGAATGGGCACCCGGTACCTGCTGCAACGCACTCCGTCCCTGACTTTGTATGGAACTAGACATTTTTGCTTCCCCTGCTCCCAATAAGAGATCCTCCTTTTCATCACCGTTGATGTCCTTGCTTTTATCATCTGCAGGGGGTTCATTTGCATTTTTCTTTTCAGCATTTGCAAACTCATGACTGTTCTCACCTAATGGCAGCGGCTTGGGTAAGTTCGTTGGCATGGTTGACATGGGCGGACTAATTTTGGATTTTCGCAAAAGTGACAAATCTTCCCCCGCCGCAGCACTAGCAGCAATGGCGTTGCCGCAATGATCAGCTCCCGACTCTGATAAAACACTCAACTCTTTTGTTGTTTTCTTATTTTCTGGACTCTTCTTGGTGTCTTTGCTGTCCTTTCGTCGAATCTGCCCAATCTTTTCCCTTCTGCTTTCCAAATACGACGCCCTAAGGGATTCATTATTTGAGTTGCTCATACTCATTCTGCCGGTTGAATGCTGCATTTTCTCTTGGCTATTACTAGATGACGACTTACTGGATCTGTCTCGCGCGAGTTGTTCATCGTCATCGTCGCCGTCATCACTGAGATCTTGGTCTGACGCAGCTAGGATGCGAGAGATCATTACCGAGCGACGCTTCAACTCTTCTACATTGTCGGCGCGTTCTAAAGGCACAGCATTCTCAGTTGTCGAGTTGGGTGTCATTTCCCGTATTTCTTCTTTTTGCTCATCATCCTTCTCATCGCCAGTGCTGGCATTCTTTTCGAACGTCTTGTCTTTCATGACTTGTTTGTTGGATCAGAGCTACTTTGTAAACAAACTTTGTCGAACAACACGTACCCTCAACACTCATCAATCAAATAACAACAGCAACTATTGGGAGCTACATGTGGTAGGAGGAGGAAAGTTGAGCTGACACGAGAAGGCCAGGATGCTGGTACATTGTACAAGTACCATACCGTAACATTGTCACCGGCCCACCTGCTGCAAAAGAAGTGATCTGCAAGACTGCAACCCAACAACAAGTTGCGAAGCAGGATTGCGCAGAAGCCACGACTCAAGACTCATGATTCACTAAGATTTCTGTTCTTGCTGTGCCTGGCCATAAAAAAAGCATTCTGTCAAAATGGGGGTCACAAGTAACTCTACTCATCAAAATAGATCAACAGATAGCTGCATCCCTGCCACAAGGTTTGAATGATGTTTCACCACCTTGTTGTGCTGCAAAGTTCTCCGAAAAACGGTTGTCCTCATCGTCTTAACAAATGAGAAAAGACATCAATTTCTCTTCCACCCGTGATGCTTCAAATGCTTCTGACAGTGACAGAGAAAATGTATTTCTGCAATTCAAGAAGAGAGCACACATGCTTCATCAGAGTTGCCTTGACAACAGTGCAATCTGGATGCCATCACAGTCAGAATGTCTTTGACACTTGACCACATCAAACATGACTTGCAAAACGGATGTTGTGCCCAAACAAATGTTTTCACAGCTGCTTTGATGCTGCAGCTTCATCTAAAACATTGGTTTCATGCTTATGTTGTGGGCCTTCATATTTCTACCTGCCCCTGAAAGATTACATCTGTCTGCTATTCCCCTTGGTAGGTACTAGTACAACCTTCAAGTGCATGTCTCTGTTCCTCTTCTTCGGACCCAAATGGGTGTCAATGCTCACGTTTTGGTGAGTGGCCGGCAGGCGTCTCACACAAACCAACGTATGACGACCTGGCAAACACTTTTTCCATTTAGTTACGGAGGACTTCAACGCATGCTGGTTGGTGTGTCTTCACGGCTATATACCATCATCTTTGGTTTTGTTTGAGAAACCTTCATCTTTGTTGTCGGATGCACGATCAAGGACGATTCATTACTACTAATAGTACCGTAGCTAGTACTGAGTGCACCACCGGAAGACGAACGTTACAAAACAAACCAGCTAGTAGCAACCAATCTGACAAAGTAAATCGGAAAATGACACTACCGAGAAGATCGTTGTCGTCATGGTGGGCCGCCGATTTTGGCATTTTCTTGGCTTTCATCATTGCCATTTCCATTCCACAGCAAGCCAGTGCTCAACCCCTTTTCTATTCACCCATTGAATTTGCCGTAAAGGAGACTTTCCAGATCACCAACGAAGTCAACATTGTCCATGAACAAGGTGCTTATTGGGCATGGTATCCCAAACAACCATGGAACGAAAAGATTGTGGGATACATTTTTCATCCCAACATTTGGTACGACGAACGTGCGTACGCGCCCGTGGCCAGAGCCTTGGCCTTTTCGGGCATTCCTACCTTTATTTTGGACGTTCCAGTAAGCTTTTCCTTCTTGACTCCCTATCGAGCCGATACCGTCCTACGTGATTTTCCAAACATTACGTCGTGGATCGTGGGTGGTCACGGAATCGGTGGACAAGTGGCAGCGCATTATGCTCAAGCTCGAAGGCACATCGGGCCCGTGGATGGTCTCGCACTCTTTGCATCGGCCCCCGCACCACTATTTACTGATCTTTCTCTGTCGGGTATCAAAGCCATTAGTGCTTGGGGATCTTTGGATGGAATATTTTCTAGAATCGAGTGGGAAGATGGAAAGAAGATGCTACCTCCCGACGCCGACTTCAGGGAACTCCAAGGAGGAAATCATGCCAATTGGGCGTATCTAATTAACCCGCAAGCAGGAGATGGCGCAGCGACAGTCACCAGAGATGCACAAATAGCATTCTCAATTACAGCTGTTAAAATTCTCGTTGCTCGAGTGGAAGCTCAAATCTTCAAGAGAAAGAAGTTAAAGGAAAAAGAGAGTGATAGTGGAGACTCATCTGATGATCGCCGTCGCCTAAGACGATCACATATTTATGAGGACTCAGAAGAGGAGGACTCAGTTGAGGAGGATTACTCGTTATCGTTATCATCATCATCCGATGAATGGCCGTCGCCTAAGACGATCCAAAATTAGAGCACCATTGCAGTGAACCTAGTAACTTGTATTGTATGCAACGAAGAAAACGATGTCAAGCAGAAGAATTCCACTCTACTACTAGTAGGCTATGCGGCAATGATATGAATACAAAGGCAAACAGCTAAGCACAAGCACACAATTTAGATCGCATACATTTTAAAAATCTTAACACAGACTAATCCCATTGGCAAGCGAGTCGTACTAGTATTTGAATGGAGGGGATTTCTGACAAGCGCATCATCATGAAATCCACTCCTTGTCTCGCAAGCGTCCAATTCGGTTACATTCAGTCCAGCTCCACATCTTTTAATCATCAACCTTCACGCCAATCCAGTATCTCCATGCCACACTATTGTCCTCGCTCCTTCTCTGGCTAGACACAGACACAACACAATTGTCATGATTGCTGCAATCAATTTTGTTTCACGTCGGCGGTACTTATTCATTCTTAAACGTATTCCCCAAATTCACGGAAGACAGACTGCTCCTTCGCGCTCAACTTGGGTTTTCTGCCGGAGTTCTCTTCCTTCTCCATGGAGCTATAGTCATCAAAATTACTTGCGTCCAATGCGTCCTTGATATTTGGCTTCCAGGGCGCCTTGAGTTCCCGCTTCAACAACTTCTTGAGATCGATATCGGCAAACCAAGGATGCTTTTGGACATCAACGTGGCCACCCTTCAAGTTACCCAGGCGCTTCGACTGGTGCCTCTGCAACAAGCGTTGGATAAGGTCGTCGGCGGCCTTACTGACGGGCCGAGATGCGGGATAGGCGAACTTTCCTTGCACAATTTTCTTGAACAAACGCATCTGGTCGTTGCAGTAGAACGGCGATTGACCAACCAACATTTCGTAAATCAAAATACCGAAGGCCCAATAATCGACACCCTTGTTGTGGCCCTTACTCAGAATGATTTCTGGTGCCAAATATTCGGGAGTACCACAAAGCGTGAATGTCTTGCTGGTGACAACCTTCGCAAAACCATAGTCAACAACGATACAGTAGCCCTTGCCATCGATCAGAGCATTTTCAGGCTTGAGATCACGGTAGGCGATGTTGCGTTCGTGCAAGTGTCCCAAACCTTCCAAAACACAGGCAGCATAAAACACGGCATCGGCGTTGGAGACGCCATCGCGTGTATCCGTGTGTAGGACTGAGAAGAGCTCACCACCTTGGATAAGATCCAACAACATCATCAAATGCTGATCATCTTGATATGAAGCCCACATCTTGAGCAAGAAAGGGTGGTCAATGTTAGCGAGGATATTCTTTTCGCGAATGACTCCCTCATGCTGCTTATACTCAATGCACTGTTTCTTGTCCATGAGCTTGAGAGCATACACCTTGTTGTTTGTTTTTTCAACGGCGAGCCACACTTTTCCGAAGGTACCGATACCCAAAATACGAATCTTTTTGAGGGTCTTGTACTTGATATTGACTTTGGATTCTCGAACGTTGATAAGAGAGCGGGCTTGTCCCAAACGAATCGTCGATCCAATAACACCCTCGATGGCTTTCTTGGTAAGGAGTTGACAGGTGGTGTCATCGATGGCCGTAATGGTGGCTGGTCCAGGATCGCCGGTCTTCATCTGAAGGGTGGATTCTCCAAAGTGGCCACCATTTTGAAGGTTGTTAATTTCTCCCTTGCCAGAGACAATCGTGACCCTACCAGCCTTGATAATGCAGAGGGCTGGTTTTGTTGGTTTTCCTTCTTCCATGACAATGTCTCCCTTCTTGTAATGGACCTCCTCCATGAGATCCAAGAAACGGTCAAGCTCGTGCGACTCGATGTACGAGTCTCCAAAACTGGGAATGGACAGCTGTGGAAACACGCGCGCAAATAGAAAGTAAGCCAGGAGTGAGTTGAGACTGAACATTCGGCGAAACACAATATGAAAGACATATCAGAACTGAAACTTACCAGCACACGCTTGGTCATGGCTCGATCGATCAATGACTGCAGAGGACCCAAGGTAGCTTCGAAAGCTTCACGACTGAGTGCCAAGCAAACACAATCGCTAGTAGCAGTAACATTAGCCGCACGAGGTTCACCCGTCAGCAAGGCACGCTCTCCAAAATAGGCTCCGCTTTCAATATCAATATCATCGAACTTGGTATCACCAAATCCAATATCGTGCACTTTAGCCGTTCCTTTTTCAAGAATGTAAAACATGTCACCAACTTCTCCCTTTTTGAAAATGAAGTCTCCCTTCTTGAAGTGCACGGTCGTGAGGGCGTCGATAATTTTGCTCAACGCTTGATCTTCTAGTTCCGAGAGGAACGGCACCTTGACGAGAATTTCGTTGATCTGCTTGTTCTGGTTGGCTTGCTGCTTGGCCAACATGTAGCGGAAGGTGTGTTGGTCGACCTTCCATAACTTACAGTCCGTGTCGGCCACACATGTGGCGGCACGGGGGGAGTCGTAAAGAAGAGCGAGTTCCCCAAAGGAAGCGCCACGGCCGCAGTTACCGACGGAATTCCCGTCGACCTGAAAATCGACCTTACCTTCTTCGACGACGTAGAAGTAATCCCCAATGTCGCCCTGCTTGATGATGAGGGTCTCCGAGGTGCACTCATGTGGGGCCATGGCGTTGATGAGAAGACCGAGTTCATCGGAGCTGAGACTGCTAAAGAGGAAGTTCGAGTCGCTGGTGAGAGCATCCGTAAGGAACTTGATAACGCGGTCGGACTTCTCGTACGAGGGGATGTGAAGGGATTTGCCGTGCACATTGACACCTTGCGCGCGGACCTTCTGTCGCCCTTTGCCTCGTTTGAGGTTCTTTGCGACTTCTTCCTTGCCTGGGGCCTTGCTGTCGCCTGTCTTGTCTTTGGATTCCTTCTTTTCCATGCGTCTCTTGCGCACTGTGGCCAACGCAACTTCAATGTCGGGCACTTTCACCTTGGTCATCGACACAAGTTCTTTCAGGACCTTCGCCGCCTCCTGCGGTGTCATCACCAGATCGTCAATTGACTTCTCTACCATTTTGAAGCTCTTTTCTATGAACTATAACAGGAAGGAGAGGGTTGGTTGGTTGGGTCTGTCTGTCTGTGGGGTACAGTAGATTGATGAGGGGTGTTGGATACGGCACCCGAAACACACTACAACTCTGCAATCCGAATTGGAATCAACAAAAAGTCTACGAGCTAGCAGTGCAGTCTAGTCTGTCTACAAGCCAACGACAGTGAGCTCTGTCGTTTACTTGTCTCTGGACGTAGGGTCTACTCTGGGCTAGTTGGTAGCAAGATATCGCTCCTGATTTCTGATGATCAAGATAGAGAGGTATTGTTGTCTCGTGTTATTGCTACGGCACTTGTACGTAGTCTGGTCGTAGCTGTGCGCGGTGGGCTGTGAAGCCAGCGGATTTGATGGGTGGTTTTGCTCGTGTTGATTTCCCTTGGACGGTTGGAGCTCCGCATGCACCACAGTCAGTGCACCGCGATTGGCCCGTGAAAAAAGATTCGACGCCGGCCGCCCAAACGCATACATGATGACCCGAAGGTCATTCAATTGGATATGGCCGTACGACATACAGACGGGATTAAGTCTGTCTCTTATACACATCTCCGAGCCCAC
>ENA-ORBV01008675-ORBV01008675.1-microbial-mat-metagenome-genome-assembly--contig:-NODE-8675-length-16987-cov-6.235482_pt1 | contig 16987 bp, 17 predicted proteins | sample MGYA00237777_ERZ505514 | MGnify/ENA primary metagenome ERZ505514 (study PRJEB26160, sample SAMN06269048) | microbial mat metagenome | isolation source: Oligotrophic lake microbial mat | place...
TCCGCGATCGCGACCGCGCCGGCGAGCAGATGACGTGGGGCTTCCGAATGTTGAACGGTCGCGACGAGCAGATGATCACCGCCTTCTTTCCGAATCCGTGGCTCGACCCGGAAACGATGCGGCCGCGGCGGACCGCCGACTGGGCTTGCCTCGCGACCTGGATGAAGCTGCGCGAGCGGTATGCGGGCATTCTCGCGGAAGCGCCCCCGGTGGCGACGAAGCCACCGGCGATGCACTGACGGCTGGCACGGGTCCAGCGGTCCGACGCAGCGCCGAGCGCCGTCGGAAGAGACAGTGGCGCGAGGCAGGGTCGCCTCGCGCCACGTAGTCCGTTCAGCCTTCGCAGCCCATGACGGCTTTGACCTCGAGGAACTCTTCGAAGCCGTACTCGCCCCACTCCCGGCCGTTGCCGCTCTGCTTGTAGCCACCGAAAGGTGCGGCGAAGTCGGCGCCCGCCCCGTTCAAGTGGACGTTACCGGTGCGGAGACGCGACGCCACGCGGAGCGCGTGGTCGGCGTCGCCCGAGGCGACGTACCCCGAGAGGCCATAGACGGTGTCGTTGGCGATCTGGATGGCCTGCTCCTCGTTGTCGTAGGGGAGGATGGCCAGCACCGGTCCGAAGACCTCTTCGCGGGCGATCGTCATGTCGTTCCGCACGTTCGCGAAAACCGTCGGGCGGACGAAGTACCCTTTGGTGATGCCGTCGGGAAGGCCGGGGCCGCCCGCGATGAGCTCGGCGCCTTCGTCGATGCCCTTCTTGATGAGGCCCTGGATCTTGTCGAACTGCAGCTTGCTCACGACCGGGCCGATCTGCGTGCCCTCGGCGGCCGGATCCCCCACGGTCGTGGCCTCGGCGGCGGCCTTGGCTATCGTGACGGCTTCGGCGTGCTTGCTGCGCGGGACGAGCATGCGCGTCGGCGCGTTGCACGACTGGCCGCTGTTCATGAAACAGCTGCGGACGCCGCCCTTCACGGAACGCTCGAGGTCGGCGTCGTCGAGGATGATGTTGGCCGACTTGCCGCCGAGCTCCTGGGCGACGCGCTTCACGGTGTCGGCGGCGTTTTTCGCGACCTGGACGCCGGCACGGGTCGAGCCGGTGAACGACACCATGTCGATGCCGGGATGCGACGAGAGCGCGACGCCGACCGTCGGGCCGTCGCCGTTCACGAGATTGAACACGCCCGCGGGAACGCCGGCCTCGTGCAGGATCTCCGCGACGATCGTCGCGTTGAGCGGCGCGACCTCGCTCGGCTTCAGCACGATCGTGCAGCCGGCGGCGAGGGCCGGTGCGACCTTGCACATGATCTGATTCACGGGCCAGTTCCACGGCGTGATGAAGCCACACACGCCGACCGGCTCGCGGAGAATGCGGGTCGAGCCCTTGTTCTCGACGAAGCTGTAGGTTTTCAGCACCTCGAGCGTGTTCATCAGGTGCGCGAGTCCGGACGGGGCCTGCGCCGCGTTGGCGAGCCACGCCGGCGCGCCCATTTCGAGCGAGATGGTCTCGGCGAGGGCCGGGAGCTTCGTCTGGTAGACGGCAATGATGCGTTCGAGGAGCGCGATCCGTTCCTCGCGCGTCGTGGCCTTCGAGGATCTCGGGATGGAGGCCATCTACGAATTCGAGGTCGAAGAAATGCCGGTCACTGTGGCGGTCGACGCCGAGGGCCACAACGTGCATGAGAGCGGGCCGCGGGAATGGCAGGAGAAGATTCGATCCCTGCCGATTCTCCAAGGCTGAGTCCGATGCACAGCGCGGTATTCCTTCGCACGACGCTGATGGGTGCACTCATCGTCAACGCGTTCGCGCCAGGGGTGTCACTCAACTCCGTGTCGGCCGCCGGCGTGCGGACCGATGCAATCGATGCGATCGATGCGTGGATCGCGTCGGTAGCGAGTGCGCCCGCGGGTCTCATGCTCGATGAGCGCCTGGGGGAGAAGGTCGTGCACGTGAGCGGTGGTCTCGCGAGTGTCTGGGTGGATTACTGGTTCTTCGCGGGGACGCGCTTTTCGCATTGCGGCGTCGACGCCTTCGTCTTGGCTCGCGCGAATGGGGCGTGCCGGATTCTGTCCGTGGCGGATTCTGTCCGCGGCGGATACGCGGCAACGAGACGGATGTCGGCCAGCTCCGGGCGCGTCGACCGGGAGCAGCGGGGACACAAATAGTTTATTTGGCTGGTAAACTATTCTGTCCATGAACTGTCTGGAAATGATGCTGTAGCAAGGATTTAGCCGCCTTCCCGACTAGGACCGCATAGTCTCTTTTGTATCAATGAAATAACGCAAATCAAAGTGGCGTACCACTTTAGGTCTGGTGCGATTATTTTATGTGCATAACCTAGAGTGGGCGTTCGTGCGCCCATTCTTCTGTGTACACCAGACGGAGACGGTATGCGGAAGCCACGGCCGAACTCGTACAACCCCGCGCAGGCCCTCCACCTCATCGCGAGCGACCGCAACGGCGACTCGCTCAGCTGCCCATCCTGCTCAGGCTCCATTGAGCGGGATCCCACACTCGCTCCGCCGCCGCCGCGCTCTCATGTGACGCTGACGTGCATCGGGTGTGGCAGAGTGGCGCGGTATATCGCCGGCGCAGCCTGATCTCCTTTTCCCCCTTTTTCCTCTCAGGAGTTTGCACCAGATGCCCCGCCTGACCGGTACTGTGAAGTGGTTCAACGATGCGAAGGGGTTCGGTTTCATCCAGCGTGAGGGTGGGCCAGATATTTTCGTCCATTTCAGCGCGATCGAGGCGAGCGGATTCAAGTCGCTGGTCGAGGGCGACAAAGTGGAGTTCGAGATCGTCGATGGACAGAAGGGTCCGCAGGCCGCGAATGTGTCGAAGGTCTGACACGGATTCCCTGATTGAACGAATGCCCCTGCTCGCCATGGCGAGCAGGGGCATTTTGTCAACGCGGGGTGTAGGCGTGTTGCGGACGAGCCGGATTCGCGCGGCGACCCACCGATCGCCGCCTCAAGCCGAGAGCGGCAACTCCATCTGTTGCGGACGAGCGCGCCGGCGACGGGGCGCGGCCAGTGCCGCACGCGGCGCAGGCGGCGCGTCGGCGCGTGGACCCGGCCGGACGCTTGGACGCGCGTTCGTTGCGCCCTCCAGCGCGTCCTTCGGCGCGGCCTCCGGCACAGCGGGCGCAACGCCCTGCGGTGCTTCATTCAGGAGCTCGGCGGTCTGCCGCCGGAGTTGCATCGTGCGCAGTGGTGCCGCGAGCGCGTCCCGCTCGCCGGCAATGAAGGCACGCGCTTCCTCACACGCCTCCTCGGACAGGAGTCGTGCGAGCGGGTGCACAAGCAACCGTTCGGCCTCCGTAGAATCGCGCTGGGAGAGTGCCGCAATCAGGGCATCGAGATAGCCGAGCATCCTGCCTCCTTTTGCCGTTAAGTACACTTTGCAACTAAAAGGTTCCCGAAGCAACCCCTCGATACCGCATCGTGGCATTGCCAATGGCGCGATCTTAGCCCAACAGTTCGAACCGCACGGACCGCTGCACGCCGCGCCGACGGCGCGGGCTGTAGCGAAAGAGTTGCGCCGGACGCCCGCGTCCCTCAGAACGCCAAGCCTCCGTCGGCTCGACGAGATGCGCCGCCAACAGCGTGCGCCGGAAACTCGCCTTGTGCAGGCGGCGCTCCAGCAGGAGTGCATAGACCTCCTGCAACTCGCTGAGCGTGAAGGTCGGCGGGAGTAGCCGAAAGGCCACCGGCTCCCGATCCAACCGATCGCGCAGAAGCGTCACCGCGGCCTGGATCGCCGCGGCCTGCGCGGCGGGCGCCCGCTCAACCATGGTCCATGCACGCCCCGCGGGGGCCGGCGTTCCGGACGGCACCACCGCGGCCACCACCAGCGCGAGGCCCTCCTGCATGAGCGCGCCCGCCTGCGCACGCCACACCGGCACGCGCCCCACCGCGGCGCGCGCGAGCACATCGCCCGCCTGTTCGAGCGTCCCGCTCGCCGGAACCGGCGCGCTCGGTAGCGTCGCTCGGCGGCGGTCCCCGCCCTCATCCATCAGGACCGCGAGCGCGCCATCCGCCACCGTGAAACAGGCCAACAGCAGGACGGGGGCGGGACGAGGGGGCATAGTCCCATAATAAGTATCATTCTGATACTATAGTCAAGCGAACAGCGCGCGCAGGTGTGGGCGCCGAGCACGCGCTCAGTGCGCGATCGTGCCCTGTTTCGTCGTGTCGACGTCGTCCGCCTCGCCCGTCTTGAACAAGAACGCTTCCATGTTCCGCGTCAGGTACTGCCGCGCCTGGGGATCCATCACATTCAGTCCGTAGTGATTGATCAACATCGTCTGCTGCTTCAGCCACAGTTGCCAGCAGTCCGGACAGGTGCCCTCGAGCACGCGCGCACCGATGGCGCCGGGAAAGGGCGCCTTCTCAAAACCAGACTTGGTATTGCCACACTTCTGGCAGGGGATTTCAGCCATCGCATGCACTCCGGACATTCGGTGGGGGACGTGGGAAATCTAACCCGCCGATCCACCCGATGCCGATGATCGCTCAGTGGTCCGCATAATCGCATGAGCCCCGGTAATCGCCGCCGCGCGTGCTGCCAGGCGCGCCGCCATCCGTCCCTCGAGCCAGGCGATCGTTTCCGTGGCGAGCCCCTCCCATCCGTAATCGACGGTCAGGACATGCCCCGCCCCTTCGACCCAGTGCATGGTCCGGTCGGCAGAGCCCAGGCGGGCGAAGGCGTGTCGGCTTTGGTCCTCCGGCAACCGGTTGTCGTGCGCGGACTGCAGCATCAGGACCGGGGCGTGGACAAAGCCAAGCCGGACCACGGTGCCATTGGCGAGTCGCTGCAACGCCTCCAACGAACGACGCGTCGAACAGCCGTAGGAGATCTGCTGCCGCTGGGCGATGGGATCGAGAATCGATTGCCCCCCACCCCCCGCGAGATACCGCGTCACCAACGACCAGAGTCGCGCGGTGCTCACGGCCACCTGCATCGGACGCGGCACAAAGAGCATCGGCGCGAAGAGCACCACGGCATCGGGTTCTGACTCCGCCGCGAGCCAGCAGGCCAGGGCGCCGCCCATGGAAAGACCACCAATGACCACCGTCTGATGGGACGCCGCGAGCGTCGCATACTCCGCACGCACGTGCGCGATGACCTGATCGGCGGTCCAGTCGTCCCACGCCTCCAACGACCGCCCGTGCCCCGGGAGCAGCGGGAGACGCACCGTCCAACCTGCCGCATGCAATCGTCGTGCGACTCCCTCGAGCGAGCGCGGCGAATCGTTGTAGCCATGAATGAGCAGAATGGCGCGGCCGGTCGTGGCCTCGAACAGGCGCGGTTCCGCACCGATAATCACGCCATCTGGGCCGGCCGGATAGCGGCGGCGGAATCGTTCGGCGCGGCGCGATCCGCGCCATTCGCGATTTATCCAGAGCGCGAGTGCGCCCACGAAGCACCAGGCAAAGGCGCTCACCATCGCCTAGTAACGTCGCACCTGCGGATCGACCTCGACACTCCACCGATCAATACCGCCCGCGACATTCAGCACGCGCAGATGCCCGGCCGACCGGAGATACTCCGCAACCATCGCGCTCCGCATTCCATGATGACACAGCACGGCGATCTCTCGGTCACGCGGCAGCAGCACCTGCTGCGCGGGAATCAGCGACATGGGAATGTGGCGCGCACCGGGAATTGCCGCCGTGGCAATCTCCCAGTCCTCCCGTACGTCAAGCACGAGCACATCACCAGCCGCGAGCCGTCCCTGTAGGGCCTTCGGCGTGATCTCACGCGTCGCGGGGCCGCTCGGGCTCGGTGTCCCTTCGCCGCAGAACGCCGCGTAGTCGGCCAGCAACTCGCGTTCGGTGCGGGTCGCGCACCACGCACACGTGGGATCACGATCGACCGCCACCTCACGAAAGCGCATGGTCAGTGCGTCTACGACCAAGAGCCTCCCCTGCAACGGCGCACCGATGCCGAGAATCAGCTTCAGCGCCTCGGTCGCCTGCATCGTGCCGAGCAATCCCGGAAGGACGCCGAGCACTCCGCCCTCAGCGCAATTCGGCACGCTCCCCGCCGGCGGGGGCTCTGGGTGCACGCAGCGATAGCACGGGCCATCACCGACGCCATAGACCGAGAGTTGGCCCTCGAACCGATGCACACTCGCCTGCACCAGGGGGCGACCCTCGAGCACGCAGGCATCGTTCAGGAGGTATCGCGTGGTGAAGCTGTCGGTCCCGTCGAGCACGAGGTCGTAATCGGCGATGATGCCGCGCGCATTGTCGCGCGTGAGGGCGACCTGCCAGGTGTCGAGTGTCACGTGCGGGTTGAGGGCCTCGAGCCGCGCACGCGCCGACTCCGTCTTCGGACGCCCGACCACGCTCGTGTCATGCAGGATCTGCCGCTGCAAGTTGTGGACGGCGACCACATCGGGATCCACCAATCCGAGCCGACCGACTCCGGCCGCCGCCAAATAGAGCGCGGCCGGCGAGCCAAGGCCGCCGAGCCCGACAATCAACACGGACGCATCGCGGAGTCGCTCCTGCCCCGCTTCTCCGACCTGCGGGAGCGTAAGGTGGCGCGCGTAGCGCTGGCGGTCGTCGGGCGTGAGCGACATGGCTGAAAATATACGCGAGGGGGCCGCGCGGCTCCCTGTGGATGCCAGCGCTGCCCCCTCGCGACCGCGGGAGTGGTCCCGGAACCTCCCCCGCGGTTACCGCTCGCCGCGCACCGTGCGCACCGCGCGCGTGGCGCGGTCCAACGCGGCCGTCGCCGCATCGAACCGTGCGACGAGATCCTGCATTTCCTGCGCGAACAACACCTCGTTGCCGTAGCGAATCGCTTCGTTCACCGAGGGGAAGACCATGGTGCTGTAGCCATTATCGACGTCGGCCACGTATATGAGATTCCTATACCAGGGCCGAGAACGCAAGCCCTCCGGCCGCGTGAGTGCACGTTCGACCTCACGCAACGCGGCGTTCGTCGTGATCTGCTGTGCACGCGGCAACGTTCCTTGGAGGGCCGCATCACGCGCCGTCGCGAAGCGTTGCGCGGCGCTCTCCATCCGATCGATCGCGCTCGCGAGCGGCGCCGACGACCCGCGCCATCCCTTCGTCGCCAGCGAGCGATCCACCGGCGCGAGATAGCGCCGCATCGTCCGCGCGAACTCCGTGTAGTCGTACGGCAACACGTCCGCATTCGCGAGCCGCATCATCATCGCCGTGCCAACGCGCGCCGCCGCCGCGTGATACCGGTAGCCCGGATCGCCGAAGCGTTCCATGAACGTGTAGGAGTCGTAATTCGAGTGGTAGATGCCGTTCCCGCCGCCGAACCCCCAGTCGGCGTGCGGAATGCCGAGGTGATTGTAGAACCCGGCGAAATCACTGCCGCCGCCGGGATCGCCCATGCCGGGCTCCTCGCCACTGGGCACGCCGGCATTCCGCCGCCACACGTCGTAGACGCTTCCGGCACCACTGGGATCGGGCACCGTACGCGCAATGTCGCGGAGCACGCCACGCAGGCTCGGGCTCCCACCACCACCGAACGACGGCCCGCTCGCCGAGACGTCCTGATTGAGATACGCGACCGCCCCGCGCATGAGGCGGAGCGAATCATCCTCCACATACTCCGTCGAGCCCACGAGGCCCCACTCTTCGGCGTCCCACGTGGCGAACACCAGCGTGCGGCGCGGACGCCACCCTGCTCGCACCTGCTCCATCACCGCGCGCGCGGCCTCAACGACACTCACGGTGCCCGACACGTTGTCCACCGCGCCCGGGCTCCAGGCGTCGCGATGGGCGCCGATAATCACCAGCTCATCGGGGAAATCGGTGCCGCGGATGATGCCATAGGTATTCCAAATTGGTTTGAGGGCGGCGGTCGCGGAATCACTGAACACCTTGACGCGAGCCACCACGGGGCCAGGGCCGGCGTGATACCGGAAGGCCAGCCCACCCTGCCACGACTGCGGGATGCTCGATCCACGCACCTCCTCGAGCAACGCCACGGCATTGCCGTACGACAGCGGCAACACGGGGATTCGCGGGACCGGCATCGAGTCGAGGGGAATCCGGCGGGCGCCCGCGCGCGACGGGTACCCCGGCGTCGAGGGATCCCCCGCGCCATTCATCACGCTGCCGCGCTGCACGCCGCGCGCGTTGCGGTACGGCCCTTCGGGATACACATCGCCGCGCACATAGCCATCGTCCGCGGGATCCGAGTACATCAGGAGCGCCAGCGCCCCCCGCTTCTCCGCCTCGCGCGCTTTGATGCCGCGAAAGCTGCGTCCATAGCGCGCGATCGCGATCTTGCCGCGGACACTCACGCCGAGGGAGTCGAGCTGTGCGTAATCCTCGATCAGGCCGTAGTTCACATAGACGACCTCGCCCGTGACATCCCCCGTACCGCTGTAGCCATTCACCGTTGGGTACTCGGGGTGCGCGAGCGTCGTCGGATCCTCGGCCACCTGCCCTTCACGAAGCTCCAACTGCCGCGGCGTGCCATCCATGCGCCACACGCCGTAGTCCACCGTATGCGGGAGCCACACGTGATACTCGCGCACCTCGGTGGTGAGGCATCGCCTCGATCACGAGGTCGCGCGTGCGCGCTTGCGCGGCGGTGCCAGCGATGTGCGGGCGATCAGCGAGTGCCCGCGCCAACGCCTGCGCCCGCGTCGAATCCGGACGGGCGATCGCCCCCGACTCGGCGCGGCGCTGTCCCTCGGTGGTCGACGTCGCGTAGCCCGGAAGTTGCTGTGCCGCGAGCCCGGGGACGACGAGCAGGACGAACGCGAGCGCCGCACGTCGAGCGCGCGACAGGAACCGTGGTGACGACATAACGCCTGTGATAAAAGTCAGAAGCCGTGGAGTGCGCGCTCAGCGGCGCCCTCGAAATCCTGATGGCCTGAAAGCTATCCTCGCCCTACACCATCGTGCGGCCGGGGATCGCCCCACCGACGAATGGTTCGGTACCGAACACCGCGCCACCACGACGAATGAATTCGGGAAGAACGTGCGTCTCGCACAAGCTGCACGTTCTCCCGGCACCCATCCCTCAGCGCCATCGCGACCCACACAGCGACGCGCGCGCGGCGGAGTTCCCGGCCTGACGCAATCAGGGGGTGCTGAGCGGAAGTGGCCGACCATCGAGCGGCTCGGCTGGCCGGACGCGCAACAGTTCCGCGAGCGTCGGCGCGATGTCCACCACGCGCGCGCGGCCAGCGCGCAGCCCGGCGGGAATTCCCGCACCCCAAATCAGGATGGGCACCCGCGCGTCGTAGTCGTGCGGTGAGCCGTGCGTCGCGTAGTCGACCCCCAGCGGATACGAGAAGGGAGTGAGGGTCACAACCGCACGCACCTCTCCCCCCGGCGCGAACATGTGCAGCCAGCGTCGCGCGATGTCGTCCTCGACCGTGTCGGCCGTGGCGAGTTCGGAGACCAGATCGGCGCGGAGCACCCCAGTGTACCGACGCAGGTCCTCGGCCCAGATCCCCGCGTAGACATCGGGATCCTTCCCCGCCGACCGGAAGGCGCCGATGTCGACGATGCGAAAACCGTCATCGTACGTGACCGCGGCGCTGTCGATGCCATCGACCACCATGCGCTGTTTTGTCCACAGCATCGCGCGGCGGGTATCGACGCGCTGCGCCTGCATGTTGTCGTAGTAGGCCGAGCGCAGATCCGGATACGGCGCGACGCCGTGATCCGCCGTCACGACCACAATCACACGGCTCGGATCGCGCAGCGTGAAGAGCGAGTCGAGGAACTGCCCGAGATAGCGATCAAGGCGGAGCAGTTGATCGTGGATCTCGCGCGAGTCTGGACCATAGCGATGGCCCACCGCATCGGTGGCGGAGAGGGAGACGGCGAGGAGGTCCGTCCGCCGCTGCGAGGCACCGAGTGCCAGGGCGGTGACCCCATTGAGCGCGAATGCCAGCGTGAGTGAGTCCATGACGGGATACTCCTTCACCTCGCGCGCCGCCGCGTCTGGAGTGGACGGCAGTCGATGCGGGAAGGTGATATCCACCCCGTTGTTCTCGCGCGGAATGGTATCCGCCGCCGTATAGCGCTCCTCCGGCAGGAGGAGCGTCCACGCCGTACCGGCCTGCTGCTGCGGTCCTCGCCGCGCATTGAACTCGCTCACCCACCCCGGCAAGGCCTCGCGGTAGTAGGTGCTCGTCGTGAAAGTGCCGTTCGACGCATACCAGTACACGTCGGACTTCGCGGTGCCCATCGGAAGGATCGCGCCGCGATCCTTCCGCGAGACCGACAGCGCACGCGAGGACGGATCGGCCGTCTTGAGCCAATCGTACAGGACCGTCCCGCGAAATCGGAAGGGCGAGGCACCGAGTTCGGCACTGCCGAGGAGCGGCGCCTCGCTCGTGTTCACGCCCCGGGAGTTACTCGAGATTCCCGTGTGCACCGGAAAACGTCCCGAGAGGATGCTGGCGTGTCCCGGCGCGGTCTCCGTGATGGCGTGATCGTGCGTGGCGCGTGGCCACACCGCGCTCTCGTCGAGCAAGCGCCGGAGCCCGCCGCTGAACTCCGCCCCGTACCGGTCGACGTAATCGCTGCCGAGCTGGTCCACCGTGATGACGACGACCAGAGCGGCTCGCGAGCTGTCGCTGCGACCACCGCGCGACGGAAGGCTCCCACTCGCACAGGACGCGAGGAGCAGCACGAGCACCGCCAGGGAGAGTACGCGACGCAGGGACATGGTTCGGGGTCCGGAGACGATTGACTCCCGTACGTTGCGCCTCCGCGAGCCATCCCACCAGAGGGGCAACGCGGACGCGCGCTCCGTCATTCGCTATCCGATCGCCGCCTCAAGCATCGCGACGCCTTCAACGAGGTCGGCGCGCGTCATCACGAGCGGCGGCAGCAACCGGAGCGTGTGGTCGCCCGCGCTGACCAGGATCAATCCCTTCTCCAACGCACGGCCGACCACCTCCTTGGCAGGATCGGTCACATCAAGGCCCCACATCAGGCCGCGACCGCGTACCGCCCGCACCTTTGGCGAGCGCACGGCCAGCGTCGCCAACTGATCACCGAGCCATTGCCCCTCCCGGCGGACATGCTCGAGCATGGCCGGGTCGCTCAAGCGATCGAACACATGATTCGCGACGTGCGCGACGAACGGGCCGCCGCCAAAGGTCGTCCCGTGATCCCCGGGTTGAATGGCGTCAGCCACCTGCTGCGTGAGCAGCACAGCGCCCATCGGCAGTCCGTTCGCCATCGGCTTCGCCATCGTCAGGAGATCCGGCGTGATGCCGTATTGCTCGTAGGCGAAGAACGTCCCGGTGCGCCCGTACCCGCACTGAATCTCGTCGAGAATCAGGAGCACTCCGCGCTCGCGCGTCAGCGCACGCAACTCGCGGAGAAACCCCGTGTCGAGCACGCGGACACCGCCCTCGCCCTGGATCGGCTCGGCGATCACCGCGGCCGTTTGCTCATCGGAGAGCACGCGGCCGAGTTCTTCGATGTCGCGCTCGTGGATGTGGATGCCGCCGGCCAAGGGACGGAATGCATTGCGATACTGCGGCCGATCGGTGGCGGCCACCGTGCCGAAGAGGCGCCCATGGAAGGCGCCGCGCAGGGAGATGATCTCATGCTTCGCGGGACCGCCGACGCCGCGCGCCCACTTGCGCGCGAACTTGAACGCGCCTTCGTTGGCTTCGGCGCCCGAGTTGCAGAAGAAGACGCGGTCCGCGAACGATGCTGCCACGAGCTTGTCGGCGAGTAGCTCTCCGGGCTCGGTGCGAAAGAGATTCGACGTGTGCACGAGCCCCGTCGCCATCGCCTCGTGCATCGCGTGATTCACTCCGGCGTCGTTATAGCCGAGCGCGTTGACGGCGATGCCGGCCGCGAAGTCGAGATAGGCGCGTCCTTCGCTGTCGTACAGACGCACTCCATCCGCGCGCACCAATTCCATCGGGGCGCGGCGATAGGTACCAAGGAGAGCGTCGGTCATGGGAATGGCGGCTGCGGTCACGTGTGATCCTGGAGTGCGTGCACGGCGGGCACGATCATCGTACCCGCCGTCGGGTCAGAAATAGCGTCGAGCGTGCCGATGCGCACGGCGCCGACGCCGGCCTCAAGCGCGGCAACCGCGGCCTCGAGCTTGGCGAGCATCCCCCCGTGCACGAGGCCGCGCGCCGCGAGGAGCTGGATGCGCTGGGGGTCCAGCCGCGGGATGCGCGTGCCGTTCTCCAGCACGCCGTCCACATCGGCCACAAAGAGCAGTTCCTGGGCGCCGAGGGCCACGGCAATCGCGGTGGCCGCGTCGTCACCATTGACGTTCAATCCGGCCCCCGTGTCACTCTCGCGATCCCGCGCGACGGGAGAGACAACAGGGAGCCAGCCGGCATGGAGAAGATCTCGGAGCAGCTGCGGGTGCGCCGTGACGTCGCGCCCGACGCGGCCAAAGGTCGGGTCGACAACGCGCGCCGTGAGGAGCGCGGCATCCTCACCACTGATGCCCACGGCGCGCGCGCCGGCGGTGACGAGTTGCGCCACGATGCGCTTGTTCACTGTGCCGGAGAGCAGCATGCGGACCACCGCGAGATCGGCCTCGCTCGTGACTCGACGACCACCAACGAACTGGGGCTCGAGTCCCATGGTGCGCTGCATGGCCGAGACCTCCTCGCCGCCGCCATGCACGATGATCAAGGGCGCGTGCGCTGCGGCGGCCGCGAGGAGCGCCGGCAATTCGGGCGCGCCTTGGGCACGCCCGCCGAACTTCAGGACGCGAAGTGGCGTGGCCGCATGCGGACTCACTTGGGCAGCCCCATCGTCTCAGGGAGCCCGAGCATGAGATTCGCATTCTGCAGCGCCTGACCGCTCGCGCCCTTCACGAGATTGTCGATGGCGCTGAAGATCTGCAGGGTCGGCGTGCGCACGTGCTCCACCTGGCGCAGGGCGATGCGCGCCACATTACGCCGTTGCACCTGCCGCAACTCAGGCAGCGCGTCGGTGATCTCGATGAAGGGTTCGTTCGCGTAGCGTGCCCGATAGCGCGCCACCACGTCCGCGACCGACGCCCGCAACGGGACGGTTATGGTGGCAAGAATGCCGCGGGCCGCGGGCAGGAGATGCGGCGTGAAGAGCAGGTCCACGTCGGCGTTCAGCGTAGCGGCAGCCGCACGCATCTCGGCGAGATGGCGATGCGAGTTCCCGGCACCGTAGGCGCGGAAGTTCTCGTTCACCTCGCCAAAGAGGAGATCGAGTCGGGGGGTGAGTCCCGCCCCGGTGACGCCGCTGGCGGCGCTGATGTGCACCGTGGCCCCCGGGGCGATCAGATCCTGCTCCAACAGGGGCAGGAGGCCGAGCAAGGTGGCCGTGGGGTAGCAGCCAGGGTTCGCGACGAGCATTGCTCCGCGCACCGCCTCGCGTTGCCATTCCGTGAGCCCGTACGGAATGCCCTCGCTGTTTCCGTTGCCGAGGCGATGATCGGTCGCGAGATCGACGACGCGCGCGCCGGCGGCGCGTGCACGCGCGACCCATTCGGCGCTCGCGCCGTGCGGCAGGCAGGAGAAGATCAGGGCGGCACTCGCGAGCGGCGCATCCTCCGTCGCCACGAACGTGACGGACGCGGCACCGGGAATCTCGACCGTCTCGCCGCGCTGGGCGTTCGCGGTCGCGAACGCGAGCGTCAGTTGCGGGTGGTGCGCGACGAGTGCGCAGAGCTCGCGCCCAGCGTAGCCTGAGGCGCCAAGCACGCCGACTGGAATGTTATGCACTATTAATGCATACTAATGCGGTCCCCTCTTGTCAACGCTCGGCTTCCTCGCCTCGGCCCATCGTGCTACACTCCCGATGACCTCGGAGCCTCTCAGTGACCCTCAGTAAGCGCGAACGGCAGCACGCGATTCTCGAACTCATTGGCACTCGTGAAATCGGGAGCCAGGAGGAGTTGCGGCAGCTCCTGCATAAGCGCGGCTGGGATGTCACGCAGTCGACGCTCTCGCGGGACCTGCGCGATCTCCGGGTGGCGCGGGTACCGAGTCCGCAGGGGACGCGCTACGTCGCTGGGGATTCGGCCAGTGACGACGGTAGTCGGGCACCCCTTGCCGCCATTCTCCCCCAGTTCTTTCTCTCCCTCGATGGGGTCGGGCCGATGCTCGTGTTGCGCACGGTGATCGGCGGCGCGCAGCCCATCGCGAGCGCCATCGATTCCGAAGCGAGTGTCGACATCCTTGGGTCCGTTGCGGGCGACGACACCATCCTCATGATTTGCCGGTCGGAACAGGCTCGGGAGCGCGTCGCGCGGCGTTTGAGCGGACTGGCGAAGCGCGTACGCTGAGGTCGCCGTGCACTGCCGCCGAGGCCGATCTGCTTCCAATCGCATACTTATGCGTTTAGCGGCTTCGGCCGTTCCCCCACATTGCAATCGCGGCGCGCGTACGTGCGCTGGAGGTGTTTCATGAGCTCGAGCGACGGATCGCACAAGCTCTGGGGTGGCCGGTTCGCCGGCGGCCCCGCCCCTGAACTCGAAGCCGTGAATAGGTCCATCGGGACCGACATTCGGCTCTGGCCCTTCGACATTCGGTTGTCGCAGGCATGGGCGGATGGTCTGGCCACCGCGGGGGTGTACACGAAGGAAGAGGCGAAGCAGGTGCGGGAGGGACTGGATCGCGTGGTGGGGCGCATTGCGGGCGGTGAGCAGCCCGTGTGGGCCGATGAGGACGTGCACACCTTTGTCGATCGGCTCCTGCATGAGGAAGCCGGCGCGCCCGCCGGCCGATTACATACGGGACGAAGCCGGAACGATCAGGTCGCCACCGGCACGCGCATGTGGACGATGGATGCGCTCGACCGCGTCGACGCGTTGATCCGGCAGCTGCAGACGGCGATTGTCGCACAGGCGGATGCCCAGGGTGAGGCCATCATGCCCGCCTACACGCATCTGCAGCGCGCGCAGCCCGTATCGGTCGCCCATTGGCTACTCTCGCACTTCTGGCCCCTTTCCCGCGACCGGACGCGACTCGCCGCCGCGCGCCGCATGGCAGCGGTGTTGCCGCTGGGGTCCGGGGCCATTGCCGGGTCGGCCTTCCCAGTTCCGCGGGAGGAACTCCGCGCGGTCCTCGGGTTTGCGTCGATCTCTCAGAACTCGATCGACGCCGTCGGCGATCGGGACTTCGTTGCCGAGTCGCTGTTCGTGCTGACCATGGTCGGGACGCATCTGTCGCGCATGGCCGAGGACTTGATTCTGTTCGGGTCCAGCGAGTTCGGCTTCGTGCGCTATGGCGATGCGTTCTCCACCGGGTCGTCGATGATGCCGCAGAAGCGGAACCCCGACGCGCTTGAGCTGGCGCGAGGCTCTGGGGCCCGGATGCTGGGCGATCTGGTGGCGCTCGTCACGACCCTGAAGGGGCTGCCGAGCGGCTACAACAAGGATCTCCAGGAGGACAAGCGAGCGCTGTTTGACGCGGTCGATGGGATGGTCCTGCTGTTGCCGGCCGTGGCCGGCTCGCTGGCGACGCTGCGTTTCGACACGGCGCGGATGCGGGCGGCCGTGAGCGGCGCCATGATGGCGACCGACCTGGCCGACTATCTCGTGCGGAAGCACGTGAGCTTCCGGGATGCGCATGGGGCGGTCGGGCGCCTGGTGCGAGAGGCAGAGGATGCGGGAGTGGACCTCGGAGCGCTTCCCTTTTCTTCGTTTTCGGCGGCGCACCCCATGTTTTCCGAGGACGTGTTGCTGGAGCTTTCGGCGGATCAGTCGCTCACGCACCGGGAGATTCCTGGCGGGACGGGATTGGCTGCGGTGGCGATGCAGCTGGAGGAGGCGCGCGCATTGATTTGAGCAGTGGTGGTGTTACCGAGGCCCAGAAACTAAACTTCTATGTAAGTTTTGTTTCTGGGCTTTTTTCAGCTGTCGTGTCAGGTTTTAGAGCCGTTTTAACCTGGCATTTCGTCGTTTTATGAAATATTTGGTTGTGTTTTTGAGAGATCACAGGTACACTATTATATCCTTAACAAAGAGGATATTTGAGAGCGATAACAACCGCTACCGCGGCCGCGGTTTTACAGATGGATCCCAAATCGTTCGATAATTTTCTTCTCAGAATCGGTTCTGAGGCCGTTCCGGCGGGGCGACAAGGGGTGGAGCGCCGTATTCCACTTGGGCTCGTAGAAACACTCTTGCTGGCCAAGGAACTCAACGCTGCACTTGGTATCCCCGCCCGAGATGCCTTCCTCATTGCGCAAAGACTCCTTGGAAAAACCGCCGATGGGAGCCAAGCAGATTTCAGCGCGCATTTTCTCGGGAGCCTCCAGGTCGGCTCCTTCGTGCACCTTGGCGCGGATCTGACCGCGCTCCGTGAGGAGATGCGGCGGCGCTACGAGGCTGCCGTTGAGTCGGTGGTGCGCCCATCACGGGGTCGACCCACCAAGCGGACCCGGAGCGGAGTGCCCGCGGACGCATAGACACCGCCGGTCCCCGCGGCCATTTCCCCGCTGCTACTTCCCCGCGGCCGGTCCCCGCGGCCACTTCCCCGCGGCCGCTTTGACCCCGTGGGCCTCGGCGCGGACGCGCGTCCCCGGCATGCTGCTCGCCAAATGAAAACGGCGCCGACCCCCAAGGGTGGCGCCGCCAGATTCTACCCGAAAGTCAAACGGGCGCCCCGAGCTAAGCTCGGAGCGCCCGCCTGATTGTGCCGGCTCGTGGTTACGAAACCTTGGAGACGTTCTCGGCGGCAGGACCCTTGGCCCCCTGCACGATATCGAACTCCACGCTGTCACCCTCGGCGAGCGACTTGAAGCCAGAACCCTGGATTGCGCTGTAATGCACGAAGCAATCCTTGGTGCCGTTGTCGGGCGTGATGAACCCGAAACCCTTCGCGTCGTTGAACCACTTCACCTTGCCGGTCGTACGCATTCCCTACTCCTGATGATGTTGATTGATGCCTGGAGCGGAACACGCCGCACCTGCACAATCGGACTCGCGAGACTAAATGGACCCCTCGCGTTGGATCAGCCCCTAGACACTCCTGTCTCTTATACACATCTCCGCGCCCAC
>ENA-ORBV01008677-ORBV01008677.1-microbial-mat-metagenome-genome-assembly--contig:-NODE-8677-length-16981-cov-6.214091_pt1 | contig 16981 bp, 12 predicted proteins | sample MGYA00237777_ERZ505514 | MGnify/ENA primary metagenome ERZ505514 (study PRJEB26160, sample SAMN06269048) | microbial mat metagenome | isolation source: Oligotrophic lake microbial mat | place...
TCTCACTGTGGGGAAAGTACTGAAGTGAGAGAAATAGGACATGCTGGGATGACCTGCGCCCCCTTCATGCATAACACCACCCCTTATTTGTTTAGGGGTTTCTGCTTCTTCCTGGCAGTATGGTACCTTCTGACCCTTGTCTTTCCCGGTTCCTCCATGCCGGTTTTAGTACGTAGAGTCTGTCTAACTAACAGATCCAATCGCCTTACCGGTACAATTGGCTGAAGCATGGACCGGAAGAGCTCGTAGTCCAGTACTACGAACTGTACGTAGCTAGCAGTAGCTAGCTAGCGGGGTAGCCGGAGCTCTAACCAGTTAGTACGACGTAGCTACTCGTAGTAACAACTCCGAGTAGTAGCCCGCTAGTTCAGAAGTGGAAGAGTGCTTATCTCCAGCAACGGCTTTATAACGGTATCGATTTGTCAGCCGACAAGTCGCTCGACTTGATGGTGATGCGGAAGAGCTTGAGGAAGAAAAACCAAACACGAAATAGAATCTCCGTCTTTGCACCCACCCTTGGGTTTTTCTTCTGGACCAGGAAGTGCACGGACGTCACTTTTGCAACCACCAAACATCTCGAATGGGCTTTTATTGCGTCATCATAAGTAACTAATTTCCGTCGAATGTCACAGTAAGAAATCGGATGTCCTGATAATGTCGTACCCACCTCCGATCACGAGTTAGACCTTTGCAAAATTGTCAGATCCGAAGCTCAACTGGCGTCATGTTCATTTGGCAACCAATCTGTCTTTTCTACGTGCAATATAGCCGTTCAATTTTGTACCAAAACTAGCAAGCTCTGTTTTGGCCCTCGTCACAAAAGTAGCAAAACTGACTGGTAGCTTAATCTACACATGGGTCTCGTAGAAAATACTAGCCAGGTGGGGAACGCAACATCCCCCAAGAAACAAAAAGCAGCAGCTAAGCACCACAACAACAAGAAAGCACCCGAAACATAGATAAGTTAAGATAATAGCAACAGATACCGACAATGATCAGTCAAACATCGACTGGAGATACAATGAAGAGCGACTATGTCCTCCAAGGTGTAGAGTACCCAGGCATTCATGGTGAGTATGTAGCTGTATTAGCTTTGGAGACGATGGGAGGGTTCCATCTCTCGCCCGGTACAAAATTTGCGTAGAAATTGCGTAGCTCACGCTTCCGGCTTTGTTGTTCACCGTTACCCATGATCATGTAGACGTCCTTTGCGGAAGAGGCGGTCATGCAACCTCACACCCGGGCAACGTCAAGTTTAGGATGCTTGTAGAGCAGTACAAGACCCGTTATTCGGAGGCTAGTAGGTTTGGCAAGTCGCAGGTAGCAGCCGAAGTAGTAGCCGAATGGAGGAAGCTCCAACCGAAGGGGAGGTTCCTCACACGAACAGACCCCGCAAAGGTGAGGCAACAATGGCGTTCCTTTCTCTATTACCTTGCTCGTCTCTTTCTCACGTGTCAATGTTCTACCTTGCCTTGTCTTGATTCTGAACAGGGAGATGAAAGTACCTATCATGATATCGGTGATAAAGAGTAAGTTTTGCCGTGGAGTTTCCCGTTTTGACTGCTCGTTGAGCATGTCTTGTATGCTATCCATCTACGCTTTCTTCATCCCATCTCACGCTTTCTATCTCTATCGATTGTTTGCAGAGCATGTAAGAAAGCTTCACAGTGTTTGCGAGAGCGAATACCGCGCGACAACTTCATGACCGTGACGACTCAGAATGCCCCCAACGCTGCAGGGGCGTCTCAGCAACAGTCAGTAGGGAGCTCGCAGGACGCAGCTCTTCTTCAACAACAGCAGCAACAGCAGCAGTACCAGCAACAACAAATACAGCAGCAACAACAGCAAATACAGCAGCAACAACAACAAATACAGCAACAGCAGATGCAAATACAACAGCAGCAACAACAACTGTACGGGTCAAACCAACAGTCAGTTCCTGTTCCGAACAACATGCTGTCTTCGGCGGCTGGTCAGCTTAATCCTCTGCTAATTGGCTCAACTATTCATGCTGGGTCAAATGCGAACAATACGGCGGCCATTGCGGGGGCTGCAATCCTGTCAGCTGCTGCTTCTGTTGCCGCTTCCAACATGAGTTCAAGCAACGCGCCTGCTGCGTCCTCTATGACGCCGAGCGTTGCTGTCTCAAGCTCCTCTGTGAACCCTAGCTCTGGTGGTATGGGTGTAGCCTCACAATCACCTCTGCAGCAGCCAGGGGCAGCGTCGTTGCCATCCATGATCCCATCGAGTGTGATGGAAACAAAACCTGCTCCAGGGACTTCTAGCGTTACACCCAACTTTCACAGCCACTTTAGTGAATGGGAAAAACGCCAGAAGGACCAACGAGAACGGCAGCAAAAAGAACAAGAGAAACACCGACACGAGAAGAGACAGAGACACGAAAAACGAGCATCGCGCAAGAGTGAATCACTGACGGCTTCCTCGGACGCTGCCAAAGGGTCTGCCAAGCCAGCTGCCGTTCCATCCGACGATCGCTATGAGTTTCCAAGACCAATGCCCCCCAGTAAGAAGCGCAAGCAGCCGCCTACCAGCTCTACCGAGAGCACAACGAGTAGCAGCAGCTTGAGCCTACGTGGGCACTCGCATCATCACCACCACCATCGTCACAAGCTCAAGAGACCGTCCCATCCTCCTTCCGAAGTGGAACAGCAGGGAGAATCCTCTAACTCCTATAGTTCCTCCAGTCGAGGAGACAGTGACCAAGAATCAAAAGAATCATCACGAGGAGAAAGTGACGACTTTGAGTCCTCCAAGGATTCCTCTACTACACGAGATCCGTCCAGCAGTGATCAGGGACAATCGAGTGGAAGTAGTGATCAAGGTCAAAACAGCGACCAAGACTCTAATGGGTCAAGTAACGGAGATGGAGCAGCAGCGGCAACTAAGAAGAAGAAGCCCAAGTCCACGAAAACCGGATCTAATTCGGACAGTGGAAGTGGTGGCAGTGATCAGGACTATTCCCGCAGCGATTCGTCTCCCTCTGATCTCACTAAACACGTCTTTGACGAGGGACCCACGAATGGTTCTTCGGATGACTCTGCCATGGAGCGCATCATGAACAAGAGCATTGAATCGTTCTCGGATACATCCAGCGAATCCAACATGATGAGCGCCGCCAAGCGTGGCAAACATGGAGTTTATCCACCGCCTTTATATAAGAAGCACTAAAAATAGAGGTTCTTGGAGGTTGTACCGGAAGTCAAGCATAAACCAGGCGGTGGACTACATCATTTCACATGGAATGCAACTGAAACGTACATGTGCTTTACAGCCAGCGGCCAAGAGAGTCCGCTGAGCTTGTTACTACTAGCTACTAGTAGATGCTAAACAAGTGGTCCATAATTACTACGTTTTACTATATCTTACTTCGTCCCCAGTACCAGTACTTGCTTTCTAGCTAGCTAATAGAGCCTGCAACCCGCCAAATCGGCAGGCAAAGGCTTACCGCGCCCCTCGCCATTGTAACTAAAACTGCTGGCTTCGTGGACTAGCTAGTAATACTGGTAGTGCATAAACTACGTCGACAACTTCGAGTAGCTAGCACGGAACACTACGGTACACAGGTTTTGTTAGCAGCCAGGCTAGTACCAGTAGTACTTTTAACCCAGCGAAAGGTTATGTAGCGCTCTTCGCATACATTACTGGTACAACCTAGCGTAGTACAGGGAAACGCCGGCTGGTCAGGAATGATTATGGGGGAGACAGATGCTTTTCGATTCGATTAGAACAGTTATCCAGCGAATTGTTTCAAAGGGGGAGGGACAAGACAAGGATGAAGTATATCTTTACGTCCAATGGAGAACGACTCTGTTCGTCACGGGAGTGCATGATACCGTTGTAATTTTCCAAAAGTAACTTGACTTTCCCCATCATCTTTAATCCGCGTCATCACTTTATTTTCTTCCGCACTTTATGGGCGAGCAGTTCAATAAGCGGAAGCAACTTGAAGCGGTATTGAGCAGAAGTGACGGAACAGACAGGTTCGGTACTATTACACTATAGTCCCTCTAGTACGCACGGTCGATCGAGACCAATTACAAAACTGACGTATTTGACAAAGAACAAGTATGTTATTCCGACGAGGATGGTCTATTGGTCTTGGTAAGAAAAAAGAAGGTCCCGGAAGAACCGCGCTTGGGACCATCCAAATCTCGTACCATCACGATCACACCTGCTACCTCGTGAACGTACTTGCAAGGTGCAACGTCGGTCACGAATAGGGAGTCGTTTCTAGATCCGGGCGAGTTACGATACCTACTTGCGCGCACATGAATGAGCCACTCACGATACGTTTTGTTTGTGAGCTTCATAATATTTCGAAAATAAGCGATAAAAGGTGCGGAACCCTTCACGTACGATCTCATACTCTCATACGATTGATGACCCATAAGCAAAGCTTTCAGTTCGTTGAAGTTATTTCCATTGTAAAAGAGATCAACAGAAACAAGACAGTTAAAGAAACACAGAAGCAAACAGCGAGAAACTATTCTTTTGAAAAGATCAACAATGAGACAACAACCAGCAATGACACTGTTACAACTTTTCCTGGCGTTCCTTGTCCCTCAAGGTGCCATGTCGTCCTCGTTGCGGCGGGGACTTGTGGGCATTGACGAATTTGCTAGTGACAGCGCACCATCCTTGGGACGAAAGAGCTGTCGTGCCAACTCGGATTGCCCTCAAGTCAATTGCTTCGCTTCTCCCTGTGACGTTAATTACTGTAGCACAAATGGATTCTGCACTATGCAGTCGCTCGTGGGGGATACCAATGAGGACATGATTGGATCGACCTTTGAAAACGGCAATAGTGATATCAGTGACAATAGTGACTTTAGTGAAGGCACGGCCACTGACCCCATTTTCTTCGAAGAAGGTGAAATCGCCATGAACAGTACGAGTACCGGCACTGCTTGTGGAGCAGCAACGTGCACTGGTTCGCAAGTTTGTTGCAATAAGAGCTGCGGCGAATGTGCGGAACCTGATGAAATTTGTTCCGAAGAACTCTGTGAACCGGATGATGGAGAGGTGGACAATGAAGGAACTGGAGAAGTATGTGGGCCGAGCGTTTGTGGTGTTGGTGAAAGTAAGTCCAGGAAACATATGCAGTTGCAATCTGTATTCAAACCATGTCAGATGAATGACTTGCTTCATCAAAACTTTATACCTAACAAACCTACTTCCTCTTCTATTACTCTGTCCATACTACGCAGCCTGTTGCAATAGATCATGTGGCTACTGTGTGGCGCCTGGTAGAGGTTGTACCAAAGAATTTTGCGGTGGTGTTATCAAGCAGGAGGATGGAGAATTTGATGAAGGAGAGGTTAACGAAGAGGGCGGAGAAGTCGAAGAAGGAGAAGATGAGGACGGCTGGGTAATAAGAGGTACCTGTGAAACTTGCGAAGGAAAATGCTCAGTCTGTCAACAGTTCTTTGGGTATTGCCTAAAACTACGATGCGATGAGGACGAATAGGCACAAGACATCCGACTAACGACAATTCACATATTCGAAACGTGTTGCCACCGAATGTGACTTATTGACTAGTGGCAACTTAACCCATGTATGAATAACTAGCACTGACTGGATCAGTTAGCATGGCTAAGTAAAAATTCTGTGCATTGTGCAAGGGGCCATGGCAACCTGCTCTTCACGAAGGATGGACGAGGATTTGCGGAAATAGCAAACTTTGGTTAAAGGTACATTTGATATAATTATTGTCGACGTAAATCTGCCAGCAATAAAATTTGTAATTATAGAATTGACCATTAATTAGATTTTGGTTCTGTAGTATGCTATGAACTCGAAATGCATGTGTAGTTTGGTTTAGACTGAGTTTCTTGATGCATTATTGTCGGTGATGTGCGACCTTGTTTTTCTAGGGTAGGCACGGCTTTTTGAAAAGAAGAATGTGTAGCCAAACCGGCTCTTTCGTTTTTCATCTGACTCCAAGAGTGTTGGTTCCAGAATGCCTGCAGTTTCGAGTTATAACGAAAGCTACCAAATGCGAGTACCACTGCGTGATAACCAAGAATACGCGACTATGCACCTGACTGCGTTATATATAAAATGTTACATGGCTGGAGTAAAGTAGGCAAGGGTTTCGATCGCGTTGGACCCCGGAAACAAAATGTGACCTTCCGCATGCTCCAGATTCCACAGCCTTTGTTCTTGATTGCTCGTCGAGTCTCCTTCTGTAAGTCTGGTGCAATCCCGTCGAAAGGCGTCAAAGCCGCAACTTACATACACTAGCAACTCGACATTATGATAGTTTTTGTTTTGTACCAAAAAATCCAACACGGCGCTGTCCAAACCTTTTCGTGGCGGATCCACAATCAAAACCCGACAGTCTTGTCGGAGTCTTTTGGATGAGCTTTTCTCCGACATCATGGCAGTAGCGGACAGTGGCACATACGTCGCCTTATCTTTTCGATCACCCGTCAATGATTGTAGACTTTGTTGAAAACAGTGTTGATTGTAAGGATTCTCATCGGAACATATTAACGATTTCACATTGGGCAAATCCAACAGATTCTATCAAAGGTCGACAAGAGCAAAGGACTGTCGATGAGCACCGTCTGATAGATGGATGAACGCAACAAATAACTCTTTGTATACTTACCAGTCCAATGGTCCCTACACCGCCATATAATTCCACGAGATCAAGCCGCTTACTTGATTGGTCCTTTCGTCCTTGCAGCTGATGAACACGTCTACGAATGGAGCTAATAATATGAGCAAATGCGTCTAAATTCGCTTGACGGAAAACATTGGGCGCAAAATGCAGTGTCACTGGTGCTGATGCTGTTGGTGATGTTGCTTGTTTTATGCTTTTCATTTCTGATTTTGTTGGAGGCAGCGTTAGCCGTTCTGGAATGGTTTTGGGACCAACTATTTGTTGCCAAGCATTTTCTGTAGGATCTGCATGAATGTCAAAAATGGCATTGGAGTGCTTCCAAGCCGAGTTGTAGTGGACCCAAATACTGTGCCAATCAATATGCTGAATTGTTGATGATGAAGTTTTAATTTTGGTTGGTGTTGATTTCTCGTTTATGCTGTCATTGTTGTTATGTGATTGTTTGCGTGTCAAATGAGCCAACAAACGTTCTAACTGAAATTTCCCAGTATCATCTTGACGGTTATCATTGCCATTGTCGTTTCCCTGTTGTCGTTTTCGTTTCTTTTTGCTGCTGCTGCAGCTGCTATTACCGGTGGTGTTGGCTGCCTCCTTCCCCATTTCGAGTTGTTGGTAAGGCTTGTCATTCCAAATCAATGTCAACTGTATTTTTCCTGTTGCCCGTTCAACATTCATGGCAACATAACGTAAATATCCAGTCCCAGCAATTTCGTCATAAACAGCAATATCCATTTCCTGGCAGGCACCAGCCAGACTGTTCATGGCCTTGTTGATGGAAGGATGATGTGCTGGATACTGCACGGATTTATTCTTGCTTGTTGTAGTCACAACGGTATGAGATTTGGGTTGAAACATACCAATAACAACCCGGTTCTTCGTTTTGCCTTCTTTGTCCTTACTAGGAATAGCGCGAACAGGGAGTTTGGAAACCATTCTCCATCCCTCTTTGGGGCCATTTTGGTAAATGGGAAATTGAGACACGCGATCAACAAAGAATTTCTTGGCAGCTTGTACAATGGGAGCTGCCGCGGGGTTTTTGATGTACAGAGCTGACGGATCAGTACCACTACTTGTTGTGGCAGTTGTGCTGCCTTGTCTGTGACTCTCGTCCTCCCTGTTGTGATCGCCATTAGGCTGCCCTCCCATCTGCTTCTTTTTCTGTTTCTGTTTCGCACGTCTTTTTCGAGCATTTCGAAGTTGACTGGCCGTCAAAATAGTAGCATTGGTGACAGTTCCACCGTCGCCGCTGTTTCGATTGCCAGCGTCGACTCTGTGCCCAAGATCTTGGCGGGAGGAAGATTTCGAATGTTTCGCAATTGGTTTCTTCAAGGGAGCAGCAGATTTGGGTGGCTCAGGCTCACCCTTGACGTTGACATTTGCTGCCCCTGAATTGTTGCCAGCATTCCTCCTCTTTCGGCTACCATTCGTAGACCCCATAGTTCTACTCAACTGCAAGCTAAACTAAAAGATTTGTCAACTTTAGATAGTCAACAAAGCTAGACTTGATTGGGCCGCCATTGAACACCCAACTGATACAAAAGCACTGGCTCCTTGCACGCACAGTGGATCCTTATCCACAATGCTTTTGCAAAGCAAAACCAAAATTAGGTTCTCATAGACTAGCTAGTAGCTAAAACACAACCTACACCTGAATTTTTGCAAATCATTTAGAATTTTGGCGCGCTTATCCTCAAGTAAAAATTTGGCTATTTTTAAGCTTTTTTTACACCCATTTTGCCACGCAAATCTGTCGAATTTGAAGATCAAAGCAACTCTTTAACCAATCTTTGAGCATGATTTGAAAAACCAGTTTTGTTTTGGGTTTGTTGATGATGCTCTAAGCTCTTTCCCACATGCAACTCATGTCATTGGAGGAGAATGTCAGCACAAAAGGGTCTTGTCCCAATGATGTGATGTGGAACAAAAATGACAGAGCTTTGAGTTCATGATTTGTTGTTAACATCCTGTGGAAGTCAGTTTTAGCTGTGTTTCAATCAATCGAGATCACATTGACCTTTTAAAAAAACAGAATTCACAGAAACAGGGATTGTCTTCCTTCATGTTAGATGACATTTAATGAAGGTCATTTCTCAATGGGCAACCAGCATCTGATGATGTTCCAATCTAGCCAGATGACATTGTGTCCAAAGAGTCAATCAATTTCAGCTTGAATTGATGTGTGACAATGTCAAAAGTTTCACAAGTGTGGGGAATGTGAAAAACTTCTTCAGTTTGCAGAGCATGTGTCTTCTTTAATCTTTTGTTTGCTTTCTAAAAACACATTCATATTTTTGTGTTTCTCTCATGTCAAAAATGTCATTTGATTGACGCAGGCACAAGCACATAAGAAGCTGTTAAGAAGAAACAGCAGATTTGGCCAAACAAGCAAAACAAAGCAGCAAAATTTTACTTTGTTTGGCTCATGTGGCCCATTTGTCTCTGACTTGTCATTAGGCGCACCCAAGTGTGATTAGCAAAGCATGTCAACCTAGCACCACTTTGGATTTGTTCATGCCCCATGGAACTCAAGAATCAAGGATGTTGCATCAGATCATGTAGCATTTTGTTCAATTTTGAGGTGCATGCATGTTTGTTTGGCTGGCGGATGTCAACTGGAAGCACGTTGAGAACCACAAAAAAACAAGCATTTCTCATTTGCTCACAAAGCAATGGCCTTAGAAACAAATTCAATAATCAGCTGCAATCAGTCACCCTTTGTTGTTCAGTGTGACGGTCACACAATGTGTCATGTGTTGTTTGGTTTGTGCAAATTCACAGTTCGCATTGACAGCTGCACAACAAACAGAGATCATTTTTCTTTTGATGCTGCCAGGTTCCCCCATTGAGATGCGCAATTTGGTGGAGGGGGTTAATCTTTCTTTTGCCTTTTTCATGGCAGCAAACAGGCTGCTTGTTCTTCCCTGCAAGTCAAGTCAACTGGCTTACTGTGCTATTTTGTGTACCAGTAGAGTAGTCTAGCTACTAGCTAGTAGTAGTGGGTCTGCACAAGATGCATGCACTGTAAGTCTTTTAGTCTTGACGAAGGAGCATAGCGTAATTAACACTCCTTCTGGTTGAATTTCATTAATGTACACTACGAGTTACACTACTAAAAGTGGCTACTACATACAGTGGCACTATCGGAGCAACTGTACGACAGTAGTGCTGACTGACAGCTACAGTGGCTGGTAGTGAACTGCACGTCGCACCGTAGTAGACTACTCGGAGTAGTAAGGTTGGTGCGACACCGGAAACAAAAGAGTATCAAGATTGAAGATTCCTTGGTGTTCGCTCAGATCAAATCATAGTTGCCAGAGTCGTGTTGAGTGGTATGATAGTTCAGTACTGGTACTAATACTACTTCAAGTATGATACTGGGAACGAAACGTGAAGTGGCCATGGGTCATATGCATCGGCTCATCGCGGATGGAAAACCCGACTGGAGCATGTGACTAATACTGTACTACTGTAGAGTAAAAACTATCTAGTAGCTAGTTGTAGCAGTACAGTAGGACGAGTACCATGTACCACGTCATGGTTTGAGGACTCCACTCCTCGTGGTATCGTACAGCACCAGACAAAAAAATTGGTTCCAATCCAACAACCGATTGATCTGCACACAGTGCTGTAGACATACGAGCAATCTTTCACCATGAGAATCTTGTCATCGCCGCTTCTGCTGGGAACGGCCGTTGCGACTTTGGTGGTTTCAGCGGTGGCCCAGACCATCACTGGTACAGAACCTACTAGTGGTGGGGGCAATAATGATAGTAACAATAACAATGGCGAGAATCCTTTGTCCAACCTCTTTGTGGAGGACGCGGGAGCTGATGAGAATGGTACTACTATCTTTGTTGAGGATACTGAAGCTGGAAGCGATGCAGAGGCTCCTAGTAGTAACACTGCAGTGGCCACTTCGTATCCTTCTCTTCTCAGTCTCTTTCCCGAGCCCTTGATTTGCCAGGGCCACAAGATCAGAGGGCCTGTTCCCGTAGACGGAGTCACGCGTGGCACCGGTGCTGGTACAACGTCTTCCGTGGAAGATACCGATGATGGATGGCTGGACTCTGCGCAGGCGATGGAAGTGGCCAAGGTCTGCGGGGGAGTGGATCATGCACATCCCGCAAACGATCGTTACAATGATGGTTACAACTATTATTTCGATGTTGAAGGTGCTGCTGAGTTCCAAGCCGGGGGAGAATATCCCTTTTCCTTTTACAGTTTTCAAGGAACGGGGGAACTGGTTGATGTCTCCGTGTGTATCCTCTTGACCAGCGGCCTTTTGGCGCCTGGAGATGTCCCGTCCAGTTTTCATCAGGGCGGAAATCGAGTCATGGTGGTCAAGTTGGAAGCTGATGAAGCCTTTTGCGACGATCCTGATTACTTTTGGTGGAACTGCCAGGATCATTCATCTGAGAAGCAACCAAGTGACCCATGTTCGGTGCTATCTGTCGAGACTGAATTGGATGCTACCTACGTTGTAGTCATTTACAAAACCAAAGATCTTGACACCTCCTTTTCCTCTTACACATTTGGATTGACCCTGTCTAGCCGCGCCCTCGGTTGTGACACGGCAGAAGATGCGAAGATTTCTGTGAATGGCACCACTGTGACAACGCTTGGAACAGCATCCAATGAAGGCGTTTCGACGCAGTGGGCCACCTTTCAAGGAACCGGAGGCGCAGTGACTATTTCAGGCTGTAACGAACAGACAAGAGCACCCAAAGACGCCCCCTTTCCCTTTCTCTCGGTGTATCGGGGATCCTGTCAAGAGGGATATCTCAAACCAATCGTGGAAGTGGACCGCACTTTGCAGTTGCCGTATTCGCCGTCGTCCTACAGCGGTTACGGCGATGATAATGTTGTTGATGTTGATACGGTTTGTGCGTTGATTGTACCATTGCCGACAGAGGAAGGAGTAACCTATTATGTGAAGGTGCCGGATGATCGGCGTGCCTACGCGCTGTCTTTTCACGAAACCCCTTTAGGTTGCACCGAGCCAACGGCGTTGACCTACGAAACAGCGCTACAGCTTTCTCTGAGTGAAGACCCGGATAGTGACTCTGTTTTGGCAGACAAGCAAGCATTCATGTGCACCAACAACCATATCAACGATCGCAGTCGTCAACCTTTTCTTGGTCCACTTGAGTTTTTCTCCTTCAATGTCACCTCCCGGGACTCTTCGCAGAACGTTGCCAAACTTATTGCTTGCGCCGAAGACGACACCCAGCAAGTTCAAATAAATGTGTACACAGACAGCTGTGACCAGGAAAGAAATACATTGGAGTGCATTTTTCCAAACGTTTATAGTTACAACGGAGGCAGATGTCAAACCGTTGACTTGTCCGGAATGGAAGCCGACATGTCCTACCATGCCTCGGTGGCTTTGCTGGACAGTAGTATTTCCAGCAATTGGGGCGGAAAAAACGGTGCGTTAGTGATTGGTGTCTATCAGAACGGCCCGAGTCTAATAGAGCAGGAATGCCAGCAAGCAAAACCATTGGAACTCAACGCGCCTCCAACAAAGGGATTATTCGACAACTCGACGGATCTACAGATTTTGCCTCAAGGCTGTCGCTTGGAATACGACTTTGATCTTGGGACGATTCAGTGGCACTCCTTTGTGGGGAACGGAAAAAATGTCACCATGTACGCATTATCTAGCGGTCGTTTTAGTCCAAACGATATCAGAGTAATGGTTTTCGGAGGATACTGTCCAGGTGCACTAAGAGATGACCAAGGAGAAGGATGCGAATCATTTCAGATTGACAGTTTCAAAAAGATACCGACAGCAGTCGGTACAGTCTATAACATTGCAGTCATCTCACGTACCAGAGATATAACCGATTTTGAGATTGGCATCTACGAGGACCTGGACTGCCCGGTAGCCAAAGGGACGCCCGAACTTGAAGTTGGCTCGACAGTTCATATTGACGACACAATTCCTGGATTTTGGACCATCCCATTTGACAATTCTTTTTGTCAGCATGTTTCTTTACGCAACAGCTTGGGATGGACCTCCTTTTTGAAACTTAAAGTACCCAAAGACCAAAGTTTCCGCATTTCAGTTGAGGATGACTTAGATGTGTATTGGGGGGAACAGAGAAATTTCGCAGTGAAGGACAAAACCTGTGGTTCGGGACGCAGCAGCCTTAGTTTTAACAGTGCGGAGGACAGAACAGTATGCGTAATTGTACAGCGATCATACGACAAATCCATTGATCCTGAGAACTGGAACACCGCGCAAATGCTTCCCTTCAAAGTCAAGGTTGATAGAGTCGAATCGGACAGTTCCTCTAACAGTTCCGTTGGCATCGATTGGAAAGTGGTGACTGCCATTGTTGCTGCTCTTGTCGCAATGTCGATCATAGCTTGCTTGGCGTGCTATGCAGACCGTCGCCGCCGCCATCGCCAATATCCAACGGATGGAACATCCAATGATGAGAATATGACTATAGAGTTCATTGATGAGGATGTCAGTGGCGATCCGGTTACTGCGACGGCCACCAAACCGACAGTGGACACCAGCGTTGGTTTGGTGTTGACCCGTAAAAACGGCGGAGTAGTGATTACGAGGATCAAGGATAACAGCATTTTTGTCGAATCGGATCTTCGAGTCGGTATGAGGGTTGTGAGCGTAAAATCGTAAATGATACAAGCTGTTGGAGCAGTTCTAGTACGGAGGAAGTCGTTGCGCTACTATCATCTAGCAAGGGCGAGGTCACCATTGTGGCCTGTAATCCAAATATGGCATGCTGACTTTGTTTCCGTGTGTTGCTAACATTTTAATTACTTAGCGCTTGATCAGCATCCGAACAAGCCGGGGCAAAGTCCGGCGTTGGTACTTCTCCACCGGCCCAAGACGTGGCTAGTAGCAACGTGCTCAGTATGTGGCTAGCTAGCAGCACAACCTGCCTACAGTAGGTTTTTGCAAGCACGCACCTCTAGGAATAGGATTATTTCGCAGCAGAGGCCAGCGAGCAAGTTAGCTAGAAGTGTAGTAGTTGAATGGGTGAATCATTAGACAACATAACATGATAGATGCCGGTAGCCCAGGCCTGTTTGAACCTAAGCTTCGGGATCGGGAAGGCGGAAATTTCTGCCGTGCAGATCTTCACCCTGCGTGCACCGGCACGATTGAAACAGCTTCCGTTTTATAATTCAAAATCCAGAAGGCCAAGCAAGTACTTGTACTACTGTATCACTTTATCAGGTAGAAGATAGCAGTACGGTGTACGGTACCAGTAAGTACTGGTAGCAACTCTACTCAACTGTATGGAAATTCTACCTCCGTCAACCAAGAAACCAGTCAAATCCACACAAGTTACTATCAATAAATATTATCAAATATTCATTAATTGCCACTCATCCGAAAGTAACAACGAAGATAAAGATGAAGAACTCCTCTGCTCTTGCTCTTTTTCTGCTGCATGTCTATGCACTTGCCTTTGCCTCGGGGCAAACTTTTGGGGATCCACCAGGTGGCAACAATGGTCCTAGCGGTCAAGCCGGTTGCAGTGCCGACAATGAGTGTGATCCGGTCATGTGTTTTGCTGCCCCCTGTCCTCAAATGGTATGTGTCGATAGCGTGTGCCAATTAGAGGACAACCCTCCCAATCCCGAATGTGTCCAAGACTCGGATTGCGACAACGCCGCGTTCGTTTGCATGGATGGCTTGTGCCAAGCCGACGACAACGCCATTACAAACGAAGAAGGTGGTTTGATTAGCTGTGGGCCTTCCCTCTGTCAGCCCAACGAACGATGCTGCAATCCCAGTTGTGGGTATTGCGTCGCACCAGGTGGTGTCTGTACCGAGGAATTCTGCTTGCCGGCAGAAGACGACAATAATGTTGTTGGAAATGAAGATGGTCGAGAGCAGGCTACGGGCAGTGGTTTTCCATGTAATGCGACGTCCGGCTGCCCCGGGATCCAGTGTTTCGCGGCTCCTTGTGACCAGTACATTTGCAATGCAAGCCTAGGAGAATGTTTCTTGACAGGCGAAAATTGTGGTGACCAAACTTGCTCCATTGGACAAGTTTGCTGCAATGATTCATGCGGCATTTGTACAGAGCGTGGTGGAGTGTGCACACAGCAAATATGTGATAGTGGAGCCAACAATGCGTCTGTAAGCAATACGGGATTGTCTTCTCCTTCTGTCAGTGCTACAAGCGGCAGCAATACTAGAAACAGCAACGAGACGACGGCAGATGACGATGGGGATGAGTTGACAGCCGACGAGGGGACAGAAGAGGACAATCAGGATGAATATCCGGAATATCCTAAAGAAGTTGAAGAAGCCCCCACACTTTTTTCACATTCTACAAGAGTCATCGCTTTGAATGGGTTCTTGTCTGGCGCAGCAATGATTCTCTGCCTTTTCTTTTTGTAAAACCCTGGAATTGCTCTCTGGCGGACTACTGAGACAAGGCATTTACCTTATAAAAAATACAGATTTATGCGTCAATCTTTGATGTGATCTAAGAAGAAGTTCTTTTGCGATTTTTGAATTGTCAGCTTCCTTTTCGAGTGAGCGTCCCATCCCGATAAATTCAATTTTAAAATTACTCGTTCACACATTTCATCTTTTTCAGGGGACAAATTTGTTCGATTCTCTTGTCAAAAAGCTTCTCGTGTGTGTCCGTCAGCCGAACAGCAAAAATTCTGTGTCAACTTGTCGTTTCGAAAGCAGCCTTAATTTTCCTGCTCAGCAGTTCGGTAACATCGTTCATATACATACATACCAATCAAAACAAGGATGCAAAAACCAAAAATCGTGAGCAAGGAAACCATGACTTTCCACCAGGTTGGCCTTCTAGCATCCTGTGTAAAGACTTTGTCACTTTGTTTGGCATCAGTGGCGATGATACCTTCGGCCAGTATGCCAAAGAGTCCCCAAGAATCTTCACTGTCATCAGGATTAATTTGCGCTACTCGTATGTAACCTCGCTCTCCTACAGTAGTAAAATACGAAGAGAAGAAGATCAAGTCAGACACCGAAGCATTCATCAAGAAATAAACCAAAGTTGATTCCTCAAAAAAATGTTGTCTCACCCCATCGCCTACCCCAGCTATTTTTGATCATCCAGTACGGTGGATTACCAAGATCATTGTAACCGACCATCAGCACGGCATGATCATGACAAGGGTCGTCCTCTGGCGAACATTTGCAGTCAAAATCATCGGTAATCACTCCTTTGCGATATGTCATGATTTTCTTACAACTGGATTTCATGGCAATGGCAACCGGCCCCTCGGCAAGGGCATATTTCATTCTTTCTGCTCGTGTCGTATACGTATCATCTCCTACTTCCCCGTACCAATTGACAAGATACTCTTTCCCAGTCTCAACAGCAACATTTTTCCCTTTGAGACTACAATCAGTGGTGGTTTCACCCGAAGCTCCATCCGTGTAGGGGTAATCTTCAATTCGAGCCAATCCTTGATCATCGACATAATTAAAAGCTCGCTGTGGCAATCCGCCCCCGCAACCACTGTGGGCCAAATCACAAGAAATAAGTTGTTGGTAACTGAGCGATTCAAGGTAGGTAAAATTGGAAAGTATGGCAGCAGCTCCTTCGACGGCTCCTGCAGTGCTGATGGCCCAGCAACAGCCGCATCGACCTGCGTATATATTGTGGATTATCGTGTGTATGGGATGGATTGGCAAGATTTTAGATTTGGTTAGTTTAGCAAGAGCGAATTAGCGAGCCCAACAAAAACATACATACCATTGACGTACCTTGATTTTTGACAGGAGTAACGGCACCTCGTTCCACCCAGTTGACAACCGTGGGGTAAGGGGCATTCGTGTCGGGTGCGAAGACGGTGTCCGTCGAAATGTTTTTGTTGTCGTCGGGACGTTGGTATCCCGTCAGCCCTTTCGTATCTTCGGGTGTGTCCGCAGAATATTCATTGAGCGCCAATTCGTAGCTGGCATTCCAAGATTGACGATTGAATTCGGAGACAAAGCGAGCTGTTTCCACCAAGAATTCCAGGCGCAACCTTATTGCATTCAGATTACTTTCAGGAGAGTCTGAACCAATAAAAAGTGGTTGAAAGTACTCCACAAAAACCGTCAAATCAAGCTTTTCAATGTCTACACAAACCAAGGACGAAGACGGTTCTTCTTCTGTTGTTGATGATGATGATGATAATAATGATGTAGAATTCTTTGTCATATCTTGAAGGATGCTCTCTGGGAATTCCACGAAGCCAGTTCCACATGGTCCGCAAAACTCCTCCTCCTCTTCTGTTTGCTGAGCCTGTCTCTTATACACATCTCCGAGCCCACGAGACTAAGGCGAATCTCGTATGCCGTCTTCTGCTTGAAA
>ENA-ORBV01008680-ORBV01008680.1-microbial-mat-metagenome-genome-assembly--contig:-NODE-8680-length-16979-cov-5.121110_pt1 | contig 16979 bp, 10 predicted proteins | sample MGYA00237777_ERZ505514 | MGnify/ENA primary metagenome ERZ505514 (study PRJEB26160, sample SAMN06269048) | microbial mat metagenome | isolation source: Oligotrophic lake microbial mat | place...
CCTCTCTATTCGTCGGCAGCGTCAGATGTGTATAAGAGACAGGTGGATGAGATTGTGGCATTCCCGCCATGTTTTACCTTCGAGCAAGATGTCTCTCGAGAATCTACCCTCCCCAAGTTTGTCAATTTTCTGGCCCGTGTGAATGATGGTCAATGGAAAAGCTCATTCAAAAATGCCAATGGAGAGGTCAACGTGATCTGTTCGCTACTTCGAGAAACTGAGAATCTTTGGGTGGATTTCTCTCCCGCTTCTGACAATGTGCTCGACCAGTTGCCATGCTTTTCCGATGCTTTTGAAGCCCCTCCCGAGTTCGTTACGAACGAACTTATGAGGTCTTTCAAAAATCCCAAGAAGCAGTTGACCTTTCATGGTTGCGATCAGCCCCACGATCTCGTTGAAGAAATGGTTTTCTTGTATGACCTTGATCAAGATTGCGATCACGCAAACGATCATCCCACCGGAAGAGGAAGAAATCACCGCCAAAGAATGAAGCTTTTGCCTGGGACTGCATCTGCACGTCGAAATTGCAACGCCCTGGTGTTCCTGTGCATCCGGAACAACGATTGCTATTTGTGTTCTTTCCTTTTGCTGCTAGCCTCCGATTAGCACCACAAGAAAAATAATCCTAAACCACAACTACCCGACATTCAATTGTGTGAATTTGCGTCGCACACTGCTTGACCGCCCAAAACAAAACGAAACGGAAATGCTGTCGTGGAACAGTTTGGCTCTTTTCGTTTCATCGGCTTGTTGGCTTGATTGCTCCGATTAGTCGCTTTGGAAATTGCCCCACATGTGTGTGCGAAAGACAATCGACACCACCTGTAGTTAGTTAGTTTGTGAAGCAATGAGTTGCGGTAGGTTCCGGTGAGTCAGTCCACTGGACCAGGTTCCCAATGCCTGTGGAACAGACGAACGAAGCCACACGCAGCTGAAGGTAATTGAATTCAAAACTTGATCGAAGATTGAGCAAGTCCTACAAGCATGAAGGAATGGCGTTGTGTGGAGAGCCCGTGATCTTTTTCGATGAAAAGGTTTCATGCACATCGTGAGCCACTCGTTTTCGTGTGGCTTATCCAACGTTCCCACAATTTGTCGTTTTGTGCCGTTCGTAGCAGGGAACGAGTTGCTCGACCAGACTGATTTTTATGCTCAAAAATGGGAGTTTGATTGGACAAATCTTCCATGATCCTACAAGTCAAGTCATCAAAAGACAGCCCAATGTGTCAAGGTCTCTTTCATTCGCACGGACACAGTGCCCTGCATTGGAAGGAGCGACCCGCGTTGCCCCAAGATTTTTCAACTAACTTTCGAGGGACGCATTTGTTTTTGCTCATACAAAGTCGATCAGCTAATTGCGTCATGATCCTTCCAATCGCCGAATCTGTTAAAACATGTTTGGAGGCGCAATCCAAAGGCGGTGCAACTCTAGCACGAGGCAACAAAGACGCAAAGACAAACATTTGGCAACCGTGGCCGTTGTCGCGGGTCCAAGGTGTTGTCGATGTCTGTCGTGTGGAGGAAGGACCAAAAGGGCAGGCACTGGAGCTTGAAGATGCCTCACCGACACGCAGCGAAAGAGCTCACCGCCCGCATGCATGAAACCGCATAGCGGTTTGCATGTGTGGATGAGCACGTCCGTCGAGGAGAGAGACAAAAACGTGGCAAGCTCACTTGGGAGATGCAGATGACTTTCGAAATTTCCGTGCCAAAAAATCCTCTTGGAGGGTGCCTTTCAAGTCCGGCATAAAGGATGCTGATGGCGCAGAAGAAGAAGGAACAAAGGCCGGTCCGCCCAACGCGGAGTGTGATGCGGTGGCAGGATTGTCGTGATTTGGAATCATGGTGATGCGTTTGGTCATTTTGGCACTCATAAAAGGACGAAAGAGTGCGACCAGAAAGCGGGCCCATGTCGGATTGTTGTAAAAGTGTAACTGCTGGACTCGAATGGGTAAGGTGCCAATGGTCAATTTGTCAATTTTGGCTTGCAACTCTAGGGGCATGCATGTAAACGATTCCAAGAATCCCAGTCGTTTGCCAGTGGCGACCACGAGTGCAGATCCATGGTGTTGATTGTTGGCATCCAACAGCATGAAATGCAAAATCCATGCCCACATTCGAAGGGCATCGTCGCATGGGATTTTGTCTCGGAGATCCGACAGTTGGACCTGTTCCAATTCACAAAATAACATTAGTCGGCCCAAATGATCATGGGCGAGTCGGACATTCCATGTCTTGATAGCTTGCTGCATCATTTGGTCCAAGTTCCAGTCTGTGCCTTGAGCATGAGTGTTCATCCATTCCACATAGGATCGCAGCCGTCGAAAGGCCTTGGAGGGGTTGTAGCAAAAGAGGATGTTTTCTTTGGATGGATCGTTCTCCAGGTTGGTAGCTTTTTGTTGTGTTTTGGACCACAAGACAAAGGCCATGAGCAAATCCTTTTCGGTTGCCTCAAATTGTCGAAGTGGAGCATAGGGAAAGTTCCAAGCGGCATCTCCATTTCCGTTGCTGTAGAGAGAAGCGAGTCGTTGCTTTGCTATCAAGTGCTGCAAGACTTGCAAGGCTTCCTGGGGTGTCGCACAAATCGCATCGTCCTTTTGCTTGTCTTTGAATTCAACCATTTTGAGTGTTTCCAAACACGCCAAGAAATGGGACTGTTTTTTCTTCTCATTCATCGAAGAATGCAAGACATGCTTCCACTCCTTACCGCCTGTTTTTGTGCTGCTGGTAGTGGTGGTTGGACATGCTGTTGTTGCTGCAGAAGCAAGATCTTGGCACTTGATTTCTGGCGTCGACGCCCCGACATCATTGCCAACAAGAATGTCATCGGATTCGGAAGTCAAAAGGGCGACGATTCCGGCAATGGCTAGAGCAAAGGCTCTGACGGTCCCAAAGAGGACGAGAATGGTGACGGCTTGGCATGGCTGCTGTTGTAGCTAGCAGCGAGTGGATGAACAGAAAATGGCAGTCTGTTTGGCTTCCTTTTTTTCGCTTCCAGCTGAATGCACTGAGACAGCAAGACATGCAGAAGACCCGATGGGACAAGCTGATCTGCTTGCACACTAAGCTAGCCACTGCACTGCTAGCTCGATTTTGCTATCCGAAGTGTCTGCGGTCGATAGATGTCTCTGGTCGTTTTGTCAACAGTCGATCATGGCGTTGCTTTCTCAGTTAAGTGGATAGTAGGATTTGTTTTCGAGATGTTTTGATTTTGACCCTACCCCTAAAAGATCGCATGGTGTAAAAGTTGGATCTTGCGTAAATGCTTTGATCGCATGATTACTCATAACTCTAAGAAGAAAAAGATTTCTGCTACCACGTCATGCTGCTTAATTGAGTTTGTGTGCGACTAAAAATAATCGGGTTCTCAACTTCTCACATGTTGGTAGCTCAAAATTTCTTTGTGGTTCTTTTCGATTCTCATTAGTACGTATCACTTTTCTCAGCCTCTTTTTGTCTCATTTTTCTCGTACAAAGAAATTCCTTCTACTTGTCGTGGTCGGCAACAACCGTCGTCGGCAACAAGAGTCCTGCGAACAACGCAGCAGTAGTCATAGCAACAACAAAGTACGACAAAGAATCGAACACAGTCACATAAAAATAAAAATAATAGAAACATGGCAGACGCTAAAGCTTTCATCAAGCATGTCTTTTTTTCCATCGTGTGGTTGGCACTCCTACTAGTAGTGGCCTGGCCATTGGCGTATTTCTGTGCGGCTTGGTGGGTCTTCTTGCAGCCCTTTGAACCCTTGCTGGGAATTGGTGCGGAACACAGTAGAATGCTTTTGTTGGGAATCGTCTAGTGGAAATTGGCATTCTCTGTTATTGTTGTTGCTTCTTGCTTCTTGCTACTCTGACAGCAAACTTTTCTCGCCTCGCTTTGTCACGCGCAGTTTCCGAATTGAATGCCGTCCTTTACAAGTAAGTTGTGTCGCTACCTACCGATTGATTCATGAAGTCATGATGATTTTTTATGCCTCAACCCCTACTAACGCATGCTGCTAAATATTTATTTTTATGGTACAGACTTGTCATGTGGCCCAAGCAGTTGGGAAAAGCTATTCTCGAGGGATGGGAAGAATTTCCGAATCCCAATCGCCAATCGAACTATACATCCTTGTAAATTATTGGAAAATTTAGCATAGTCTACACACATGTTTCAGTTACAAAATTGTAGCAATTTGTGGTTTAAAACACTTTTTATGTTTGGATGCGTTGGTGCTCTATCGCCGCCAAGACGTGAAGAATCAATTGGGCAAAATCTTCATTTTCCAAAAATGCCTTGGGGTCGCCGGCTACCTGTTGCAGCATGTCATGCATGAGCAATCCTTTCAACTGGAGAAAGGTCTCGCGTTGAGATTTGTGAGCCACATCTACCGGTACCCATTGATCCACGATAAAGGACCAGACATTGTCATAACGATTATCTTTGGGTGTCGTGATGGACGGTTTGTTCGTTTTTCCTTCTGTACCGTCCAGGTTTTCATCGTCGTGGACTTCATTATCATGAGACAAATCCAATACAGAGCTATCCGAAAACAAGGCCAACTCCAGGGGAGACACGGCTGTGGTAATGTGCAAGTATGGTTGGCGGGTGCTTCGAAGCTCACTATACAAATACCAGTGGGCTCGCTTCGAATGGTCAAAATTCACAGAACTGGGATGAATCTTGGCTTGACCAGGAACATCCCGGGTGGCGAAATCGGACTTCCAGTGCACCAAATGAGCTACATGCGGAGTGGCTCCACAAATAAGGGCCGCTTGCGCCGCCACTCGGTGATTGTTGGCATTCCAGAGCCGCTCCCAGCTACTGTCCTCCGTCTTGTCGCCACCACCAACCTGCGACTCAAGCGAGCTTCGCATCGAATGTTCCAATTGTCGACGGACGCGAGTGACTTGATCCAAGACGGCTCGTCGTGGATGTCTTTTTTGTTGCTCCTTTTTCAGCTCTAGATGTCGGTGACAATCTTGCAACTGGACTATGACATCACTACAGCACTCTTCCGAGTAGTGTTTGGTCGTGTTGTCATCCCGAAACGAGGACGAAAACACTTTGGGCACGGCCACAAGGGAGGCAATGTCCAATGCCGAGCCAATGGCACCAAGGCCAAGGCCAAGATAGAGCGAGCCACACGGGGAGAGGCAGGCACATTGGCCACGGCCCTTCCCAAGGGGGTCAATTGAATATCTGCACCAGCACCACCACCGCTGTTGCTGTTGCTGTTGTTAGATGTGACAAGGCCTTGCTGTTTCAACGCATAGAGTGTTTGTCGCACTTTGATGGGTTCTGGAGGATCCGGTGCTCCGAGAAGCAAACTCAGTGGATTACTATTATTCTGGTCATGGCCAGACGACGACGATGGATGATACATGGATATGGAATGAAGAAGGAGCTGGGATAGTTCCATGCGCTGCATTTCCGGCAACGTATACGGCTGGAATTGATGATCAAACACCGCCCGAGAGTACAATCGGTAGCATGTTCCCGCTGATACCCGACCAGCCCGTCCAGCTCGTTGTTGAGCCGATGCCTGGGAGATGGGAACCGTGGCAAGTTGGGATCCCACCACCGTGGCGGTTTCCGAGGTCGAGGAGGCGTCCAAGAGAGAAAACTGTCGCTCTCGTCCCGAATCAATGACAATCTTGACGTCGGGGATGGTGACGGATGTTTCGGCAATGTTGGTGGAGAGAATGATTTTGGGACCAGGAACAAAGACTTTGGCTTGTTCTTTGGAACTCAAGGACGAATGCAGAAAACAGATGACCGGTTTTTGCTGCTGTTGCTGTTGTTGTTTGGTCTTGTTTGCCAATCCTTGGCGAATCATTCTTTCCACCAAGCGTATTTCATCAATGCCTGGTAAGAAACACAGTATGGATCCATCCTCGCCCATCTTGTTTTGACGGACTAGGCAGAGTACTAGCTCGGCCATGGCTTCGCAAATGGCTTCATCCAATAAGTATGGATCGCCCGACGACGACGATGATGGTCGTTTCCAAACTTTTTTGAGTTGGTCCACTGCCTTTGTGCCTGCTGGAAACTCTGGATCTCCCAAATGGATTTCTTGAATGGGAAATCTCCGAACGTTTGGGACGTCAATCGTTTGTATCGTCTTGTTGTTGTTCTTGCTGGTGGTAGTGGTGGTGGCGGTGTTGCCTCGATCATTATTATAATCGTCGCCATGGTTCTCATCGTCATTGAAAAAGCGTTCCCATTGTTGTGAGTCCAATGTGGCACTCATGAGAACAATCCGCAAAGGAGGCAGTGTCGGGTGATGATTCTGTCGTTGTCGTTGTGCTTGTTTGGCCAGTGACAAGAGCAAATCGATATCGGCATTTCGTTCATGAACTTCATCGACAATGATGTGGGTAATGTCACTCAACAATGGATCTTTCGTCGCTCGTCGTAACACAACACCGGGAGTTTGAAAATCAATGGTATGGTTGTGATTGGCAGTGTCGGCGGGGTAGGATTCGAACCGAATGGAGTGTCCAATGGGAGATCCAACATTGGGTTGACCACCAATGGCATAGCCCTGTTCGTAGGCCACTCGTTGGGCTGCTGTTTGACATGCCAGTCGTCGTGGCTGTGCAACCAGAATGTTGGTGGTCTCGTCTTTTTGGATCGCAGTGTGGTCCTGCTGGTTGTTGGGGTGGTGGTGGTGGTGTTTGTTTCCAAAGAGAGCCAACAGGGCAGGATAGCGGGTAGTTTTTCCACTCCCCGTCCCTCCTCGCACAATGGTGATGGGTACATGAAATAAATCTGGAATGCTTTCTTCCAGAGCATCCGCTGGTAGCGGTACTTTTTGTTGATGTTCTCGAAACGATTGGACTCTGGATTGAATATGGACGTGATGATTGTTGTTGTGGTGGTTAGGGTTGTGGTTGCCTTTAGTAAAACGACGTTGAGATTTCTGCGCATGGTTGTCGATTGTCTTTTTCTCGGTCTCTGTACTAGTGTGTATTTGCTGTACAAGTTGCTTTATAGTTGGAAAGTGATGTTTCGGTAATGCAACAAACAATTTCGCCATGCCAAAGGATGATTTGGCAAGTTCATTGTCGTGGTGTTCATCTCGGAGCATTTGAAGGATGGGATGGTCTGCATGCGCTGGATCCAATACCATGCCTCGATGCACATGACTGTTTTTCTTTTTCTTTTTCCCTCCCTTTCGTTGGGGTCGTTGATATGTCGGAGATCCATACAGTGCGGCATGTCCAATTTGTTCCAGGGCCATCAACTCGGCCGTTTGTGGACTGACCCCATGACTGTTGGGTCCCAAAGGCCCCGTGTATCCTCGAATGATCCCCGAGGCTTGAATATTGACAAAGCGTTGCAGTGTATGCAAGTGATCCGTTTGATTGGCGTGCAAATCGACTTTAATGGGTGATTTGGCCGTCAGAGTGATAGCCTTGGCGCCCAACAAGGCATCTTGCAAACTATAAATAGCATTATCGTCATCATCGGAGTCATCTGTGGTATTGTCATTGTCATGATTCCCCAACATCAATTCCGGATAAAAGTTGATCCGCCCTCGTCGATCGGCCGGCAGACTCTGTGGAAAGCAGGGATCCATGGGAATGTTGTCCCAGGAGACTCCTTCCAATTGCTCAGTCACGGGTGTTTCTTCCAATTGATTTTGTTTGGCGTTGGCCTCGTCTTGCCATTGTTCTAACAGGCGTGGAATTCCTCCTCGTGGAAGGTTGCCTAATTCTTCCAATTGATGAATGACTTCCAGTGCGGCCAAGAGCTTGGCATTTTTTTTGGTCGAACACCGTCCCGCTCCTACGAGGGTCGGGGGAATCTCGTAGTTGTCGCCCAATTTTTCTTGCAAAAAGGGGGGAACCCGAAATTGAACTCTGTAAAAATGAGTGCGTTTCTTGGTAGAGCCACCGGGTTCGTAGTAGCAATGAGGAGCGGCTTCGATGGCTGCCGCGGCAGCCGTGTGGGTCGCACCGCCTGGCTTGGTCGTGGCCAATTGATTGAGCAATTGGACGGCCTCCAATCGACCTTTTTTCAGAGCCTTGGTCAGCATGTCCTTTTTGAGGATCATTGTGGCGATAGTGTGTGTGTGAACATCTGCACACGCATGCACACATGAATGATAGCTATGACTAGCCAGCTAGCTGTCTAGCTACACTTTTTGAATGACAGCTACTTGCTACAGCTACATAGTGTGTAGGTAGCACACATTCATGGTGTCGGCCCAGCTTAGCTTGGAGCTGTTATTGCATTGTGGAATGCATGATGACCATGAGCAGTGTGTGTGTGGTGGGGGCGCCCTCTGTATCGTCGATTATCCTACTAATAGACTATTTACACCTCACAAGGAATGTCGTAATTGTGCGTCCAACGCTTGGAATTTTTGAGGAACTTTGAAGAACTTTGAAGAACTTTGAAGAACTTTGAGGAACTCGTAAGGAACTCGTGAGGAACTCGTAAGGAACTCTGGATTCCGTGTTCCTCTCTTCACCATAGAACTCGTTGCATTGCTACATCAACATGTTGCGACGACACCATTTTCTTCCCTGCTGGTTGGCTATGAAATTTTCATTGGCCAATAGCTAGCTAGGTGTTTAGCATCTGTGCCTGTCTGATAGTAGCTAGCTAGTCAATAGTTACAACGTAGCATGCAGGGAGCCTCATTGGTAGTATTAGCTGTGTTCATGATGGGGCAATCATGTTGCTTTGAGACCAAGAACAACACAGTGTTGTTTCCAAGCATGCATCTCCATACAGCACACTGTGCTAGTACACGCTGTTGTTGAAGCATGACCATCGCGCCGCCTCGATTCACCGTCCCAACATCGTCGGTCCCTTTTCAGGAAACGGAGCATGGACGGATGCGTCGAAAACAACGTGGGATTGACAAGAAGGATCTACAAAGGGCACTCAAGCATGGGACTCGAGAAGCCGGGTACAATCGACCCGATGGTTCCCCTACGGGTATCTATACCTACAAAAATATCATGTACATTGTCAATGAGTCTACCTACGATGAGGTCACGGCCTATGCGGTGCCACTGGTGTTGGATCCAGTCCCTCTGCCTGCTCAAGCTGAGGAAGTTCACAAGCTTGCCAAGAAGAAGAATAGGGACATCCCTTCTCGCTGGACATCCAACACGGTGTTGGTGGTGGATGTTTCTGGTTCTATGAAAGAAGGAGATGTGTGGGGAACTAGAAATCGGCTTGGCGCTATTTGGGTATCGATTGCCCTCGACTTTGTCGCACATTGATTGGAGAGCAGTGCCGCCAAATCAACGGACGTTATATCCATTGTCACACTTGAACAGACTCCAAGAGTCGTGGTCTACGAGGAGCCGACGACATGGACACTCTACAACCGGATCGTCCATATTTACAATGAAGGAACGATTCAACCTCGTGGGCATGGACCATTTGTTCCGGCTTTGGATACGGCCATTTCTCTCTTGACACGGAATTCCAACGCTGCATGTGCGATTGCTCTCTTGTTTCTTTCGGATGGAAAGCCAAGTGATGCGGCTCTCCAGCGAGGTATGACCAAGGAAGAATGGAATCATCAGATTACAGAAAAGGTCGAATCCTTGGCCAAGCAATTCGGTCGAAGATTGACGTTCACGGCTATGGGGGTCGGCGATATGGATGATTTTGCAACACTCGAAGCTATGGTGGCCGCTGCGAAAGATTACGGTGCTGTTTCCCATTTTGCCAATCCGTCCAAGACGTCCATTGCCATTGGAGGAGTCTTTACAGCACTTTCGTCCACTCTCACGGCGACTCAGACGGAAATGACGGACATGGACACTATGAAACAGCACAAAGTGAAAGAAGTGATGCGTGAGTCGAAAATAAAAGCACGCCGACATATATCAGAAGTGAGCACGGAAGACTTTTTCCTTTACAATCCAGGCAGGGTCCAACGACTAGTCTATAAGGAATGGTACGAGGACAGGAAGAGAATGAGTTTGTTTGAGAAAGCAGCCCTACAACATTATTCAGCAAGATGTGTCGCCTTAGGAAAAGGTCCTTTTGGAGAAGGCGGGGAACGATTCGCCTACAGGTTCTACGAGCTCAAGGATGACATGAAAACTATTGTGGGTCCAGCCCTCGTCGCGAAGGAAAGTCGTTTGGTGCTCGAATCAGGTGTAGGTGATGAGAAAGCAAGATTCGACTTTGTGAAAAAGTTTTGCTCCACGCAGCAGCTTGCACGACGGCTTGCAAGTGAATTCAATGCGACCCTTCGCGATACACGGCGCGCGCACCGTTCGACGCCTACTGTTGCGTTCCTGGATTGTTCTGTTTACCGGCTGAATGACCATGCGCTCGGAATGTTGAGCGTGCTAGTCGAAGAAAAATTGGAGGATGACAAATGGCACAAGTGGAACATGAACAATGGATACGTCGAGGGTATGACAGAGGTGCCGAATCTAAGTGAAGAAGACATCACCAAGGCCATGCACGATGCTGATCTTGACATCATTGAGGAAGGCAGTGAGGACGAGGAAGAGACCGACGACGAGGCGGGCGAGTACGCAATAAATACGGTTCGATCGGAACGAGCAGAACAAACATGTTTCACTGCCTCTGACGTTGCCCAAGCTTTTTCACATTATACGTATCTTGCAACTGGAAAGAAACGTTTAGTCTGTGACTTACAAGGTGTATTTGATGAAAGAGGAAACGTGCTGAGATTTTCCGATCCAGTCATCCACTACAGAAGCTACTCTGGACGGCGTCAAGTTCACGGACTCACCGATAAAGGAAAAGATGGCATAGGCAAGTTTTTTGCCACTCACAAAGAACATTGCGGCTATCTGTGCAGACTCGTGAACCGGCGCTTCCGAGGAAATAGAAACAGCAGTCGAAGGTGATGAGGTGCTGTGCATGTTCTGCTCCCGTTTGGCAATGTCCGCGATGGCTACACATGCCTTCAAAGGAACCATTAATTGAATACGGAAGTACGGAGGTGCAGTTGAAGAGAAAAAGGAGCTAGTTGACGGCGCCAACTAAAAAAAAAGCTTTGTTGGAGCTAGAGTCGGCCTTCCTACTCTACTAGCTGAAGCATTGAGTTAAAATAGAGATTATATCTAATTCTTCTCCCATCTTTTGCTGTGTAAGTACAATGCCATTGCTACTACCAATTGGCAATAGCTAGTAAAAGGACCAGAGAAAGTTCTGGGGTCCAAGTAGTAATAAAAAGACACGGCAAGACCACCGATGCGCCAGTAGGTAGAAGCAATAGCCACCCAAGCAAGCGCGACAGTCCTGCTAAACGATCAGAACAACAATGACGGAGGAGGCGCCTTTTATCTTACACGAAGGAAGCAACCTAATAGTAGCCTCCAGCTAGTAGCACAGTAGCAGCAGTAGCTAGGTACTAGCAGTAGCGATTGCGCCATGGTGCTGGCGTTACATCGTAGCCACAACTACCACTGCCACTAGCTAGCACCTAGTGCTAGCTAGCATAGACACCTAGCTAGTAGTGTTAGTAGCTACTAGCTATTTGTTTGGCAGATTTTTAATAGGTTGCACTACGCAGTGCCTAATTGCTAGGAGTTCTGTGTCCCATTGCGGCTGGTTGATAGATAACTAACAGTTAGCTACTGTTAGTTACTTGTTTTTGGTGTACGTGGTTTTACTGCAGTTAGCTATTGCGTAATAGTAGCTTCTTTTCTTTGTTATGAGGCCGCCGATACTACAGTAGCAGCACTGGGGAGGTGTCGCATGAACAGAGGGCCGGGTCATGAGATGTACGAAGCTGCACTCAGGACCTAACGCACTGTTAGGAATGACTCGTTAGCTAGCTAGAGCTATGTACCATCCAGTTAGCTAGACAGTAGAAGCAACCTAAAATTAGCACTGCCGGAGGAAAGAAATTCTAGCACAGAGGGGATGACTGGAAGCTTCGTTCCAACAAGTTCTGTTGCAATAACTGAACGCATAACCTACCTCACTACTAGTAGCTAACTATTGGTTGTAAGTAACTTGAGCGCCCCAACTGCTGTAGTCAGCTAGCTAGCTAATCGATTGGTGCACTAACTTAGCAAATAGCAAGCTAGTAGTAGGGGCAAAGGAAATGCTGGCATACGCACTGTCCGCATGAGGGAGGACGCTTGCTCCGCCAGTGCAAAAGCAAACCTCCCAGGGTCTCGTTCCCACTAGCTAGCTATTAACTAGTTAAAATGAACTGGATCAATACTGCTAATAGAGTGCCTAGCTAGTTAGTAGCCACTGGTAACTGATACTAGTAGCTAACCAGACACGAGGCGTCAGCGTCCGTACCCGAGCGAAGCAAGGTTTGTATTATTTTTTTACGAATAGAATAGGTCGGATCAACGAGGAGAAGACAACACATTGAACTCCCGTGAGTAACAGTTGGCAGAAGCTATTTACAGAATATGGATCAGGATGTCTTCGAGGGAACCACACTTGTTAATCAACTTCGCGAGAAAGCGCGTTTCACGAGTCATGTGTGACCTTGACATTTCTTCTTTTTTGTCTTTCACGGCGATTGATTTAACTACCCTCTCTCCTGGGAGGTGATGATTGAGTCCAGCATCTTCTTCTTGCTAATGTTCATTTGTCGGTTCCTTGCAGTGTTCGTTTTGCTTGGTTACTTGTCAGATATGGCAAGTACGGTAGCTGCTCATTCATTTCATTTATTTTCTCTCGGCAAGAAACTAATATTTCAGTTCTCCGTCAGTCAGAAAGAACAACGCTTTGACTGACCATGTGGGCCTCCATCGCCATGAACAGGAACAGCAATAGGAACTCCTCGGGCGGAGGTTCCATCGCCAGTAGCAGCATAGACTCTGCTTTCTCGTTTTATTGTGCCAGTGAGGAGACTTCGTGTTCCTCGATTGTCACTGCGTATGATCGCTCCTCCTCTTCCTCTTCCTCGTCCCAAGCTAGTAGCCTTTGGACTTCCATCACTAACGACGCCAATGACGTTCCTTACGAGACCTTGAAAAGTAGGCCTTCGTCTCCTTTGACAATGGATGGTACGACTACTAGTAGGTCTACAAGTACAACGACGACCAGCATCAATGTCCACATGAATACGATTGACGATCTATGGAAAACGCGACGCCTATTGGTGGATTACAGCAAACCTCCTAGCTGCAGCCGTGCCACAAGTCCCACTACAAGTACGAGCAGTCACCAGAACCGTCAAGCTTCCATGCAGTTATCGGGTCATAGTCAAGTCACCGCTAGCAAGCCCCTCCTCACGGCCAGTAGCCATCACAGCCATTGCCGACGGCCTCCTCAGTCACGCTTGGGATTGTCGACCTTTCGGAACAATTGTACCTACGGCTGGGATCCTTCCAAAACCCAACCAAAATACTTTCGGATGCGAGCCATGGAACGTAAGCATCATGTCCAGGCATTGGAACTGGCGTTGTCAGGGTCACATACGTCTACTAAGGACGACTTTAGTCCGCTAGTATTTCTACCCATGGACGATGACCATGACGAGAATGAGAATGACGAGAATGAGAATGACCAAGACAGTGCTGCAACTTCGACGGGCGCCTTGGTTGCCTTTCAAATCAAGAAACGAAATCGGGCTACTACAACTGCTATTTTTGGTGCCTCCTCCTCCTCCAGTTTCACTCGTCCCAGTCTCCGTCGCCATCATTCCGGTTCCAGCGCTTCCACCACGACGACCCTCAAGGTTCTTATGAAACAATCTCGAAGAGAAAAGCTGCTGGAAATGCTCCACAATGACGATGCCTTGTGTCTACTCAATACTTCCCCCTTGAACGACAGCTTTCGATGCGTGTCGACAGGGGATGCTCATCCGTCGCAAGCAAAACATCAGCATCGTAGAGCATCCGCCTCCGCAGCTGCCACGAATGTTGTGACAAGTCAAGTAGCTGCGTCGTTTCATGACAGCTGGCGATCCCGCAAGACTATCGGCACTCCTACTACAGAAGGATCCTCGAAACGAACCAGCACTACTACTCGCCGGTTACGGCGTTCCATAACAGCTCGACCCAATAAGAGTCGTTCCTTGAGAGATGTCCGTGTCGACACCTTGTTGAAACGAAACGCTTCTATCAAGAAGTCTGTCCCACGCTCCTTTTCTGCGCATACGAGCATGATTTTGTCTAGATCCAAGCATGCTTCCTATGTTGCAGCTTTGCAAGCTATAGCAACGGGCGGCAGTAGCAGCAGTGACGATGACGGTGAGGCTGCTGAATCCAACGGCATTCCACTTACCATTACCATTTTACACAAACCGTCTGGGAACCATACCTCGGAGATTCCCATGACTCGACTCGCACAGTCTAAATCGTGCCCTATTGTACCACGACAAGAATCTTCCAGTGTCAACCACCCCACAACTGCAGCGCCCTTCGTCAGCCATCTTCCTGGTGACGACGAGGACAATGAGGACGAGAGAAAGCAAGCCTTTCGACGACCGATTCTCGTCAAGGCCATGTCTTGTCGTCCTCGTGTCACATACTTGCAACAAAACCGTAGCAGTCATTGTGGTTTGTCAAAGCAGAGCCGTCGTCCTCTCACGACAATGGCAACGGCCCACCCCCGCCAACACCACCAGCAAGAATCGGCGACGAGTACTACCCATGATACAGTATCCGCAATGACAGCATGGTCGTCCTATCGTTCTGAGCGGACATGGAAGTCCTTGTTAGATGATGATGATGACGACGACGGCGGTGACTTTAATTGCTGCCAAAAACGCGACAATGTCATCAGCTCGACTACGACTAGGAAGCAGACTGTTCTCGAGCATGACAATCGCCATGGAGATGGCACAGACAACAATCACAATAGTAATGACTGTGACAGTAACAGCAGCAGCAACAAGGCGGTGCCGCCATCCATCAACCGACGAGCCTTTATGGTACGACGGTCGTCATTGCTTGGTGGAAGCCGCATTCGGACGTTTCGAAATTAGGTTTGCGAAATTCTAATCAATAAATACATAAACTACGTAGTCTCGTTCATTTCTCAAAATAGATGACCTTTAGAAGGAACCATACCTGTAACATCGTAACATTGCTACAATTCCAGATTATTGCATTCCTTCTCGGACGTCAAGATCGCAATGTCTTGTGGGCTGCCTGGCTGTGCGTCAGCCGCCGCCCAATGTTCCTTTGGACGCAATGGTGTCCTCCCAAGCTCTGCGGACAGCAGTAGGAGTGTATGCCAATGGAGGCAGCTTACTAGTGTGATTGCTGGACCTTCCTGTTGGGACAAAAAACGCCTCGAGTGGTGACGTTTGGGAATGCACAATTCATTCTTCTCGAAGGATGATGGATTGATGGTCGTTGCTACGTGTGTCTCTGTTGCCATTGTGGCTGCATTTCTTACTGCTCCTGTACAGCTTTCTCGGGACGGGCTAGATAGCTGGTAGCTACTGGTAGCTAGCTATTAATAGTGATAGTGGCAGCTCAGGCAAACGACATGGTGTTTTCGATTGAGTTTCGTTGTTCTTTTCAGTTATTCTTGAAAGCTTCGGCTAGCTAGCGACTGAACAGAATCGCAACGCGAAGGGTTCGAAAATCACAGCCTTGTCATTTCTACGAAACATGCACGTATAATTTGTACCAGCTTGGAATCCACAAGCAAATGACCAATCTGTACGTAGCATCTGGTACAATCTATTCCTTGAATTTTTTCAGGGAATAAAATCTATTCCTTGAATTTTTTCAGGGAATAAAATCGGTAGAGTTTCTACCTGGGGATTTACTAGGTGCCAGCACCCATTTGGTTCCGCTGCGGGCGGTCTTCATGATTGCTTTTCGTACTGCGAAGTGCCACATTTGGTTTCAAGCCTCGTAAAAGCGAGCCGAACAATATTGTTTAAATATGTCGCTGACATCAAATACGAACATTCGCGACAGTCGTGATTAGATCGACATTTCGACCACATTAGGTGCTGAGCCCTTTATGACAGACAAACAACAGCGAACATCACCCAATAGAGATGATCCTATCTATCTATCATTAGCTATCCGATAGTCTACATGTACCAACATAACTAACTGCAATTAGCCATTTACACTGCCCTGTCGTCTCTCTTCTAGTAGCGAGCTAGCTATTAGCTGGCTAGAGATTGTCTACGGCTGCTACTAGCAGCTAAGCAGAAGCTAGCTAGCCTTTTGGAAGAGCCTTTAATAAGACGAGAAACAAAAGATCTTGTACGGCCATTTTGCTTGGAGTTGCTCTTTCACAGTTCGACTTTTTTCTTTTTCTTTTGAAGGCATTACAAGTACGGTAGTGGTACTAGTAAAACATGATGAACTTACCAAAGAGAATACGACGACTGCGTTGGCAGTGTCTTCTTCTCTTCTTTTGGAGTGACTGTGCGAGTAGTTTTGGCTGGCAGCAAGCATCCCATCAAAGACAAAGAAGAAGAAGTGTTCCAAGCAGTAGCAGTCTTGGTCGTTTCCTTACTGTTACAAGTGCAACGAGCAGCGGCAGTAGCAGCAGCATGACAACAGAGGCCGACGAGATGGCCGAGATGGAATTGTTGGAATTGGAAGTCAAGGACTATCTCGGAAAATTGCGAGCCGGAGAAATCAGTACGGAATCCTCGTATGATCCACTGTGGGAAAAAGTCCAGCGGCAAGCCATTGCTGCCTTGCGTGGAAATCCCGAGAGTGGTCCCATGTTGTACACGGGAATCTTGTCGCAATCCTCTTTGATTGAAGCCATTGTTTCCGCCATTGCGCACGAAATTGCGACCGAATTGTTTCCTGCGACGGCTTTGAAAAATTTGTTTTTGCAATTGTTGACGCCCGATCAAGATGTGCCAGCCATTGCTTTGGATTTAGTGGCGGCCTCCACACGAAGTGCCAGTGTGGAAAATGTCATGGCGACAGGTAAATGAGTGATTGTGGTTTTTGTGGTTTTTGTGGTGTGTTTATTTTCTTTTATGATTTGTCAGTGTTTGGGTATTCACTCACACAATTTGTCTCACTCATTCCATTCTATTTAAAATACACAACAATATACAAAACAATATATA
>ENA-ORBV01008683-ORBV01008683.1-microbial-mat-metagenome-genome-assembly--contig:-NODE-8683-length-16976-cov-4.266406_pt1 | contig 16976 bp, 18 predicted proteins | sample MGYA00237777_ERZ505514 | MGnify/ENA primary metagenome ERZ505514 (study PRJEB26160, sample SAMN06269048) | microbial mat metagenome | isolation source: Oligotrophic lake microbial mat | place...
ATCTTTTTCACTCATCCATTTTCTCGTCCGCACCCGCCGGGTGCAAGGAAAACGCCCCGTTTCTTTCTTGCCCACCTCTTCCGCAAACAGTCCCACGGCACCTCCGAAGAACCTCGCGGTCCGGAATCTCAATTCGTGTCCCAGCTTATCGAACGATTAGGGATTCTCAGTGCCGCTTGCTTCCTGCCGAACGGTGATCGCAATTCATGAGCGACATCCCCCAGAAACCGCTTCTGTCCATCCACATAGTTGCTGAACGAACCCGGGAAATCGGCATCCGCATGGCTGTCGGAGCTAAGTCCCGGCAAGTGCAGGCGCAGTTCCTCATTGAGTCGCTCGTCCTCGGCCTTGTCGGCGGATTAACCGGAATCGTAGCTGGCGTTGCCGCGGCCTACGGCCCAAGTTGGGGCTTCGGCTGGGCGCAATCCCTGTCGCGCGTCGCCATGTTCGGCTCCGCCATATTCTCCATGCTGATCGGCGTCTTCTTCGGCTATTACCCCGCCCAAAAGGCCGCCGCCATCGACCCCATTGAGGCGCTGCGCTTCGAGTAGTCGCCGCTAATTCAGCCGCGCGCTCTTCGAAAGCATTTCCAGCGTCACGTCCTCCAGCGCATTCTCATGCGTGGCTTCCAAACGGACGTGCGCCCGGATACCCGCTTCGTGCGATTGCTTCCACATTTCCACGCACACGCACCATGAATCGCCCGGCTTCAATCCCGGAAATCCCCACTGCGGACGCGGCGTAATCAAGTCGTTGCCGATCGACGCCTGGTGGCGTAGAAACTCCTCGTTCACGGTCACGCAAACATGATGCTTGCCAACATCCTCAGGTCCGGTATTGCACTTGCCGTCGCGGTAGAAGCCGGTGAGCGGATCCGCGCAGCACGTCTGCAGAACTCCGCCTAATACGTTTTTTGTCATGCCTCTTCAAAATACATCAAAATGGGTCCGGGCACGCCGGAGTAATCGTCAGTTGTACCCTCCAGCAGCCGCTTTCGTGAATCGCCCGATACCGCGGCGCGCGACTATGCCATTGCGCAAAACCGTAGATCACGCAGTGCAGCGCGTCGAACCACGCCGTCAGCATCGGGTGCTGTGGATAGCGCTTCAGCAGCAGCGCCTCATGCTGCCGCAACTCCTGCACCTTGCGGCTATGCATATGAGTTACCCACTTGAAGGCTTCTCCCGCATCGTCGCCAAACTCATTCATCGCGCAGGAAACGAAGTTGGCCCAGATCGAACGCCGGTCTTTCGTAAAGCCGAACAGGTCGTTACAAATGGCCACGCAGTCCGCGGCCGCGCTCTCCACCGCTTTCATATCGCTGTCCGCCAGTACTTCCTCCGGCAACTCCCAGCCGATTTGGTATTCGATGAAGTCCAGATTCGGCGCCATTCCGATGTTCGCCCGCCGGCACTTCAGATGCTCCGCCAGCGACGGATAAACACCGGTCTTCCGAAGAATCTGCGCCTGGACGCTCTCCTCGACAACCGCGTCCACCCACTCCGCGAAGCGGCACGCATGTCGCTCCGTCCAGGCCGCGCTCATCACCGTTGCGCAGGCCTCGCCCAGTTCCCGCCAGCAGCGTAAGTGTGCCGATTCCACGCTACCCGCCGGCGCCGGCAGGCCCCGAATGGCATCAAGGACCGCCGCACTTTGCCCGTCCCCGCCCTCTTCGAGGATGTCTTCATAGAAGATCCACAACGCCAGGAAATTGGTGATCACCTCGGCCCGGTCTTCTTCAGCGAACGGAAAGGGCCAATTGGCGTACTCGCCGACCGAGAGATTGTGAAACTTGTCTTCGTCGGCCGCGGTGGTAATCACGCCGCGCTGCCGCAGCCAGTTTCGTGCGCGCCGGGCAAGCTCATCGGCCATTGGGTTCGGCCGCACGGCCCAGGAATCCGGATAATGCAGATTCACAGTACAGCGGCGGGACCGGAGTGGCGCTACGCGGGCGTTTGTTGCGGTGGCTGCGGCGGGGCTCATGGCATAGAGTGCCGCACAGCCCCATTTTGTATCCGAAAATTATCGCGACGGCTGCGGATCCCCAAGAAAAACAAATGGCGCCCGGTAATAGGGGTGACGCCAAGCCCGATTCGGACCTTTGGCCAGCGACAACTTCGCCCGCCGCAGCGCTTCATCCCGCGCCCCACCCGCTTTCAAATGCGTGTAGATAGCCTTCATCAATTCAGCCGTCGCGGCGTCATTTACATTCCACAAACTCACCACCAGGCTCTGCGCCCCAGCATAGAAGAACGCCCGCGATAAACCCATCGCGCCCTCCCCTGCCAGCAACTTTCCCAGCCCCGGCTGGCACGCGGAAAGCGTCACCACATCCGCGTTTAGCTTTAACCGCGGGATCTCCCGCGCCTGCAACATTCCATCATCGGCATCGCCCGCCTGCTGCGCCAGCACCAGGCCTGACCGCCCCGGCTGCGCCTCATCAAAATAGCCATGCGTCGCAAAATGAATATAACGATACCCCGCAAGATCTTCGCTCTTCAGGCTCTGCTCCCTGGCGTCGGCCCCGAAGAAAGCCCGCTATTCCGATGCGCCGAACAAGTTTTGAATGGCCTTCGCCTCCAGCCGCGCGTTCGGCAACCGGGCGAAAACGAACCCTCGTTCGGCGCTTGCCGAAGCCGTTTCCGTCGGCAATGCCGGGTCCGCCAACGCCAATAACGACCGTTCCGGCGCTGCCGTCAACACCATAGAGACGCCGGCCTGCACCCGTTCCACCGGCGCCCCGGTGAACAGGTCCTGGGCCAGCAGCGGGATCGCAAAAATTAGCAGCAGCCGTCGCATTATCGTTTGATCTCGAACTTATATTCGCCCGCCAGGGCGCCCTCTCCCCCCTTCGCGGCCAACGCGGCGCCGGGACTGGTGGATCATACGGTTCGCCGGGCGATTGAATCGACGCTGCAGCGGATGAAACCACGGGAGCAGGATGTGCTTCGCCTTACTTACTACGAAGACCTTTCCAAAGCGGAAATTTCGGAGCAGCTGGGCATATTGCCGGAGCGGGTGCGGCTGGTTAAATCCCGTGCGTTAAAGAGTTTTCGGGAGTTTTACTGGCGCTTCACGGAGGCCAAGAAAAAATAATGGATACAAAACCCGGCGGCGCTTCACTCCATCCAGGGGACGAAAATACGCACAACGAAGCCAAGACCCGCGAGTTGGCCGAAGCCTATGTTTGCGGCCGGTTGAGCCCGGCCGATAGCGACGCATTTGAGGAGCACTTTTTTGCTTGTGCGGAGTGCTGGGACGATGTGCAGGCGCTGCAGAAATTTCGCGACGGTGTGAGCGACGCGGCGCGGACGGGGCAGTTGGCCGCGGCGCCACCGGTTACCCATTGGAAGTGGGCTTTTGCGGTCGCGGCGGTTGCGTTGGCGGGTTTTGCGTCGTGGACGATGCTGGTGCAGATTCCTCGCTTGGAGATGCAGTTGGCGGCGGCTCGTAATGTGCCGGTTGTTTCGCCGATGCGGGTGGAGGCGCCGGTGGTGCTGGCACAGGCTAATTTGCCGCTGCTGATGTTGGAGGCGTCGCGGGCGGATACGGCGACGGCATTGAGCGTTCCGGCGGCGGCGAAGCAGATCGCGATTTGGATTGATGTGCCGCGGGGGATGGGGCCGTTTGTCCTGCTGATCAAGGACAAGGAAGGGCGGACGGTGGAGACGTTGTCCGGGCTTACGCCCAATTCGCATGGAGCGCTGACGGCGGCGGTGCCGATGGAGAAGCTTGCGGCGGGCGGTTATACGATCACCAATTTCGTCCGTCCGCCCCTGCTTCCGAATCTCCTCCATCACCACATTCCGCGCAATACCCAAAACAAACGCCGGAAGCGCTTCGGGGGAACGAAGCGATCCGGCGCGTAGTGCTTGAATCACGCGAGGAAGGGTCTCGTTGCGTACATCCTCCGCGGCTGATGCGGACCGCAGCTTTCGGAGCGCGACATAGTACACGCGGCCGGCATACTCGGCAGGCAGAGGCGTGATGATTTCTTCTATATCGGATGACGGGGTCATCATCCGTTTCAGCATAACCCGCGACCGGTTACCGGACCGTCACCATGGCCGCATTGCTCTTCTCGCCGTTCACCGTCACAACCAGCGGATACGAGCCCGGTTGCAAGTTCGGAATCTTCAGATTCACTTGCATCAGGCCAACGAAGCTCGGCGTCAATCCGCCGAATACGACCTCCGCGGGCATATCGGCGACAGTAGCGGCACCGGACCACGCGGCCGGGACAGCGTCTCGGCGGCCGCCGCGTTCCCTGAAGCCACTGCGTTATCGACGCGCCCGGAACCCGTCAGATAAGCGATCACATAGCTATTCGCCTCGGCGGGATTGTCCGTGTTGTTCACCGTGTAGTCGGCGTTCTGAACCACCGCGCGGCGCTGCCCGAACTGAAAGATACCGGGCGCGGCGGTCATCACCGAAACATTGACGGCGGGGCTGGTGACGCCGATAACGGTAACAGTGACTGGAACGGTCTGGCCCTCCAGCGTTTCATACGGGACCTGGGCGTTTATCTGCGCCGGGCTTACGAACACCAGCGGGGCTTGCTTGCCGCCGATGGTGACAGCGGCGCCGGCGAGGTTCGTGGACAACGGCAGGCTTGCGGCGCTCTGCGTCTGCAGGGCCAGACTCGATCCGAAAATGCTGAACAGCGATCCCGGCGCCACTTTCGCCGTAAAGTTCGCGCCGTTCACCACACTGCCCGGAGCAATCTCCAGCGGTGCCGACACTTCCAGCGTGAACTCACCCACAAAGTCGAGCACACGGTCGGACCCGACCTCCAACGTAGTCACGCGATCCACACCGAACAACTCCGGCTGGGAAAAGTGGAATGCCGTCAGCTTCACTTCGGTTTGACCCGACTTGTAAACCAGCGTTCCCGGAGCCATCACCGGGTAACCGGCGAGGTTTTCAGTAAATTCTTTGTTCGCTGCAAACGGCGGGAAGAACAGCGTCGATGTCGTGTTCAGCGGGGCCAGCACCGAGACCTGTGCCGTGTTCGAAAGGTCGAAGAAGAACTGCATCGTATAGTTGGTCCAGTTGTAGCTGTTCGCCTTCTCGGCCAGGATCGTATACGTGTGCGTACCGGCGGTGAGCGGAATGTCGATCCCGTTCTTGGCAGTGTTCGGACCATTGATAATAGCCCCTTCCAGGTCGCTTCCCTTGATCAGGAAGATCGCCGGATGCCCGCCGTGCTGCGTGTTTTGAAGCGATGCGCTCCAACGCCTTGAATCTTCCCGGCGGCATCCGTAGAGATGATATTCAGCGCGGTGAGCTTGACGGCGGCCTGCGCCGTGGAGGCCGCTAGCATTGCGGCGATCAGCATAAAAGTATCGGTTCGCATGTTGTCCTCGGAACACTACGCGAATCGATACGGCCGGATTAGGTCAGGCAGAATTTGGTTTTTTCGCCGATCTGGGAAACGATGGGGTATGGTGTTTTGGCTCATTCTGATTTTGGCGGCCCTGCCGGCGGCCGCGCAGGACCCCGTGCGTTTCAGCCGGGAAGTGCTTCCGGTACTTTCGGATAAGTGCCTGAGCTGCCATGGCGGCGACCCCTCCAGCCGGATGGCGGGCTTGCGGCTCGATACCCGCGAGGGCGCGGTGGCCAAGGTAATCGTGCCCGGAAAGCCCGAAGAGAGCCTGCTGCTGAAACGCGTCACTGAGCAAAACCCCATGCGGCTGATGCCGCCGTCGCGTTCGCACAAAGCAAAGTTAACCGATCAGGAAGTGGCGACCCTGCGAAACTGGATCGCCCAAGGCGCGCCCTGGGGACGCCACTGGTCGTTTGAAAAGCCGGTGCGCGGCAAAGGCGCGACGATTGACTCCTATATCGATGCGAAGCTCACCGCCAAAAACCCCGAAGCCGCCCGCCATACGCTCGCGCGCCGCGTATCGTTCGATCTCACCGGCCTTCCGCCCACCAAGGAAATGCTCAACGAGCCGTACGACCGCCTTCTCGATCGCCTGCTCGCCAGCGAACACTTCGGCGAACGAATGGCGATGTGGTGGCTCGACGGCGCGCGCTACGCCGACACCGATGGCTTTCAGGCCGACGCCTCACGCACCAACTGGCCATGGCGCGATTGGGTCATAGAAGCGTTCAACAAGAACATGTCCTTCCGCCAGTTCACCGTCGAACAGTTTGCCGGAGACCTCCTGCCCAACGCCACGCCCGAGCAGAAAATCGCGACAGCCTTCCACCGCAACCATATGACCAACGGCGAGGGCGGCCGCGATCCCGAAGAGTCGCGCGTTGACTATGTCCTCGACCGCGCCAATACCACCGGCACCGTTTGGCTCGGACTCACGCTCGGCTGCACCCAGTGCCACTCCCACAAGTTCGATCCCATCACCCACCACGACTACTACGCCTTCACCGGCTTCTTCAACAGCATCGATGAGGACGGCCGCGCCGGCAAAAACGCCAAGCCCTACGCCAGCTACTCCTCGCCCTACGCGGCGCGTGCGGTGGCAGAGGCCGAAAAGCTCGTCGCGGAACGCCGCCCCGCTGAACTCGCCGAACGAAGGAAAGCCGAAGCCCCATTCGCCCAATGGCTGGCCGCTCAGAAAGGGATCTTCCGCGCGTGGCAACCCTTGCGGATGACCGAATTGAAGTCGGCCGAAGGAACCGTTTTGGCGCAAGCAGCGGACGGATCGGTAACGGCGTCCGGGCCGAATCCCAAGCAGGATGACTATCGGCTCGCCGCACGCGTCACCTTGCCTCGCGTGACCGGGCTGAAGCTCGAAGTTTTCCCGCCATTAACCCGGGGAGCGTCGGGCGAATTTCTTCTCACCGACGTGAAGGTGCAAGTCCGCCAGACCGGCAGCACCCAAATCCGCGATATCGCCATAAAAGGCGCGGTCGCCGACTACGAAGCGGACAAGGTCAAGAACAACAACTACGGCCTGATTCGCGACACCCTGGACGACGATCCCCGCAATGGCTGGACAACCCTCGGAGCGGACAAGACCAAGCCGCACACCGCCGTCTTCGCATTCGAGGAGCCCCTCCTACTGGGCGCTGACGAAGAGCTGATGTTTGAAATGCGCCACCGGTCAACGGCCGGCGACGCGAACATCGCGAAGTTCCGCGTCTCGGTCACAGATCAGCGCGGCCCGGCGGTGGAGTCGCTGGCGGTTGCTCCGTTGGAGGAGGTGTCGTCGACCGGCCTGACCCACGCCTTGCGAGAGCGCCTTTTCGCCCAATTCCTCACCGACTACGCGCCCTATCAAGCGGCAAAGGAGTCCCTCGACCGGGCCGTGCGGCAATTCGAAGAGTTCAAGAGCGCAGGCAAAGTCGATGTCATGGTGCTGGCCGAAAAGCCGGAACCGCGCGAGACTCACGTGCTTCTCCGCGGTGTTTGGGACAAGCCCGGCGATAAAGTGGAACCCGCCGCACTCCCGGTAATTGGCGGCGCCGCAAAGAACCGTCTGGAGTTAGGCCAGTGGCTCGTATCGAATGAGAACCCGCTCACGGCGCGCGTCATCGTCAACCAGCTTTGGCAAATGCTCTTCGGCTACGGCCTGGTCCGCACGCCTGAAGACTTCGGGCTACAGGGCGAGCAGTCAACGCACCCCGAACTGTTGGACTGGCTGGCCGTCGAGTTCATGGATAGCGGCTGGGACGTAAAGCACACGCTGCGTTTGATAGCGCGCAGCGCAGCCTACAAACGGGATTCAAAAGTCACACCGGAGCAACTCGCCAAGGACCCCGAAAACCGGATGCTTGCCCGCGGCCCCCGTTTCCGCCTGCCAAGCTGGATGCTCCGCGACGCTGCCCTGCGCTATGCCGGGCTAATGAATCCGTCACTCGGCGGCCCGCCGGTGAAACCCTACCAACCGGACGGCGTCTGGGAAGAGCTATTCATGGGCCGCTTCAAATACGAGCCCAGCGAAGGCCCGGCGCAGTATCGGCGCACGCTCTACGCGTTCTGGCGGCGGACCATCGCCCCCACATTCCTCTTCGATTCCGCGCAGCGCCGCTCTTGCGAAGTGCGCACCTCGCGAACCAATACCCCGTTGCAGGCGTTGACGCTCTTAAACGACCGGACATACCTGGAATCATCGCGCACCCTAGCCGCTTCCAGCGTGCCGGATATCTTCGAAATGGTATTGTCCCGGCGCCCCGATGCAGCGGAATCAGCCGTCCTGGAGCGCGAGTACCGGAAGGCGCTGGCCCACTATTCCACAAAGCCCGCGGATGCCGCCACACTGTCCGGCGGCAACGCGGAACTCGCCGCCCGCATGGTGGTCGCCAGCATGATCCTGAACCTGGACGAGGCTGTAACGCATGAATAGGAGAGCGATGCTCATGGGACTCAGCGCAATGGCGGCCCCCGTCGTAATCGGACACGGCACGTTCCGGTATCGCGTCGATACCGCCTGGAGCAAAGCTGACCCCGTCAAGTACCCGGTCAACGACTGCCACGAAATGGTGCAGGCCCCCGATGGACGGCTGTTCATGCTGACCAATCACAAGCAGAACAACGTGCTGGTCTACGACGTTTCCGGCAAACTCCTGTCCGCCTGGACGCTAGGCTTCGGCGGAGCCCACGGCCTCTCGATTCACGGCCAATTCCTCTACCTCACCGACACAGGAACGGGCCGCGTAGTGAAGACGACGCTCGATGGCGAGATCGTCCTCGAATTGCCCCACGCCGCCAAGTGCGGCGCGTACAAAGAAGGCGACATCTATAGCCCCACCGAAACGGCGGTCGCGCCAAATGGTGATGTCTACGTCGCCGACGGCTACGGCTCGCAATTCATTCTCCGTTTCGACGCGGCGGGCAAATACATCGGCAAATTCGGCGGCAAGAGCACCCAGCCCATCAATAAGGGCAAATTCATGCAGGCCCACGGCGTCGCCATCGACACGCGTAGCGGCACGCCCTTGGTGCTTTGCACGGCGCGCATCCGGAATGAGTTCGTTTGGTTCACCCTCGACGGGCAGCACGTGAAAACCGTCTATCTCCCCGGCGCCTGCATCAGCCGCCCGGTGATCGCCGGTCGCCATCTGTACTCGGGCGTCTGTTTCGGCATGTTTCCCGACGATTACCGCATGTGGCAAAACCGTGGATTCGTCACCATCCTGGACGACCAGGACAAAGTCGTATCCAATCCCGGCGGCGCCGCGCCGGTGTACAAAGACGGCCGGTTGCAGTTGATGCTGCAGGATCAGCCGGTATTTAAAAACTGTCACGACGTGTGCGTAGACACGCGCGGCGACCTATATGTTTGCCAGTGGAACAGCGGCCGGGTCTACCCGTACAAGCTGCATCGGGAGGCCTGATGTTTAGACGCGATTTCTTAGGAGCTTTGGCCGCATCGAGCTTGATGGGAGACACCGGAACGCTGCCCCATTTTGCGCCGAAAGCCAAGCGTGTGATCTTCCTTACGCAGTCCGGCGGGCCGTCGCAGTTGGAATTGTTCGATCACAAGCCGGGCCTGCTAAAACTCGCCGGCATGGAGTTGCCCGATTCTATCCGCCAAGGCCAGCGCGTGACGACGATGACGTCGAAGCAAAAGCAACTCGTCATGCCCGGCGTGACCAAATTCATCCGCCACGGCCAGAGCGGGACGATGCTGGGTGAATGGCTGCCGAACATCGGCAAGGTCGTCGACGACGTGTGCTTCATCAAGTCGATGCACACCGACCAGATCAACCACGCGCCTGCCATGACGCAGTTCCTGACAGGCCACCAACTCCCCGGCCGTCCCAGCATGGGCGCCTGGGTCAGCTACGGCCTCGGCAGTGAAAACAAGAACATGCCAGACTACCTGGTGCTGCTCTCAAAAATGCTCCGGCCCAGCGATCAGCCGCTCTACGACCACTACTGGGGCAGCGGCTTCCTGCCCTCCCGCTACCAGGGTGTGAAACTGCGCAACGCGAAGGATCCAGTGCTCTACCTGCGCGATCCCGAGGGGATGCCGCGAACCGTCCGGCGCGGGATGCTGGACGGCCTGGCGGAGTTGAATCAGCACCGCTTGGAACAGACCGGCGACCCCGAAATCGCAACGCGGATCCGCCAATATGAAATGGCCTACCGCATGCAAGCAAGCGTGCCTGAACTCACCGATCTGAAGGACGAACCCGAAGAGGTTTTCGAACTCTACGGACCCGACTCCCGTCGCGCCGGATCCTACGCCGCCAACTGCATCCTGGCCCGGCGTCTGGCCGAGCGCGGCGTACGCTTCATCCAACTCTTCCATCCCGATTGGGACCACCATAGCCGCCTCCCATCCTGGTGCACGGCCCGTTGCCGCGACACCGATCAGCCCAGCGCGGCGCTAATCACAGACTTGAAGCGGCGCGGTATGTTGGACGACACCCTCGTCCTCTGGGGCGGCGAATTCGGCCGCAGCGTCGTCGGCCAAGGCGACTGGCAAAGCATTGAGGCGGGCCGGGACCACCATCCGCGCTGCTTCACCATGTGGGCCGCCGGCGGCGGAATCAAGCCCGGCATCAGCCACGGCGCGACCGATGAATTCAGCTACAACGTCGCCGAAAACGGCGTCCACGTTCGCGACCTGCACGCCACCGTGATGCACCTGCTCGGAATCGACCACTCCCGCTTCACCTACCGTTTCCAGGGGCTGGATTTCCGGCTCACCGGCGTCGAGCAGAGCCGCGTAGTAAAGGATATCCTGACGTAGTCGTGACCCCTCCGAAGCAGCTACATCTCGTGATCCCCACGGGAACGAAAGTTCTGACGCGCGCCGATGGACGCGTCGGCATCGTAGTGCAGTCGCCGGATGGTCGTCCGGATGCCGGCTACCACGTCCGGTTCGTGGACGGCGATAGCCAAGGCCTGCGGCGCTCGGACCTCACGATTTTCAAGCAAACTGCGGCGGAGGTTCCGGGCGAGCCATCGGTGGAGAGCCTCCTGCCGTTCGTGATTTTCCGCAGTGTGGTTGGATCGAAAGCCTACGGACTGGATGACGCAAATTCCGACACGGATCGAAGAGGGTTCTATCTACCGCCTGCGGGCTTGCACTGGGGGTTGGCCGGAGTCCCTGAACAGTTGGAGACCCGGCACGAAGAGTGCTACTGGGAACTGGAAAAGTTCGTGCGCCTGGCATTGAAGGCGAATCCGAACGTGCTTGAATGTTTGTATTCGCCAATGGTCGAAACCTGTACACCCCTTGCCGCTGAGTTAGTGTCGATTCGCAGAATCTTCCTCTCTCAACACCTGCATCGAACCCACAACGCCTATGTGCTTTCGCAGTTCAAGAAGCTGGAGCAGGATCTGCGAAACCAGCGCGAAATCAAGTGGAAACACGCGATGCATTTGATTCGGCTGCTGCTGTCCGGTATCGCCGCCTTGCGGGACGGGGATGTGAATTTGCGTGTGGATGCCCACCGCGAGCGACTGTTGGCGATCCGGCGCGGAGATACGCCGTGGGAAGAGGTAGACCGTTGGAGGCTGGCGTTACACCAGGAGCTTGACGACGCTCTCAAATCGACCGCCTTACCCGCGCATCCCGACTATCGGGGGGCTAACGGGTTTCTACTGCGGGCGCGCCGATTCGCGGCGGCGCCGGAGTACGGGCTTTGATCCCCTACCCGTTACTCAAGGAAGAGGTTGCGCGGCATCCGTACCCATTGCTCTTCGCGACGATCAGCGGCGCGCATCTATATGGATTCCCCTCACCGGATTCCGATTTCGACCAGCGCGGAGCGCACATCCTGCCCGCGAGCGAGGTATTGGGACTGCTCCCCCTGCGCGAAACGATATCGGTGGAGGGGATGCGCGGGGACTTGGAACTGGACCTGGTCACGCACGACGCGCGAAAGTTCTTCGAGATGCTGCTCAAGCGAAACGGCTATGTGTTGGAGCAGCTTTATTCGCCGCTCGTCGTCCATGCGATGCCCGAATTGGAGGAGTTGCGAGAGATTGCGAAGGCATGCGTGACGCGTCATCACAGCCACCACTACTTCGGTTTTGCGGCCACGCAGTGGGGGTTGTTCGAAAAGGAAACACCGCCACGTATCAAGCCCCTGCTCTACGTATTCCGGGTGCTACTCACGGGGATCCATTTGATGCGAACCGGCCGGGTCGAGGCAAGCCTGGTTGCCCTAAATGAGGAGTACCGGCTGCCGTATTGCGCCGAGCTGATCGCGCGGAAGACGACGGGGAGGGAGAAGTCGACGCTGCAGTCGCCGGAGTTGGATTTCTACCGCCTCGAGTATCTGCGCGTGGTTCGTCACTTGGAGGACGAGGCCGCTGATTCGAAGCTGCCGGAGGAGCCGGATTGCCGGAAGGCGCTAAGCGACCTGCTGGTGCGGATTCGATCCGCGAGTGGATTGTGACCGGGGCGTAAGTAGCGCTTAATTACGGCATCGAGGACGGCAGTTCAATCCAGTACCTGTTCATACTGGTATGAGTTTCTCCAAGGAGCGTTTCGACGTGGCGCGAACGATCTTGCTGCTGTTGCTGTTCCTGCTGTCCTGGATCCTCTATCTGGATCGCGCGGCAATTTCCACCGCCAAGGACTTGATCTCGCGCGACCTGGACCTCTCGAATGACGCCATGGGCGTCGTGTTCGGCTCCTTCGCACTGGCCTATGCCCTGGGACAGATTCCCGCCGGTTGGTTCGCTGACCGGTACGGGCCGCGATGGACACTGACGATAGTCGTGGCCGCCTGGAGCGCCTTCACCGCGTTAACGGGCTTGGCGCCGGAGTTTGCCTCGTTGGTCGTGATCCGCTTCCTGTTCGGCTTGGCCGAAGCGGGCGCGTTCCCGGCCTCGGCCCGAGCCTTTTATACTTGGCTGCCGCCGGAACTGCACGGCCGGGCGAACGGAATTATCTTCTCTGGTTCAAGACTGGGCGCAGCCTTGTCTTTCCCAATTCTCGCGGGTCTGTTGGATGGATTTGGCTGGCGTGTGGCGTTCTACGCCCTGGGGCTTCCCGGTCTCCTTTGGGCCGTCGTTTGGTTTGCGTGGTTCCGCGACAAACCGGCGCCGCCCGCGGCCGTCGAGGACCGTCCACTGCGAGAGATCTTCCGCTCCCGGGCCATGCTGCAGGTGATGGGGCAGTATTTTGCCAGCAATTTCACGTTTTTCCTGTGCCTCTCCTGGATGCTGCCTTACCTCATGGAGCGCTACCAACTATCGCGCGAAGTGGCTTCGTGGTACTCCATGACCATTCTCCTCGTCGGCGCGACAGCGCAGTGGGTCTCGGGATTTCTGACGGACTGGCTGTTCAAGATCGCGCCAAAGTGGAGCCGGCGCGGCCCGGCGTCCGCCGGCTTTGTCCTCGCCGCATCGGCGCTGGCGTTGTTGACGCAGGCCGACTCCGCCGGGATGGCGGTCGCTCTGTTTACGCTCGCGACGTTCGGGACTGAGATGACCATCAGCCCGAGCTGGGCTTACTGCATCGACATCGGCGGCGGAAAGTCCGGATCGGTATCCGGCGCGATGAACATGGTGGGCAATCTGGGGGCATTCGTTAGCGCGAGCGCTTTCCCAGCCCTCGCCGGCTGGAACGGCGGCGACGCCGGGTTCTACTTCCTCCTGGCCGCTTCCTTGAACCTCACCAGCGCCTTCTTGTGGCTGCGCATGCCTACAGCAAGGGCGCACTATTCCAGTGGCGAATTACGCGAGTCTGACGCTCATAGCCAAGGACGCTGATGGTAGCGGTGTCAAGCGCCAGGTAGCGGCCGGTTATCGGCGGGAGTCCTATCCAGCACGCGGCCAGAACGCGCAGAATGTGCCCATGGGCGAACAGCGCAACGTCACTCTCCGCGGCCGCTGCGTGATCGATGACGCGTTGCGCGCGAGCGGCGACCTGCTCCAGCGATTCGCCATTGGGGATGGGCGATAGCCATATCGACCACTCCGGCCTTTCCCGGCGGATGTCGAGAGTGGTGCGGCCTTCGTAAATGCCGTAGTCCCATTCCGTCAGGTCTGGGTCGATAACGGCGTTCTCGGCGAACCCGGCGAGCCGGCAGGTCTCGCGAGCCCGCGCCAGTGGGCTTGTTCGGACGGAAATCGCTCGCCCTTTCAGCGCGGCGCCGATCGCTTGAGCGCGCCGTTCGCCTTCGACCGTTAACGGGATATCCGTCCGGCCGGTGTGCTGGCCGGAGCGGGACCACTCGGTTTCGCCGTGCCGGATAAGGATGATTTGCTGGGCCATTTGTTCGATTATTTCACTGTCGGGCCGGTTGCCTGCGCTACCCTCATTAACAGCATGCTTCGCCGCGCCTTTTTGGCGGCCGCGCCATTGGCGGCGCAATCGCCCGCCCCGAATTTCCTGATGGAGCCGTCTGCGCCATTCCCCGGTTCCCCGGTCTTGTTTTCCCTCGCCGAAGGACCCGTGGCGGGCCGGTGGATGGATCGGCCGTTATTGTTCGAAAAGGCCGACGCCTCCAAACGCTGGCTCGCGTTGGCGGCGGTCGGCCTGGAAACAAAGCCGGGCCTGCGGGAGTTGTCCCTCGGAAATGGGCAATCGCACACCATTCGAATTACGCCGCACGCTTATCGGACCGGCCGTATAACCGTGCCGCCGAAGTTCGTCTCGCCGCCGAAGGCCGTTCTTAAGCGCATCGCGGAAGAGCGCGAGATCAAGAAATCGGCCTTCGCGGCGCGCACCAGGCGCATCTGGACGGGGCCATTCGTGCCGCCCGCCGATACGCCGCAAACGTCGGGCTTCGGGACACGGCGGACGTACAACGGTAAAACCCAGAGCATCCACCAAGGCCTGGATTTTCGCGCCGCGGTAGGCACACCTATCCAAGCGTCAAACGCCGGACGCGTCATGGTCGCGCAAGAAATGTACTACGAGGGCGGCTTCGTCGTGCTGGACCATGGCGACGGAATCTTCACGCTCTATATGCATCTATCAGCCTTTCGGGTGAAGGCGGGCGAGGTCGTCCAAAAAGGGCAAGCGATAGCGGAGAGCGGAAGCTCAGGACGGGTGACCGGACCGCATCTTCATTTCGGCGTGCAATGGCAAGGCTTGTACATGGAGCCCGCGACACTCCTGGCCCTACGATTCGCCTAGCGTAGCCGCCCGGCCCGGGTCGAAAAACATTTTCCGAATCCGATTTGGCCCCCTCCAGCGATTTCGTAACGCCACTTTGGTGACGGGTCCAAGGTGTTGAATCGGGAGAAGGAATGGGCCGCTGAGGCTTTCCGGTCATTCTTGCAAATCTCAGAAGGGACTTGTTTTTGTCTTGTTCTGACACTATGATGAGTGGCAGATGGCAAGCGACCCCGAACTCGATCTCCGCGGCAGGCTCATTCGCGGTTTGGGCTCTTTGCGGGAGATGCTTCCCGGCTCGTTCGTCGAACGCCGCCGTAAGTGCGGCAAGCCAAACTGCCGCTGCGCCGACGGCCTACAACTCCACCGCGAATTTCTGTTGTCGGTCGTTTGGGAGGGCAAGCCGCAAACATTTCATCTTTCCGCCGCGATGGCCGAGCAAGTGCGCGCCAAGGTGGAACTGCGGAAACGCTTTGAAGAGTCCGCTGACAAGATTGCTAATCTGAACCTGCTGCGCTTCCTCCGTCAGAAGGAGGAGAAGTAGCGCCGTGGTTCGCCGGCAGTTTGAGACCTATCTCGACAAGGTGTTTGGCTTCGCCGATCTGGTAGCCGGTATGCCCGAGGGGAGAACGGATCCGCTCCACCGTTGGGGGAAAGTGTTCGACGCCGTATTCCTGGGATCGGCCTGCCAGTTCGCCACCGTTCATCGGATCGAGTTCGAGAGTACCGATGGTGTCCTTTCCAAACGGATTGGGCCGATCAGTGAAGATACGCTCGGCTACGCCATGCAGCGCCAGGACATCGATTCGCTGTTTGCGCTTGGCTGTACGATTGCGCAGCGGTTGAAAAGAAACGGCGTCCTGCGTTCGGAGTGGGCCATGGGACGCTTGGTCGCCGCCGTGGATGGCATCGAGATCTGTAGTTCCTATGCCCGCTGTTGTGACACCTGCCTGGAACGGAAGGTAGACGGCGAACTCCGCGAGTGTCTTCAGTATTACCACCGCGTCTCGGCCGTCACGCTCGTTAGCCTGACTTTCGCAGTTACGCCGATTCGAGCCAGCTAAGCCTTTTAGAATCAGTAAATTGATACCGTAGGTCTTCACCACAAGAGTGAATCAACCTGCGACAGAAGCAAGCGCGGGGTGTTCAATCTTGGCCGAGGTGATCCGTGGAGGCGGTTGAGCCGGCAGGGCCAGTCGCAGTTTATCGAGCAGGATCTTAACGTCCGTTTCCGGCTGGGTATAGCGAGGCAAAATCAATCGGCGGCCATCTACGGTCGGCAGATGAACGTCGATCATCTGAATGGTCGCCAGCTTTTCCAATACCGCCGCCGGGGTTAGGCCCGGTGCATGGATCAGCAATCGGTGCTTCAACGTCACTTGCAACGAATAGGCCAAAAACGCCACTAAAATGTGCGCATCCACACGATGCTCCAGTTGGTGATAAATCGGTCGAATCCCCAGTTCACTCTTGAGCGAGCGGAACACCGCCTCGATCTGGGTCAATTGCACATAGCGAGCCCAAAGCACCGCCGGGTCGCCGTCGGTCAGATTCGACCGCAGCAAATAATGCCCATCGCGCCACTCGGCCTGCTTGCGCTTTTCCCGGTCCACCCGAAACGAAAAGGACTCCCGCGTCACCGTCTGGCCAGCTTCAGGCACACTTATTTTGACGAACCCATAGGCCCGCCCCGCCTCTGTCTTGGCCGCGCCCAACCGCATGAGCAATTGATCCCGTGACGGTAAGCTCTTGCGCATCGCCCGCAGCTTCACCAGTAGCCGGGCCAGCCTCTTGCGCCGCATCGCAATCTCCTTGGCCAGCACATACAATTCGCCGTCCTCTTGGTATAGTTTCACTTCCACCGAATCGCGGACGCTCTGCCAGGGCAGGTTCAGCCAAAGCCTCTCGTGCTTGCCAATCCGGCTCTTCGGTGTGCCCACCAGATACGAAATCTCTCGTCCGGGAGCACGCATTGCGGCC
>ENA-ORBV01008684-ORBV01008684.1-microbial-mat-metagenome-genome-assembly--contig:-NODE-8684-length-16972-cov-7.607339_pt1 | contig 16972 bp, 7 predicted proteins | sample MGYA00237777_ERZ505514 | MGnify/ENA primary metagenome ERZ505514 (study PRJEB26160, sample SAMN06269048) | microbial mat metagenome | isolation source: Oligotrophic lake microbial mat | place...
ATTCGCCTTAGTCTCGTGGGCTCGGAGATGTGTATAAGAGACAGCTATTACGGCGAACTATTTCTGGGCGCGGAGGAGTTGGCCGAAGGACGCGCCGACGCCGCGAAAGCCGCGTTCCAGCGTGCGAGCACGTTGTTTCCGGGTGCACAGTCGCCCTACCTCGCGCTTGGCCAACTCGCGTGGCAGCGCGCCGACCGCGCCGGCGCTGCGGTGGTGCTCGACGGGCTGGCGGTGTCGCCCTCGGCGGAGGCAGGACGTGAGGATCCGTGGTGGACCTACGAACTGGCGGCCGTCCTGGACGTGGCGGTCCTCGTGGAGAACCTGAGACACATGGCGGTGGAGCACGTGCGGAAATGAGGCCGGTGATTGGCGTGGTTGTCCTTGTGTCGCTCGTGTTGACGCTGGCGGCGTCTCCGTCTGGTAGTGGGCAGCAGCCGGTGTTCTCAAGCCGTGCCGACGCCGTGCGTGTGGACGTACTTGTGACCAGGAACGGCGCACCCGTGCGCGGCCTTAGCGCGGCAGACTTCGAAGTTCGAGACAACGGCGTGCTGCAGCAGCCCACCCTGCTCAGCGCCGACGCGTTGCCCTTGAACGTGGTGATGGCGCTTGACCTGTCCGACAGTGTCACCGGCAGCCGGCTGACCGATCTCCAGACTGCCGGCCGCGGCCTGCTTGAGGCGCTGACCGATCGCGACGCCGCCGCGTTGCTCACATTCGGCCTTGCCGTGACCGTGGCCCAGAGACTGACCCAGGATCGGGAGGCCGTGCGCGCTGCGCTCGCGCAGCCTGCGGGCGGGGCCGGACCGCGCTCATTGATGGCTGCTTCGCGGGCCTGATGCTGGGCACGTCGGAGGTGGGTCGATCCCTGCTGTTGGTGTTCAGCGACGGCGTGGATACCGCGAGTTGGCTCACCGCCGAGAAGGTCATTGCCACCGCACGCAGCACCGACGTGATGGCGTACGCCGTGGTGGCCGGCACCACGCCGAAGCAGTCGTTCCTGCGCGACCTGACTGGGGCGACTGGTGGCGAGTTGCTTGAGGTCAAGAGCACCACCGACGTGGGCGCCACGTTCCTGCGGCTGCTCAATGAATACCGCCAGCGGTATCTGTTGAGCTACACCCCGACCGGTGTGAGGCGCGAGGGTTGGCACGCGATTGACGTCCGCGTGAAGGACCGCAGCGCCACGGTCCGCGCCCGCCCCGGCTACCTGGCGGGGTTCTGACGGGGTCCTGTGGGGTCCTGGGGTCCTGGGGTCCTGGGGTCCTGGGGTCCTCGACGTAGCGCGGCCTGGATCCTCGTAGCGCGGCCTGGATCCTCGTAGCGCGGCCTGGGTCTCAAGGCCGCGAGCCGCGAGAGCCCCTGTGTCCTGCGGTATGCTAGGCCCGCCGAATGATGCCCGTGGTAATCGCGCCGCTCACCCTTGCGCTGCTGTTGGCCTCCTGTGCGTCGGCTTCCGTTCAGCGGGTCCAGGAGCCCCCGCCGCCTGAGGGCACGGTGGTGCTGGCGATCGGCACGCCGCAGCGCGCGCCCGGCTCAGAACTGACGGTGGCCTTTGAGGCCGTCGTGGCCGACTCCCGATGTCCCATCGGCGTCCAGTGCATCTGGGCCGGTGATGCCGCCGTCAGGCTGCGGTTGTCTGCGCCCAATCTGGCGCACACCACCGCCACGTTGCACACCAATCTCGACACGGCCAAAGAGACCACCTACGCCGGATGGAAGGTCAGCCTTCAGGCCGTGACACCGGCCCCGACGGCGGATGCGGCCGTTCGCGCCGATGACTATCGCGTCACCCTGCTCATCGTACGAAAGTGAACCATTCATGATGCACACACCCACGACCTCGTCCCCAACTCGTCGCACGCTCCTGTGGCGGACTGTTGCCATCGTGGCCGTGGCCGCCGCGCTGTTCGTTGACACCGGAGCGCAGCGGATTGATACGTCGAGTGTGCCCAACTTCGATATCCGGACTGATAGGGATACCGGATCGGCGGGGTATGTTCAGCGCGCGGCGTCGGTGGCCGCGGCGGGGCAGTCGTTTCGATCGGCTGCGCGCGCCGACGGCATCGCGGCGCTTGAGGCCGACGTGACCGGCGTTGAAGTGACCGCGAGCGCAGCACTCGGCACGCTCGAAATGGTGAGCGCAAAGGCGGGCGCCGGGTTCCTGACGGGCCCGGGCACGGATCGCGTGGCGGCGATGCGCGGATTCCTGTCGAGATACTCGAATGCGTACGGCGTGTCCGCGGCCGAGATGGACGGACTGACGGTGCTCTCCGACTACGTGAACCCCGCCGGCAACATGGCGTGGGTGGAACTGGAACAGTCCATCAATCGCATTCCCGTGTTCCAGGGGCTGGTGCGCGGCGGCTTCACCGCAGACGGCGCGCTGGCTCGCACCACCGGTTCGATCGCGTCGATCTTCGACACGAGCACGCTGGCCACCACCTCGAACTTCACCGCCGCGCAGGCGGTCGCCCGTGCTGCGGGCAGCGTAGGCTGGACGCAGAACGCTGCGGCACTGACCGAAACGCCAGGCCGCGCCGGCAGCGTCACCGTGTCGCGAGGGACCATGGCCGGCGACGCGCGAGCGTGGCTCGTGTACTTTCCTGTGGCGCACGGCGCCGCGCGCCTCGCGTGGGCCATGGAACTGTGGGGCGACCCGGACGCGTTCCTGATCCTGATCGACGCCGAAGACGGCACGGTGCTGTTCCGCAAGAACGCGACGAACTACCAGACGCAGTCGGCCTCGTACAACGTATACAACGACGACAGCCCTGCGCCGATGTCGCCCGTCACGATGTTGCCAGGCTCGGGAACTCAGGCGTCATTCATTGCGCGGGTGACGTTGGCGCTCATTGGCAACGAAGGCCCACTGTCGTTCAACAACCTCGGCTGGATGAACGACGGCGTGAACGCCGGCAACGGCTGGACTGACGGCAACAATGTGCAGGCCGGTCTTGATATCGACGGCACCGACGGCATCGAGGCCGTCGCCGCGGGCGTGGCCCGCGTGTTTAATGCCGGCTACGACCCTTCCGTTGAAGCCCCGAGCGTGAACAACTACCGGTTCGGCGAGATGACCCACCAGTTCTACTGGTCGAACCTGTACCACGACAAGCTGTATCTGCTCGGGTTCACCGAAGCCGCCGGCAACTTCCAGAACGACAATTTCGGGCGGGGGGGCGTACAGGCCGATCGCGTCAGAGCCGAGGCGCAGGACTCCTCGGGGACGAACAACGCCAACTTCACGACGCTGCCCGATGGCACGCGCGGCCGCATGCAGATGTATGTGTTCACCGGCCCGACGCCCGATCGCACCTCGGGCCTCGAGAACGACGTGTTGCTCCACGAGCTGACGCACGGTACGTCCAACCGCCTGCACGGCAACGCGTCCGGTCTGCTGGCGACGATGTCGGGTGGGATGGGCGAGGGCTGGTCTGATTTTTACGGCCGTGCGCTGCTGTCGACCGCGGGCGAGAATGTGAATGGCATTTACTCGACCGGCGGCTGGGTCACGAACCTGCTGTTCAGCGGCGCCTACACCGACAACTACTACTACGGCATCCGCCGCTTCCCATACGCGGTGAAGACGAACCTCGGCATCAATGGCAAGCCGCACAACCCGCTGACGTTTGCCGATATCGACCCGGCCCAGATCAATCTGACGGACGGCGCCTACGCCAAGGGGGCTGGCGGTTCGGCGACCGCGTTCCAGGTCCACAACATCGGCGAAGTGTGGGCGTCGGCGTTGTTCGAAGTGCGCGCCCGGTTCATCAACCGTCTGGGCTGGGCCACGGGCAACCAGCTCATCCTGCAGTTTGTGACCGACGGCATGAAACTCGATCCGTGGAACCCGACGCTGCTGCAAGGGCGGGATTCGATCATCGCAGCCGCCAACGCCGGCGGCGGCACGGCGGCTGACATTGCCGACATCTGGGCGGGCTTTGCCACGCGCGGCATGGGCGTGAGCGCTCGCGTCGTCAACCCGAATGCCGGAACGGTCATCGAGGCGTTCGACCTGCCTGGCACGGCGGCGGGTGGCTCGTTCCTCACGGGCGAATCCATCCCGAACGGCCGCGTCGATCCCACAGAAAACGTGGCGGTGTCGCTGTGTATCGCCAACACCAGCGGCAGCACCACCGGTACGGTCAACGGCACACTGCAGGCGAGCGGCGGCGTCTCGTCGCCCTCGGGTGTCCAGAACTTCAGCACTATCGGCGCGGGCGCCGCCACGTGCCGCAACTATTCGTTCACCGTGAGCGCGTCGTGCGGTAACACGGTGACCGCCACACTGGCCATCACGGAAAGTGGAGGGCCGTCCAAGAACCTGACGTATGCCTTCCAGGTGGGCAGTCCCGTCGTCATCATGTCGCAGAACTTCGACGGCGTCGGGGCGCCCTTATTGCCGCCCGGCTGGACGACCGCGGCGATTTCAGGCGCCTCGAATCCCTGGACGACGGTGGCGTCCAAGTCCGACACGGCGCTCAACCGCGCGTACGCGCTCAATCTGGCCATCGACAGCCACAGCGCCCTTGTGTCGCCGAGCATCGCCATGCCGGCCGGTGCTGCGACACTGACGTTCCGGCACTCGTACGAGATGGAGCCCGGATGGGATGGCGGCGTGCTCGAGATCTCGATCGCCGGCGGCGCGTTTACGGACATCGTCTCAGCCGGTGGCAGTTTCGTGAGTGGGGGCTATAACTACGTCTCTACCAGCGGCGGTGCATATAGCCCTCAACGCAACATCTGGAGTGGTATTTCCGGAGGCTACATCACGACCGTGGTCAATATGCCCGCCGCGTCCCAGAATCAGAACATCCAGTTGCGGTGGCGCATGGGAGCGGACAGCCTTTTCGGCACCTTCGGCTGGTCGGTAGACACCATCGTCCTGCGCATGACGGCGTTTGAGTGCGGCGCAACCGTCACCCCGGGAGCCTTCAACAAGACCACACCCGGCAACGGAGCGGCCGCGCAGCCGGTGAATCCTGTGCTGAGCTGGGGCCCGAGCAGTGGCGCCGCCAGCTACGAGTACTGCATTGATACCAGCAACAACAACGCCTGCAACGCGAGTTGGGTGTCGGTGGGCACCGCGACCAGCGCGTCGGTCACGGGCTTGCCGGCCAGCACGGCGCACTACTGGCAGGTGCGCGCCGTGAACGGCGGCAACATCACCTATGCGCAAGGCGCGCTGGCGTCGTTCTGGAGCTTCACCACGGATGTGGCGAAGCCGGCCTTCGGTCAGGTCGATACGCCGGCGCAAAACGCGGCGGGTGTGCAGGGCGCGATCGGCGTCACCGGGTGGGCGCTCGATGATGGCGGCGTGAGCAACGTGCAGATCTTCCGCAACTGCCTTGGGTTCGAGCCGGGCAACTGCCAGAACGTACTGGGCAACAGCGTGGTCTACATCGGTGACGCGGCGTTCCTGGCGGGGGCTCGTCCGGATGTGGCGGCGGCGTTCCCGACCCATCCGCAAAACGGCCGCGCCGGGTGGGGTTATCTGATGCTGACCCCGATGCTGCCGCACGTGCCGAATAGCCAGACGTTCGGTGGCCAGGGACCGCTGACGCTGTATGCGATTGCCACCGACACCAGCGCCAACCAGACTTTGCTCGGCCGGACGTTTGTGCCGGGCCCGGGCTTCACCACGCCCACGTCGATCACCATGGCGAACGACACGATTGCGAAGCCGTTCGGCGCGATCGATACGCCCGGCCAGGGCCAGACCATCAGCGGCGCCGGGTACGCCAACTTCGGCTGGGCGCTGACGCCCGACGCCAACACGGTGCCGGGGGCGGGCGACATCCTGATTCCCACCAACGGGTCCACGATGTCGGTGTTCATCGACGGGCTGTCAGTGGGACTCGTCGCCTACAACCAGTGCCGCGGCAATGTGGGCAACCCGGTGCCGGGCGGGGTGTACTGCAACGACGATGTCTCGAGTATCTTCGGCAACCTGACGCCGCAGCCGGTGCCGCCACCGTTTGCGACTCGGACGAGTAACCCGACCAGGTACCGGAACCTGGATGCGGCGCGAGCGGCGATCGGGGCGTACAACTTCAACACGCTGACGATGACCAATGGGCTGCACACGATCGCGTGGAGCGTGACGGACTCGGCGGGCCGTACGGAAGGCATCGGGTCGCGGTTCTTCCTCGTGCAGAATGGCGCGCCGCTGGGCGAGCAAGGAGTGAGCGAAGACGCGCTGCGCGCGGCGCCCGCGAGGGTGGTGGGCACGGCAGAGTCGCTCGCGGTGCACGCGCTGGCCACCGACGGCGTGTGGGGCCGGACCGGATTCAACTTGTCCGCACCGTGGGCCACCATGCACACGAAGGAGGACGGCACGTTTGCCGTCCGTCTGCCCGAGATGGGTCGCCTGGAACTGTGGCTCGGCACCGACGTGGAGGCCGGGTACCTCGTGGCGGAAGGTCAACTGCATCCGCTGCCGGTGGGCTCGTCGCTGGTGGGCGCGCAGTTTGGGTGGATGCCGCCGGCCGGCTACGCGGGCGCGTATGAACTCGCGTTCATCCGCGGCGGTGAACGCATCACCGTGACGGTCACCATCGTCGAACGTCCGAAGGCGTCAGATGACGCCCGGCAGATTCGGATGGAGCTGACGGCCGACGCGCACAGCGCCGGCCAGGTGCGCGTCGGAGGTATGGCGTCCGATGCACAAGCGGCGATTGGGTCGGGCATCGACGCGGTGCAGGTGTGGGCGACGAGGAGCGGCGATGGGGTCCTGGCGGCATTTGGGGTCCAGGGGTCCAGGGGTCCAGGGGTTCGTGGAGCGGCTGCGCCGGTGTTCCTTGGTTCGGCCACGCTGGAACGGGAGCATTTCAGCCTGACGGCGAAACTGGCGCCGGGCACGTACACGCTGACGGCGTATGCGTGGAACCAGCGCACGGAAGCGTGGGAAGACTCGCGCAGTGTGCAGGTGGTGGTGCGGTAAGTTCCACTGCCGTTCCGCCGCGGATACACTGCGGCCTTCATCACCGTGAGGAGGGTCGGATGGGACAAAAGGTCGTAATCTTTGCGGCAGTGCTATTGGCGCTTGGCGCCGGTGTGCGCGTAGCCGAGCAGGGCCGTCCGGAGGTGGCAATGGCCGGCGCCGCCCAGGCCTTCGTTGCCACGCTCGACGACGCGCAACGGGCCAAGGTCCAGTTTGAATTCGACTCGGAAGAACGATTCAACTGGCACTACATCCCTCGCGTCCGCAAAGGCCTGCCGCTTGCAGAGATGAAACCTGCGCAACGCGACGCCGCGATGGCGCTCCTCAAGACTGGTCTGAGCGCGTCGGGCTTCACCCGGGCGGAAGCGATTCGAAGTCTCGAGACCGTGCTCCGCGCGAGGGAGAACAGGAACTCGCGCGATCCAGAGCAGTATTTCTTTTCGATCTTCGGACGTCCTGGAGGTAAGTCCTGGGGCTGGAGGTATGAAGGACACCACCTCTCGCAGAACTGGACGGTGGTGGCCGGCACGTCGGTCGCGACATCGCCCGCGTTCTTCGGTGCGAACCCCGCAGTAGTGATGGACGGCCCCGCCAAAGGCACACGGGCGTTGCCAGAGGAGGCAGACCTCGGCTGGGCCATGCTCGAAGGCCTGCAAGGCCCTTCGCGCGACAAAGCCATCGTGGCTGGCGCCGCGCCGACAGAGATCCTCACTGTCAATTCCCGCAAGGCCGCCATCCTCGAAAACGTAGGCCTGAGCGTTCGTGACATGAACAGCAAGGAGCGGGGCCTCCTCATGCGCCTCATCGACACGCACGCGTCCGCGCAACAGAACGACCTGGCCGCCGCCCGCCTGGCCGCCATTCAAGCGGCCGGATTCGAGAACGTGCGCTTCGCCTGGATTGGCGCGACAAAGAACGAGCCAGGCGCCGCGCATTACTACCGCATCCAGGGACCGACGTTTCTCATTGAGTATGACAACACGCAAAACAACGCCAATCACCAGCACATCGTCTGGCGTGACTTCAATGGCGATTTCGGTGCCGATGTACTTGCCGAGCATTACGCGACGGATTCCGAGCACAGGCGACCGCGCGCGAAGTAGTGTCGCCACGCTGGACCAGGGCCAGAGGTCTTTTGGGCTCACGGGGGCCACGGCTCAGGGCCTGTACAATAGCGGCCGTTCATGACCCACGCGTCAACTCCTGCTCCTCGGCGCCGCCTCCCCTGGCGGGTGGCCGCTGTCGTCACCGTCGTCGCCGGCCTGCTCGCTAGTGGCGCCGGGGCGCAGCGGATCGATACCTCCGCCCTGCCGAACTTCGACATCCGGACCGAACGCAGCACTGCGGCGGCGGGGTACGTGGAGCGTGCGGCGTCCGAGGCAGCGGCGACGCGGGCGTTCCGGTCGGGCGCGCGCGCCGATGGCCTGGCCGCGCTTCAGGCCGACGTGAGCGGCGTCGATCTGGTCGCAAGTCCGACCCTGGGCACACTCGAGGTGGTCAGTGCCAGACCGGGCACCGGATTTCTGACCGGCCCTTCGCCGGACCGCGTGGGCGCGATGCGCACGTTCCTGTCGCGATACTCGAATGCCTACGGCGTGTCGGCGGCCGAGGTGGATGGCCTCACGGTGCTGGCCGACTACGTGAATCCCGCGGGCAACATGGCGTGGGTGGAGTTCGAGCAGACCATCAACGGCATTCCGGTCTTTCAGGGCCTCGTGCGTGGCGGCTTCACGGCCCAGGGCGAACTTGCGCGCACGACCGGCGTGCTGGCCTCGGTGTTTGATCCTGGAAGCCTCGCCACCTCGTCTGGGTTCAGTGCCGCGCAAGCTGTCGCCCGCGCGGCCGACAGCGTCGGTTGGACCCAGAATGCCGCCACGCTGACCGAAACGCCGGGCCGTGGCGGCAGCACGATGGTGTCGCGCGGGACGATGGCCGGGGACGCGCGGGCGTGGCCGGTGTATTTCCCTGTGGCGCACGGTGCGGCGCGCCTGGCTTGGGCCACCGAACTCTGGGGCGACCCTGATGCCTTCCTGATCCTGATTGATGCCGAAGACGGCACGGTGTTGTTCCGCAAGAACGCGACGAACTACCAGACGCAGTCTGCGTCGTACAACGTCTACAACAACGACAGCCCGGCGCCCATGTCTCCCGTCACGATGCTGCCAGGCTCGGGAACGCAGGCGTCATACATCGCGCGCGTGACGCAGGCGCTCATCGGTAATGAGGGACTAAACGTCTTCAATAACCTCGGGTGGATGACCGACGGCGTGAACGGCGGCAACGGCTGGACAGACGGCAACAACGTGCAGGCGGGGCTTGATGCGGCGGCCCCGGATGGAATCGAATCCATTGTCGGGGGCGTCTCCCGAGTTTTCTCCGCAACCTACAACCCGCAAGTGGACGCGCCGGGCACGGCCGGTTACCGGGCTGGTGAAATCATCGACCAGTTCTATTGGTCGAACGTCTATCACGACCGGCTGTATCTGCTCGGGTTCACGGAAAGCGCCGGGAACTTCCAGAACGACAACTTCGGCCGTGGTGGCGTGGCCGCGGACCGCATCAGTGCCGAGGCGCAGGATTCCTCGGGGACAAATAACGCGAACTTCACCACCTTGCCTGATGGCACGCGCGGGCGCATGCAGATGTATGTGTTCACCGGCCCCACGCCAGACCGCACGTCGGGACTCGATCACGATGTCCTGCTGCATGAACTGACGCACGGCACGTCGAACCGCCTGCACGGCAACGCGTCCGGTCTGCTGGCGACGATGTCGGGCGGCATGGGTGAGGGATGGTCCGACTTCTACGGGCGCGCGATCCTGTCGGATGCGACCGAGGACGTCAACGGCATCTACGCGATGGGCGGCTGGGTCACGAACCTGCTGTTCAGCGGCGCCTACACCGACAACTACTACTACGGCATCCGCCGCTTCCCATACGCGGTGAAGACGAACCTCGGCATCAATGGCAAGCCGCACAACCCGCTGACGTTTGCCGATATCGACCCGGCGCAGATCAATCTGACGGACGGCGCCTACGCCAAGGGGGCCGGCGGTTCGGCGACCGCGTTCCAGGTCCACAACATCGGCGAAGTGTGGGCGGCGGCGTTGTTCGAAGTGCGCGCCCGGTTCATCAACCGCCTGGGCTGGGCTGTTGGCAACGAACGCATCCTGCAATTTGTGACCGACGGCATGAAGCTGGACCCGTGGAACCCCACGCTGCTGCAGGGCCGCGACTCGGTCATCGCGGCGGCCAACGCGGGTGGCGGCACAGCGTCCGACATCGCCGACATCTGGGCCGGCTTTGCCACGCGCGGCATGGGCGCCAGCGCGCTGGTCATCAACCCCAACACTGGGACGGTGGTTGAGGCGTTCGATCTGCCCGGCACGGCAGCCGGCGCGTCGTCGCTCACGGTCGAGTCCATCCCGAATGGCGCCCTCGATCCGGCCGAGGTCGTGAGCGTATCCCTGTGCATCGTCAACAACGGCGGCAGCACCACCGGCACCGTGAACGGCACGCTGGCGACGACCGGCGGCGTCACGTCGCCCTCGGGCGCGCAGGACTACGGCACGATCGGCGCGGGTGCGAGCGTGTGCCGCGCCTTTTCGTTCACGGTCAGCGCGTCATGCAGTGCCACGGTGACCACGACGCTGGGCATCACCGAGAGCGGCGGACCGTCGAAGAACCTGACCTACGCCTTTCAGGTCGGCAGTCCCGTGGTGATCATGTCGCAGACCTTCGACGGCGTCGGTCCGCCATCGCTGCCGGCGGGGTGGACGACGAGTACGTTGTCGGGCACATCCAATCCCTGGGCGACCAGTGCCGTCAAACCTGACACGGCGCCCAATCGGGCATTTGCCACGAATCTTGGGACGGCGAGCCACAGCGTGCTGGTGTCGCCGAGCATCGCGATGCCGGCCGGCGCGGCGACCCTGACGTTCCGGCACTCGTACGAGATGGAGCCGGGATGGGACGGCGGCGTGCTTGAGATTTCCATCGCCGGCGGGGCGTTCCAGGACATCGTGTCTGCCGGGGGGAGTTTTGTCACTGGCGGATACAACGGCACCTCCACCAACGGCGGCGCATTCACGCCAACGCGATCGGTCTGGACTGGAATCTCCGCGGGGTTCATCACCACCGTCGTGAACCTGCCTGTCGCGTCACAGAACCAGAACATTCAGCTGCGGTGGCGCTTGGGGTCGGACAGCCTTTACGGCACTTTCGGCTGGTCCGTGGACACGGTTGTTATTCGCCTCGCGGCATTTGACTGCAGCGCGCCGGTGGTGCCACCAGGAGCATTCAGCCACACCAGTCCGGCGAACGGTGCGACGAACCAGTCGACCAGTCCGACGCTGTCGTGGGGCGCGAGTGCTGGCGCGGCGAGCTACGAGTACTGCATCGACACGACGAACAACAGCGTGTGTGACGCGACGTGGACCACAACGGCCGCCGCCACCAGTATTGGCCTGAGCGGGCTCGCGGCCGGGACGCCGTACTACTGGCAGGTGCGCGCGATCAATCCTGGCGGCACCACGTACGCGGAAGGCAACGCGGCCACGTTCTGGAGCTTCACCACGTCGTCGTTGTCACCAGGTGCGTTTGGCAAGACCACGCCGGGGACCGGCGCGATGGGGCAGCCGATGAGCCCTGTGTTGAGTTGGGGTACGAGCAGCGGTGCGACCAGCTACGAGTACTGCATCGACACCAGCAACAACAATGCCTGCGATGCGAGCTGGGTGCCCGTGGGCACGGCGACCAGTGCCTCGATCACGGCGCTGCCGGCCAGCACTACGCACTACTGGCATGTGCGCGCCATCAACGGCAGCGGCACCACCTATGCCGAAGGCACCGCCACGTCCTTCTGGGCCTTCACCACGGGCGTGCCCGCACCGGCCTTCGGGCAGATGGACACCCCCGCGCAAAACGCGACGGGGGTGCAGGGCGCGATCGGTGTCACCGGCTGGGCGCTCGATGACGCCGGCGTGAGCACGGTGCAGATCCACCGCAACTGCCTCGCGTTTGAGATGTCGCCGCCCAGTCCCTGCCAGACCGTGTTGGGCAACAACGTGGTCTACATCGGCGACGCCGCGTTCCTGGCAGGAGCCCGCCCGGACGTGGCCGCCGCGTTCCCGACGTATCCCAACAACGTGCGCGCCGGGTGGGGCTACCTGATGCTGACGCCGATGTTGCCGCACGTGCCGAACGCTCTGCCGTTCGGCGGACAGGGGCCGCTGACGCTCTTCGCGATTGCCACCGACACGGTGGGGAACAAGACGCTGCTGAGCCGGTCATTCGTTGACGTCGTACCTACGGCCACGGCCATCACGATGGCCAACGACACGATTGCCAAACCGTTCGGCGCGATCGACACACCCGGTCAGGGCCAGACGATCAGCGGCGCCGGCTACGCGAACTTCGGCTGGGCGCTCACGCCCGACCTCAACACGACCGCCGGGTCTGGCGACATTCTGATTCCGACCAACGGGTCCACGATGTCGGTGTTTATCGACGGGTTGTCCGTGGGCCTGGTGGCCTACAACCAGTGCCGCGACGGCGTCAGCAACCCGGTGCCGCCCGGACTCTACTGCATCGACGATGTCTCGAGCATCTTCGGCAATCTGACGCCGCAGCCGTTTGGTACGCCACGGACGAGTAATCCCACGCTCTTCCGGAACCTGGATGCGGCGCGGGCGCCGATTGGGGCGTTCAACTTCAACACGCTGACGATGGCGAATGGGCTGCACACGATTGCGTGGAGCGTGACGGACTCGGCGGGCCGGACGGAAGGCATCGGGTCGCGGTTCTTCAACGTGCTGAATGGCGCGCCGGCGACCGGGGCCGCTGCGGTTGAAGACGCGCTGCGCGGCGCGCCAGCCCGGGTGGTGGGCGCGGCCGAGTCACTGGCCGTCCACGCGCCGGCCACGGATGGGGTGTGGGGCCGGACGGGGTTCAACCTCGTTGCGCCGTGGGCCGCGCTGCACACGAACGAGGACGGCACGTTTGCGGTGAAACTGCCGGAACTTGACCGCCTGGAACTGTGGCTTGGCGCCGACGTGGACGCCGGATACCTGGTGGCGAACGGCAAACTGCATCCATTGCCCGTGGGCTCGTCACTGGTGGGTGCGCAGTTTGGCTGGATGCCACCGGCCGGCTACACGGGCACCTATGAGTTGGCCTTCATCCGCGGCGGCGAACGCATCGCGGTGAGGGTCACGGTGGTGGAACGCCCGCCGACTATGATCGAGCGGTGACTGGGCGCGGGAGCGTGAAGGTAGCGATAGACGGCCGGGCTCTCAGTGGGCCGGCTGGCGGCGTGCGCCGGTACGTCACTGAGCTCTGGCGCGCGATGGGGCACGTCGACCCCGATGTGACGGGGGTGGCGCTCGGCGGGGATGCGGTCAGTGCGCGCGCGGCCGGCCTGTTGCACCAACCCGTCGGCTCGCTCCTTCCCACGAACCTCGGATGGTCGGCTCTGGCCCTGCCGTTCGCGGCCAGGTCGCTCGGCGCCGACGTCTTCCACGCGCCGGCCTACACCGCGCCTCCCTGGGGGGCGCGCCCGCTCGTGCTCACCATTCACGATGTCTCGTACGCGCGGCACCCGGAGTGGTATCCGCATGCCTCGGGCGCCCTTCGGCAGAGGTTCTACCGCCGGTCGGCCCAGCGGGCCGATCGGATCATCACCGACTCCACGTTCTCCCGAGACGAGATCGTGGCCGCCTACGGCATCGACGCCGGGAAGATCGCGGTCATTCCGCTCGGTGTGTCCGCAGACTTCAGGCCCGGCACAGCGTCGGCGCGCGAACCCATCATCCTGCACGTCGGCGACCTGCACACACGTCGAAATCTCCAGTTCCTGCTTGAAGTGGCCGCCGGGCTCAGCCAGTCCATACCCGGCCTCACCCTCGTGCTGGTGGGGACCGACCGGGGAGAAGCGGCGTCGCTCACGGCGCTGGCCAAGAGTCTGGATGCCTCCGATGTGCTGCAGCTTGCCGGCGCGGTTCGGGAAAGAGATCTGTGTGCGTGGTACCAGCGCGCCGCGGTGCTTGCGTACCCTTCCCGCTATGAAGGGTTTGGCCTTCCGGTGATCGAAGCCATGGCCTGCGGCGCTCCTGTCGTCGCCAGCCGCGGATCGTCGCTGACTGAGGTGGTGGGTGACGCCGGTGTGCTGGTGGATCCCGATGATCGCAAGGGATGGACGCGTGCCTTGCGTGATGTGCTGGAGCAACCCACCCATGCCGCAGACCTCTCTCGCCGCGGTGTGACCCGCGCGGCGGGGTTCACGTGGGCGGCCACGGCCGCTCGCACTGCAGAGATCTACCGCAGCCTCGCGGGCTCACCCCTCAAGAAGTAATGCTACAGTCACGATCCGTGCGCCCGTCTTCCCGCATCACGACGCTCGCGATCATCCCGGGCGAACTCGTGCTGGCGGCCGTGGCGTGTGCGCTGGCGTGGCGCATGCGGCTCACCTCCGCTGAATTCACCGACCATGTGCCGGCGCTGATCTCGAACGGCACCATCCTGATTGCCGCCGTGGGTCTGGTGCTCGTTGCCCTCATGGCGCTCGGCCGCGACTGCCGCTCGGTGGCCACGCTGGCCCTGGGCGCGTTGGTGGGGCCACTGCTGGGCGCCGCGTGGATCTGGAACTCGCAGGGCCTGGACGGTCTTCCCAGAGGTGTGGCCGGCGGTTTCATGTGGATTTACTTCCTGCTCGGGTTGGCCTGGCGCAGCGCCTGGATCCTGCAGGAGGCCTCGGCGTGGAAACGCCCGGCACCGGAACTCGATGAGGACATCGACGGCCTCGAACTCCGCGACGTCTCCCGCCGGCGCACACTCGGGTTGTTTGGCATCCTTGCCCACCGTGAACTTCTGCGCAATCTCGTGATCAAGGACCTGAAACTGAAGTACCGCGGATCGGTGCTCGGTTTCGTGTGGTCGCTGCTCAACCCGCTGATCATGACGGCCATCTACACCCTCGCCTTCATCATCGTCATCGGCGTGACACAGCGCGCGTTCGTGATGTACCTGCTGCTGGGATTACTCGCGTGGAACTACTTCGTGGTGTCGGCATCGATGTCCACGGGGTCGATCATTGACAGCGGCAGCTTCGTCAAGGGCGTCTACTTTCCTCGGGTTATTCTTCCCCTGGCGACGGTGCTCTTCAATTTGTCGCAGTACCTGCTGACCACCGTGGTGTTTCTGCCGATGATGCTGCTGTTCTACCAGGTGATGCCCACGCCGATGATGCTGCTGTTTCCGCTGGTGGTGGGGCTCCAGACCGTGTTCACCTTTGGCATCGCGATGGCCCTCTCGGCCGGTACCGCCAAGTTCAGGGACGTGCGCCATTTCCTGGAGATCGCCCTGCAGGTGATGTTCTGGACCACGCCGATCGTCTACGAGGTGGCGGGCCGCGCGCCGGAGTTGCGCGCCTCACTGTTGCTGAGCCCGATGGCGCCCTTCATCACCATCTATCACGACCTCTTCTACTACCAGAGCTGGCCCGACGCGGCCGTGTGGATGACGTGCCTGCTGTACACGGCCACGGCATTCCTGGGCGGCGCCGCGCTCTTCACCAGTTGTGAGGAGAACTTTGCCGAACAGTTCTGACGTTGTCATTCGGGCCGAGCATCTGTCGAAGCGCTTCATGCTGCGGCATGACCGCACGGGCTCGATCAAAGACGCATTTCTCGCGGCATCCGGCCGGCGACGGCGCGAACGGGTGGAGGAGTTTTGGGCGCTTCGTGACGCCTCGTTCGAGGTTCGCAGGGGCGAGGCGCTGGCGCTCGTCGGGCGGAACGGGTCGGGAAAAAGCACGCTCCTCAAGCTGATCGCTGGAATTCACGTGCCGACCTCGGGCCGCCTGTCGATGGCCCGCACGGCGCGCATCGGAACAATGATCGAATTAGGCATTGGATTTCATGGCGACTTGACGGCGAAGGAAAACGTCTACCTCAACGCGTCCATCTACGGCCTGCTCCGCACCGAGATCGACGAGATCTACCCGCGCATCGTGGAGTACTCGGGCCTGGCCAACTTCATGGACGTGCCAATCCGGAACTTCTCCTCAGGCATGAACATGCGCCTGGGGTTTTCGGTGGCGGCGCACCTGCAGCCCGATCTGCTGCTCATCGATGAAGTGTTTGCCGTGGGCGACGCCGACTTCCAGCGCCGCTGCCTCGAGACGATGGAGGAGGTGCGCACGCGCGGGTGCACCGTGCTGTTTGTGTCGCACTCCGCGACTGCGGTGCAGGCCATCTGCGAGCGCGCGTGCCTGCTTGAGGCCGGCAGGCTGGTGCTCGATGGATCGGTGGACACTGTCCTGGAGCAGTACGCGGGTCTGGTTGATGAGCGCGAGGACGCGGCGCTGCCCGGTGCGGAGTCGAGGCCGGCGCCCGAAGCCGAACCGGTGCCGGGAGACCAGGACCTGGACGAACGCCCGCATCGGAAGCTGATGGGCGGCGCGTGGTCGGAGCTGGGCGCCTGGGCCGTTGATTTTCTGTTCGAGCGAGGCCTGAAGCCGGATGAACACGTGCTGGACCTCGGGTGCGGCTCGTTGCCGGTCACCATCGCGCTGCTGCCGAGGATGGTGCACGGTGCCTACTGGGGCTGTGAGTCGAACCGTGAGGCGTTTGAGGACGGCGTGCGAATCGAGCTGCCGTATGCCGGCCTGCGACCCGAGCGGGGCCACTTCATCGTCAACCGGCACTTCGACCTGAGCGAGAGCCCGCACAGGTTCGTCTTCGCGCTGGCGCATTCGCTGGCCAACCGCGTCACGCCCGAGGAGTTCGGCCGGGCCGTCGCCGCGACGGTGGGCCGTTTGATGCCGAACGGGCAGTTGTTCGTGGCGGTGCCGGCGGAACTGACCGATCACATGGCGGTGCTCACACGAGTGGCCGAGACGATTGAGGCCTCAGTCGAGCTGGTCGATCGCGCCGGCCATCCACGAGGCGAACCCGTGTACCGCGTGGCGCGACGTCCATCGCGGCCTTGAGGCCCAGGCCGCGCGACGTGGCCTTGAGGCCCCAACCTACG
>ENA-ORBV01008685-ORBV01008685.1-microbial-mat-metagenome-genome-assembly--contig:-NODE-8685-length-16971-cov-11.612229_pt1 | contig 16971 bp, 19 predicted proteins | sample MGYA00237777_ERZ505514 | MGnify/ENA primary metagenome ERZ505514 (study PRJEB26160, sample SAMN06269048) | microbial mat metagenome | isolation source: Oligotrophic lake microbial mat | place...
GTTATTAGGTAAAGGAGGTAATGGTGTTGTTTTTGAATGTGAAAATGCGGCTAATGGCGAGGTGTTCGCCTTAAAAGTTTTAATAAATAACAAATCTCCTCGGTTTAAGAGATTTCAAAGAGAAATCAAGATAATCAGTTGCTTGAGCCATGAGCATATCGTTACCTATATAAATCACGGCAATATTCTAATTCATCATAAGTGCTCTGCCTTTAATCATAGAAACTCTACTAAGCAACAAAAATTCCTTGCTCCTTTTGTTATCATGCGTAAAGCTGACTCTAATTTAAGAGAGTTCCTTATAAAAGATTCGTCTCCAATGCGTTTTGAAGATTACTACAGTCAGTTTGTTGGTCTTTCTAGAGCTCTTGAACAACTTCACTCAAAAGCTAGAGCAGTACATCGTGACATTAAGCCTGATAATATTCTGATCAGTGGAGAAATTTGGCAAATTTCTGATTTTGGTTTGTGTGCTCAGATAGAGGAAGAGGAAGAACAACTGACTCGCTTTGATGAAGCTGTAGGTCCAAGATACTGGATGTCTCCTGAGGCAGTTTCAAAAGCAATGGGATTAGGAGATGTAATTGACTGTTGCTCTGACCTTTTTCAACTTGCTTCAGTTTTTTGGTTTGTTGTTACTCGCCGTCCACCTATTGGTGTTCTAACAATTGATGATTGGTCAGGTCCACATTCTCTTGGCAAACTTCTATTAGAAACTCTACAACATGGTTCATATCGCCGCCCAAAATCCGCTACCGAATTCCTTAAAGGGTTGGAAGAAGTAAAATTTTCTTCAACATAAGAGTAAGAGCAAAATTTTGTTAATTAATGTTTCTACAAAAAATAACGACATCATGAGTCCAATGTTTTTGGGAATAAACAAATACCAATGAAACTGAATTTTCCTATATACCTTGACTATCACGCTACAACTCCATGCGATCGACGTATCACAGAAGTTGTCTATCACTACATGACTACTGCTTTCGGCAACTCTAGCAGCATCGATCACACCTACGGCGACGTAGCCGATACAGCCGTTAAACAAGCATCAAAACAAGTTGCCAATTTGGTTGGTGCTTTGCCCAGAGAAGTCATTTTCACTTCAGGAGCTACCGAGAGCATCAACCTTGTCATACAAGGACTTCCTAGTTCTGGCAAAAAACGCATCGCCGTTTTACCCATCGAGCATAAAGCCGTCCTTGATACCTGCCATGCACTTGCAAAAAAAGAACTAGCTGAAATCATATTCCTGCGCGTCGATCGACAAGGTAAGCTCGACCTCGAACATCTCGAACAAATCTGTGCTGAGGGAATATCGCTGCTTTGCGTGATGGCAGCCAACAACGAAATCGGTACGATCTATCCAATTCAGTCAGTCGGCGCGATCGCCCAGCACTACAACATTCCTTTTCTTTGCGATGGTTCCCAAGCAGTCGGCAAAATTCCCATTGATTTTACAGAGTGGGGTATTACCTACCTCGCAATCTCTGGACATAAACTCTATGCTCCCAAAGGTGTAGGCGCGTTAATTGTGAAGAAAGGACATCACCTCGAACCTCTCATCTATGGTGGCAGTCATCAAAAAGGGATGCGATCGGGGACGCTCAATGTATCTGGAATTGCTGGACTGGGTGAAGCTTGCCGCCTACGTCAGCTAGAAATGGCTGAAGATGAGAAAGCGATTGCTTCTAAACGAGATCGCTTACAAACCCTTCTGCAAGAAAGTATTCCAGACTTAGTGATTAATGGCGATCTTACAAACCGACTTGCTGGCAACCTGCACATTTCAATTCCCAACATTCCTAACAAAGCGATAATCGCCAGAATTCGCCATCATCTTGCTATTTCGACAGGCTCAGCCTGCTCGTCGGGCGTAGAGGCTCCTTCTCATGTTTTACAAGCGATCAATTTGCCAGAGGAACTGATAGAAGGATCATTCCGTATTGGTATTGGTAAATTTACGACAAATGAAGAGATCGTACAAGCAACAAACATTTTAATCAAAGCAGTCTGGGATGTTCGTCAGCTATCATAAACAAGTGGCGCTCGAACTTGCCACACTTCTCGTTCTAGTGGTGAATCATTCGATCGAAAGTCGAGGCATCACTCGCTTTCGGCAATTACCACAATCAAGACTCTCTAACCTCTACGCTATACTTGAAGCATTTTGAACAGCTAAAACGGAGGAATACTAGCTATGTCATCACCCTTTATTGGCATGAATCCTTATCTAGAAAATCCAGAACTATGGTCATCAGTCCATAGCCGTTTAATTGTGGCGATCGCCGATGCTCTTGCCGATATCATTTCGCAAGACTATCGCATCGAAATAGAAAAGCGCACTTATTGGAGCGATGACACGGGAGAGGATCTGTTGATTGGTATTCCTGATGTGGCGTTGCTTAGTAGTGCCGCTAAAAACAAAGATGCCAAAGCGATAAAAGATACAAATTCGATCGCCGTAGCCGAACGTACAACAATCAAACCAACTCGCATTTTGCTCCCAACATCCGAAGAAATTAACGAACGATATCTGGAAATTCGGGAAGCGAAAACAGGAAAAGTAATTACAGCGATAGAACTTCTTTCTCCTAAAAACAAAAAAGCTGGAGAAGGGCGCGAAGCATATTTACGTAAACGCCAACGGATTTTTCAAACCCAAACCCACCTTATCGAAATCGATCTTTTAAGAATTCATCCATCATTTTTACAAGCACAGATTCCCTTGTCTGACTATCGGATTTTGATTAGTCGCAGTTACGAACGACCCAGTGCCGACCTCTATGCTTTTTCGATCCGCGATCGCATTCCTGATTTGCCGATTCCCCTACGACAAGGTGAACTAGAACCAATTCTAGATCTGCAATCTTTAATTCATCAAGTTTATCAACGAGGACGCTACGAATTAGCGATCGATTACTCGCAGCCACCCAAACCAGCCTTAAACGAAGAAGATCTAACTTGGTTTCGGAGTGTAATTAATCATGGCTAAACATATTGCGATCGGAAAACCCGTCAATGAATTTGAAAGCAACGCGATCGCTTTTCTTACTAAGCGTCTACCAGATTCTTTCACGATTATTAGCAATTTTGAACAAATTCGCCAACTCATATTTGCGTAGATTATCCAGCAACCTGCTGGATAACTAATAAGCCCTCAATGGGATTTGAACCCATGACCTTCTCCTTACCAAGGAGATGCTCTACCCCTGAGCCATGAGGGCGACTTAGAAACTTTACGATTATGACACACTATGGCGATCGATCGAATATAAAAATTATCGCCCCTAACTAAAGGTATTCTCTGCCCAAAATTGGCTGAAGCACTTCTGGTAATTTGACCCGACCATCGGGTTGTTGATAATTTTCCAGAATCGCTGCCATCGTTCGACCAATCGCCAGAGCCGAACCATTCAGGGTATGCATGAGTTCTGTGCCTTTTTTGCCTTTAGTTTTGAAGCGTAAATTAGCGCGGCGGGCCTGAAAATCGCCAAAATTTGAGCAGCTCGAAATTTCACGATACTGATTCGCACTTGGTAGCCACACTTCGAGGTCGTAGCACTTCGCCGCACTAAAGCCAAGATCTGCCGTGCAAAGTTCAATCACGCGATAGGGCAGTTGTAATGCTTGCAGAATGGACTCGGCATCTCTGACTAATTTTTCATGTTCGATCGACGCAGTATCAGGGTGGACAAACTTCACGAGTTCGACTTTATTAAATTGGTGCAACCGAATCAGCCCACGGGTGTCGCGTCCGTAGCTACCCGCTTCCCGCCGAAAGCAAGGTGTAAACGCACAGTGAGCAATCGGTAAATCTTCCGCCTCTAAAATCTCGTCACGATAGAGATTGGTGACTGGGACTTCAGCAGTGGGAATCAGCCATAGATCTTCTTCAGCGCACTTAAACGCATCTTCGGCAAATTTTGGCAGTTGCCCCGTACCAGTCAGCGATGCCGAATTAACCAGCAATGGTGGCAAAATTTCAACATAGCCATTTTGAGTATGCTGATTTAACATCAACTGGATCAAGGCTCGTTCTAAAGCTGCACCTGCACCAATCAGGGTAACAAAACGACTTTGAGAGATTTTCACGGCTCGATCGAAGTTCAAAATCCCTAGCTTTTCGCCAATTTCCCAGTGGGGCAAAATGTTTGGATTGGCGGGCTTATACTCGTCACCCCAACGGCGCACTTCTATATTATCGGCTTCACTCTTCCCGATCGGAGTCGTGTCGCTAGGCAGGTTAGGGCAACCCTGAAGTAAGTGCTCGATTTGCTCTCTGAGCGATTTTTCTTCGGGTTCTAAATTAGCGATTTCGGCTTTAACCTCACTGGCCCGTTGCTTAAAAGCCGTGATTTCGGTTTGATTGTCTACTTTTGACTGCATGATCTGACCAACGCGCTTACCAATGTCATTGCCCTCTGCTTGCAAGTTCGATCGCTTGGTTTCAAGTTCGCGCATTTGCCGATCTAGCAGAACGATCTCGCTGAGGTCATAGTTACCGCTACGAAGATTGAGTCGGTCTTGAATTGCTTGAGGATTCGATCGAAGTAGCTTAATGTCTAGCACGGTCTTAGAAAATGATGGATTACATACTGCAAAGTTAACATTTATTGGTCGTCAGGGTAATGTCTTAGTGGATGCTTAATACTGCGTCAAGCCGTTTAGTGGTCGATCGGTGGTAAGGAAGATGCAACAAAGTCTTTTCGAGGGTCTTTTCAGGGCGCGAAATTTTCGGGCGAGAGGTTCGATCGTCCTTGCAAGTTTATTACTTAGCTCGTTAGCGATCGAGCAAAATACCACCGCATCTGCGATTAGTCTCAATCCTTCACAACTACAGCCCACGATCTTTGCTGGCGATTCTGGGGGCACACCACCCGATTTTCCTGCAAATCGTGTCGATCCGAATGTTACCTCATCGCCCTTTGCTGGAGTCGTTGGTCTAATTAACAGTGGTGGTGGAGTCTGTAGTGGCACAGCGATCGGAATTAGATATATTCTGACGGCGGCTCACTGTGGGAGTGGTACTTTCTCGGTTTATCTGAATAACGGAGCCACAACTATAGTCAGTGGGATTGCCACAACTTTTCCTGGTGCAACTTTCCCGTTTAATGACGCTTCGATCGTTACACTCAGTCAAGATTTACCAGTGGGATTTCCGACCTATCAACTCTCCACCGCCCCAATCTTACCTGGCACAACATTGACTATGGTGGGATATGGTGGATCTGGGAACGTGAATGGGGGCAACGTTGTGGGCACGGCTGATGTCAAACGCACAGGAGCAAATAATGCCGATCGATTTCTCGACTCTAGCTTCAACTCTACGAGCTTTAATAGCAATCCTGAGTTTTTTGCCTTTGACTTTGATGGGCCAGATGCCACGACTAACTTATTTGGTGCGCCCATAGCTCCTAATCTCACGTTAGGTAATACGATCGAAACCACATTTGGCAGTGGCGATTCAGGGGGGCCAAGCTTTATTTTTGATGGCACTAACTATAGCGTTGCAGGCGTAAATACGTTTGTTTTTTCTGGTCTATCCAATCCACCTGCTTATGGTTCGGGTGGCGGTGGCTATGTGGTTTCTTATTTTGCCCCTTGGATCAATGACACGATCGGCGTACCATTTGAGTTTTCTCCAGGTTTGGGCATCTCGATCTTGGGATTAGGATCTGTAGTTATTCACCTCAGAAATAAGCGAAAAAAGCGTTAGTCTCAAAAGCAAGCTCTAAAGGTCTTTTCGAGATAATAGATTTGTGCGCCATTTACCCAACACAAAAGAAAATACTTCACCGCTTCCGACTACAGTTGTCGGAAATAATAGAGCTGGTAAGTGCCCCGACTTCGCTCGATCGGAAAAATCAATTTCAGATTTATTTAACCAGCAGCCTTTAACATGCCAGCCCACGAGATCGCCAAATTCTGTATAGTTTTGCGAAGCACTCAACCAAATTCGTTTTTGCACAGTAAAGCCAAATCTATTATTACTATGCTGAAGCCATAACTTGTCTATAGTCCCGATTACCTTGTATGGCAGTAGATCGATATCCTTAGCTCTTAAATAGCCTTCGCTTTCTCGATCGGTAGCTTTGAGCATGATTGCTTTAGTCTCCTCATCGGCAGCTTGCCATTGCGATTCAGTCAACAAATTTTGCAGTCGATCGAAGTCTAAGCCCGAACTCGCCGCAGTCAAGTCTGAAGTATCTTCCATATTTCCCTCTGATTGGTCAATATATGCCAACGATCGCTTACTCAAAAGCCAAATTACAAGTATGTAATTTTTAAATTCCCCCCGATCGATTTCTGGAGTCTTGCCAGATTTCAGCCTTAACTGATTAGCTTTACGAAAGCGTGGATACAATTATAGTCGTTTGCAAATTAACAAGCCGTAAGGTTACAGGTCTTAGGGTGAGCCTTAAGCCTCACAAAATAATTGCAATAAAAGTAAATTTTGACTCGATCGCTCTCAGTCTATACTTATGGATCGCTGGATACCTCCTTATTTGTAGTCATGTCGCTTACAACAACTGAATTTGGCTTGTTAGCTCAAGGAATGGGCGTTTTTGTACTGGTTTGTGCCTTAATTACAGGGCTCGCCTTTGCCCGAAGCTGGAGCTGGCGATTTCGCTTTGTGGGCGTAACTTCCTTCTCGGTCGTCCTCACCGCAGGATTATTCGCACTTTCGATTACGCCATTCATCGTGCCGACTGTTACTGGTGCAGTGCCCTATGACATCGTGTTCGATCGATTTGGGCCTGAAGCTGTAATTACTGTTTCACCTAAGATCACAACTGAACAACTAGACGCAACTTTACGGCAGGCCTCAAACAGGCTATTTTCGACTGGTCGGAATAGTCAAAACACCACTGACCAGCTAACGATTCGCGCCCGTACGGTTTTGCACCTGCGTCCTGGGGTATCCCAACCTCTATATATTGGCGAAGTTAAGCGATCTCTGCGTCGCCGTGATGATCCCAAAATGGAAGTGCAAATTTTCCAAGATGAATTAGCTAAGATTTCAGCAGGATAGGGTTTAGCCCTTTAGATTTGAATGATATTCAAAGCTAGATACATTGCCTCAGCCATACAAGCCAAGTGGTAATTAGTGGCTTCTCAAGCTGACCAACTGCATTAATGTAGGCTTTATGTAAAGGTTGGGTTCGATCGACTAAACAAATCAAAACTCCTGTATCGCACAAAATCATAATTTCAGACCTTGCTGCCGATACTTATCGATCAAATGCTGTTGATAGTCACCTTGAATTGGATCTGGCAGTAGTGGTAATTGCTCTACCTCTTCTACCCATTTTTCCCAAACAGCAGTCATTTTGGAATCAGATTGTCCATTTTCAGACTGATTCAATACCAGCACTACCTCATATTCCCCAACAGGAACATTGGCAGGTAATTTTACTCGCAGCGTCCGATCATCCCCAATTTGTACCTTTGCTTCGATCGTTTGCATCTTTGCCTCTCCTTTTAACTGTTTGACATTTTAATCGATCGAATATCAAGCACCGCTAGTCATCACCATTGGTCCTGCGGGTTCTGTGGCTGATGGCGAGGCCTCAACTGTGATAATCAGAGCCTCGATATTTTCACTATTAGGGATAGCGAACTTAGATACAACATTGCCATGAGAGCCAGCTTTAAAGGAACCAAAGGGCAGCTTTTTGTCACCTACAACCGCCCAGAGATAATAGACTTGACCTTCTGGTAAGGTAGGTAAATTTCTCAGCACCAGTACGGCTTGAGGTTCTCCAGGAGTCATCACCATATTGCCTGAAGCGGCTGATGCCATATCCATACCCTTGAGCGCGACTAGGCTAGTACTGGATTGCTGTAACATCGCGATCGCATCTTTTTGTTGCACGATCTGACTTTGAGCCGTAACTAAATCTTGACGCAAACGATCGCTTTCGCCGCCAAAAAAAATCGCCAATAGGGTAGGAATCCCAACAAGGATTAGAGTCCAACCTAGAGGGATGCTGTTTGTTTTAATCTTTGCCTTAATCTCAGTTCTAAGATCAAATCTAGGATCGAACGTGGTGCTTGCTAAAATCACGGCACGCAGATGAGTTGGAGGAGAAACCTCAGGCAAACCATAAGGCAATAAAGCCAAAGTCTCTTGTAATCCATTCACTTCAGCGATCAAATCAGGATTTTCCGCTAGGAGTTGCTCAACTTTCTGCACTTCCTGCGGATCGAGGTTTCCTAAGACATAACCAGCAATTAATTCTTCTAAATCTTGAGGCAGTGGTGAGGTCATGATAGCTATCCGATTAGGTCTTGTAAGTGATGTCTGAGTTTGAGTAATCCCTGCCGATTCCGAGTTTTGATTGTGCCGAGGGGAATATTGAGCTGCTTGGCGATTTCTGACTGACTCAAGCCTTCGTAATATGAAAGTTCTAACACTTTTCGTTGTTGCTCTGGGATCTGCTGGAGTGCGGCTTGCACTTGTTGAGATCGCTGATCGAGTGAAGCTGCTTCGAGTGGACTTGGTGGTTGTGGTGCGGTCTGAACTACTTGCCCCCAACGTTGCAAAAATTTGGTGACGACGTTACGGGAACGCAGCTTGTCGATCGACCTCGATCGAGTCAGGGTGCTGAGGAAACTACCCAGAGAGCCGCGTGCAGGATCGTAAGTCTGACGTTGCCAGAATGTGAGGAAAATTTCTTGAGTTAAGTCTTCTGCTTCTTGAGGGTTGCTAAGAGTCCTCAATGCCAAACTGTAAACGAGTTTGCTGTAGCGATCGTAAATAATCCCCAAAGCATCTGTGTAACCAGATTTTAGCTTTTTGTATAACTCTGCATCGGTCAGATCCTGTAAATTACTGGGCAAATTATCGGGTAAATTATCGAATCGATCGCTTTCAGGGTTGGCTGCCATAGACGTTTTGAGAATAAATTTGGAGATGCCGAGCTGACACCCACTCACTCACACTTAAGCGTCAACTATGACAGTTTAAATGTCAATTCTGCAAAAAAATTAGATTCTCAATCAATCTCGATTAATCTCCCCCAGAAATATCCTCCTAAAACTAGTCTTACAAAATATACGGCAGCCAACCCCAATTGGATTTACACAAATTCAGCCACTGATGCGATCGAGAATAACCACAAATGCCCTCATCCAAAATCCAACCCAATTCGTAATAACAACAGAACTACAAAGTACGAATGGTTCACCACGATAAACTAGGAGAAACACCAATGAAACTTACATCACTAATCTCAGGTATTGTTTTAGCTAGCACCCTCACCACTGCCGCCATCAGCACCTCCGCTTCGATCGCTACTGCCGACACGATGAAAAAGCCTGATCCTATGGGCAACATGACCAAGCCCGACACAATGAAAAAGCCCGATCCTATGGGCAAGCCTGACATGATGAAAAAGGATGCGATGGGTTTAACTGCCGCCAAAAAAATTGCCAAACTCACTGAAATCAAAGGCAAGAAAGGTAGCGGCGATTTGATGCGTAGCTATTTTGCTGGGGATCTAGAGCCAATTGGGATGCAGCCTGGTGGTACTGGCATGGTTGTAAATTTCTACAACAAAGCTGGTAATATTACTGTCTCTTACTGCTCTACCTTTGATGTTGTTGTGGCAGTCAAGACAGGTAAAATCGCCAAATTTGCAGCGGCTGAAGTGAAGTAGAACTTCATCCCTAACCCCTCTTCTTGAGGGGGAATACTTAGGAGACCAGCCCCCTGCCCCCAATTCTGGGGGTTCTGAAAATCAAAGTCCCCAGAATTGGGGATTTAGGGGCTTAAGAATGGGGAATTCTTTTGCCAGAAACCGCCTTAACATCTATACAAAACTAATCACCGTGGAAGCATCAGCTCAAGAATCGCATCCTCATCTGCGCCCAAAACCGCGCCCCAAGCAGGCGATATTAGCCAAGATATTTCACTGGGCTAATATCATTGCCTTGTTGCTGATGATTACCAGTGGCTTACAAATTTATAATGCTAACCCAGTGTTTGGGGGGCGCGCAGGTTGGCACTTTCCCGATCTGGTGATCTTGGGTGGCTGGCTGGGCGGCGGACGGCACTTTCACTTTGCGGCGATGTGGTTGTTTGGGCTAAATCTGCTGTGGTATGGGATTTATGTGTTTGTGACGAAACGCTGGGAACGACGTTTTTTTGGCGGGGTCGATCGAAAATCCCTACTGACCGGTCAAAACCAAAAACGCAAGAACTACGCGCTCCATCGTCTTGTATATACTTTAATAATTCCTGTGCTTTTACTGGCTTTACTATCAGGATTTGGCATGTATAAACCAGTGCAGTTTCACTGGATTGTCGATCTGTTTGGGAGCTGGCAAGCCTTGAGAATTGTGCATTTTATCTCAGTGCCGATTATTCTGATTTTTAGCCTAGGGCATTCTCTGCTTGGTCTGAAGGTTGGTGGGAAGTCTCTAACTGAGTCAATGTTTTGGTAGAGTTTTGGTAATGTTTGGGAAGAATATCGATGTCAGATCATTTATCAGATCCTTTAATTAAAGTCCCACAGAATCGCTTGCTTGTGCGTCGCCGATTTCTGCAAATTGCGGGGCTATCAGGTTTGAGCTTGGTCACAGGTGGTTGTGCCTCTAGCTTGTTGGATGATGTCGTGAATAAGACGTTTGAGCCACTGAATCAAAGCGTCGAAACTTTAATGTTTAATCCTGCCAAACTTGCGCCCGAATTCCCCCAAAGTTCGATCGAACCAGATGCTTTACTGATCAATACTTTTAAAGATACGCCTGTAATCGATCGAGAACAATTTCGGCTGCAAATCAACGGTGAAGTGGCTAATCCGATCGACCTCAGCCTCAGCCAAATTCAAGCTCTGCCTTATACTTCCATGACGATTCGGCATATTTGTGTGGAGGGATGGTCGGCGATCGTGCAGTGGGCGGGGGTACGGTTGCCCGAAATCCTTAAAATGGCAAAACCCAATGCTAATGTTCGTTATGTTTATTTCCAATCCGCCGATGGTTATTACGAAAGTTGGGATTTAGCCTCAGCCATGCATCCTCAGACTCTCATGGCTTACGAGAAAAATGGTCAACCGCTTTCGATCGACAATGGTGCTCCTTTACGATTAGCCGCGCCAATCAAATTGGGTTACAAGCAAAGCAAGTGGGTAACTGAGATTACACTGGCGAGTGAATTGCTGCCGACTAAAGGCTATTGGGAAGATCGAGGCTATGAGTGGTATGGCGGTCTGTAGTGGCTAATTCGTAATAGCCAAGAGTATTTACCTGACAGCCAGTTGATTTTGTGGTTTGATCTTAGTAGATTTAAAGGAAAGGTCATGATTGCAACTCCATCTGCATCTTCTCAATCGATCGAGTCTTTATTAGGCGATGAAGCTGAGTATCTATTGGCACATCAGGCAAAGGTTTCCAAGGATTTGCTACACCTACCTGGCCCTGATTTCGTCGATCGAATATTTGCCCAGAGCGATCGTAGTGTTCAAGTCCTACGAAATCTTCAGCAACTCTATGGTTCAGGACGATTAGCAAATACAGGTTATCTTTCCATTTTGCCAGTCGATCAAGGCATCGAACATTCCGCAGGGGCATCATTTGCCGCAAATCCGATATATTTCGATCCAGAGAATATTATAAAGCTAGCGATCGCATCGGGATGTAATGCTGTAGCTACGACTTTGGGAGTGCTTGGATCGGTATCGCGGAAGTATGCCCACAAGATTCCGTTTATTCTCAAGATCAATCACAATGAACTTCTCACCTTCCCAAATCAATTCGATCAGGTGATTTTTGCGTCGATCGAACAAGCTTGGAATTTGGGTGCTGTGGCAATCGGCGCGACGATCTATTTCGGCTCGGAGCAATCTACGCGGCAGATTCAGGAGATCGGTCAGGCTTTCGCGCTGGCTCACGAATACGGCATGGCAACAATTTTGTGGTGTTATCTTCGTAATAATGCGTTTAAACAAGGGAAAGATTTCCATCTCTCTGCCGATCTGACAGGACAGGCAAATCATCTTGGCGTAACGATCGAAGCTGATATTATCAAACAGAAATTACCTGAGAACAATGGCGGCTATGCAGTTGTCGCTCAGGCAAATCGCAGTACTTATGGCAAAACTGATGAGCGAATTTATACGGAATTAAGCTCAAATCATCCGATTGACCTGACTCGTTATCAGGTGCTGAACTGTTACTGTGGTCGAGCAGGTTTGATTAATTCAGGTGGAGCCGCAGGGAAAGAGGATCTTGCTGATGCCGTTCGCATGGCAGTGATTAATAAACGAGCAGGTGGTTCTGGCTTAATCTCTGGACGCAAAACCTTCCAAAAGCCTTTTGAGGAGGGAGTTAAACTCTTCCATGCCATTCAAGATGTCTATCTTTCCGATCGAGTAACAATTGCTTAATTTGCCCGCTTAATTTGTCATCTTTATCTCTTATCTCTCGCCCCCTGCCCCCAATTCTGGGGGGTCTGAAATCTAAGTCCCCAGAATTGTGGATTTAGGGGCTCTTCGGAATGAGTAATTTTTTTACCGAAAACCGCCTAAAAGAGATATTAGTTCTAAAACTGATTTAGGAAGCGTAGATCGCTATTAAATAAACGGCGGATATCATCAATCTGATGTAACACCATCGCCACCCGTTCTACGCCAAAGCCCCAAGCAAAACCCGTGACTTCTTCCGAGTCATAGCCGACCGCTTTGAATACATTCGGATCGACCATGCCACAACCGCCTAGCTCTAGCCAACGACCATTCCATTGCACATCAACTTCAGCAGATGGTTCGGTAAATGGGAAATAGCTAGGACGGAATCGAATTGGTCGATCGCCTAACAACTCTTCCACAAAAGTTTTGACTGTGCCCTTGAGGTCGCCAAAGGTTAATCCTTCTTCAACCGCTAACATCTCAACTTGATGGAAAATCGGTAGATGTGTGGCATCGATATCATCTTTACGATAGACCCGTCCACCTGGACAAACAATGCGGAAAGGGGGTTCATTCGTTTCCATGTAGCGAATTTGCACCGAAGAAGTCTGTGTGCGTAATAACTTGCCGTCAGTCAAGTAAAACGTATCCTGCATATCACGAGCGGGATGGTCAAGCGGTGTATTTAAGGCTTCAAAATTGTAGTAGTCGGTTTCGATTTCAGGGCCTTGAGCAGTGGTAAATCCCAGACCGACCAGAATATCTAGCATTCGATCGACTGTACTTTGCAAAGGATGTAATCGGCCCTGCGATGTACGAATGATTCCAGGCATCGTCACATCCAAAGTCTCTGACTCTAAACGCAAGGCGATCGACGCTTGTTGTAATGAGAGTTTACGGTCTTCGAGCTGAGTTTGGAGAATTTGCTTGACTTCATTAGCGATCGAACCGATTTGAGGGCGTTCTTCTGCCGACAACTTGCCCATCATGCCTAAAATTTGCGATAACAGTCCTTTTTTACCCAAATACTCTAACCGTACTTGCTCTAACTGCTCGGAACTTTGGACGCTAGCGACTGACTGCGTGGCACGCTCAGCTAGCGATCTCAATTGCGTTTTTAAACTTTCTAAATCAACCGTCATCAAATTTTTAACTAACAGCAAACTCTAGCTTAGCTGCTCCAATGCACTTTAAACACAATTTAGATGCGTATAATTAACGAGGGCTATTTGCATAGACTCAGATCGACACGGATCTAACCAGAAGAAATCTCGAAGCGTCCTGCACCAAAAGCAAAATGGTATGAGCAAACAATTGGTCAAGATTGCGGTGGTAGGCGATGTGCATGACCAGTGGGATGCTGGCGATCGAGCTGCTCTCAAGCATTTAGGTGTGGATTTGCTGCTGTTGGTGGGAGATTTTGGTAACGAATCAGTGGATGTGGTGCGGTCGATCGCGGCAACTGATATTCCCAAAGCGGCGATCATGGGTAATCATGATGCTTGGTACTCGGCATCAGATTGGGGTAAAAAGATGAGTCCCTATGACCATGCCCTAGAAGATCGGGTACAACAGCAGCTCGATGCTTTGGGTAAAGCCCATGTCGGTTATAGCTATTTGGATTTTCCCGAATTAGATTTGACTGTAGTGGGCGCACGACCGTTTAGTTGGGGCGGCTCAGAATGGAGAAACGCGGCTTTTTATCACGATCGATACGGGATTGATAGTTTTGCCGAATCAGCCGAACGAATTGTTAAATCTGTCGCCCAAACTGCTCACAATACGCTGATTTTTCTCGGTCATAATGGGCCATTTGGTTTGGGAGATCGGGCTGAAGATCCCTGCGGTAAAGACTGGGATCAGATTGGCGGCGACTATGGCGATCCTGACTTAGCTGAGTCGATCGAGCAGACTCGGCTACTCGGTAAAACTATCTCCCTCGTAGCTTTTGGGCATATGCACCACAAGCTGCGTCAGACAAACACACCACGTAAACCAATCCATGTCAGTCCTGAAGGAACAGTTTACTTAAATGCTGCCTGTGTCCCACGGATTATTCAAAGTCCACATGGAGCATGGCGGAACTTTTCGATCGTGACTGTTCGATCGGGATTAGTCGAACAAGCTTCGTTAATCTGGATTGGTGCAGATTTTGAGATTTTGTCAGAACAAGTTCTATTTGCCGCAGCTCGACAATAGCGTTCAATCTCATCATGAATTTTTTGTTCAGGGATCTCAAATCATCTAAGCTTTAACATATTCAAGCTGGAGTTCAAATGTGATAAAAATTGATGGGTTAGGCACTACACCCAAGTCTTCTGGATTTTCTCCTTCTAGGTGTAATCCGACCGCTTCAATTGGCTTTTCATTTATTTCCAGCTCCTAATCGCTCATTTTCTGTGATTTCGCTAAATATCAGTGTTACGTTCATGTTGTATTGGCTAAAGCGATCAGTCCTTTTTCTCTAGCCATATCTTCGTTGAGAACTAAAACTGCTGGAGGCGACAGTGCCCATGTTTTTACTGTTGGACGAAGTACTTTTAAAAGTGCATCTTGAAGAGGTGGTAGCCCTTCTTTTTTAAAGTCCTTCCCTATAACCAATACGAGTACAAAATTTACAGAAGCAAGATCAAGTTGCTTGAAATCATCTGATAACTCTCGATCTCCGTTAGGATGTCTTTTTAAACAAATATTTACGGCTAAGGTCAAAGCATTAATAAATTTATCGCAAATGTCACCTATGTAAGTATCAAAGGGATTGCCAGTTAATTTTTCGCGAATCTCTCTTACACACCGCTCGAAGTCATTACCCATGAGTCTTTCGCAAACTTCTCTCACATATTCATCAGATCTATCACTAGTTAAACTCGCACGAATTTCCTTCATATATTTATCAAAAGAATCTTCACTTTTGGCGTTAGGCGCACTAGATTTTGCTTCGACCACCCAAATCGCAGGAGCTTTTCCAGTATTTTGCCGTAAGAGAAGAAACTCCACCATTTTCACTCCTTTCTCAATCTGTTTGTAAGCCTTGCTCTTTTCAATGTAGAAACAGCATCCTTCTGGGAACGGACCAAACGTTAATCCAGACTCAACAATGGGATCTGTAGTCATCATGCTAGATCTACTTCCTCTCTGTACAGGCGAATAGATTCATCAATGATTGGATTATCGATCATGCCATTTTGCAAATCTTCAGAATACCAAGTTTCAGCAGAAATAATCGGAATTGACATTGATTTTTGTTGAGCAATTAGATACAATTTTTTGATCACAAAATAAGAATGACTGGCTAGAAAAAACTGAATTCCACTCTCAGCCAAGATCTCAATTATGTCGAGTAGTTGTGAGATTGCCTTTGGATGCAGCGCAGATTCTGGCTCATCAATAAAAACAATAGAATCTTGATCTAGATAACGATTACCAAGCAAAGTATCAAGAATAGCTATTTTTTTAATACCTTCAGCCGTTACTCCGATTGGAAACTTCTGTTTACCTTTCTTGAATTGCCAATTTCCAGCAGTTTCATCGTACTCGACCTTTCCACCTAAAATATCCTCTAAACTTTTACGTGATTTTGAAAACTGAGCGTAATTTTTGCCTTTTTGAGTTTGTTGACGTAAAGCTCTAGCTAAATCTAAATAAGTATCATCAAATCCAAATACTTTATCTTGCTCACGAGATTTTAAAATAATATTGTGTAAAGAAAGCACTTCTTTGGCGGGCAGAAATATCGAATTACTTTTACGTGGAGATGGGATATTATTTTCTAAAGAAGGAATCGACTTAGTAGTATCTTTCCCAAAAGAATAATTAAAAGCTTTGTCATCAAATTGAAGGTTTAAAGATAGTGGACTTTCTGCACCCTTAGTGACCAAATCACCAATTTTGTCTGGTTGAAATGTCCAATACAGCTTATCTGCAAGTATATCTGATGTACTGCGTTGGTCATTGCCGCGTTTATATTCTTCAATTGTACGCATGGAGCTATACAGGGCTTTAAGTAAAAACGTCTTGCCTGTACTGTTAGCACCTATAACAAGATTGATTTTTGCTAGCCCTTGCCAGTTGAGTTGATGGATCGGTCCAAAGTTTTTAATTTCAATGCTATTCAGCATAATCTATTGGATTTAATTATTAACTCAGTTTTTAGTGTGAGTTTTGGTTAAGAACGATGGTTTATAATACCCTTTTTCTTCATAAGTTTGAATTCCATTGGAGGATATGCTGTGTTTGCCCTTCGGATAGACCTGTAATACCTGACTGAAAAAATTCATGTTGTTTTCATAAGGTGACAATCTAAGATTCAGTGTTCTTTTTGCTTATTATTGACACTTCGCACAATCCAGTAGCTCACAGACAAGGCAAAGATCGCAAAAGCTAATCCCGTTAAATCTGTCCCAGTACTTTTACTACCATCAAAGATAATAATTTTTCGCGCCACAGCAGTCAGAGAAGTGACGATCACCAGTTCAAGTTGGATCACATGATTGCGGAGGTAAGCCGTGATATTTTCTAAGATTTCAAGCGCGATCAGAATATTCAGAAATAATCC
>ENA-ORBV01008686-ORBV01008686.1-microbial-mat-metagenome-genome-assembly--contig:-NODE-8686-length-16970-cov-8.471852_pt1 | contig 16970 bp, 17 predicted proteins | sample MGYA00237777_ERZ505514 | MGnify/ENA primary metagenome ERZ505514 (study PRJEB26160, sample SAMN06269048) | microbial mat metagenome | isolation source: Oligotrophic lake microbial mat | place...
GGTCGATGGTCATATCGCCGCGCGGGATGAACGGGTAGATGTCCATCCGGTCTGCCGCCCCGATCAGGGTGCCCAACCCACCGCTCGACCCGCCCATGGTCATTGGCACATAATGGCCGGTGCCTGGGGCCTGATGCGGAATTTGTCCGGCATCGATGATACACGTCTTCCCGTTCAGCCGCATCCGCATCTGGCCAGTGGTCGAATTGTACCACGCCTGCCCATCGGTAGGGGACGCCGGATCGGAAGCCAGCGACGGTAACACAGCAACTGCATCAACGTAGGCTTTATTGGCAGCGTCCCCAGAGTTAGAGGGGGTCGGGAGATTGAGGATTTTGGCATCGCTACCAAAATCATAATCAATGAATATCGGTTTGGTTGCCATGGCTTACGCGATCACAACAGCCCGTAGTGCATTTGACGCCGGGGCAGTATTGACGAGAATGGTCACGGCATTCACGCTTGTCGACCGAACTTCTGCTTCAACTTGGCGCTGTGACCCCCCAGTTTCCCTGATGAAAACCTGTACGTCCGCCGTATTAAGGTTGTGCGTGATGACGTAAGACGTAGCCGACCCATCACCAAAGCTGACAGCATAGCGACGAGCGCGTCCCGAGTACAACGCGAGGTAGGCTGGAGTCACAGCCAACAGAGCACTTGCTCCAGCATCAACTTCAGCTTGCGTGGCAATCTCGATAATGCCTGCAGTGCTTTCTGACGCGGACGGTGCGGAGGTTCCGAACGCCGACCAGACGACGTTGCCGGAATCGAGCGTGAAGTTCACGGTGGTCTGCCGGAAAGTGGCACCTACGTTGGTACCCTCTTCGACAGTCGTAACTGCCTGTTCTAGTTCGTTGGCGGTGCTTGCATCGGGTGAGCGGGTTGCAGCAGCTGCAGCACCGTTCCAGATGTAGATGCCATTCTCCGGTGCGGACGTTTGCGACCGGACAAGGAGCCTGTCGTTCAGCGCCATCGTGATGCCGTCGATAGTGGCACCGGGCGAAGCCAAGTTCAAGTTCGACTGCGTGGAAACCCGCACAGAATCTTTCCATGCAATACCTTCAATTGCGCTGTCAACGTAGGCTTTCGTTACGGCATCTTGCGCGGAAACAGGGTCCAGCATCCCGATGACGCGCGCGCCACCAAGCAGATCGAGATCAACATTGAATTGTTTACTTGCCATGTCAGTTTTTCCTTATTGACAGATTGCTGAGCCTGCTTGAGCAGCGTTGAAAGTAATCGTGAGCGTGTTACTAGAAAGATGTGCTACTTGCGCTTCCAGTTCGACGCTACCAACAGAGAGCGTAGTAACTGACGGTTTGCTTCCAAGATTGTGCGCCACAGTCCAAAGAGTGGCTGGGGAGACTTGCGTGAAGATAAACTTTCCTGCAGCAGCGCCGCTTGGCCCCGGTGGGCCTACCACTGTTGCTACTGCCGAAGCGCCGCCTTGAGTGATCAATGCAAGCGTTTCGCCGGTCTGCCCAAACCACGTCCAAGACCGCGCCGGAAGTGTGAACCAAGTCAGGATCACGCCGTTACTCGCTCATTGATAACGATACCAAGCGGGGCAGGGTAATCGACCGCGCCGCCAACAAAGACGAATTTGGCATCCGTGATATAGGACCCCGGTTCCATCGCCGCCGTTTGGGCGGGAGTGAGAGAAAACAGGTAGTAGGCCGCAACCTGACCCGCTATCGGAACAAAAACAACCGTAGCTGCTACCACAACTGCCGCAGACGAAGGCGGAACGCTCGCGCCGTTCAAAGCCGCCTTCACGTCGCAAGTCACGGTTTCAGTGCCAGCAAACGCGACGTCTGACCGCAAACCCCAACTTACGCTTTCGCCGCGAATGTGGCTGATGGAAGCAATGGCTTGACTCATGTCAGTATCCTCTTTCGCGAGACAAAGTGTTCAAAGCTCATGCATCAAGCTCGCAGCGTCAGCGAATAAAACAAGTCCACCCCGCCCGTAGCCTCGATCGTCACGTCGGCAATTTGATACCAGACACCGCGCACTTGCACCCGATCCGCTTTGGTCGGAATAACCCCAGTCGCCTCCACCATCAGCATCCGCGACGATGTACCGACGAGAGAGGCGCCATAATTGCCGCTCATCGCACCCGTCGTATCCGTTTGCATGATATTCTGGTCAATCGCTACAAGCGGATGCGTGGTCGGAGGACCCGGCACTGGTGACCCTTCCGGACCTGTGTTGATCCCCAGTTTTTCAAGAATCACGACCATCGGGCCATTGCCAACCGCTTCACCGGCTTCACGCAGCGCGGCTGCAACTTCGGCTGCGATGGCAAGACCACTCATCAGACGACCCTCATCGTAGTCCAGGCAAAAATACCGCCCACAATGCAAGCTCGCAGCATGGCGTCAATTTTAGTGGATCGCGGAGTTGAAGAGCCGTTTTTGCTAGCGTCGCCCGTCACAGTCCAAGAAAGGCTTCCCACCCCCGTCAGAACCTTCTGCTCCGCAGGAGTGAAAGTCTTAGTCCAGAAACCCGGCGTGATGACCTCAGACATTGCCGCCTCGTATACTGCGCTTTCCACGTTCGGACTTGCAACAGTGCACGTCGATCCGGTCAGGTAGGTATATTGAATGTAGTCGGAAGCGCGCACCAGCGCTTCCAAAGTCGCGGCGTTGTTGGCAATTACGGTGCCACGCGCTGCAGCGTAGGCAATCAGGGCGAGGACGGTTCCAATCATTTCGGGGCCTCAAGCCCCTTTTGCCAGTCAGCAGGAGACTCGGCGCCCGGCGGACTTCCTTTGGCATCGACTTTGGCTGAAGGAGCCTTGGAAGGCACAGGCTCCAGCGGCACAGGCTCCAGCGTCACGGCCAAAGCAGGCTCGCCCTTGGCAATTTTGGTGCTCTCAACCGGAGCGACGGCCAAAGTTGGCCCATTCATCGCCAAAGCTGAAGGGTTGAGGTTGTATTCGCCTTCCGAGTTCCCGGGGACAAAGACAAGGATCCCGGCTGAACCAGATTCAAGGGCGCGGATTCGGTTGCTCGTGTTTTTGACAGTGCAAAGCATAACTATTCTCCTTTGAGGTTCAGACGCGCCCCGCCACGAGGGAGGAGGATTTAAGCGGGGCGCGTTTGGCTTGCTATTAAAGTCTAGCTAACCTGTTTACGTCCGGACGCCGGTGCGCAATGCCCCGGGACGCTGGCAGAAGTACAGCGGATAGCTGTAGATTTCACCACGGCTCCAAGCGGCACGATCCAGATCACGAATGTTGATCGCGTAGGTGTCCTGTCCCGGCGTATTGATGAAAGGTCCGAACTCAGCAGGAGCCATCGCTTTCTTGAACACATCAGGCGCGCCGACCGGGAAGAACTTGGCTTCATCAGTTTTGATGGCCACAGCGGCGTTGTCGTTTGTCCCGCGATAGTTGTGGAACGTGACACCGGCATAAACAAAGTCGCCGAATGCCGTTGCAGTCCGAAGTTCTGATGCCGCAACATAGTTCAGATAGGTCGTGCGGATCGTCGGATGGTCGATCAAAGCGTCGTAGAAGGCGTCGCCAGCCAAGCAGTGGATTTGTGCGACGCTGGTCACAGCGCCACCCGAACCTCGAACCAAAGAGCGCACCAAATCCGTGAGGATTTGACGAACGTTGGTGGTTGAGGTGTCGAGGTTGAAGTCGATCACTGCCGGGCGAGTGGTGTTGAACTCCGTGAAGTAGTCGTAGATCACAGAGGTGCCATCGGCATCCAAGAGCAGACCTTGAAGCGCACCGAGACGGTGGTATTCGTGGGTCAATTCCATGTCAGTTCGCACACGAGCCATGCGTCGCAGATATTCAGCCTGCACTTGCATAAATTCGCTTTCCGAGCCGAAGGCGCGAATGCCCTCAATCTCGTGGGCGTACATCGTGAAACCCTTGGCCAGCCGCGTGGTCCGCAGAGGCACGGCATCGCGATCGTCAAGCCTCATCTCGTCAGGCGGAGCGCCCAAAGGGGATGAGGGGATCAGGGTCAAGAAACCCTCTCGACGATCGACGAAGATGTTCCGAGTTCGAACGGGCATTGGATCGAAGATTCCAAGCGCACCGAGCATTTGCGGAACGTAGTCGATCTTTTCCACTGCGCCTGTCAAGGACGTCATGGAAAAGGCATTACTGTTGAAGACGTCCATACCAGCCATGTGGTAAACTCCTTGTTATCGGACGATGATACCGAGCGCAACGAGCGCGGCATTCGCAGTTGCGATTTGTGCGCTGGTTGCACTAGCCGAGTAGATCAGCTGTGCACCGTTGACTTCGCAGTCACGCACGAGGATGGTCCGGTTTTTGTTGAAAGACGCCCCAGAGCCGGGGAGAACTTCTTCGTAGAGGATGCCCGCAACGGTCTGGGTACCGTCGGAATTACCAAGAGTGTGCCGAGTAAAGTCGCCCGGTGCGGTTGTCACCGTCACATCGAAACCATCACCGGCAATCATAGGCGTGGCACCAACTGTAAGCGTTAAGCCGATTTCGCCGACATAGGCGACGCCGGTAGCGCCATTGGCAAGCAGTGACCCATCAGGACGAGCAACCGTGAAGGTGGTGGCCGTCAGGAACCGAATTTGGTAAATGCCGGTTCGGGCATCCGAGGTCGTGGTGACGGCACTGGACGTCGCGTTGCCGGTGTTGGCTCCGGGAACCGTTTTCACTGCAGCCGTGGCAGTGCCTGTGACGACACGACCGAGAACAGTTCCAGCAACAAGCACGAGAGTGGCGTGTGCGATCACATCAGCCTTTTCACGCGAACGGTACATGCTGTTCGCTTCAGAGACAATGAAATTGGCCGTGCCGTCACGCATCAAAACAGGAGGCATATCTTACCCTTTCTTCTTGAACAGGACGCCAGCCGAAGCAGCGACAGCGTCGCTCCAAGGGCCTGAAGAAGCGTCGTTGAGTTTCTGCGAACCAAGCGCGGCGCGCATCGAATCGTTCGGGGCGGTTTGCTTGGAAAAACTCACCGCCTTGAACATACCAGAGATCTCAGCAGGCGAGGCGTCTTTGACAGCCTCATCGCCAAGAGCCGAAACGACCGCTGCGAGCCGAAGATCAGCGTCGGAGACATTGTCGCAAACGATCTTGGCGTCGATCATCCTAACTTGATGCTCGAGAGAGACACGGTCGGCGATCAGGGAGGTGAGCTTGGCAGGTGTAACCGCCGCATCCGCCATCGTTTTCTTTTCGGCCTTGAGTTTGCCGATTTCCTCGTCCTTCTGGACTTCCATATCGTCTTTCGCTTTGTAGGCGTCAGACAAATTCTTCGTCATCTCTGCCTTGTAGGCTTCAATGACGTCGGCATCAGCGATGGGCAGTACGACTGCCGCATCCCCTAGCACCACACTTTTTGTCGACATGGGCATCTCCTTGTCACCATGGTGGATAGGGGTTGCCCCCCAGTGGATCGCAGCGTCACCGATGCGAAGTTCTTTGCCACCGCGCGCCGCTGATACGACAGCGAGGTGGTTAATTTTGATTGGTCCAGTCTGAACCGCTTGATAGGCGGTACCGTCTGGCGCGAGGCCATCCTGCAGCGCCATCGGCGTCGTGTAGCCCATGCTCACTTCACGCGTGCCAGCCTCGACGCCACGTATTGCGTCAGCGTCCATGATAGAGAAGTCGACAACAACCGACTCACCGTCGCGCAGAACCTTTGAGCCAACGGTTCCGATTGCAAGCTCTTTCCAGTTCGCTGCATCGACTACGCCGCCCTTTGGGTGGCCAAGGGTGATTGGCTTGCCCGCATAAGTCGAAAGGCTACCCTTGTCGAACACAGAATCCTCAGGCCGGTAGACAGCAATCATGCCGTCGCCTTCGAGGCCAAGCTCAGTGCGCAGGTAATCCTGCACGCCAGTCCTGGCGCAACGGACAGAGCCTGTGAGATAGCCATCCGCCGTCCGGCGCATTGACGTAACGGGAGCGTTGTCTGAGAAGTTCACGTTAGTTTTCCTCTTCAGGAATTTCGCCTACAAAAGGTTCGTCCGGGTCTTCTCCGGCAGCTCGCAGCGCTGCGTCAATACGATCGATCATCTGTTGCACAACCAATTCCTCGTCTGTCATGCGCGGGACAACCGTCATTTCGCCTTCTTCAGATATAAATCTACTCATTGCTCAGTCCTCCAATCTTTACTATATCAAGTCTTTTTTCAAAGGTAAACACTACAAAAGGTCCACTGAAATAATTTGGTTTTTGGGGTCGAATGCCATAATTTTGAATTGTGATTCGCGCGGAAGAAGAAACTCATCTTCATGGGGGTTCTTGCTCATGTGCTTAACAGGCATGACATATTGTCCTTTTGAGATATTTATCTTCATCACATAGCCATTGGTACCGCCAAAGGAAGTGGCTATTTCGACGGCTCTTGTTGTTGAAGCGTAACCGGCGTCACGTAGAATCGCACCCTTTGCAAAGCCCTGGCTGCCAGCGAACAGAGTTTTTGCCGCAGCGCTGCTGATACCCCGGACGACAACGACTCGTGAGGGTGCGGCGTGCATAGCGATTGCTATATCGCGCTGCGTATCGTCATAGGTAGGTGTGCCGCCGTTACGCAGATTCTTATTAATAATCTTGTAAGCCCCACCCGTATACGAACGTATAAACTTTTCTTTCGGCCCCACGTTCGACAAAGGAACAATGTATGATTGCGGTAGGTTTCCTTTTGATATTGGGGGTGGGGTACCGTTTAACGAGGCAAGTCGATCACTGTTTGAAATGTAGTTGCTCTGCCAGCCGGCAAACTCGGAAAGTTTAGGTTTAACCGCGGCTTTGGCTGTTACGGCTTGGGCTTTTACGGCTAGATGTGCCTTAATGAGTATTACGTCTCGCCTTGCTATCAAGGTAGCGGTAAGCTTTGTTTTCTCAAAAGTATTTCCAGGGCCGTGCGTGTCCACCAGTGTGGCGATTTGAACGTCCGTGATCTTAGACAATTTAGACGCACTGGCAGACAATTCCGAGCTAGTCATGGTCCCAAAGACGGCTTTCTGCTCATAAGTGTTTAGCCTCATGCTTTCAAATTCTGGGGCATGATCCGGAAAACTGGCTTTTTTCATACCTTGGGCCCGGAACAAGACTGCTCCTCCGGGGTCAATGTTTACCGCTTTGCCATTGATGATGACAGTGTTATCATACCCTTGTCCGAGGGTGTCGTAATTACCAAGCCACGCCTGAACCGCGAAATCTTTTTGAGCGGCTGCAATGTGTGCTGGATTCGACACGTCAAAAGGAACAACACCATCCACCCACTTCGATGCGACGCCTAGGCCACCACCATGCTTCGTACCTAAGTCAACGGTTTTCATTTCAGGCGCGCCAGCACCTGCCGCAAGCATCAACTTAGAAGCCAGCACCTCATTGTTGGCTCGTTCTTCGCTTGTTTGGGGAGTTACCTTGCCCTCAACAAGCTGCTTGTTGCCTTTGACAAGCCATTTTTCGCCATTTTTATCGTTATACAATCCGCCTGGGTTTGACCCGCCAGGTTTGCTGCCAATCAGGGTAAAGTCTTTAGATAGCTTTGGTACAGCCGTAACTACTGGTGCCGGTGCCGGTGCCGGTGCGGCTAGCGTCAGTTTATGCTCTTCAAGGCCCTTCTTGTATATCTTAACCTTGACTTTTTCGTAGCTCGTAAGAGTCGACATGTCTTTGGCCAAAAGAGCTTCGACGTACGCGGCAGGATATTTATTTGTTGCCAGTGATTGAATGGCCGCGTCTTTAATTTTTGCCTCCAAAGCTGCTTTTGCCCCCGAAGCTGCTTTAATTTCTCCCAGGCCCTTCTCGTATATCTTAACCTTGACTTTTTCGTAGCTCGTAAGCGTCGACAGGTCTTTGGCCAACAATTCGTTAATATAAGAAGCTGGGTATTTCTTTGTGGCCATGGACTCAATAGCCGCTGCGTCAGACCCTCCGCCCCCAGACCCTGTTTTTACCCACTGGCCACCGATGCTGGTGCCTTTGGGCGCGCGAGCTTGCTCGTCAGAGAAATTGTCAATAAGCTCCCATCCACCGAACTTGAGAAACGCCTCGACGATCATCGGTTTGCTGCGTTGGCCTTCCATGACAGCAACCGCCATCTTGAAGCCAAATTCGTTCACCCCAGCTTCTAGCAAGACTGCACCATCGGGGTGCTTGGCGATCTGGTTCGGGTAAGCGTCTGCATGCATAGTGGTGGTTGAATCTTTCACTGTTGACCTAATATCGTTCTTGATGCTCCAAGGTATATTTAGGCTTGCAAGCTTGCCTTCGATCTGTTTGCTCGGAGCTTTGCTGCGGAATTGAACACTCTTGATGTCGCTGACAGCAACCCCGCCGCCCCAGATCTGAGCTTCGACGTAGTCAAGCCCAACATCTGCAACTCCATATCTGTCGCTTCTCCATTCAGAGTTGGCCATAGCTTTGTATGCAGCAGCCCTGTCGCTAGCAGCAAATGGAATAGATGGACGCCGAATTGCACCGACAACCTCGTCTGGAAAGCCGTGGTCGCGTTTGATGTATCCAGAGTTGACGTCTAAGCTATCGCCAAAAGTCAAGGTGGTTCGATCCTTGACGCTGTCGGAGAGGGTAACAGCAACGTCGCCATAACCAAGTCTGCTCAGCAATCGCACTTCAGACTTTGACTCTTTTGATTCGCCACCCAATACGCCATAGATCGGGTTCTTCAAGTCTTTCCCAAAGAGTTCTTTTTCAAGTTTTGCTCTGCTCTGAGGCATGTAACTGCGAGTAGTCTCACCGGTCACCGCAGCAGGCTTGAAGCCTTCAGAGAGTATTGCGTCGAGGCTCCTAGAAGGAGTGACAAGGATCAAATCAGGGCGTTCAGCAAAAAGACGGTCAACGTGTCCTATATCCTCGCCCGAAGGTTCTTGATTAAAGCCAATAGCCTCCGCTCTAGCTTTCAGGCCTGAACCGACTTTGTTGATCAATTCAGGCGCAACATCAAAAGGGCCTTGCCCCCCAGGGGTGCCTCCGGCCTTACCTACCCATTGACCGCCGATTGGCGATCCCTTGGGGGCGCGGGCTTGCGCGTCAGTGATCAACGCAGCAGCACGCTGCTTGGCCAGTATTCGTTGAACCATCGCAATAGCAATCGGATCCGTCAAACGCATGTCTTCGTTCTCGACGCGGTGGTACATGGCAACTATGTTTTCTTTCATGTCAGTCCATCTGCGCGGCGAAGCGCGTTCCTATTAGGGGGTTCATGCCTTGCCGATTCAAGATTGGTTTAGGATCCGTGAATCCGCCGTTGTTGTCAATCTCTGCAAAACCGTCAGCCATATTGTTGAGCCTCAGGAATGCGTAGGTCGCTGAGGGTTTCGTTCCAATAGAATCGAGATATTCTGGGTGGACAATTCTTTCAATGTCAACGAAACGACTAATGTTCCGTCTATGAGCATTCTCAATAGTTACTTTCATGTTGACGACCATGACTTTATATCCAGCTTCTTTGTACTGCGATATGAGCTTTTGTATGGAAGCAGGATTATCTCCTATCTTTGCTTGAATTATGTTCGCTCCCTTAACCATATTCAAGGCCTGAACGCTCTTGAGAAGTTCAGTGCTCTCTTCATGAACAGCCGCAGAGCCTCTGCCTCGGTCAAATTCAGGAATTGATTTCTTGATTTCATCCGAGTCCAGGATCATAGCCTTCCTGGCAACCGCAATCTCATTTGCTATAGTAGACTTACCGGCTGCTGGTGGACCAAGAAGTATGATCGCTTTTCTATCGTACTCAATTGGCTCAACGGTTCGCTTAGTCTCTTTCCAAGCAAGTTCTTCTGCTTGAGTCTCCCAAGCTTCCACTGCAGCCTCGGTACCTTTGACTTCCTTGCCATCGATCTTGTACGTGCGATTGTCGTGCCAATCCTGCGAGCCGTAGCCGGGTTTGTTTATCGTCTCTTCTCTATTCTCCATCTCACGGAGAACAGTGAGAAGAGCAACGTGAGAGTCAATAACGTCACGGCTAGCGCCTGCAAGGACAAGAGCCTTGAGCTCTTCGCGCGAGCCTGCAGCCGGTGAGGCTGAGCCGCCTTGGCTGATCCATTGGCCACCGATGCTGGTGCCTTTGGGCGCGCGGGCTTGCTCGTCAGAGAAGTGGTCAGTGATTTCCCATCCACCAAATTTAAGGAAAGCTCCAACAATCATTGGTTCGCTGCGTTTACCGTTAAAGACGGCAATTGCCATCTTAAGGCCAAATTCGTTCTCACCGGCCTCTACGAGCACCGCACCGTCTTTGTGTTTGGCAATTTGACCTTGAGAAGAGTCTGCGTGTATAACACCGCTGTAGACTTGAACCGAATCAGACACTTTATTACTTTTCATGCTCCAAGGTATGTTGAGGCTTGAAAGCTTAGACTGAATTTCCGCGCTAGGGGCTTTGTCACGAAACTCAACGCTCTTTATGTCTGAAACCGAAACACCGCCCCAAATTTGCGCCTCAACATATGCAAGCTTAAACTTTGACTTCATGCTTTTGCCAGTTGCGCCAGTTCTCCACTCGGACCTTGCAAATGCTTCATACGCCTTTGTCTTATCGTTGGCCGGAAATGGGACTGAGGGCCTAAAAACCTCGCCCAACTGTTTATCCGAAAGCCCGTGTTCAGGCATGTAATAGCCAACGTTAGAATTTAAGCTATCTCCAAAAGTCAAGGTAGACTTTTCTTTGACACTTTCGTTTAGAGTTAAGACGGCGCCACCGTAGCCCATTTCCTGTAGCTTGTCTATGGTGCTGCCGGTCTTATCTTCGTCTCCGCCCATAAACCCGTATATTGGATTTCCGGCTTCATCGCCAAAAAGGGTCTTTTCCCACTTAGTTCTTTGCTCTATTGTATAGGAATCTCTGGTTGAGGTATTAAGTTCTTTTGCCGTTTTCATCCCTTGTTCAAGGATTGGCCCGAGACTGTCTTGGGTCGTGACAACGATAATTTGACCGTTTTCAGGTATATATTGGTTAACGAGGTTGATGTCGCTTTGCTTGGGCTTTTCGTTAAACCCTATAGCTTGTACCCTGGACCTAAGATCAGAGCCAACATTGCTTATTACTTCGGGTGACACCATACCACTACCACCACCGCCGCCAGAAGACCACTGCCCCCCGGTCGATGTCCCTTTCGGATCGCGCGCTTGGGCGTCCCCTACGGAGTAACTGTTAAGGGCTTCGTCGATCAATTCCAGAGGGGTTGAGAGCCTTGTCACCGTTAGCCTAGACAAATCATCCCAAGCGAAGCGGCTACTCATTTGGTTACTACCTCCGCCATAACAATTCTCCCTTGAACTCCGGTCACGCGCAGGGAGGTGTTTCTTGGCAACAAGAATTCGTCTTCGTGTTCTGTGGCCCTATTTTCAGAGTTCACCATACCAATCAAGGGGAACCCTTCAGGTATTTTGATCTTAATACCGTAACCGTTACCACCGGCAAAAGCTGCGGCAACGTGCGGAAGTCTTGTGGTCGACATATAACCAAGGTCTTGAATTACGTCACCGGGTTTTACACGAGCACCAATCTGGGCTTCGATTGTTTTCATTCCAGCTTCTGTAATAACGCGAACCACTACCATATCTTGCTTAGACTCGGCGGTTCCAAAAGCGGCGTCCATCGGGCGAACCGAAGGGTGAGTCATTCCGGATCTGAGTGCCGCGTTGATTTTTTTATAGTCATACTCCCCGTAACCTTCAAGTGCTGAGCGTTGCGACTCTGTGCGCACGTTGTTGATATTAAGCGCTACGTCGTCTTGGTTTTGGGTAAACGCTGTAGGCGGGGGCGGTGTTAGTAGGAGCGCCGAAGACAGCGAATAGAAGTCACCCTGCGCTGTGAATTCGTCCACGGCGTTTTCGATGGGATCATTGCGAGCCGCGTATTCGGCGCGCAAAGCTATCAGATCTTGACGGCTACGATTCTGTAAACTTCGGATAACGTCGCCACGAGTAACTTCGCCGTCTTTGTGTTTTTGAAAAAGCTCTTCAACAGGTAGATGATCTAATTCAATGGAACGAACCGCTAGGTATATCTCCTCCCTCTCTAGTTTTTTTGCCCTGTTTACTTTGTATTTAGCCTGTTGAACTTCTTCCGCGGCGATTTCATCAGGTGTTTTAAGGGCGGCCAATCTAACAGCGTGACCCTTTGCGAGAACGTAAAAAGCCGCAGTATGAGCTTCTTCTAAAAGAGCTTCCGGGTCGTCCGTCCCGGTGTCCTCTGTTGTGACTACTGAAGTACCTAGACCAACCTTTCTGTTAGTGATTGAATGATTGGTTTTTACCCATTGACCGCCGATATTGGATCCCTTGGGCGCGCGGGCTTGCTCGTCAGTTAAGGTACCGGGTTTCCCTGGCTGAGGCTTTTTTGGCTGCACCTTTGCAGCTGCAGCCTCCGCTTCAGTATCTGCCTCAATATCCCAAGGAGCCTCGCCGCCTCCGTCAAAATAAGCGGTGTACTCTGCTTCCAGTCCTGGGATGACGCCAGCCTGCGTGAGCATATTAACAGCCCCGCGCGAGAGCACCTCGTCAGGGATCAAGCCTGTGTCCTTGAGCGTCTTGATGGTATTTACGCCAGTGCTGCCCAAATCTGACCGCTCTTTGTCGCTCATCTGCCAAAGGCTTGCCCAGAGATAATACACTTCCGGTGGGCGAGAACCCAACGCGGCGCGAATCAAGCACTCGTCGAACATTTCTAGTGCAGGCGTGATCTGAAGCTCTTGGATCGAGGACAAGTGGTCGTAGTAATGGCGCAGGTCGCCTTCTCCGGTAGAATTAAGGCCACCGGGGGAATTACCAAACAGGCGAGTCATCGGCACATCAGCCGCGCCTGAAGCATTCTGGCTGAACCGATCCATGATGTCCGGCAAGGCGGCGAAGCTGTAAGACTTCTGCTCGTATTCCTCCATCTCACCGTCAAGGATCAGCATGCCATTGTTGCCTTTGGCGACTGCGGCAAGCGCATAGCGCGCCAACAGCTTTGCTTCCTCGTAGGGGTTACCCGCGATCTGCATCAAGCCTTTCACCTTGATGACGTCAATCTTAGCCTCGAACACCAGAGAGGCAATGTTTGTCGCAACCGAGTCGAAGTGTTTGACTGCAGGCAACGTGGCCAGCAGAACGCTTGTTCCGAGCCGAGAACCGTGGCCTTCGCGCGTTCCAACAAGCAGGTTGTCATCTGGGCTTTCACTGCCCAGAAAAACGATGACGCGTGAAGGGTCAATCCTGACGTTTCCAGACGTGGTGCTAACAACGTCGAACCACTTGGGTTTTCCAAATTGGTCCGAAAGCGCGTCCTGTTCTATTTCGCCTGGGCTAAGCTGACGGTGCGTGAGCACCGTGACAAAGCGGATGCCGGATGCCTTGACCTTGGAAAGATCAACCGGCTGCATCTGATCGTCGCCTAGGTCGTAGTAGACGTAGCAGCAGCCGTACAGCCTCGCAAGCTTCTTAGCGCGAGTGAATTTTTCCTTGAGTCCGAGTTTCTTCTCAAGGTCTTCCAGCTTCTCGATTTGGTCTTCTTCTGCCTGCCAATTGCGCCAGCGACGGAAAATGTCGGTAGCCGGAACGTCGATGATCTTCCTAGCCAACCAAGAAGTCTTGTAGGCGGCAGTCAATTCTTCGTCATTGACGTAAGATTCAGCGTACACGACAGAAGATGCTTTGTCACGGGCAGTGCCGAGAGACGCTGTGATGCTCTCCAGTCCATCTGCAATGTTGACAGGCATATTCATGATCAGAGATTATCCAGGTTGATTCGGTCATTGCCGGAAAGCATGTCGCTGATGGCGTCCATCAGTGGGTCGACTTGGTCATCGTGCCCAGTTCCGAGGCCGTCGAAGATGGCAAGCTCGGTGCGCAGGCTATTTATCCACGGGGCGTTCTTAGGTAGCCAAACCATTCCGCTCGATACCCAAGGGGCCGCGTCTAGGCCTCGGGTATATTTGTCGCGGTTACGCTGAATCGCTTGTACAGGTACACCTTTACGACGCAAACCCTGTATAAGCCCGGTTCCGCTAGCCTTGTCTTCAATCTTGAACCCGCGAGGGTGAATGCCCAGGGTCCTGTATCGGTTAAAAAAGAACAACGCGTTCTTTTCTAATTCTGGCGCTTCCCACTTGCCTCGAAGCTGATCGACCAAATAGATGCCGGTGCGGTTCTTGGCCTTGCCCCAAAGTTGGAATACGCTGAAGTCATTGCGTTCCGTAGTCTTCATCGCGGTATCGCCGTACATGCAGAAGTAGTCTAATTCAGGAAGTTCAGCCCATTCTTGGAAAAAAGACATTTGGAACAGGGCGCCCTCGATACTTACCGGGCGCTGTTGATATTGGCTGTTGTAGGTATACTCGTCGGCCTTTAAGACCTCTATTTGCTCGAGATTGTGCTTATGCTCCCACAGCGGCCCCAGTGGCAGATTGTGCGGCAGCGGTATTCCGTGCGTCCATTGCCTTGGATATTCTGCATTCGTGTTCTCGATCAACACAGGCAAGTCAAGGTGGTGCCAGTAGTCGCCAGACCCGCCAGTAAGAAGGTGGCCAGCAAAGTCCTCAGAGTGAAGGCGTTGCATGATCACGATGATCGGAACACCCTCATGAGCCAAACGACTTCTAAAAGTGTTTGTTGCGCGACGGTTTACACGCATACGCTCATTCGGGCTGAAAGCATCGTCTGGTTTTATCGGGTCATCGATTATAAGCGCACCAGTGAAGATGGTCTTGTCCATGTATCCAGCGCGAAAACCGGTAATTGGTCCGCCCGCGGCCTTGGCCAACAAACCTCCGCCTGCAGTGGTCTTCCAGCGGTCCTTAGCCTTGCTGTCTGTCTGAATCTCGAACTTTGGATCAGCATATTCTTGATAGCTATCAAGCTGAACCAACGTCTTTATATTGGCACTGTTTTCACCGGCGAGTTGGTCCGAGAATGTTGCGTGTATGAACCTAGCGCCGGGGTTAATTTGGAACCCCTTAGAAACAAAATTAACAACAGCGGATTCTGTCTTTGAATAACCAGGCGGCAGAGTGATGATGAGTCTCGTTATCTCACCCGTATACACCTTGTCCAGAGTGCTGCAGATAAGCGGGTGGTGCGGACCGACTATCAGGTCCAGCCCCTCTCTTTCGGGGAAATACCAGCGCATGAACGAAAGTAGGGGACCTTTCGGGCCTAGTTCCTTAGCTTTCCTTATCTCGACGGCTGAAGCCAAGAGCTTCAACATCGATGCCGAGTCGGCGTGCTTCATCGTAAAGTGCCTCCTCAGCGGTCAAGTCTTGCGTCAGGATGGGGCCACCATTAGGGCCCGTAAATTCCCTTTTTTCAGTAAGACCAAGCTTTCTCGAGATGATTGACGCATTGAAGATGTCAACCGCCGCGCCCTGAAACTGATCGTCGTAGATGATGCTTTCGATTTGGAGTATGACTTCAAGGAAAAAGCTTTCTTTCGACTCGCTCTCTACAATTTTTTCGCTTTCGGTTCTCTTCCATATAGACCACGTTCCAGGGTGCATGCCAATGAAATTGCACAGCCCGTTAAGAGTCAGCGGCCGTATTTTGTTAAGGTGACCGTACTGTGGCCCTTCTTTTCCGCTAAAAATACGCGGCTCAACGATCGGCGTTTTGTTGCTGTGGTCTCGATATTCCAGAAACCTTGACCACAGGTCCTCGGCACTGCCTACTCTTAACTTATTGAATGGCGCGCGGATTTCCAGGTAGCCCATGGTTTCTTTCACGACTTCGAACATTTCTCGGCTTCCGGCTGAGTCAAACGGCCAACCACTCTAGTGGCGTGAGTGCGTCTCAATGCTAACCTATATAGGCAGCCGGCAACTCTATGACCGGACAAAAGTCCGATTTAGTCTTTATCTTCACTTTCAGCGTCTTTGACACAAAAACCTCGGTAACCTCACCAACTAACCCCGATAAAGGCCCTTTAGTTACTGTGACAGTGTCTCCAACCCTTATACTTATAACAGCCACAAAAGGAGCTTCATTTAGTTCCTTGATCGTCTTTTCGAATATCATAAGTTCTTCGTGCGAGCATGTCTTTATCTGCGAATTCATAACAAGAGCACTAAAACTTGGAACCTGAAGTCTTTTCTTACACAACTCAGCATCTTTTAACCGGTGTTGGGGTATAAACACAAATCCTGGGAAAGACGCGACTATGCTTTTCTCTTTTCTTTTTGGCTTAAGATTCACTTGACGCGGCACCCAGGCTTCTATGCCGTGTATATGGTACAGTGACCGAGCGATAGAAAGCGTTGTTACGGACCTGCAGGTAGCCACGACGTATATATCCGTTACACCATCCCTTGTACCTTTTGCTATAGGTGTCTCAATCATTTATTGACTTTGGCCCCCGCCCAGTCGATATATACACAGTATAAAACAAATCAATAATTAAGTAAATAGGCTATTTTATGGTTTATTAAAATAGTTTGCGCGGCGTTAAAACACCGCGCAATACTTTACGTGATATATGGATCAGTTGTTGTTCAACGGGTCGGTGGCGTTGAAGTTCAGCATCCCCATCAATTCACCGAGGTAATGAAAGTTTTCAGGCGTCGCGCCGATTTCGGTCAACACATCAATCGCTTTTTTGGCGTCTTCCCTATCGAAAACCTCGGCAGAGGTTTGGATCAAACCCGCGATGAAAGCGATACTGGCATTTTCAAGTTTCATGGTCATTTCCACTTCGTTGTTGTTTCTCGTAACACAATCTTACATCGGGTATTTTCATACGTACATCGAAGAAATTCAAAATAATTAGCCCTCTTGTCGAGGATTGGTCAAATGACAATAATTAACTAATTGTCAAATTGGGGTAAATCTTTGTCTGATCTGGCATCTCTGGTCTTTGGTTGGTTTTTTATAAAAAATATCCAAAGTCTATAGATAATTATATTTACTCAATACTTTTGAAGAATCGGCTAACCCCTAGGCCTGTCTCTTATACACATCTCCGAGCCCACGAGACTAAGGCGAATCTCGTATGCCGTCTTCTGCTTGAAA
>ENA-ORBV01008689-ORBV01008689.1-microbial-mat-metagenome-genome-assembly--contig:-NODE-8689-length-16968-cov-5.012729_pt1 | contig 16968 bp, 13 predicted proteins | sample MGYA00237777_ERZ505514 | MGnify/ENA primary metagenome ERZ505514 (study PRJEB26160, sample SAMN06269048) | microbial mat metagenome | isolation source: Oligotrophic lake microbial mat | place...
AGAGACAGCATTGGAATTGTCCTTCCAATGCCATTGGAAGTGATCAATTGTTCCATTTCCTTCATTGGAGATTCCTTCAGGATGATGATTCCCTTTTTTTTGTTTGAGAACACAATGGCCACATTGGTTGATGGGCACCAACAATTTAGACTTTCCGTGCATTCTCACAAGCAGGATGCAACACACTTCATGAAAGGATGCACACTAAAATCAGTCAGTCTTTGCTGTTTTGCTTGACTCCCCGCATTTTTTAGCTGATTCAAATCTCATTTGAAATCTGTTAAAAAGAACACATCAAACTGCATCATTCAATCATTAATTTTTTCTTTGCTCTTTGAAATTGTTTTTGGGCTTTTGCTAGTCCTGCACTGACCAAGTGATCATCATTCTGGCATTGCCTCAGTGTTGGTGTTTGATGTTTGACAGTTGCCAAGCAATTGATGCTTGCAACAAATGACATCAAAAGTTTCACAGCCACAATCATGTGGTGCACCTTGAACAGTTGGTTGAAGATTCGATCAATTCAAATTGATTGCAATGCAAGGTGGACAAATGTGCTCAAAACTCTGTTAAATTGCAACTGGACCATTTGCTTCATGTTCAATCAATGACTCAATCTCAACAATGCAGCATGTGTGCATTTTCATAACATCAATCTTGACTGGTGCCCCAAGATCAACATGCCTCGCTTGCCAGAATGAGAAAAGTTTGAAGTGACAATCTCATTCAAGTGACAAAAACCATGTGCTGCATGCAAACCATGTTGAATCGGTTTGAGTTGCACCCGTGTTCACATTTCATAAAAACACCTGCCCAAGACACCACAATTCAACAACACTGTTCCCTTCACTGGTCAAACCCACCCTGTTTGACCTTGATTCAAGCATTGCAGAGACCCAACGTTTTGTGTGTTGTCAATTTGTTGTCAGTGTTCACACAATTGTTCTGAACATTTGACAGAAATGAGCACACTTTGTGTTCCTCAAACTGCTCTCAGATCTTCTGATTCCAACAACTGCTGTTTCTCTCCATGAATGCCAAAAAACAATCACTTGATGCAAAAAAGTTTGTTTGTCTCACACAGCACAAAATGCATGCAGTTTGAACAATTTTGTCTTTTGTGTTGATGCAAGTCATGCATGCCTTTCATTGTTGTGGTCTTTGGCACAGTCTGATCTCTGTCATCTTTCTTTTCTCTGTTGCAAACTATGAAGGCCACTGCTGCCTGGACAGCTTGTGGCAGCAAATAGCTACCAATTAACCATCTTAGTTTTGTCAGTTGTTTTGTCTGGCTTGGACACCCCGATTTGAATGAAGCTGTGAGCGAGCAAGCTTCACTTGTCACTGCAAGCTACAGCTAGCTAGCTGCTAGCACCAGCAACGGTTGTTGTGGCTTGTCGTCGTTGAATTGACTATGGAGTCGGTGTGAGTCCCTCAATTCGCACCCAAAGCGCGCACCTGCTCGGAGGATCTGTGATGGATTCATTAGATAACTTTCTTCTAACAAGTAGACTGCTACTGGCTAGCTTTGCAGCAGAGTGGTAGGCCGAAGTTGGCTAGTTTCACTCCGCACTCACGAGCACAGTGCGCCTTGCTCTGCTACCAGCTTCTAGCTGGTAGGCTGAAATGGGTCAAGCAACACCAAGTCCTGCAGTGTTTAGTGCCGATTTGAAGGAAGGCAGCTATCTGACTGTCTGTCTACTGCTGCTAGGTCCTGTGCATGTGGTCGGTCAAAGAGGAGGAACTTGAAGAAGGACGGACATAGGGAGACCGTCCCATGCATGCATTCCATTGAGTTTGGTAAGCAACAAGCTCACCCATTTCCAGCGGACACCAAGGCATCCGACCGACTTCCAGGAAAGTCGTCCCAGGCATTGCATCGACTGCCGACGTGCAGAGCAGTGCAGCAACCAAGACCAATTTTTCGTTCCTCACAAAGGTCGGGACACTGCTTCTAGCTAGTTAGATCATTGCTCAAATCCTAGCCAGAGGTCGATAGCCAAAGTGACGGAGTCGGTGGCAACAGTGGGGCATTGGTAGGATGACACGGTGGGTGTAAATTGGTTTCACTTCCACTCACTCATGACTAGAAAGACCAAAATACTTCCTATACTCCACTGATGCATTTGACGGACTAGCTGGCTGCTAGCTACACTCTAGCTAGATAGCAAACTAGTGAGCACTCAGTCCTCGGCATTTCAGTTGAGTGGAGGGCAATTGCAACCGCACACAATGGATTGCTAGTAGCTAGATGGCCGGGTTCAGTTCAGTTGGAATACCGACGGTTGGAACCGGCCTAGCCTCGGAGTCAGCTATTTAGAAATAGCAGTGGCGCACACCTACCTACCTAGTCATACTCCGTCGTTGGTTACTGATACAATTGATCTCCGTCAACTAGCTAGCTGGTACTAGTAACAGCATGGCCTGCCTGCATGGTTGGTTCTTTCTCTGCTAGTCAGTCTACTGACTAGCTGGAAGTGGCAGGGGTAGTAGTGGTAGTAGATAAATTTAGGATACAATGATGGTGATGCGGTAGTCGTCTTCGCAGCACGTTAGTTTGGTGGTAGCTACGACGGACCAACAGCTGCAATCACTTCTACGAAGTGGAATGATCATTGTTTGCTGGTTGCTACTAGTAGCAAACTACCGACGGGTCGGCCGGGGTCGGGATCCTACTAGTAGCTAGTTAGATGCCGGCAGGCATTCTAAGTGATCCCAAGTGCCGATCTTAGTAGCCCGAATTCTAGCACTTGCCTAGACGGGGAAACACCTTTGGAGGTCGCAGCCAAACTGAAAGGGTGAGCAGCCACCGAACCTAGTAGTGGTAAGGAAGGAAAATGGAACAGGGTCTCTAGCAGCTTCAGCTCAGTTGGCTTCAAGTTCTTCATGACTGATTCAAGCTTGCACAATTTCGTTGCCTTTCAAAACAAAGCTTCCATGCCGGTCCTTTCATGCTCAGTCACTGCTGGTTGGACACTAGTAGGATCTCTCCTTCCTTGGTTTCTCTCTCGTCAAACAGCATAGAAAACTAGTGATCTGACATGCACACTTACTAAGCATGATGCTTGTCTCTCTCGGACATAGTGACGGATTGGAAGAAAGGAGCGACCAATGGCTACTAGCTAGTAGTACCAGTACATCTGTAATGATAGAATGAAGTCGGGTGTGTGTGAGTCCTCAAGTCATACGACGGAGGAGTCGGCCTGGTCGGACGAGGTGCATATCTGTCGGTAGGAAGACACAGAGTATCATGAATGCCAATGGGAATCCGCGTGTGCCTGGTCGATTCGTGCCAAAGACATCTAAATAAGTTGGCGGGCGCAGCCGAAATATTAGGCAGCCATAAAATGCTACGCGTGTGATCGGATCACACAACGGCTGAAAAATATTATTGGATTGATTCTGTGGGAAAGCCACCCTACTTACTGTAGCAACAGCACTGTATGGATACTCACTCAGTTGCTACCAGTAGCTACCATCCAACATCCTGATTAGTGCTTATTCCGCAACAACAAGCATTCTTCTCTGCTCGTCTAAAAGCTGTTTGCGAAAGAAGAAGAAGAAGAAGAGTAATCCACAGCTATAGATCAGCAAGAACGAATTCTTGTCCTCTCCTTCCAGTGAACTACTAGATAGAAACGGATACGTGAAAGTCGTCCACAAGTCCACTATCGATACATAGTAGCCAAGTCCTACAAGTACAACCAAGTTTCACGATGTTGCTCTCTCCAAAGGCCATGCAAATTTGCGCGGGTCTCTTTTGGTCGACCCTTCTTCTAGTTGCTACTACAAGTACAAGTAATGCTCAAGAAGACAATGCCGTCACCACTCCTTCGGTTTCTTCCTTTGTGGCCGCCGCCAACGCTGTCGTAGACGAACGCGCCATTTTATTGGAGTTCTATCAAGCCACCAGCGGTGATTCGTGGGATGACAGCACGGGTTGGGAAGATTTGACGGAAGATTATTGTCAATGGACTGGCGTACTGTGTACGGGAGATGCCCGTTTGGACGACTTGTTTTTTGGCACCAACAATGATTTGGCACTGCGACGTACATTAGAAGAGGAAGACGCCAACGCGGATGAACCAAAGGACGAGGATGATGATAAGGATACCCGCTTCAACGTCCAACTCGTGAATAAAGTCATGGGCTTGGAATTGCCCAACAATTTCTTGGCGGGACGGACCCCCCAATCCCTGTGGGATTTGCCCTTACTTCAGTACGTCAATGTCAACAAGAATGCCCAACTCCAAGTCGATTTTAGCAGTGTCCAAAAGGCGCAGCAATTGAGCATTGTCAAATTGGAAGATACTGCGACCACGACACTGGCCGGATTGGATCATGCGTCTTTGACCCTCAATGTCTTGCATTTGAGTGGTTGTGCTTTGGCGAGTGCCATTCCCGCCGAACTATTGGCGCTAACCAATTTGCGCGATTTGCAACTTCCCAAGTGTCAATTGGAAGGCGGTCTGGCAGGTTTGGAAGCCTTGACCAATTTGCGGCATCTCAATTTGTTTGACAATGACCTCAAGGGAAATCTACCTCAAGGCTTGACCAAATTGGTACGATTGGAAAAGGTGTCCTTGAGTCGGAATCAATTGACGGGCGATTTGCACGTCCTCGAAAAGTGGACCAATGCCGTGGAAGTCTACATGGCGGAAAATCGATTTACGGGCACGTTGCCGACCTTGGGCGGCTTGTCGCATTTGCAAACTCTCTACTTGAATCGAAATCAATTGACGGGCCAAATTCCCGCTGGATTTTTGGCCGCCATGGATTCGAATTTGGTGGTCGATATGGACTCCAATCTTCAAGTCGACTTGTCCCGCAACGCCTTGACGGGGGTCATTCCATCCTCGTTGAATGTCTTGTCGGAAGTTCCCATTTCGTGGACCCTCTACAACAACGAGTTTACGGGTATTGACGAAGCATTGTGTAACAATACCAATTGGAATCGGGGATCCCTTCGGGACTTTGGCTGTGAAGGACTCTTGTGTCCCAATGGCACCTACAGTCTCATTGGTCGGGCGTCTCGTCAACACTCGTGTGATGTCTGTCCTCCAGCACAAGTATACGGGAGTACCTCGTGCGTCCAAGAAAATGATCGCTCCGCCTTGTTGGCCTTGTATCATGCGACCAAGGGTGATGATTGGAACAACAATGAGGGATGGAAAGATGCCAGTGACAGTCCCGATACCGACGACAGTAATATTTGTGAGTGGTACGGAATTGAATGTTGGGATGGGAATGGCAACGCTGATGATACCGTAGGACGGGTTGGCGCCATTACACTCGAAGCCAATAATTTGAGTGGCAACCTGCCCGAAGATATCTTTGGCATGAAGTTTTTGAATACATTAAAGGTGGCCCGGAATCCCGATCTCATTGTGCCCCTGACGGGCATTTACCAATCGTCCCAATTTCGACATTTGGATATTGCCCAGACCGCGACGGTCAACTTTGATGGGTTGGAGGCGGCGCATGACTACTTTGGGTATTTGATTGCCGATGGTTTGAACTTGGGAGGGACCATTCCGACACAAATTTTCAATTTGACGGGACTCCGACTCTTGTCCATGGCCGAATGTGAATTGATTGGCACTCTCCCCACCCAGCTGGGTTTGTTGACCACTCTGGATGAGCTCTACCTTTACGACAAGTAAGTATCCGATATTATTGGTAAAGAGGAGTTGACATGTTCATGAGTTTTTTCTCAAATAAAATATTTCATGCACGTTCTTTTCTTTTTTCACCAGCCATTTGCGAGGACCCATCCCCACCTCGATTGGCCAATTGACGAAACTACGATATGTTTCCTTGGCGGAGAATCAGCTCACGGGTGTTTTGCCCACTACATTGGATGCTCTCACGAACTTGCGAGCCTTTTCCATTGCCGATCAAGTGCGAAAGGGCGGTGGTATCAGTGGACCCCTCACCACGTTCCGGTTCCACCCCGATCTCAAGACGCTCCAGTTGGCCAACAATCAGTTTTCGGGAACGTTACCTGCTCAACTCCTGGAAGGCGCTGAACAACTAGATGGAGTCTTGAGAGTGGACGTTTCCAACAACCGGTACGTATATCTTCTACTACCACCACTTGTTTCAAGCTTTATCTTGTACTATTTCCCAAAGATCATTCTTCTTATTACTCATCATGTTCCGTCCATCGTTGTTGAACTCGCAGCTTGATAGGAAAAGTTCCTGGAGAATTGGCCAGGTTCTCTCATATGGATTTGGCCCTGGAAGGCAATCGGTTTACGGAATTGGATGATAAGCTTTGCCTCAAGACGGATTGGATGAGCGGATTGGTCGAATCGTATGGCTGTGATGCGATTCTGTGTCCTGGCGGAAAGGCCGGTGGCCGCCAAAAGTACGACGACGCACCTTGCGAAGAGTGCCCCATCCTAAGTGAAAGCACAGGCGGAACGGCACCCAATTGGATGGGTCAAGAAAAATGTCATTTGGAATTCGAAATCGAAGTCAGCGACGAACAATCTCTGGTGGAGCTTCTTTTTGAAAAGACGGGAGGCGAGAATTGGAAAAATAATCGCCATTGGAAGCTGCAGAAGAAGCAGACGGACGGAGAGCAGGTCCATGTCTGTGACTGGTATGGTATTTCGTGTGACGAGTCCAAATCCATTGTTGGAATCACTTTGGGTTCGAACAATTGTAAGTCTGCTCAAGGTTGACGTTCTACAGGAAGCAAAGTCGTCCTCCACTCCACGCTGAATAGTGGTGGTACTTCATACCTTCGATCTGTTTGTAACTTGCCCAAGCTTCATCTTCTCAACCTATGCCTCTCTTTCGTTCATTTTGCAGTGGAAGGAACCCTGCCAACGGAATTGTATATGCTTCCAAAGCTGGAACTCCTGTCGCTTTTTGGGAACGACCAGTTGGTTGTTTCTCTGTCGGATATTGAGAACGCACGAAATCTCCGGTCTCTGGTTCTTGATTCAACGGGCCTCACGTCTCTGAAGGGTATCGGCAAAGCCAGGAGCTTGACAGAGCTCAACGTTCAAGGAAACAATCTTTCGGGAGAACTTCCTGAAGAAATTTCTCGCTTGATCAACTTAAGGTCCTTGTCCGTAAGCAAGAATGCATTTACCGGCTCCATCCCTTATTGGCTCAACAACTTGCCTTCCTTGGAGACGTTATTGGCAGCCGACAACGACTTCGGAGGATCTCTCATTGACTTTGCCAACTTCAAGAAGATCTCCTACATTGATCTATCTGGCAACAGCCTCACTGGTGAGATTCCGCTTTCCTTCTTGGCGAGTGTCGACATGGAGGAAAAGCTTGTCGTGGATTTGTCGCGAAACAAGTTGAAGGGCAGCATTCCAAGAGAACTCGTGCATCTCGACCGATTGACAATTCACTTGAGAGACAACCAAATATCTGGTATTGACAGAGAACTCTGTTCTGCGGAAGGCTGGAATGATTACGATGTCGAGCGTTACGGATGCGATGGTATTCTTTGCCCAGCCGGAACCTCCAGTGCGATGGGACGCCAGACGTCGGATACATCGGCCTGCACTCCTTGCGAGGAAGCCGAATACTTTGGTAGCACTGCATGCTACACAGAAGAAACAAGTGGCGCTCCATATTCAAGCCAGCTCTTTGCCGCTGTCACTTTGTTCGCCACCACGGCGCTTACAGTCGCGTTTATGGAAATGTGAGCAACGAACGGAAGTCAACGAACGGAAGTCGAAAAACACAATCCGACTTTCTTTACATATATTTAAAAATAAGTATGAGCCTGTTCTATTTTAAGGTAGCAACAAACTGTTCACTACAGCAGAGAGAAATTGAATTCAATCGCCCGAGCAGCCCCTGTTCGTTTCTTGTCAGAGGTTTCAGTACCTAGATAGATAGCTGACCAACGAGTATGGAGACGTACGGATTACTTACTTGGATAGTCGCACTTCCTACTCCACAGAGGCATGTTCCAAAGCCAGAAGAATCACAATTCACCTTGCTAGAAGTAGAACTTTACGCATCTTCGGAAAAGGACTCTTCTCCGGCGGGTTGATCATACGCTTCGTCTCCAGGTCCTTTTTCTTCTGCTTCGTCGTCGTCACTGCCATTCGTATTACTATTATGAGAAGTTTCCACACCCAATTTAACAATCCCGATACGATTCTTGGCCTTGCCAACTCGATTCCAACGCCCTAGCCTGGGTTCCTGTCCTACCGCCACGACACAAAATTTGGCTTTGGGACCAATATCAATATCATTAATATACCCATAGACCGGAATCCGAGACAATTCTTCCAATCCACGGTCGTCGAGAGTATCTCCTGTTTTTGCCTGAGGAGGAGGAATAAGAAGAAACAGCAACAACGATAATTATGAGCATGACGATGAGTATAATGACAGGTTGAGCGTTTCTTAATTCATTCCATGACACGAGAAACGAACAAAAGAAGTCGTACCTTCCAAAAGCGTAGATACCCATCATTGGACCCGGTACAAACCAAATCGCTCCCCTTCAAGGAGCAGACACTGCCAATTCCATTTCCGACCACATCGGTATTAGTTTCCTCCTCTATAGTAGTAGTTGTGGTTGCTGCTGTGGTGGTTGCAGTTCCATGCGCACGTTCTATGGTCGTGACGGCCTTTTTCTTTTCCGTCATCCACAAACACAATTGTCCCGTTTCATGACCCGTCAAGAACCAATCGTCTTTAATGACGGTCAAACAATCCGCCGACGACAATCTAGCTCCTCCTCTAAAAATGAGGTGGGTATCTTCTTGCAATTTCCAAGCCCTTGCCGTACGATCCCGGCCAACACTAATGGGCCGTTCTTTGCGATGACAATCCATCCCGGTAACACCAAATTGATGTCCATATAAGGTTTCCAAGTACATCATTTCTTCCAAATTGTAATGACTGAATGTCGAGTTTGGCGTAGATTGTAGTGTATTGGGTTGTATTGTAGTGTAGTGTATTGGGTTGGGTTGACAAGAGGGTCGAGAGGTCAATATGAGCCGAAGATATATATAGAGAGAGCGTTCATCCACAAGACAGCAAATACACACGTATAATGACGTACCGAATACACCGATCTTCACTTCCTGAAAATAACGACAAGGACTGGGTTTGAAAGGCCAAACACGTGACACCCGCTTTATGACCTCGAAAGGTCTTGGCCACTGCGTTGGTCGATCTCGACCGTAAATCAAAGATTTGCACACAAGCGTCCTTTCTGCCTACAGCCGCATACCGACCATCATCCGAGACGGCCAGTGACAAGACTTGTCCATCGGTGCGATTGCCCACCTTGTCGTCTTTGTGTTTTTTCCAATGATCCCAAAGTGTCACTATTTTGGTGGACGTTTCCATATCCCACAACAAGACGGAATGATCTTTGCTGCCACTGACGGCTTTGCTGCCGTCGGCTTGTAATTTGACACACGTGGGTGTCAAATCGTGGCCTTTGACCAACTGGACGTATTTGTGAGAAATCCATTCTTGGGCTTGTTCTCGTGGATTCAAGGCAGCGATTTTGTCTTTGCGTGGATGTTGTTGTTCACGTTGGAGTCTATTTTTGTCGGCCATTTCCAACGTCATGCCTTCAATGCGTGAGGCAATCTTGTCGGCAATCTGACGTTCCCACACGCCTTCTCGCTTTAAGCGTTGTTTTTGGAGTTTGCGACTCACGGGATCCATAAGTCCATCATCCTCGTCTTCTTTGTCTTCTTCTTCTGAATCACTTCCACTTCCACTACCACCACTACTTTCATCACTGCTATCTTGTTGTTCAATCTTGTCCAAATACTCGCGGGCCAAGCGGACTTTTTTTTGTTCGGCCGTTTCCTTTTCTTCTTCGTCCGAACTAGAGTCCTCTTTGTTGTCGCGGCGAAAGAAATCATCGTCATGATCTGAATTTATTTCATCGTCATCATCGTCATCGTCATTGTCGCCTGCCGTAAAATCAAAGGTGGGTTTGGGGCGTTTTGCAGAAGTTGGAGTGGGAGTTTGAGCACTGGAGGCCTTGCGTCGTCGTGGGGTTCCTGCCATTTTGAATTATATAGATTTTAGTAAAGGAAAGATGATTGTGTGTTGTCGTTGTCTCTATGCTAGTAGCAAACTCACTCTACTAGCTAGTTTACTCACAAGCTAAAAAAAGAAAGGAGTAGTAGACAAAGAGAGGAAAGAGGGATCGAGGAGTATGAAATGTAGTCACCAAGCTATATTAGCTATTAGTTCGTTAGCTTTTGATGGTGGGTGTGAGAAAAATACTAAGAAGCGGTGGCCATGGGGTGGTCACAGATTAGTGATACGGTCTGTACTACTGTACAACTACGGTCTGTACATGGTCCGTGAGAGTTTGCTCAATGGGTTCGTCGTAAGAACGAGAGTTCTAAATGAAAGTCAAAATAGCAACGTTTCCGGTACACAAGAAATACGATAATTAGGTGTAAATAAGCTTCTCGGAATTCTTGACTGCGTTTGCGAAAAAAGTATTTTCGATATACGAGAATTTCTGGCACGACTCACTAAATAAAATGAGAACTCACGATTCAAAATTCTCGCAACAAGCCGGCCGGCGCTCCGTTGATAAACAATCACGTGACTCACTACGCTGCGCGCGCGTCGATCGATCTGAATCGATCGATCTCACAATCTTCAGGAAAACCAAGTCTCATTTTCCACGAGACGAGAGAAATGGATTGTCCTGAAGGAATAATATTGTACGATTAGAAGGATGGAAATGGATGGTGGGGCACACGCGTTGACGCAAAACGTCACATATGTCACATCGTCAAACAGACGTAGGAATCTACGCATTTTCACTACCGCGTGACTGATTTTACGGATTTGATTTAAAGAATCACGCGCAATGCTGAAGGAATAATATTGTACGATTAGCTGATGGAAATGGAAGGTTGGGCAACTCCACCGCTGTTCTACTTAAGAACGACTGCTGTTGATTTATGACAAACGGGTGTGGCGTTAAGTAGAACGGCAGTCTGCCATAAGTAGAACAGGATTCCATGTTTTCGAAAACGATCGACCTAACTTTGTTCACCAGGCCAACATAACATCCATCTTGACCTATTAAGACAGTTGACAGAGCAACTAGCTGACACGCACGCAATCAGTCCATTCACAGAGTCAACTCCATGGAGAAAGCAAGGCTCGACGAATCACATCAATTGGGACTGTCACGTCTAACGATCTGTCTATGCTTCTTTCTACTAGTACGAAAGCTACCCAGTCATATGACGACGATAGTGTCTCGTTGTACGGCAAGGTCAGGGAGGTTTCAAGACAAACATAACATGACACTCCCATTTCACTTAGATCGACCGATGCTCTTCTATTATTATTGAGTCACGTAGCCATTTAAGCCTTCGTCATGATGTCTTTGGAAACAACGCGAGCCTCTTTCGGGATATTTTCTTTAGCGGGGTCGTGCCAGAGCAGCTCCCACACCACTTGCCTTCTTCGGTTTCTTTCCCGCTCGGCGCCACTCCTCCTCCTCGCTTTTGGCTTTAGCAAACTGAAGAGTCTACTAAATGAATGCTCGAAATCGTCGAACACTTTTCTGCTCTGTTGGTTCGCCAAAGGAGTGTTCGTCGCCGCGACTCCTTTTCACGCATCAGCAGCACCTTCGAAAAGTCTAGACGCTGAGAATGGAATCCAAATGTCGACGCCTCGTCAACACAGTAGCTTAGGGAGTTAGTTGATGGCTCCTCATCGGCAGCACGAGAAAGTACCAATGCAAGTCAAGCGGCAAACGTTCGCGCCTTGCTAGCGGTTCCCGATCCGGCCGCAACAGGTGCAGCATTTTTGTCTGCCGCAGCTTCTTTCTCCTGCTTTTTTTGTTTTTTGTTGCCGCACTTCAGCAAGATCAAGTACGGTAGATCCACTCAATCGCGGTTCGTCCTTTTACATGATAGATCATCGTCTTCCCACAAGCGCGAACGAGAAAGCGGATGATTCCATTCCACGAGCAACCCAAGTGGCAATTTCACGTATCAAAGTGGGCGAGCAGGTCTACTAGTTCAAAGTTTAGACGAGCCAAGCCAAAGCGTTTGATGACTCGAATCTTATTAAATATTATACTCATAATCAAATCGTTTCGCGAGACATCAGAACCACTTCTTGCGTCGCCGAGACTTGCCTCCTAAAATTTTGGGTTGACAAAGGGAGGCCCTTGATTGAGCTCCTTTTCGTTCATTTTTTTTTCGTCTTGAATCGATCGAAGATCGCGATGAGCTCCTCACTCTTTGATTCAAAAGAAAAGCGATACTTGTCATAGAAACATTTTTGGATGCCCACGTCCTCACCATTAATATCTCTCACTGTTCCACTATCAAAGTATTCCGGCAACTTATGCATCAATGTCAACCTGTCTTTCCTCTCCCCTTCTATATAGTCCTCCGAGTCCGAGTTCGATGCTAGTGACACAGGATTGTGACGATGGACTTGACTCCAGGGAAAATCCAAGCAAGGAAGGTCACTCTTATTGTGAGAAAGATGAAAGCCAGCGTCGTCCATCACCAACGAAAACTTTTCTCCTGCTTCCACTGACTGAGCTTCCAACACAGTTGCTGCTTCCATTAGGTCCTAACGTAACCCCTTCGGGTACAACATCCTTCTCCAAGACTTCAATACCCTTTTCCGTGCTGATACTTACAACGAGTTCCCTGATTTGGATCGTCACACGAACGCACACTGCACCGCAATCCAAATGCGTGAGAAACCAATTTATGACGGGAGGCAGAATGCCGTGATCATAGTTTGGCCGCATCATCGGCTACTACAGAGTGCCAAGTCTAGATAAAATTATAATGGTCTCATTACAGAGTAACGATATTGCCGATATTTACGTAAGCTGTGTCCTTACTGAAGCATGTTTCGCGAGCTGCGGTAGCTAAAGTACTACTATTGCACACCGGTACCCCAGCAGAAAGAAGGAATCGCTTTTGTTTTTGCCCAAACAGTCCACGAACAGCGACGCCTTGGATTGACTGGTAGTTTGAGTCTCGCTTCCATTGTCACAATCTTGATTGTGTGCGGCCATGGGTTGGGAATCACTTTTGCCATCACGATTCATCTTACTAATGCACATGCATGCTAGCGCTATGGGCCGGGTACCCGTACGTAGTCATGGAGTTTCCTACTACGCCTACTAGGTAGCTAACGGAAAGTGTCCTAGTATTCTTTTTTGAAAGCATATGCAATACCGTAATAATACTAGTAATGAATCCGTATTAGCTTCAATGACCGTCAATGTTATTAAGTCAACTTCGTAGTAGGATTGCTTAAGCAATTTGACCGCATTGTCAGCACCGCATCATGTACCTATAAAATAAACATATCAATCTGTGCAAGCTAGCACGGCGAGATGTAGCTAGGGTGCCCTGAGCTCTGCTGTACTAGCTAGCCAGTATTGACTGAACTGCTAGTACAATGCTCTATCCGTGAAAAAAGCACATCTGTAGATTCTCAGCTGCCATGGCTCGTCTTCATCTTGTATCTGCAGCGTTCTTTACGTTGTCGTTCTGCACGTAATCGCATTGTGTTGGTTCTAGTCTTCTCTTCTCTTCTCCTGTAGCATTCGTCGCTGTGGCCATCTTCAGTCTGAAATTCTGCATCCGTGCTGGCGTAGTCTCTCGCCTTCAGCGCTCCATATAAATCGATCGCCCACTTTGGCCCTCACGGATTCTTCAATGACTCTTCGGTCGCGAATGGAGTTCGTCTCTATCGCCATAGTACGACGTAGTAATGTGCCCTTCACTTGGTCCAATCGTGGATCGGAGACGCCTTCCCAATGGCAAATATTTCCATGTCCGTCCTTCTGTTTTGGATTCTTCAGCTTCACTCTGTTTTTGTCCAGTGCACTTCTTCCCGTTCCTGACTGGCCACCACGATCTTATCTTGCTTAGCTACTCTAGGAGCTAGGCACTCTCTCGATTCTTATATATCCCAGCAAATCTGCTTATTCTTGTACGTTATTCCAAGCCCGCCAATTTTGCTCAACACTTTTGGCTATCGTGTTGGCCCTTCTTCGTAGTCCACCCAATGCTTCCTACGTTCTCATCTCCCTTTTCGGATTCCAGAGAGTTACGAGCCCACATCCCATATGTTGGCCTGGCCCGCCACTCTTCCGGTCCGCCGTGGTTGACTATCACTGCACTAGCTAGAGTAGCCTCAGTTCGTCGCGCCGGCTTGTGGAATGAGCGGCAGCTAGCTAGGTAGGCAACTATGATGTGCCCATGGTCTGCCCTGCTTGGTTTAGGGTCTGGCATCCAATTTTATAATATGGTTGTAGAGTAGTAGCTCGAACTATCAACTAAGCTAGGAAAACCTCGCTGCACAAAAGCTTGAAGTCGCCCATCGCATCGTCATCATGAGCTCTATCGAGAAGACTTAACCCTATCCCTAAGTAGATCTAGCCAGTGTGCCTCTTTCCTCGCCGAGTTGCTGAAACAATAGCTAGCTAGTAGAAGCTCCCGGCTATTGTAGAATCCCTCGCAATAGCTCTCGCAATGCACGGGCCTCGTGGATTCGAACCGATCCTGCGGTACTTGTCAAACGATTGCCGGGAAAACGCTGCCTGTAAACAGAGTCCGTTCGAGATGCTTCCTGAAGCCAACTCGTCTTGGGAAATAACTTGGCTGTAAGTCCTTGTTTCTATTCTCGACCAGTGCATTTGATATGACTTTATCGTTTTGTTTGGCCAAAAAGAGCTATTCGAAGGCGTGCACTATTTCCCTTCGTCGCGCGATCCCTATCATCAGCATCCGCCAATCGATTTCAAGGCAGCTGTTTCCTCAAAGTGCCTGTCCTTGAGCGTTTGCCTTGCTACTGTCCTTCTCGCCACGCCTGCCTTTCTATTTGCTTGATGTTCCACCTAGTCTGTTCCACTGGTTGCCCCTCCGGTGTCTATACTAGTTAGAATCCTTGTTGATGGACGTTTGTTATCCCTTGTGTGTGGGGGGGGGGGCGATACTTAGGTATATGTTAGTGTGAAAACTAGCTAAAACGAGAGACACGGTTGCTAGTAGGAAAATTGTGTTGTTTCTATTATAGTGGTGCTTTTTAAATTAGTGGTGCTTTTTAAATATATCTATATTGTGTTGACCTGTTCGGAGCAGGTACTGGTTCTCTGGCAAATCCCTTACCAACCGGCGTGCCTTTTAAGTACTAGTCATTTTCGCCATGGTCTGGCTTTGCATCTGTCCCATAATGTGTTGTGTCTTACGGCGCAAATTCAAAAAGGATTGGTCTTGTCGATGGCTTCCACTTTTGGTAGTGTCGTCTTGGTGTTGTTGTTCAGCTGTATTACGTCGCGGTAGTTCCAATGTCTCCGTTTCGCGGAGGACAAGATTGCAGCCAGAATCGCGACACGAGAGGTCGAGATTCATAGGGATAATTGCAGTGTCACGGCGTGCCAGGTGAGGGATGCTGTCACGTCGAAGGAGGGTATGGTTCATCATCTTGATATCTTGTGGTATATCGAAGCTAATATATTGGTTTGATGTATTTTACTCTTGGTTTTGTATTTTGTGTGGATGTCAGCCTATCTAAGATTTGCATTTGATGGGTCCCATCACCTCTGTGCTGACTCAGGTTCCGGGATGTCTGCTGGCCAGCCTGCTACTTCAGCCATACGTCGATTACAAGGATTTCGAAGAAAATCCCATTTTAAAAAGTGAGGTTACGACACGAAGTGGTGGTGCATTTCACGTAAAACATTTTTACAACTCGGTTCCTCCAAATAATTAGAGACTCGTTGTTTAATGTAGACAACGATTACAAACAAGAGAATTGGATCGCTCGAGAACAAAATAATCACTGCTTCCGATAAAACCACAGTTCTCGACGTGGCAATGACGCTGCACAATTTGTGTTTGTCAGCTGAGAGAATGGAAAAATCGAGGTCTTATTCCCGCCAAGGAGGAAACAAGGAGATGATGTGCGTCTTCGTGACATTTGAAAAAAAGCAACTGGCAAATCGTTCATCGATTAACCTTGGACATGCAAAACACCTCTTTCAGTTGGTTGCAGGTGATGTTGTGATGATTCAAATGTTCGATTGCCACATTGCCTGCCACAACAATTCTTGACATCTCTTGTCTGCTTTTGTGATGCAGAATTTCATGGACATCAATGCTGAATTTTTTCAATGCTTTGTGTGGGAAGAGATGACACTTGTGCAGAAAGCAAACGATGTGTCTTGATCAATTGGGGTTCAGAACTGGTGCATGTTGTGAACACAGGTCATGCATGTTGTTGGGATTTTTGTTGCAGTTTCTCATTGGGGGTTGCTGTCTGGTTTTGTTGCTGGTTTGGTTTGTCATTGGGTTTGTTTGTTGTTGGGTTTGTTTGTTGTTGGGTTTTTTTGTCGTTTTTTGAGTTTGTTGTCCGGTTGGTTTGTTGTTGGGTTGGTCTGTCATTGGGTTGGTTTGTTGGTGGGGCTGCTGTTGGGTTTGTTGGTGGGGCTTGTCGTTGGGTTGTTGGGGTTCTCATTGGGGTTTGCCCCTTTTTGCCCCCAAACTTTTTGCCAGTCCAGCATCAACGCAAGTCCACTTGCCAACACAGACGGAGTGGGTTGAAGAGACAAATTTCTTTTCTGTGGTTGTTAATGAATGCATGTCATGCAATTGAAAAATGATGCAAGTGAAAGTGAAACATCAAACCAAATTGGGTGCAGGTTGACAAAAACAGAAGACTTGCGGAGCTGTTTCAGGCCATGAGATCCTCTGCATTTGGGCATGCCTCAACAGTTGCCCTCAAAAACTTGGCCAGTCAAGCATCCATGCAGGTCCACTTGCATTGCAGAGGGTGTTGCCTGGCTCCTAAACAACAAGAGGGAACCCCACTCCTTTCAAAGTGCAGCTGCAATGGCTCATCTTGCAGAACCCTCAGGCCGTGAGCTGGGATTTTTGGAAGCAAACAACAAATCATCCACCCAAGTGCACAAATGTGCATGATGATCTCCGTAATTTTTCA
>ENA-ORBV01008692-ORBV01008692.1-microbial-mat-metagenome-genome-assembly--contig:-NODE-8692-length-16963-cov-8.840578_pt1 | contig 16963 bp, 15 predicted proteins | sample MGYA00237777_ERZ505514 | MGnify/ENA primary metagenome ERZ505514 (study PRJEB26160, sample SAMN06269048) | microbial mat metagenome | isolation source: Oligotrophic lake microbial mat | place...
CAAGGAGACAAGGAGACAAGGAGACAAGGAGACAAGGAGACAAGGAGACAAGGAGAGCGCCCCTTTGCTGCCGATAGGTGCTCCCTGTCTCCTTGTCTCCTTGTCTCCCAAGCGAGCGCTAGCGAGCGATTCTCCCTGTCTCCGGTGTCACGGCCGCTGCGCGTAGCGATACAGCAGCCCCGGCGCCACGCTGAAGGCGGCGTCGCCCTGGGCCTGCGCGTCGAGAAACTGGCCGAAGCAGTCGAGGCGGTTGCGGCCAACGCGCGCGCAGCCGGGCGCCGCGACGGCGGTGCGGTTGTCGATCGCAGCCCAGGGCGTGGCCCAACTGCCCGTGTAGGTGATCTGGTAGAGCCGCGTGTCGAGGCCGCGCACGAACAGGTCGAGCAGATTGCGGCTCGAACCGACGACGGTGAGCGTGGAGCCGCCGCGAAAGCTCGCCACGCCGGTAAGCTGCGTCCAGCCCGTCCAGCGGCGCCCCTCGCCGGCACCCTCGTCGTAGTAGAGCTGCTGCACGATGCCCGTGGGTCCAAGCGAGAAACAGTCGATGATGCCGACGTCACGCGAGGTGCAGCTGGGCGCGGAGAAGAGCTGCGCGCCGTTGCCGACGGCCTCCCACTGCGGGGGCACCCAGTCGGCGGCGCCAGGCTGCCAGTACCTGTGGATGATCGTCCCATTAGAGTTGCGCACAAACACGCTCATCCGACCTTTGCCCCAGGCCACGATCGAGGGCGCCGAGGTGGCATCGCCGCCCAGGTCGTTGCGCCCCCAGCGCTGCCCGTCCCACCAGAACTGAAACACGCCGCCGTAGCCATCGCGCAGGGCCACACAGTTGATCGTGTTGGGCGCAGCCGAGGTGCAGGCGGGCGCGGAGCGCAGCGTGATGCCGCGCAGCTCGCCGGGCGTGCCCCAGCCCGTCCAGGCGCCGGCGCCGTCTTTTGCGTTCTGCACAACCTCGCCATTGCCGCCGCGGGCGAATACGTCGATGCGGCCTGCGCCCCAGGAGACTGCGGCGGGCGCGGAGGTGATGATGCCGCCAAGCTCTTGCCAGGCTGTCCAGCCGAGCGCCTGCTGCCCAAGGGCGGCGTTAGGCGCAGCGCGGTCGGCCCCGGCCGAACCAGACCCGATCACGCCAAGCAGGGCGGAGTTGTCGGCGGCGGCGCCAAGGGCCTCGCCCACCCTGGCGGCCCGCGAGGCAGGGGCCTCGACGGTGGGCGCGGCGGAGGGGCGCAGCACCACGATCAGGGCCACGGCGACGGCGGCCAGGGCCGTGAGCGCGAGCAGAATAAACCGAAGCATGGGTGAGCGGGCGGCCATGGCATCTCCGTTGGCATGCGCGGCGCGAGTGAGCAGTCTGGATAGCGTATAGTATAGACGGTAGCGCAAGTGGATGTTGCGCGCCAAGCTAATCCCCTGACACCCGCTCAGAGATCCCCGCTGCCCGCCAATAATCTTGACAATTGCGTGTAAAAACTTTATTATATGCGCATCAGGACGCTGATCAGCATACTCAGAAACCTACGTGCGAGGAGACGGCTGATGACTCGTGGTGCTCGACTTTTGCTGCCGAGGCGCGCCAACGCCGCCATTGTGCTCATACTGGTTACCGCGCTGCTCACGGCCTGTAGCCGCCAGCCCGTAGTGCTCACCGGGACGATCACCGACGCCTACACCGGCCAGCCCGTGCCCCAGGCCACCGTCGCCATCGGCGATACCACCATTACCACAGATAGCGCGGGTGTCTTCCAGACGCCTCAGTGGGGGAAGAGCGACACGCTCGCCATCACGGCGCCCAACTACGAGTCGTTCCAGCTGCCCCTGGAGGGCCGCCCCGAGCTTGCCATCACCGAGGCCCAGACGATCACGCTCGACAGCGCCATTCGCCCCAATAACCTGGGCGGCGTGATCAGCGACGCCTTCACCGGCAAGCCGCTGGCTGGCGCCCAAGTGACAGCCAGCTTCAACGTGACGAGCACGCTCACTGCCGCCACGGGGGCCGACGGCCGCTACAGCCTCGTCGGGCTGCCCGAGCAGTTCAAGCTGGAGGTGAGCGCGCCCGATTACGCCAGCGAGGCGGCTGAGCTTACGCGCTCCACCAGCCAGGATCTTGTGCTGCGCCCCAACGTGCTGGTCGGCAATGTCACCGACCGCTACACCGGCCAGGGCGTTGCGGGCGCAACCGTGGCCGTGGGCGATGCTAGCGCCGTCACTGGGGCCGATGGGACGTACCGCGTCGAGGCGATCCCTTCCGGCGTCACTAGCGTCGCGATCAGCGCGGATGGCTACGCAGCGCTGGATCAGGAGCTCGGCGAGACCACCAGCCTCGACGCCATTCTGCGCCCTGACACGCTCAAGGGCCGCCTGATCGCCAAGCCCAGCGGCGAGCCGATTGTGAACGCCGTGATCATGGTCAGCGCCACCTTCCCCGGCACCGATGTGGCCTTCGAGCGGATCATGGACAGCGCCGACGGCAGCTTTACGCTCAAGGGCCTGCCCGAGCAGGGCTTCATCCAGGTGCTCTCGCCCGGCTACCGCACCGAGGTGATCCCGATCAAGCCCGGCAGCGTGCCCACCGAGATCGCTCTGGAGCGCTTCTCAGTCAAGGCGCTCTACATCACCGCCGCCGTGGCCAGCGTGCCCGGCCTGGTGGACGAGTATATCGACCTGATCGAGAAGACCGAGCTCAACGCGATTATGGTCGATCTGAAGAGCGACCTGCGCGACGACCTGGGCCTGGTCTACTACGACTCGCAGGTGCCGCTGGCGAAGGAGCTCGGCATCTCCAGGCCCTACGTGGACATGGCGGCCCTGGTGAAGCGCCTCAAGGACAAGGGCATCTACACGATCGCGCGCATCCAGCTCTTCTCGCACGATAATGCGCTCTCCGATGCGCGCCCCGAATGGTCGATCAGGCTGCGGGCGACCGGCGAGGTGTACGCCGACTACCCGGCTGGCCTGGACGGCGGCATCCGCTACGCCTACCTCGACCCCACGAACCGCAATGTCTGGGACTACAACACGGCGCTGGGCGTCGAGGCGGCCCTGATGGGCTTCGACGAGGTGAATTACGATTACATTCGCTTCCCTGACTGGTTTGGCGACAAAGCCAGCTTTGCCGAGAAGCTGCTCTTCTCCGAGCCGATCAACCCGGCGACCGACCCCGACCGCATGTTCGAGGTGATCACCGAGTTTATGCAGCAGGCCCACCGCGAGGTGAACGGGGCGGGCGCAAAGATGTCGATCGACGTGTTTGGGCGCGTAGTGCTCGGCAAGTCGCTCACCATCGCCCAGGACATCAAGCGCATGGGCAACTACACCGACTACATCGCCCCCATGCCCTACCCCTCGCTCTGGTGGCCCGGCGCCTTCGGCCTCGACTCGCCGGTGGACGAGCCGTACGCCGTGCTCGACGCGGCCAACGCCGCTGGGGTCGAGCAGATCAAGGCGGAGTACGCCCGCCTGCGCCCCTGGCTCCAGGATCACACCGACCCATGGGCCTACAAGGTGGTGAAGTACGGCCCCGCCGAGGTGCGCGCCCAGATCGACGCCACCGAGAAGTACCCCGAGATCGACGGCTGGATGCTCTACGACTCGGCCAATGCCTACCGTGGCGCCTTCAACGGCGCGGTGAAGCCCGAGGAATAGCGCGCCGCCAGCCCAACGTGCTGCGGGGCGCGAGGCTCGAACTATGCAACGCACGACAGCTCGCCGCCTAACGCTCGCCCTCCTGTTCGCCCTCGCCCTCGTCGCCGCGCCCGCCTTCGCCCAACAGCAGGGCCCCCAGGTGCGCGTGGGCAGCTGGACGCTGAGCGACGTTGCCGACTGGCAGGCGGGCAGCAATAGCCGACTGCTCGTGACCAACAATGCGGGCGGCGAGCTACGCCTGGCTGATGGGCAGACAAGCGGTAGCTTTGTCTCGCCCGCGTTTAAGGCCGACTTCGCCACAAACGCGGCGGGCGCGATCTGGAATGCCGAGGTGATCAGCGGCACCAACCTGCTGCTTGAGCTGCGCGCCCGCTCCTCTGCCCCTGGCGGCGACCCCGAGAGCGGCTGGGGCGCCTGGCTGCCGCTTGTGGCCGGCGACGCCCGCTCGGCCGCCAAGAGCAGCGACGGCGCCTACGCCACCCCCGACGTGCTCGCGCTCCCCGCCGACAGCCAGTACCTCCAGCTGCGTGCTACCCTCGACAGCCAGGTAACCCGCGCCTCTGCGGTGCTGGCCGACGTGACGATCAGCTACCTCAACACGGCCACCGCTGCGCCGATCTTCGCGGCGGGCCTGCCGCGCCGCCCCATCCTGTTTGGCGGCGAGACGCTCACCCAGCGCCCGGCCGCGATCGCCCGCGCCGACTGGAGCGGTCGTGTGATGGCGGCCCAGCCCATCCGCCGCAGCCCGCGTGGGGTGATCATCCACCAGATTGACGCCACCAGCACGCCCAGCAGCACCGTGAGCCTGATCCGCGCCCTGGCGGTGTTCCAGACGCAGCAGCTCGGCTGGGAGGATCTGAGCTACCACTATCTGATCGACCAGGAGGGCAACCTGTTTGAGGGGCGCCTCGGCGGGCCAACCTCGGCGGTGGATCGGCTCTCTGGCGACGGCACCGCTGTGCATGTAGCCCTGATCGCCCCCCGTGATGCGGCGCCCTCGCCCACGGCTACCGGTGTGCTCGTGAGTCTGCTGGCCTGGCTTGGCGAGGCGTACGACCTGCCGCCCACCGGCGAGCACAGCGTGGCCCAGGGCACTGGCCGCGTGGTGCGACCGAACATCGCTGGCCATAGCGACGTGGCGCCCTCCGCGCCCGACCCCTTCCCGCCCCTGCGCGGCCAGCTCGCCCAGATCCGCACGCTCACCGATCAGTCCACCGTGCGCGCGCGCTGGTACTTCGCCGAGGGCAACGTGGCCGACTACAGCCAGCGCCTGGCCTTCTTCAACCCCACGGGTGCGCAGGCCGAGGCCCGTGTGACGCTGATCCAGCCCGGCGGCTCGCCCGTAACGCGGATCGTGCCGGTGCCCGCCAACGCCCGCGCCGACCTGACCGTGAACGATCTGGTGCAGGGCGCCGCAGCCTTGCCCGCGATCGTCGAGTCTAGCGCGCCAATCCTGGCCGAGCGCAGCATGAGCCTCACCACCGACGTGGACGGTGGGCCGGGCATCACGCAGCTGGCGCGCGTCTGGTACTTCGCCGAGGGCTCCACCAGCGGCGGCAACAATACCTATTTGATCCTGTTCAACCCGAATCCGGCCAACGTGCAGGCCACCGTGACGTACATGCGCCGCGACGGCGTGAACTTCGAGCAGCCAGTGGCGATCGGCGCACAGTCGCGCCTGGTCGTGGCGGTGAACGACATCACCCTGCCGGATGGGCGGCGCCCCCTGGCCGACTCCGACTTCGGCGTGCAGGTGATCGCGAGCCAGCCGATCGCGGTGGAGCGCACCATGCGCTTCGGCCCTAACCTGACCGGCCTAACTACCGGGAGCGGCATCCCGGCTCTGGCGCGCCGCTGGCACTTCGCCGAGGGCACCACCGAGGGCGACTTCCGTATGCGGCTGCTTGTGCTGAACCCGAACAGCCAGCCAGCGACCACCACGGCCACCTTTATGGGGCCTGACGGGCTCAGCGAGACGCGGCGCTACGCCATCCCGCCCCGCGCGCAGCTGGCGATCGACGTGAACGAGATCGTGCCGAACCTTGGCGTGAGCACCATGGTGGAGTCCGACCGGCCGGTCGCCGTAGAGCGCTCGCTAATCTTCAACGGCGGGCAAGCGGGCACGATCGGCGCGGGCGCCACCGAGCCGCGCTTCCGCTGGGCATTTGTGGAGGGTCGCACCAGCGACGCAACCTACTTCCTGTGCGTGAGCAACCCCGGCAAAACGAAGGCGCGCGTAACGGTCGACCTGCGCTTTGGCGGCGGCGCCACGGGCACGCAGAGCTTTGATGTACCGGCGGGCGCGCGCTACACCATGGCCGTCCACGAGCTCTACCCGAACGAGGGCTCGATCACGGCGATCGTGCGCAGCACCCAGCCAATCGTGGCGGAGCGCTCGCTCTTCCCTGGCGGTGGCGTGCGCGGCGGCTCGACGACGCTGGGGATTCCGCTGGAGTAGACGCGGCAAGACCCGGTGACCCGGTGACCCGGTGACAAGATGACCCGGTGACAGCTATCGGCACCGTGAAGTGTCACCTTGTCACCCAGGGCGAGCGTAGCGACGCCCGGTCACTCGGTCACCCTGTCAGGACAGAGTCACTCGTCCCGCTTAAGACGCGCCACCAGCTGGGTGTAGAACTGGCTGGTGGGGCGCAGGCGCACGAAGGTGCAGACGCGCGGGCTGCGGCGCACCACAACCTCGTCGCCCTCGTGGAGCGGCAGGTTCTCGCGCCCGTCGACGGCGAGGTTCGCGTGGTAGCGGCTGCGCAGCTGGATCGTCACCACGGCCTCCTCGTGGAGCACCATCGAGGGCACTACGGTGAGGTGCGGCGCGATGCCCACCAGCAGCAGCGAGCGCGCGCGCGGGTCTACAATCGGGCCGCCGGCCGCAAGCGCGTAGGCCGTAGAGCCTGTGGCCGTGGCCACGAGCACGCCGTCGGCGTGGTACGTGGTAAGCGGCGAGTCGTCAACGCTGACGTGGACATTGAGCACGCGGCCCACATCGCTGCGCGAGAGCACCACCTCGTTCAGGGCGGTGAAGTCGGCGATAGCGTCGCCGTCCCGGTAGAGCGTGGCGCGCAGCAGGGCGCGCTCATCGTGCCAGCCGCCGCCCTGCATCAGCCGCTCGATGCCGTTGTACACTTCGTCTGGCTGTACCTCGGCCATAAAGCTGAGGTGGCCGAGCGCCACAGCCAGCACCGGGATATTCAGGGGCCAGGCGAGGCGTGCGGCGCGCATCACCGTGCCGTCGCCGCCCATGGCAACCATCAGGTCGGTGTCGTCCATGGCGCCGGGCTGGTCGCGGGCCTCCTGGGAGATACCGCGCCAGACCGTGATGGAGCGGGCGCGCAGCCAGGCCTCTAGCTCTGTTGAGCGGGCCACAGACGCCTCGGAGAAGGGGTTGTAGAGCAGGGCGACCCGACGTAGCATGGATGCCTCCGGCGCACAGGTTGGGAGTGGCTCCAGCATACCATGGAACATGTAAGCGCTGCCTGCTCTTGCTGGGCGCTGTAGGGCGGCAGCTGCCCGCGTGTCGTATAATATGCCCATGGCAAAGATCATGGTTGCGATGAGCGGCGGGGTGGACAGCTCCCTGGCCGCCGCCCTGCTCCACGAGCAAGGGCACGAGGTTGTAGGCGTGACGCTGCACCTCTGGGACGCCGACGACGAGCGCCTGAACGAGAGTCTCTGCTGCGCCCAGGAGATGGCCGAGAGCGCCCGGCGCGTCTGCGCCCAGCTCGGCGTGCCTTACTACGTCTTCAACTACCAGCGCGAGTTCCGCCGCCACGTGATCGACTACTTCATCCAGGCCTATGGCCAGGGCTACACGCCCAACCCCTGCCTGGAGTGCAACCGCGAGATCAAGTTCCGTGCGCTGCTGGAGCGCGCGCGCGCCCTCGGCTTTGAGTATGTCGCCACCGGCCACTACGCCCGCATCACCGCGCCCGACGATGCCGAGCCGTCGTCGGTCGTCGGTCGTCGGTCGTCGTACCAGCTTCTGCGCGCCGCCGACCGCGAGAAAGACCAGAGCTATATGGTCTACATGCTCGCCCAGGCCGACCTGGCGCGGCTGCTGTTTCCTATCGGCGCGCTCACAAAGCCGCAGGTGCGCGCCCTCGCCGCCGAGCGCGGCCTGGCGAGCGCGGATCGCCCGGAGAGCCAGGATATCTGCTTTGTGCCGGGCGGCGACTACCGCAACCTGCTGCGCGAGGAGACGCCCGAGAGTCTGCGCCCTGGCCCGATTGTGGATCTGCAAGGCCGCGAGATCGGGCGCCACGAGGGCCTGCCGCTCTACACCGTCGGCCAGCGGCGCGGTCTTGGCCTCGGCGGCGGCCAGCCGCTCTTTGTGGTCGATCTCGACCTCGCCCGCAACGCGCTCGTGGTCGGCCCGCCCGAAGCTATTCTGCGCGATCAGCTTGTGGTGGATCGCGTAAGCTTTGTGGATGGCGCCTGGCCTGCGCAGCCCTTCGCCTGTTCGGTGCAGGTGCGCGCCCACGCCGAGCCTGCCCCCGCCGAGGTAGCTCCCGGCGCCGATGGGCGGCTCGCCCTGCGCCTGCTGGAGCCTCTGAAGGCGATTACGCCGGGGCAGGCGGCGGTGCTCTACGCCGGCGAGCGCGTGCTCGGCGGCGGGCGGATCGTCAGGCCCACGCTGTGAGCGGCATCGCACCGGCAATTCTGCTGCTCTTGCTGCTGGCCACGGCTTGCGCGGGGCTGGCCCAGGTGCTGCTGGGGCGGCGCTGGCGTCAGCTGCCGATCTTCTGGCTTACGGCCTTTGTTGGCTGCCTGCTGGCCTACGGCCTGGGGCTGCGCTTCCCGCTTACCCTGCCCGTACCCGCAGGCGTGCCCGTGCTGGAGGCGGTGCTGCTGGCGTGGCTCTTGCTGATCATTGTTTCGCGCTTGCGGGTATGATATAATCCGGGCCGTCGTAACGCTTCAAACTCGCATCGCAATGCTGTAGATCCTGTCTGGCGCCACGCTGCGTCGTGGAGAGCGGAGGCCCTCGTGTTTAAATGGATTGGGATCGGCCTGGGTGTCCTGACGCTCCTTCTGATCGCGTTTATTGTCGGCCTCTTCCTGGCCCCAGTTGGTGTGCGCGAGTCCATCCGCGACATCTTTGTGATCGTCCTCGGTTTCTTCATGCTTGTCACTACCGTGCTGACGATCGCGGTGCTCCTGGGTCTACTCTTCACTATGAGCCGGATCGAGAAGCTGGCGCGAGGCAATGTGCTGCCTAAGCTCGATGAGGCTATGCTCAAGATGAACGATGTGCTGGAGAGCACCAAGGCCCTCGCCACCAGCGCTAAGGAGACGGCGGGCAACGCCGTTGGTACCACCCAGTTTGTCTCCGAACGGGTTGTCTCGCCGATCATTCGTATCTCCAGCCTGTTCTCGGGTGTGCGCGCCGCCGCCACCAGCCTCGCCCGCCGCGACGCCCCCGAGCGCTTCGACAGCGAGTCGTAGCTGTGCTGTGCGCTAGTAATTCGCCTATGGTATGATACAAGTACATTGGCTGTCGTGGTCGGCAACAGAATGCCAGCGACAGTCTCCTCGTGTAACAACAATCTGCCGATGCATAAACAACGTTTTTCGTATGGTGGGCAAGCAGTTCTCGAAGGCGTGATGATGCGCGGTCGCCATCAGGCGACGGTTGCATGCCTCCGCCCCAACGGCGAGCTCGCCCTCAAGCACAGGCTGATCCCCGCACAGCGCGCGGCAGCCTGGTTGCGGCTGCCTGTGATTCGCGGCATTGTGAGCCTCGGCGACGCCTTCACGATTGGCAGAGAGGCGCTCGACTTCTCCGCCAGCGTAGCTGTCGGCGACGACGAGGAGGAGCTTTCGCCGCTGCTCCAGGGGGCTGTGTTTGCGGTGGCGCTGGCGGTGGGCGTCGGCATCTTTGTGGTGCTGCCCTCCATGATCGCGAACTACTTCTCGCAGCTTGGCGCATCGGTGCTCGTGCGCGAGCTGATCGAGGGCGTGATCAACCTGGCCCTGGTGGTGGGCTACATCTACGCCATCAGCCGCCTGCGCGACATTCAGCGCGTCTTTGGCTTTCACGGCGCCGAGCACAAGACGATCAACGCCTACGAGGCGGGCGTGCCGCTCACCGTCGACTCGGTGCGCCAGTTCTCGCGCATCCACCCGCGCTGCGGCACCAGCTTTCTGGTGATCGCGGCCCTGGTCGGCTTTGTGATCTTTCTCTCAGTGGCCGGCCTGCCGCTCTGGCAGCGCATCGGCGCTCGCATCGTGCTGATCCCGGTGGTCGCCGCTGTGGCCTTCGAGGTGATGCGCGTGGCCGCCGCGAACTACCACCGGCCATGGGTGCGCCGCCTGCTCGCCCCAGCTCTCTCGACGCAGTATCTCACCACGCGTGAGCCCGACGATGCGATGATCGCCACCGCGATCGCGGCGCTCGTCCCCGTGCTGGAGGCAGATGGCGTCGCCCAGTCGCCCCAGGCTGGGTCATCCCAGTCGCTCGCCGTGTCGGTGTAGCACGGCCAGTCAACCACGGCTAGCCCCTCGGAGGGACGTACAATGGCGCTCGTAGGCAATATTCGCGATTTTGGCCTCTCCGATTTCCTCTATCTAGTTGATCGTGGCTATAAGACCGGGGGTCTGCACCTGAGCCACGAGGCGGAGATGGCGCTGCTTTTCTTCGAGAAGGGCAAGCTGGTGATGGCCTCGCGTAGACCGGAGGATCAGCACGCCGAGCTGCTTGTGCGGCTCGGGATCGTAAGCGATACGCAGCTGGCCCAGGCGCGCCAAAGCCTCGCCGCGCGCGGCAACGGCGCTACCATCACGCAGGTGATCATCGATGAGCGTCTGGCCAAGCAGGAGCAGTTCCAGGGCCAGCTCCAGAGCTTCACCGAGGAGCAGGTGTACGGCCTCTTCGGCTGGCCCGAGGGCGAGTTTCGCTTCGAGCAGAACCAGCGCCCCGACCCAGGTTCGCCCAGCATCCCCACGCCGATCTCGGTGGACCATCTGATCATGGAGGGTGTGCGCCGCATCGACGAGTGGGGGCGGATCAAAGATCGCATCCCCGCCACCGATATGGTCGTGCGCTTCTTGGAGCAGCCCGGCGAGAAGGCCAAAGGTGTGAAGCTGGCCGCCGAAGAGTGGCGGGTCTTCGCGCGCATCAATGGCCGCGATACGCTCGCCGAGATCGCCCAGAAGACGAACCTCAGCGATTTCGACACCTGCCGGATTGTCTATGGATTTCTGACAGCCGGGCTCGTCGATGTGCAGAAGAAGCCGAAGCCGATGCCGCTCAGGCCCGGCGCAGGGGCCGTGGAGCCGCCGCGCGTCAAGCGCAGCCTGGTGAACCGCATCATTAATCGCATCAAGAGCATGTAGCGCACGCTCTATGCTTCGTCCAGGTACAGCACTTTAGCGGAGGTCTGGTGTGCAGACAGTAAAAATGGTTGTCAGCGGGGCTGTGAACGCCGGTAAGACCGAGTTCATCAAGGCCATCAGCGAGATCGAGGTGGTCTCGACGGAGCGGCGTGCGACCGACGACACCAAGATGATCAAGAAGGAGACGACGGTCGCGATGGACTTCGGTCGCATCGCGATCGCCGACGATCTCGTCTTGCACCTCTTTGGCACGCCCGGCCAGAAGCGCTTCGACTTTATGTGGGAGATCCTCTCGGAGGGCATGCTCGGCCTGGTGATCCTGGTAGACAGCACCCGCCCCGAGACTTTCCGCGAGACGAACCGCATCATCGACTTCTTTGTCTCCTATCGCGACACAGCCTACGTGATCGCGGCCAACAAGCAGGATCGCCCCAACGCCTGGAGCCCCGACGAGCTACGCCTGGCCCTGCGCCAGCCGCCCCACATCAAGGTGCTGCCCTGCGTGGCCTCCGACCGCGAGAGCGTGAAGCATGTGCTGCTCGATCTGCTCTACGTGATCCAGGAGCGCGCGGAGGATTAGAGACGGTGGACGGTGGACGGTGGACGGTAAAGCCCCCTGCTCTTCGTTGGAGCAAGGGGCTTCTTTTGTGTGAAGCTTCCGGGAAGGCTTCTGCCAGACCGCGAGGATCGTGGCGCGCCACCTTCCCAAAAGCACTGCTCGCCCTACGGCACGCGCACCCACTTGGCCTGGTCGAGCCAGACGGTGCCGCCCGCGTCGCCGGCGAGCGCGCCGAGCTGCACGAAGCCTTCGGCCCCGGCGCGGAACGGGAAGCGCCCAAGCAGCACCCAGCCTGTCTGGGTGGCCTGGTTCACGGCGAGCTCCACCGCGCCGTCGCGGTGCTGCACCACGTAGCGCGCCTGGGCTACGGGCGCACGCTTGGCGGGGCAGACGGGCACATACACAAACACGTCGTAGAGCGCCTCGGCGGGCAGGCCGGGCTGCCAGCGGGCCACAGTGGCTGCGCCAGCGTCGGTGCTGCTTGGCGCCCAGTAGGCGTGGCGGCCAAGGCCGCAGCCCACGGCGCTTGACGCCAGGGTAGATGTGCTGTGCCAGAAGTCGCCGCCTAGCTCGTCCACGATCTGCTCGGCGGCGGCGGGGTCGCGCGCGGGTCGGCCAGCCAGCGGGTCCTGGCCCATCCAGAGGAAGGTCACCTCGACCTCGGCCTGGTCGCCATTGATGCCCAGATCGTCCCACCAGACGCCGTCGCCGACATCCATGGCGGTGGGGAAGCGCACAAAGCCTTTGTCGGCCTTACCGCCGTTGAAGCCCTCGTAGTAGGCGGCGTGGTCCATCGGCCAGCCGCGATCAAGCTGAGGGAAGCCGTCGCGCTGCTGGTCCCAGTAGTCGTCGCGCTCGCTGTAGGGGCCAACATCGTACACGGGCACCACGCTGCTGCGGCCGTTGTAGCTGATCCGAACGCGGTACTCGTCGCGGCCGCGCGTGGAGAGCACGCTCCACGAGGGCAGCGAGACGAAGTGGGCGCGCGGCGGGATGATGTAGCCGTTGGCGGTACGCCCGCCGATCATGCCCTGGCGGGTGGCGCGCACCCGAAACGTAGGCGCCACGGCGTAGGGCGAGGGGGCTGCGGCGTTTGCCGTAGGTGCCTGATTGGTGGTGGCGAGGCGCAGATCGCGCACAATCGGGCTCTCGCCAGGGCTGCCGAGCAGCGTCACCCGATACTGCGCATGGATCACAGGGCGCTGAAAGGCGACCACGGCGCCGTTAGGCAGGCCCACAACCCAGGGGAGCCAGGTGTGCCCGTCGAGGCTGCCGCGCAGATCAACTTTGGCGACGGCACCGGGTGGCACAAGGGCGCTGTAGCTGATCCGCAGGCGCGCGGCGGGGGCGGCGAGGGCCACAGGCTCAAACAGGATGGTGCCGTAGCGGCGCGCGGCGCTGGCGCTTTGGGAGAGGAAGATTGCTGGGGCTGGGCCGGCGTCGGCGGCGAGCGCAAGGCCGCCAGGGCCGTTGGTGGCGCCGTCGAGCAGCGCGATGGGCGCCTGGGCGTCGCTACGAGGGGGGCTGTCTGCGAGGGCGAGGCTAGAGGGGACGAGAGCGGCGAAAAGGATGAGCAGGGCCCAGGTAGGTCGCGACCGCAGCGTGGGGGTGCGCTTGAACCTCAATAGTCCTCCGATTTCTACGTTCGTGGTAGGGGCCACGCCGTGGTGGCCGGGGAGGAGTATATCACAAATTTAACATAAGCTGACAGGAAGCTGAGAATTGGCTGCGGCGTATGGTTTCGGGCGTTCCCGGTGCCTGGCGGCTGAAGCCGCAGCTAGGGGACTGCGGTCGCGCGTCGGCGCAGGCCAACGCGTCCGGACCAGCCCGCGTAGGTGGGCGCCCGGCACACCGCCCCGGCGGTTTCGCACCGGCGGAGGGCCACTGCACCCCACAGCACGCACCAACAGATTCCGCGAAGCCCTAACATGTATTTAACCTCCGCTTAATCTGCGCTTGCTAGGGTTACACGGGGCAGAGTCGACCAGCTGCGCTCGTGCGAGCATAGCAAGTGCCCTGCTTTCCCTGTGCCCTGTGCGCTTGGACAGGGCCCTGCTTTCCCTGTGCCCTTGCTCGTGGAGGCTATGCGCAACGGCTACCCAGACCTGATCGTGGTGGGCGCGGGCGTGCTCGGCGCGTTTCACGCTTACTTTGCGGCGCTGCGCGGCTGGAGCGTGCTGCTGCTCGACCGCGACAGCCGCCCAATCGGCGCCTCCACGCGCAACGGGGGCCTACTGGCGCGCGTAAGCATCGAGCCAGAGGGCGAGTGGGCCGCGCACGCCGCAGCGACGCGCGCCATCTACCAGGCGCTCCAGGCCGAGGGCGAGCTCTCGCTGCGGGCCAGCGGCAGCCTCTTCCTGGCGCAGAGCGAGCTTGAAGCGGCGGTGCTCGCCGAGCTGGCTGCCTCGCCCGCTTGGGGCGAGCACTGCGACTTCCTCAGCGCCGCCGAGGCCCAGGCGCGTCACCCCTGGCTGCGCCGGGATGGCTGTGTGGGCGCGCTGCGCTTCCCTCACGACCTGAGCTTTGACCCGCAGACGCTCCTGCCACGGCTGCTAGAGCGCTGGATCGTGGGCGGGCTGCTGCGCTATCGCCCTTGCACCAACGTGGTGGGCGTGACGGCGGGCGGCCTGCGCGCCACCGTCCACAGCGCCGATGGTGCTGTGTTTCAAGCCGACCGCGTGCTGATCTGTAGCGGGGCCGACTACAGCACGCTCTTCCCGAGCCGGCTGCGCGCAAGCGGCGTGCGGCTCTGCAAGCTCCAGATGCTGCGCACGACGCCTCAGCCGCAGCGCCTGCTACCTCACGCGGTGCTCGCGGGCGGCGCCATCGGCTGCGCCCCCGCCTTCCGCGACTGCGCATCCTACCCCCTGCTGCTGCGGGAGCGTGAGGTCAGGCAGCCTGTGGGCTGTGACATGCAGCTGCTCGTGCGCCAGGGCGACGACGGCAGCGTGCTGATCGGCGCGTCACGCGAGCAGTTCAGCCTCGACGACGCGGGCGCCCAGGCTGAGCGTACGCAGCCCGCGCTCAACGCGGCCATGCTTGCGCAGGCGCGGCGCGTGCTGCGCCTGCACAGCTGGGAGCTCGCCGAGCACTGGAACGGCTACTACCTCGCGCACCCCGAGCTGCCCATCGTGAGCGCGATGATCGACAATCGTATCCAGCTCATTACAGGGCTTGGCGCGCGGGGCATGGCCGTGGCCCCCGGCTACGCACAGGCCAATGTAAAGAGCTGGGGGTAGAGTAAGGGCACAGGGCACAGGGCACAGGGTACAGGGTACAGGGGGCAGGGCAGCCGGACAGCTCGAGCATAGTCTTCACCGTGAGCCGCGCTCCGCCCAGTCCTCGGCCAGCATCGCGAAGCGCTCGTGATCGCGCCATGCGCCGTCGATGAAGAGGTAGCGCCGCGAGAAGCCCTCATGTGTGAAGCCGAGGCGGCGGACGAGGGCGAGCGAGGCCTGGTTGCCGGGCTGAATGTTAGCTTCTACCCGGTGCAGCCGCAGCGGGCCAAAGGCGTGATCGAGCGCGAGAGCTAGGGCGGCAGCCATGTGGCCCTGCCCGGCGTAGAGCGCGCCGATGTAGTAGCCCACGTAGGCGCTCTGCAAAGCGCCATAAAAGATCTGGCTCAGGGTGACGACGCCCATCACCGCGCCGTCGGCTGCGCGGCACACAAGCAGGCTCGCCACCTCCGGGGCGGCGCAGCGCCCCAGGTAGGCGGCGAAGGCCTCGGGCGTGAGCGGCGGCGCCACCCAGGGGTGATGCAGGGCGCGGCTGGTCTGGTTCACAGCGAGCAGCGCGACCTCGTCGGCGGCGCTGGGCGGGCGCAGGGTGACACGGCTGCTCGGCTCGTCCAAACGAAGCTCCTTCGGTTTGCTTCCGGGAAGGCCACTTTCCCGGAAGCTCAGGAATTCCCCAGCGCCGCCAGCAGCACCGCGCTCTGATCGGGGGTGCCCACGCTTATGCGGATGTAGTCGCGCAATAGGGGCGTGCTGTAGTAGCGCACGAGAATGCCCTGGCGCTCCAGGGCCAGCTTGAGCTCGCGAGCGCTACGGCCCTCCACCCGACAGAGGATAAAGTTGGCCGCGCTAGGCATGGGCCGCAGAAATGGCAGCTCCGCCAGCAGCGGCAGCAGGCGCTCGCGCTCGGACACAATTCGCGCCACGTTCGCCAGCAGCGTCTCACGGTCGGCGAGCGATGCGATTGCAGCCTCCTGGCCCGCCACGCTCACATTGTAGGGCTGCTTGATCTTCCACAGCTGCTCGGCCAGCCAGGTGGGCAGCAGACCGTAGCCCACCCGCAGCCCGGCCAGCCCGGCCCATTTGCTGAAGGTGCGCAGCACCGCCAGGTTGTCGTGGCGGCCCACCCAGGGGCCAACGCCTTGCCCGCCCGCAAACTCCAGGTAGGCTTCGTCCACAACCACGAGCAGCGGCAGGCGTAGCAGGCGCGCGATCTGCTCCGGCGGCGTGAGGTTGCCGGTGGGATTGTTGGGCGAGGTGAGAAAGAGGATCTTTGCGCCGTCTGTGGCGGCCCGCTCGATGCCCTCCAGATCCAGGCTGAAGTCGGCGCGGCGGGGCACAGTAAGCACACGGCCGCCGCAGACGCCCGCGTCGAAGCTGTACATGCCAAAGGTGGGCGGGCAGTCGATCACTGCGTCGCCGGGGGCAATGCAGAGCCGCAGGATCAGGTCGATCAGCTCGTCGGCGCCGGCCCCGCAGAGGATGCGCTCAACAGGCTGGCCGCTGTAGTCGCTGAGGGCGGCCCGCAGCCGCGTGTGGGCGGGGTCGGGGTAGATGTGATAGAACGGCTCGTGGGCCAGGGCGTCCAGCGCCTTTGGCGAGGGACCGTAGGGGTTCTCGTTGGCGTCGAGCTTCACCAGCCGCTCCGCCGGCAGGCCCAGACGGGCGGCCAGCACGTCTAGCGGCAGGATCGGGGTGTAGGGCTCGAGCTCGGCGATCTCGGGGCGGATCAGACTTGCTGCGGTAAACATCGCTCTCAGCTTCTCTCTGTGCTCCTCGGCGCCACGCAGTATAGCACGGCGCAAAAGCGCTGTTGACACCCGCGCCCAACCCGGCTACCCTTTGGCTATGACCTACCGCATCTACCTTTGTCATGGCCCACACTGCACCGCGCGTGGCGTCGCCCGCGCCCGTCAGGCACTCGACACGGCGCTCTGGGAGGCTGGCCTGCTCGACACCGTTGAGCTCCAGGCGAGCGGCTGCCAGGATCACTGCGACCACGGCCCCAACCTGCTGATCCACCCCGGCGCCTGTCGCTACGTCGGCGTCACCCCCGAGCGCGCCGCCGCCATCGTCGCCAGCCACCTCCGCGACGGCGAGCCCATCCTCGCCTGGCAGGCCACCCTCGCCATGCGCCGCGGCGCCAGCTAGACGGTGGACGGTGGACGGTGGACGGTGG
>ENA-ORBV01008693-ORBV01008693.1-microbial-mat-metagenome-genome-assembly--contig:-NODE-8693-length-16961-cov-7.009476_pt1 | contig 16961 bp, 15 predicted proteins | sample MGYA00237777_ERZ505514 | MGnify/ENA primary metagenome ERZ505514 (study PRJEB26160, sample SAMN06269048) | microbial mat metagenome | isolation source: Oligotrophic lake microbial mat | place...
GTCTAAATCCCAGGGATTGCGCGTGATGAAAAAGGCCGAATTCTCGGTGGATGACCCCATCGCAAATTCGTCCATGTTCAATTTGCCGAGCATCACCATGCCTGCCTCGTGCAGCCGCGCCACGACGGTGGCATCAAACACGGGGACGTAGCCTTTCAGGATTTTGCTGGCGCAGGTCGTCTCTACGCCTTTGGTGCTAAAGACATCTTTAATCCCAAGCGGGATGCCCAACAGCGGCTTATTCTCGCCAGCAGCGCGTGCTTGATCGGCAACTTCGGCGGCGGCGAGCGCCAAGTCGGGCGTGACAGTGATGTAGGCTTTGATCTGGTCGTCCAGACGGGCGATCTGGTCAAGATAAGCGCGGGTCAGCTCGACGGACGAAATTTCTTTCGCATCCAGCTTTGCCAGCGCTTCCGTAATGGTTAATTCGGTGAGGTTGGTTGCCGTCATATTTGAAGTTTCTCGCAAGTGATGAGATGGGTCGTCAACGGCTCAAGTATAGCACATTGGCGAAATGAACAAGGAGGAAGTTGCCAAAGCTCTTATCTTGACGCTATAATTCGCCGTGTCTACCGATCCTAGTCGAATGGGTCAGTTTCCACGCCGCTGCATCCACCTCTGATAAATTTCGTTTTTCGTTAATTTTTAACAGGAAGCGTATTGTATGAATGCTAAACAACTGCTAGTAGACCTTGAATTTCATGATTCAGCCGCTTTTGCCCAACCTCTCTTGGTCGATCAACACAGCCGTATCTTACGTTGGATGCTCAAACCCGGTCAACAAATTGCGGAGCATAAAGTACCTGACTCGCCTTTTTACGTGATTATCCTCAAAGGACGCGGCATGTTCGCGGGACGGGATAGACAAGAACAAGAGTATGGCACTTTTTCCATGCTGATCTTCGAGCAGGGGGAACCCCATAGTGTCCGTGCCTTAGATGAAGACTTGATCTTCATCAGCTTTTTACAAGGCTCAGACAGTATGAGGCTGGATCGAACTGGCGGGGAAATCGGGCGCGAGTAGCTTAATAAAGGCTTGGTCGCTAAAAATAGCGTCCTATTCCGGCACGACAGCAATTGCTTCCAATTCTGCCAGCGCATCAGGCCGCGCCAAGGCCGAGACAAAAGCCACCGTAATCGCGGGTGGATTAGGGCGCAGTCCCCATACTTGCTGGAAGACTCCAAACGCCGGACGCACATCCTGCCCATGAACGACCAGAATCGTCCACTTGATGACGTGTTCCAATTTTGCGCCACCTGCTTCCAAAGCAATCTGTAGATTCTCGAAAATCTGCGCGACTTGCGCCGTGAGGTCATCCTTGCCGACCATTTCCCCCGCGCTGTTTACCCCATTCTGGCCGCCGATGTAGACCGTCTTTACATTCCCGGTGACGACAACTACATTTGTGAAACCCTGCGCCAGAAAACCCGGTGGATTGATATGTTCGACTTTGCCCATTGGATGCTCCCCTTTTAGCTCGTTTGTGCTATCCCCACTATAAATTATAGACCATTTCCGCTTATTTGATGCTAAAAATACGCTAAAAATGTTATCCATTCTACATGGAGGCAAATATGTCATTTCGCAAGGGCTTAGTAAGCATAGAAAGCGTAGTTTCTGGCGAGACGCAAGGGACAAACGAAGGATAAATGAGGGGTTTACCGCTAGTCGTTAAAACGTCCAGCCAGCTAGATAAAAGCCAAGCCTACTAAAGAGGCTGCGAGCAAATCTAGCGCCTGTGTCACCTACCAGCGCTTTGTCCGAATCATATTCTGCCGAATAGCAATCTCCTCGGCCTCATTAAAGTTCAAAAGTTCAACGGTTACACGTCCAATGGCGGTTGTACCGCGAATTTCGCCATGATCGATTACAAAATGATCGTCCCATAATTGTGTACGCGGATTGTAGAGGGTTGTGAGATTTCCAGTGAGTCGATCATAGGAAGAAACATCACGTCCTTTGCTGACGTTGCATTCAAAACATGCCCATGCCAGATTATCAACTATTGTCATGCCGCCGTGTTGCTTCGGACGAATGTGGTCAGTATGAAAACGCCGATACATAACGCCCTCACGTTTACGGCAGTATTCGCAGCGCTTATCGGCACGTTCTCGCACCTGCTGCCGCAGCGCCTCTGGAATACGTTCTTTCACGCCTGATCCAGTTTTATCAGCGCCCGCGACTTGAGTAGGGACATTTTACGATCAACATAAACCATCTGCTCAAGTTCAATTTGTTCTTCTAGGGTCAATGTTCCTTCGCGGTTCTTCTCAAGCAATTCTTCAGCACGTTCTTCGGATTCCTTTGTTGGATGAAAGGCTAAAATGTCTTCTGGCGGGACGTTCTTTTCTAGTAGCTCGAACAATTCCGCAAAGGTATCGGGAATAACAATTTCTTGCATTAGCTTGTTCCTCACACTTTATAACAATTATAGCATGGCTCATCTGCTGCCGGAGGGTGAACCCGCCCGGCTATTAAAAAACCAAGTCTGCTAAAGAGGCTGCGAGCGAAGACAGCGCCTTTACATCGTGGTCATTCCTTGTTGTGCGTAATCTCTATTATAAACTCACCTTACGCAGCAGAATGAGATAAACTAATGGCATGAAAAATAAAGAGTTGCTCGACCTGTATAGTGATTATCTCATCAGTGCTTTCGGACAAACAACAGGAACGGGTTTGGCGGGTCTGTTAAACGGGAGCGTCAGCCATGACCAGATTCAACGGTTGTTGTCGAAAGAAGCGTCGAATGCCGCCGATTTGTGGCAGATCGTCAAACCCTATGTGCGACAGATCCAGCAAGACGATGGTGTCATCATCATTGATGATAGTATCGCTGAAAAGCCGTACACCGACGAAAACGACATTATCTGTTGGCACTATGACCACAGCAAGGACCGCAGTATCAAGGGCATTAATTTCGTGACGTGTTTGTATCATGCTGGCGGGTACTCGCTACCGGTGGGGTTCAGCCTTGTGGCGAAAACGGAAGTCTACACCGATAAAAAGGATGGCAAACAAAAACGACGTTCGCCCATCAGTAAAAATGCGTATTACCGCGACCTGCTGACCCATGCCTGCAATAACCAGATTCCCTTCCACTACATCTTGAGCGATATCTGGTACAGTGCCGCCGAGAATATGGTGTTCATCAAGCATGAGCTTGACAAAGACTTTATCATGCCCCTCAAGTCCAACCGTAAAGTGGCACTCAGTGTGCAAGCCAAGCGTGAAGGGCAGTGGGTACGTATCGACAGTTTGACACTCGAAGCCAATACCCCACTGGAAATCTATCTGGAAAGTGTGGATTTCCCGCTCTTGCTGGTCAAGCAAGTCTTCGCAAACGAAGATGGCAGCGTCGGTATTCAATATCTGGTGTCCTCCGATACTGCCCTGACCGGGGAAGGCATGACCACTATCTATCGTAAACGATGGAACGTGGAACCCTATCATAAGTCGCTCAAACAGAATGCTTCACTCGAAAAATCGCCTACTCAGACCGTCACTACCCAAACCAACCATCTGTTTGCATCCCTGTGTGCTTACATCAAACTCGAATGGTTGCGTAAAACCACCACCCTCAACCACTTTGCGCTCAAGACCAAACTCTATGTGTCCGCTTTGCACTCTGCTTTCGATACCCTGCGTCAATTACAGCCTATTCTCTTGGCTGCGTAAGGTGAGTATTTAATAGCGGCTCAAAACTTCTGCTTTAGCGCCGTGAACCGAGTACCACATCCACATCAATCAACTGTCCATCGCGCCACACCGTCAGCGTGATTTGATCACCGGGGAAGGTTTCGCTGGCGAGATAACCGATTAAAGTGCCGAGTGAATAGACTGGCTCGCCGTTAATGGCCGTCACGATATCGATGGCATTATCCGTCAAGTTAAGCAGGCCACCATCCTCCGCCGGCCCACCATTGGTCGTTCCGGTGATGACCAAACCGCGCAAGTCATTGGGCAGATTATAATTTTCAATCCACGAGAGGTTCACTTCCTCGCCATTGATGCCCAAATAAGCATAATCGACTGTGCCTTTTTCGATCAAATCCTGCGCCACGCGCTGCACTAAATCCGACGGGACAGCGAAGCCCACGCCAGAATTAGCACGGCGGTCACTGATAATTTGCGAATTTACGCCCAGCATTTCGCCATGAATGTTAAATAACGGGCCGCCGCTGTTGCCGGGGTTAATGGCTGCGTCGGTTTGGATGACCGCGCCAATTTGATAATCACCGAGGCCATCAATTGTGCGGTCAAGTGCGCTGATGATGCCTGCCGTCAACGTCCAGTTTTCGCCAAACGGACTGCCAATCGCCAGTGCGGTTTGCCCAATGACGAGCGTATCCGGGTCGCCAAATGCCACAGGCTGAAGTTGATCTTCGGGAAGATTGACCTTCAAGACCGCCAGATCAGCATCAACATCGCCACCAATAAGCTCCGCTTCAACGATTGTGCCGTCAAAGAAGTTCACCGCGATGCGATCACCCCCCTGCACGACATGGAAATTGGTGATGATGTGACCATCGGTATCATAGATGAAGCCCGAACCCCCGCTGAAAGGGTAAAATTCGTTTTCGCCTACGCCCCGTTCCTCGACTTCGATGGAAACCACCGATGGACTGACGCTGGCATAGAGGTCGGCATAAATTTGTTCAATCTCGGTCAGCACAGCCGTTGTATCCTGCGCGGTGACTTGTGATGCGGGGGAAAATGCCGTGCCGAGTCCGAATCCAAACGCTACTAGCAGCAGTGACGCGCCGAAAAATCCTAGTTTCAGAAGCCATGATGATTTCACTTTAAAATACCCTCATTGTACGTCGTTAGTCCATTACCGTGCTGTTTAAAACATCATATAACAAATTAAACGTTTTAGAGCTTAAAATCAGATTTCAAATTTGTTTTGAGAGATGACGTTAGATTGCTGTGGGAGCGAGAAATTTTTAGGCTACGACAAGGGAAACAAATTGGGCGTGTGGCAATACCCTAATTTAACCTGAGTTTCGGACAGTGTTTTCATTTTATCCCCACCCCTAAATCCCCTCTCTACGAAGTGGGGAGGGGACTTAAAGAACCATTGCGAACCGTTTTTCTCCCCTTCGCCATGCAATGGAGAAGGGGTCGGGGGATGAGGAAATCATAAAAGTTAATCAAAGTACGCTATCCAAAACTGAGGTTAATGTAGTCCATGCTGCTAGCGGGGCGGCGGGTGCAATCCACAAAGGCGCTATCACAGCTATCTCAAGTTACGCGCCGAATTGGAAGAAGCCTACGCGCTGTATTAAGGTAAATAGATATTCACCATCTGAACGATAATAACTATCGGCGGCGAGAGGCAAGCCGTGTTATTATTGTGATGTTGATTGACCGAATAGCCTTTAAACTGAACTAGAAGCCAGCCTTTATGTCGAATGACCAACAACCCAAACACCTTAATCGCGGTCTGTTTGCCGATTATTATCTGGACGAGAAACTTGGAGATCAGCCGGAATGGGATACGACTTTATTGACGGCGGCTGAACGCTGCTTTGCACAAATAAAAGCCCTTCGTACCACCGTTCAACCTGCCACGCTCAATGAAGCACAGCTTGAAGAGGGGTGGATTCAGCCTGTAATGCGCTTACTGGGTCATCATTACGCCGTACAGGGTCAAATCCGCTTTCGTGACGGAGGCCACCGCAAACCCGATTATATATTCCTAGAGACTGAGGCCGAAAAACAAGCCATCACGAGTAAGGTTTACGAGATCGGGCAGATGGACAAATGGCTGGCGGTGGGCGATGCCAAACGATGGGGTGCAAAACTTGATCAATCGAGCGATAAGGAGCGCAACCCCAGCCAGCAGATTGACGAATATCTGCGCTACAGTGAACGCCCTTGGGGCATTCTGACGGATGGACGCTATTGGCGGCTGTATCACCGCGACACCAGTAAATACAACAATTATTACGCGGTTGATCTGGAAAGTATGCTGGAACGCGGCGACGTTAACGTCTTCCGCTATTTCTACGCTTTCTTTCGTTTGGAAGCCTTCACAAGTGGCTGGCTGGCGAAAGTGCTGCAAGGCAGCGAGGACTTCGCGCAGAAGCTCACCGACAGGCTGGAAGATCAGGTTTATGACGCGCTGGAAATGATCGCACAAGGATTTCTGGAGCATCGCCGTAACAGGCTGACGGCTGATCGGGAGACGCTCGACAATATCTACAAACACAGTCTGGTGCTGCTTTACCGCCTGCTGTTTATCTTCTATGCGGAAAGCCGTGAGATTCTGCCGCTGGATAATGCCGCATATCGCATCCAGATGAGCATGGACTCGATTAAAAAAGAGGTCGCCAGTCCATTAGACCGCAGCGTTAACTTAATTTCTGGCACCAGTCATATCCACACCCGCCTAAGCGATTTATTTCTCGCCATTGATGAGGGCAACCCCAAGATTGATCTTCCGCCCTATAACGGGCGCTTGTTTTCCGACACCGAGCATCCTTTTTTGCACGATAAAATCGTCGCCAATGAATATCTCATCCCGGCGCTGGATAAGCTGGCGCGAGTGAACGACGGTGACAAGCGCGTGTACGTGGATTATCGTGACTTGGAAGTCCGCCATTTGGGTAGCATTTATGAAAAGCTGCTGGAATATAACCTCCATATCGCCGATCAACCGCTGACGCTGAAAGGCGGACAGTATGCCCCGGCAGCCGCCAGCGATACGATCCTCAAACAGGCCGGGAAGGTCTATTTACGTACAGGCAGCAACGAGCGCAAAGTGACGGGCAGCTACTATACGCCGGATTACATCGTGCGCTTTATCGTGGAAAAGACGCTTGAACCGCTGCTGACCGCCATTACCATCCGTCATGCTGATCTGAGCGAGGATGCCAGTTGGAAAGTGCGCGAGGGCGAGGCTACCGCATTGATCGCCGAAGTGCTGGCGCTGAACATCCTTGACCCGGCGACGGGCAGCGGCCATTTCGTGGTAGACGCGACGGCCTACATCGCGGAATGGCTGCGCGGACTCGGCATCCGTCCAGCGGATTTGGGCGATGAAGACGAATTGGTCTACTGGAAGCGGCAGGTGGCGAGCGCCTGCATTTACGCCGTCGATATTAACCCTCTGGCGGTGGAACTGGCGAAATTGAGCATGTGGCTGACGACGTTGGCGAAGGGCAAGCCGCTGTCGTTCCTCGACCATCACATCCGCGTCGGTAACAGCTTGGTCGGGACTAACCTCAGCGCGATTGACGATACGGCGGTTTCGATCAAAGAAGAGGAAAAACGCCGCAAAGCCCTAGCACTCAAGCGCCAGAAAGAAGCCACTACCGGGCAGATCGTCATGTTTAGCGATGCCGATTTTAGCGCCGGAGTGAGCTTTGCTGTGCAGCAGATGAGCGCCATCGAAAACACCATCGCCGATCATGTTGCCGACGTGAAGAACCAAGAACATCTTTATGCCGACTTGACGCAGCGCTTGAGCGCATGGAAACAGGCGGCGGATGTGTGGACGGCGCGTTACTTCGGCCTTGAAATGACCGCGGCGCAGTGGAAAAATGTGCGTGACTTCACCACGACGGGCTTAATTCCCGACACTGTGCAGACGCTCGTCGATAAGGCGCAAGCCCTTGCCGCGCAGCAGCACTTCTTCCATTGGGAACTGGCTTTCCCAGAAATCTTTTATGACGCAAACGGGCAGCCCAAAGCCAACCCCGGCTTCGACGCGGTAGTAGGCAATCCGCCGTATGTGCGGCAGGAACGTCTTCAGCCGATTAAGCCGTTTTTGCAGAGTCATTATGAGGTCTACAGCGGGACAGCCGATTTATTCTTATACTTTTATGAGCGCGGAATCGGATTCCTGAAACAGGAACGCCGTTTGGGCTACATCACCAGCGGCACGTATATGAACAGTAACAGCGCCAAATCCTTCCGCCAATACATTCACGATCACAGCGGCATGGAATGGGTGGCGAACTTTGGCGAAAACCAACCGTTCCGGGGCGCGGAGATGGTGTATCCGACGATTGCCGTCATGCGAAGCGGTAAACCGCGCGAAACCTTCCGCAACCTGTTCATCGAAGGGAATGTGCCATTTGCCCAATTAGGTGCAGCCGTAGAAAATGGGGAGTGGGTAGACAGTCTGACGGAAGCTACAAGCAGGGAAGAATGGCGCTTCCAACCTAAAGAAATCTCTCAATTATTTCAGAAAATCACGCGCACTCACCCAACATTAGGAGCAATTGGAACAATCTTTTATGGTATAAAAACCGGCTTCAACGAGGCGTTCATAGTTGATGAGAGAATTAAACAGTATTTGGTTGATGAACATTCATCCAGTACAGAAATTATAAAACCGCTTCTACGTGGACAAGATCTAAGACCTTGGTATCAAAATGATAAGAACCTATTTTTAATTTTGGCCTATCAAGGTATCAACATTGAAGAATATCCGGCAGTAAAGCGTCATCTCGAAAAATATCGTGCAAGTCTTGAACCTAAGCCTGATAATTGGACAGGTAAATGGAATGGACGTGCCTCCGGCAGTTACCAATGGTATGAACTTCAAACAACCACTACCGCTTCTTATCGGCAAATGTCAGATGCGAGTAAAATTTGCTGGCCTGATATTTCCAAACTACCCCGATTTTCACGAAATAAAGAGAGTTATTTTAACAACACTGTATATATGATTGATGAAGACAGCTCTGCACTCCTAGCTTTACTTCAAAGTCGTCCAGTTTGGTTTGCTCTTTCTCAATTGGCGCAACCTTTGCGTTTACGTGCTGGGTTGTGGCAGTATCGACTATTTACACAATTCATTGAGCGTCTTCCTATCCCTACACTGACCGCCGAACAGGAATCAAGCCTTGCGGCTATCGCAGAGGAAATCACCGGGTTGGCAAAGTCGCGTTATCAGCAGCATGAGGACATGCGGTTGACGATTCGTAATCAGTTCGGCGGCGGGGAGATCACGACACGGGTGGCGTTGTATAAATGGTGGGAAATCGCCGACGAAAAAGCGTTGAATGATGAGATCAAGCACCAGTTGGGGCAGGAAATTCCGCTGAATAAACGCAGCGAGTGGCGCGGGTTTTTGGGCGAACAGACAGCGGGGCATCAACGGCTGACGGCGCAAATTGTGGCGCTAGAAACGCGGCTGAATGCGATTGTATATGATGCGTTTGATCTCACGCCGGATGAACGTGTGTTGATCGAACAGGCAACGAAATATCCGTATGGGGAAGTGTAGAGAAGTGCCATCGCAGCCATAACTTGACAACTACAGAACGCTAGTGCTACGCTTAGATCAATTTTTAGTAGAATTGAGGGCGCGGTATGACGCTGGAATTTAAATTGGTGTTCGATCAAGTAGCGAAGATGGGCGCGATGATCGATGCGATTGACTTTGATCTGGGTGATCGCTTGCAAATAGCGATAGAGCGCTTCGCTGCCGCTGATGATCTGGATGCCATTCGGGAGCGCATCGACTTGGTGCGCTCGCCGGACATCAGTGGGTATCGTGGGGCAGCCCCGCTTGATTTGGACTCCGCCGAGCCGATCAATCTGATTTATCCGCCGCCTGCGCTGCCAGAATTGGCGACGTTGATCGCCGCCGATGGGTCGCAGATTTACCCCGACGAGCAAGCACCGATCCACTATTATCTGATTAACATCGGCATGTTTATCTATCAGCATGGGGTAGATCACCTGCCGCAGCCGCTGACGATTCCGCATTTGGCGTTTCATAAAAGCGAAATCCACGACTCGCAAAAACGGCTGGTCAGCAACCGGACGGTGGATGCGCGGCGGACGGTGGAAGAAATGAAGCGCTTAGCGGAAACGGCGTGGAAGTTTCGTAAGGAGAGCGCGGGGCCGCTGCTGGCGCTGTACGATAATCATCTCCTGTTCTGGGCGAACAGCGATGTGACGGGCAGCGATCAGATCATGAAGGATTATCACGCCGCACTGGTGCAGATGCACGACGCGGGTGCGATTTTGGCGGGCTATATCGACAGTCCCCATCGCAGTCGGGTGGTCTTGCGTCTGTTGTATCTGCTGAGTTTGCAGGATGAGGAAGAGATCAAACGTAAGCAGCGCGAACTGGCGGAAGGCGGCGATCTGGAAGGGCTGCGTGATCGGCATTTGTTCCAAGCGATTTTGCAACCGGGTGAGCGCTCGGCGGTGATGGTGCAGAACTCGCCCAAGAATCTGGCGTATAAGCGGCGCGGTGTGAGCTATGAAATCGCCTTTTTTTACGTCAAAGTGGGCAATTACGATCAATCCAATATTGCGCGTGTCGATATTCCGGTGTGGGTAGCGCGGATGCCGGGGGCGATTGACCATCTTCATGCGCTGCTCTTGGCACAATGCCAGATGCAGGGACGCAATCCCTATCCTTACGCGCTGACACGAGCGGACGAATTGGCGCGGGTGACGGGCAAGGATAAAAAGCAGTTGGACGAGATGATTAACCTTGAACTACGAAAGAAAGGACTTGATCCGCGTGCGATTTCGGCCAAATCACGCGGTAAGCTCATGGCGCATAGTGAAAAGCGCTTGTTTGAACTGCGGACTGATTTGCGGTAAAAGATTACCTCAGCGGGACAACAGGCACATCAATTTGCGCGGTTTTTTCCTTGGGGAGCGCCACCATGCGCGATTCTTCTCGATAGTCGAGCGCTAGAGTTGTAAAGGGGATGAACGCTCCCCAGCGGCGCATCGGTACAACCGGATTCAGCGCCAGCCGGATGATTACCGCCTCAATCACCTGCCATGATGCTGGCGAAGTGTAAGAGTGAGTGAGAATCAACTGCGGCTCACGGCGAAATTTCGGGAGCGTTTTTTCGATCAAGCGGGTGCGCTGGCAGATGGTGAGCATTCGCTCGGCGGTGGCACGGACGATAGGGCTGTAACCAGCGAGTTTGTCTTGTAGAAAATGGAGATAGTCGTTATTCGTGTAAACGGCGATTTCCGCCCGCCGGATGCCACGCCGCCCCGCATCATCGACCTGATCGGTGACGAGGACGTTTGCGACTGCGATGTGATAAGCGTCCACAGGGAAACATTTTAACGAAAGCGCCTCGGCATAAACCTCCGCGCCCCACCCCTGCCCACGCGGCATCGCGCTACGCCAAATGAGCTTGAGTGTCTCATCGTCATAGCCGTGCGTGGGCGAGGTATAGTTATAACCGCGCTGGTGTCCTTCATGGACGTATTCGATCACAAGCATAGTTACGCCGCTGATTTTTCCCCGACAGCCTTGACTTTTTGGGTTTTGGCGATCTGTTTGGGGAATGTGAATAAATAAGTGAAGCCGATTTTGTTGCCGAACCAGACCAAAAACACCGCGCTGTTGATGCCGACCAGCCAACCGCCGAAAAGATGCAGTGCGCCGTTGTCGATATGCAGGAAACGCGCCAGCAGGACGCGGAAGCCGACCCCTGCTAAAACGTGAACCAGATAGATTTGCAGCGAGATGCGGCCCCATGAGCGCAGGATGGTGAGCGCATCTTTCCGTGCCAGCACTTCGCTAATACAGATCGCCATCACCAATCCAGTCGCGCTGACGAGCGCTTCCATTAACGGCGGGACGAAATTCGGTCCTTGGGCGACGAAAAAGGCGAAAATGATGAGCGCGGTTACGCCGATAAGGGCAATATTGCGGGTCGAGCGACCATCGAACATCGTCTTGATGCGTTCATTAAAGTAAGCGCCAAATGCGAAGAAAATGCCAAACTCAAACAGCCGCCCCATCCATTCGGAAAAGCCATAGACATCGACCGTTTTGCCAAATAGGAACAGTCCTACCATCAGCGCCACGAACCAGCGGATGTCAATGTTGAGCTTGTTCATCACGGCAAACACCGTCATGAGGATAAACATGGCGTACAAAAACCAGTAAATCAGGACGGGCGAATAGAGGACATTAGGCCAATCGTTCAACGTCATCCCAAAATTGGTGTATTTGACGGCTAACGTCCCGACGAACATAGCGATAAATGACCAGAGGACGTAAGGGTAAACTAGTGTCCGCAGCTTATCGCTCATGAAGTCGCCTAAAGGTTTTTTGACAGAACTTACGGCGAATAAGCCAGCCAGAAAAAAGAACACGGGCATATTTAGGCTGTATTCGCTCTAGGAGTCTGCCAGAAATTTTACTTGCTCATTCGTAATGAGTCCGGCGCGAATAACGCCATGTAAGACATGAACGAATACTACCGATATTGCCGCCATACCTTTGGCGTAATCGACCCATTCCATCCGTTTTGCTGTGCGAACTTGTGCTGTTGTTTGGGTGCTTTGTAATGATTGTGACATGAATGAGATGCTCTCTGTTGAATAAGGCCAACATGATCAGAATATCACAAGGCATAATAATTGTCGCGTAAAACCCATGAAAATTTTGCGAATTTTTTCATGAGGGAAACAACAGGGCAATTTCCCAAATTTTTAGAGGGCGCTGGCCTCTCTGGGCTTGGGGCGGATTTGATTGAAGAATTCCTTCATCATCGCTTTTACGCCTTTGCCCGTCGTCAGGCTACCCTGGGTAATAGCATATTTATAACCGACCCGCTCGGCTTGCTTGGACATGCGCTTGGTCTCGTTACGGTAATGGTGCATGATAGTATCCATCGTCGTTTCTCCGCCCCACACATCCAACTTATTGACGAGGATAAAGAAGGCTTTAAGATTTTTGGACGCGGCAGGTTCGTCGTCGATCATCTGCATGACGAAATTAAGCGCATCTTTTTGCAAATGCACATCAGTATGATCGATCACAAAGATGATGCCACGCGGCTGCGCCTCGCGGAAGAGTTCCAGCCAATCGGTTTCCCACATGGCATATTCGCCACCGACATCGCGGCTTGGCTTGATTTTGAGATGATTATCACCCGCGCCCACCCGTGAGGCGAAATCCGGCACGGCTGTGCCGCCTGCCGCCGTTGGGTCGGGGTCGAAGTCGGCGATGTCGTTCATGTTACGCCGCAGCCATTCGATGAGGGTGGTCTTGCCGACTTGCCGTGCGCCGAGGACGACAAATGGCAAGCCGGAGATGCGGACGTAGAAGAAATCTTCGAGTGCGCCTACACCTTCGGTAAATGTACGGGTTACGCCGCTGATTGTGCCAGTGATGACCGTAATCAGCGTATCGAGAATATTTGTCATCAGTTTGTGAGCCTCTGTTTTACTTGCCAACCATACCATAGATCATTATTGTGTCTATGTCTCTATATACGCAAAAACAGCGGCATGGGTTGTTCAAGCCAATTAGAAATGTGTAAAAATCCCGTAGAGCTATAGGACGTTTACACTATACAGATAGTTCGGTAGCCTCCCTAAATAGAGTTGGCGGGTACAGAAATAGTCATGAGTACATCACGAATTGAGCAGAGATGGTCAGTAATGCCCGCCGCCATCGCAGGAGATCGTTGTAGCCAACGGCGACTGGCATGGGCAGCGCGTTGTTTGACCTGTTGCCACAGCGCGGCAGCCTCCGTTTTGCGATTGTACAGCATCGTGCCTTTGCGCTCATTGAAAGTCTGTTTACACGTCTTACACTGAAAGCGTTGACGACCCTCTCTCGTTCTGACATAGCGAATGATGTTCTTTGTCTCACTCGTCGTTTTTGAGTATTATTTTACCAATACTGGCAAGGGAGACTACCCAATCCAGCGACTGGCTTTATAACGCCTAATCCACCGCTTGCCCTACGCGGCGGTTGGAAGATGGTTAGAACGGGGAACTTGAGGGAACGAGGCCGGGTCATATCCTATGTAATCGCATAACACAAAAGGATATGAACACAATGATTTCTCCTCGCTTCAAGTTATGGTTGGCGGCGCTAGTCGTGATCGTTTCTGGCCTCTCCTTTATCAATGTAACGCCAGCAGTGGCACAGTGGAACTGTCCCCCGGCGGATAATTTAGCTAATGGATATACGGCTTTCGTCGCTATGGGGACGGGGCTGCCCAATATCGTCCGCAGCGGCGCGGGTCTTGCTAATCCCGAAATCGGTCAACTGCCCAACGGTACTTTCTTTACCGTGCGCGGTGGGCCGCAGTGTGTCGATGGCTATAACTGGTGGAACATAGAAGGCGGTGGCATAACGGGTTGGACGGAAGAAGGCACGGTTGACCAACCCTGGATTTTGTCGTGGCAGTGCTTAGGTATGATGTCGCGTCTTGCACCGGGGATGCAGGCGCGGGTCACACTTGGTCTACCCAATGTGGTACGGGCGCAAGCAGGGGCAGGCGCAAATGTCGGCACCATCCCGGCGGGCGGCGAATTACAAGTCATTGGTAATCCAGTTTGTGTCGGTGGACTGACGTGGTGGTATGTCCAATATAGCACCCTGATCGGCTGGACGGCGGAAGGTGAAAATGGAACGTATTGGCTTGAGCCGATTTCCTTCGCATCTCCACCTCCGCCTGTGCCTACTGTGCCGCCGACTAATAGACCTTGTACACTGCCGACACGTTTGCAAATCGGCACAAGTGGTATCGTCACCCCCGGCGATCCAAATGTGCTGCGCGATCTGCCTGGCAGAAACGCCAACGGCAGCCGTGTGATCGGGCAAATCAACGGGGGAACGCCTGTACAAATATTGACCGGGCCGCAGTGTGTGGACGGTATCATGTGGTGGAATGTGCGGGCGGGGAGTCAAATCGGATGGACGGCTGAAGGCGAAAATAACATCTATTGGCTGGAACCATTGACATGTGTCTTGGTTCAAGGCAGTGTGCAGGGGATGGTTTCTCGCCTCGCGCCGGGGATGCTGGCGCGGGTCACGCCCGGACTGCCCAATAATCTCCGCAGCACTGCCAATACCAGTGGACGTGTGTTAGCGACTATACCCGCAGGCAGCAGTATGACGATCCTCAGCACGTATAGCTGCGATGCTCAAGGACGCATCTGGTGGCAGGTGAGTTATGGTCGCCTGACCGGATGGACGGCAGAGGGTGAAAATTACGTATATTGGCTGATGCCTTAATGTAACAAAATATTCATGATGGGGCACAGTCTAATGTGCCCCAGATTACGCACATCCGTGCTATCATCTGGTTATGGATTATATCGGCACACTCACCCCCCACGCACCCTATAATTTTCCTCTGCTGCTGGACATGCTTTCGCGCTATGTCCATCCTGTGATTGATCGCGTTCACGAAGGCGCTTATTGGCGAGCCGTTAAGATTGACGATCAATTGATCCTCGTCAAAGTGCAAAATGCCGGGACGCTTCATGCGCCTGCGCTGGACGTGTTTGCATCCGTGCATGACTGCGCCGCCGCTGAACTATTAGACACAGTTCATCATATCTTCGCTTTAGCGCATAATCCCACGCCATTTTATGCTTTCGCCCAATCCGATGAAACATTGTGGCGCATCGTCGAACCACTGCAAGGGGTGATGTGGCCTCGTGCCGCGAGTGCGTTTGAAGCGCTGATGACGACCATCATCGAGCAGCAGATTTCGTGGGTGGCGGCGCAAAAGGCACAGCGCTGGCTGGTGGAATGGGCGGGGCATTGTATCGTCCATGATAGTCAGCCGTTTTATGCTTTTCCCACGCCAGAACAAATCGCTGTCGGGACGGAAGCCTTATTTACGCCGATGAAGATCACCTTTAAGCGGATGCGCTTGATGATCGAAATCGCCGAACAGGTGGATGCGGGTGTGCTTGATCTGGAAGGGCTGCGCGATGTGCCGCTGGCAGAGGCGTATGCCGCGCTATTAAGGATTAAGGGCGTAGGGCATTGGACAGCGAGTTGGACGCTGACGCGCACAATTGGTGCTGGACATAGTTATGTTGGCGCGAATGATGTGGCCTTACAAGCCGCCGTGAATCGCTATTTTTATGGGCAAGAGGGCAAAATCAGCGCCGATTTGGTGGCGGAAACGTTTGCCCGTTATGGGGAATTCGCAGGCTTAGCCGCGCATTACACGATTTTACGTTGGGTGCTGGAAAAATACTAACACTAACATGTTAATTACTAACTGACCTGACGCAGACACGCAAATTACTTGCCGCTGGCAGTTCAAAACTGCCATCTAGAGGCTTTTGAAACCCCTGAAGGGGTTAACTAAAAAATGCTTTAACCTTTTTAGAGGTTTCCAGATTGCTGGGTAGCTCTGGGTTCAAAACCCAGAGCGGATGACTGCGTAACATCAGTTACTAAGCCGATTGGTCAAAAGAGGGTATCAGCCGTGCATGATGGGTCATGTGCATTTGTTTCTTGCTTAGATAATCTATTCGTCATTTTGTTGTTCTCGAACAACATTCAAAACAATATCAGGGGTAACAATTTTTAAGCCCGATTTATCAGCAACTTCAGCAGGTTCAATCAAATGTTTTCGATCATAAGTCACCAAAAACACGCACTGCCCTTTAATCGCCGCCGCGACAACAGGTGCGTCTTTAAGTTTTGTGTAAGCTGCAACAGCTAAAATCTCCTCTTTTGTTATTTGGGGTACAATTTCTAACTCGACTGTAGCGATCAGTGTAGCAAAAATTGCAACTTTAGCAGGTGCTTTTTCAGCAAGATTTCTACGGGCTTCCTCCAGAAAAAACTGACTCACTACAAGTTTGATCTTATCCTCAGTAGAAAACCGAATGAGTTCCCTCGCCGCACCTGTAGACGAATAAGCTGCTGCAAAAAGTACACTAGCATCAAAGAACACCTTATTCGTCAGACGATTCGAGACCATAAAGCTCCTTTAACATCTCGCCTCGAATAGTCCGTCCGTCGTCCATAAGCTGCTCAAGCGTGATTCCCTGTCCTTTCAGCGTTTCGCCAATCTCATCAAGCGCATTTGTGATGATACTTTCACCCGGCAGCACCATCAATCCATTCTCGGTTTCGATAAACGAGACGACATCCCCTTTTTTAAGCCCATATTTATCGCGCCATTCCCTGTCTCTTATACACATCTCCGAGCCCACGAGACTAAGGCGAATCTCGTATGCCGTCTTC